>Ga0136846_1234500_pt1 | contig 12240 bp, 12 predicted proteins | sample HopSoiMetagenom2_FD_96841 | JGI IMG/M metagenome (GOLD analysis project Ga0136846, IMG submission 96841) | Grasslands soil microbial communities from Hopland, California, USA - 2 Assembly 2016 (version 4) | ecosystem: Environmental > Terrestrial > Soil > Grasslands | place: USA: Hopland...
TCTGATTCTTCTACGTTATCGACTCTTGATGCCCTGGGCCCTTCCTGCAACCGGGAACGCAGCCCGGACAGTTGGTCGCGTGTGCCCATGGCCAATACTTCCACTGTTCCATCGGCGTTGTTGCGAACCCATCCGGCAATGCCGAGGAGATGGGCCTCCCGCTCGACGAACCAGCGAAAGCCCACTCCTTGTACACGCCCGCGGACTACAAAGCGCCGGGCTTGACTAGATTTTTCGTCCGAAGTCATTGCTTGTTGCGAACGGTGAGCCGGACGCGACTCACCATCATATCAATTGCGGTTAGGCTACTACTTGTGCGCAGAATGCGCAGCGCCGGGCATCGATAGGAATTTCGCTCAGGCACTCCTTGCACTTTTTGCTGGTGGGGTCAGCCGGGGCCGGGGCCTTTTTCATTCTTGCCGTCAGGGCATTCAACGGCGTCACCACCAGAAAATAAATTGTGGCCGCGATGATCAGGAATGAAACCACCGCGTTGAGGAAGTCTCCGACTTTGAATACGCCGCCATGGAGGGTGTAAACCAACGAGGAGAAATCCGGTTTACCGCCGATGGCTGCGATCAAGGGAGTGAGCAGGCCTGCAGTGAAGGCTGTCACCACTCCGCCAAAGGCCGCACCGATAACCACGCCGACTGCCAGATCCACTACGTTGCCGCGAAGGATGAACTGCTTGAATCCGCTCAGCATAGGAACCCTCCTGGGTGATCGGGTAACTTTATGTCGATTTGTGGCGCAAGGTCAAGCTGGACGAGGGGTTTAGAAGAACTGAATCTTATTTAACGTGGCTGTCATATTGTTTAAAAGAGATTGGGTGGGTGAGGTAAGGAGAAACCCTACGGAATAACCATTTAGTACTGTGAATACTCCGGATTGGTAAACATCAGCACCTTCGGACTTTCCTTTCATGTCCTGGCGAAAAAAACTGCGGCCACCGATCTTGAGCACCTGAAGCTTACCGGCCGTGATGTAACGCTGTTTTTTCAGATTATCTGTAAATTTGAGCAGAGCAGCTTGGCCGTCGACGATCTCAGAGTGTGCCGGCACTTCTTCAGCCGTGAAAGAAATAACCGCATGGCTGCGGCCATTGGGGCCTTGATCCGGCAGAGTGCGCGTGAGATTCAAAAGCACATAGGAATTCGGCGTTTTGGCAGCGCCCGCTTTGCCCTCGCGGTCCCTTTTTTCCATCTCACGATCCATGGAAACTGGTTGCGGTACCCAGGAGGAAGTGAACTCGTAGCGGAAACGGAAGAAGAAGTTCGTATAGACGTTGGCGCCGATTGAAGATTCGAGCGGAGTACTCTGTGCAGAACAGATCGCCGTTACCAAAAGAAAACCGAGTAAAACAGATTGCCTGACCGCCTGCGGAGATAATCTCATCATTGAAAATCAGTTGTGCAGATAAATGGATTTGGGAGCGGAGATTCTGACTCCCTTCCTTTCGCATTTTATATCGATATGACCGACTTCATTTTCCTTGCCGGGTTTTCTCGTATAAGTTACAGCGAGCAGATTGTGGAGTTCCTGGTCAATCTCCGCGGCAAAAACGACCGTATCTTTGTTTCCAAATAGAACAAAAACTTCGCCACCAGTTTCCTCTGTCAGTTGATTCAGAAAAGCCGCCCCGGAATGGAGTGGGGCCACGTGCCAGGCATACACCCTTACACCAGCCTCAACAGCAGCTTGCTTGGCTGTCTTTGCACTAGCCTGACTTTGGTTATCGTTGCCATCGCTAAAGATGAACATCACCTTACGTGATGGCCCTTCAGGCCCCTTTGCCATGCGCTGCGCGCACTGTGTCACGGCGTCATAAAACGACGTTCCTCCGCCAGGTCTGGCGGCAGAAATTGCATTTCCAATGGTTATGATGTCTTTGGTTTCCTCGCTCTGAGCTAATCCGGTATTGAATAGTACGAGCCAACCTAAATCCGTGTCAGGGTGAACGGTTCGTTGAAGCACTGCAAGAGCTGCCAGCTGCATCAATTGAAAATTTTCTCTTATGGAATTACTGGTATCAAACAAAATGCAGTAACGCATGCGAGGGTCATCCAGCTTTTTGATCTCTTGAATCGCTACCGGGACCCCATTTTCAGTGACTCGGAGTTCGGCAGCGGTGAGGTCGGTGGAGAATCCGCTCTTCGTCTTGGCAGTCAATAAAAAACGTGTTGGAATAAGCGTTTCTGAATTGGGGGAGGAAGCCTGGCCGGATGCAGTGCACATGGCTGCACCGGCCAACATAAGAAGAAAAAAACTTCTTGTAACTTTCATTCGATCCGCTTCAAGAACTGTTTTAGGGGCCCCGGGTCAGATCCTCATGGGCATTACGATGTAGCGGTACTTGTAGTCTTCGCTGTCGGCAGGACGAAGTTGTCCGGCGGACTGCGCGTCTTTGAGTTCCAGCTTCACATCGGCTGAGCCGCTGGCCTTCAGGAAGTCGAGAATGTACTGTGCGTTAAAGCCAATCGTAAGAGTCTCACCGTTGTAGTCGATCTCCAGAGAGTCTTCCGATTCGCCGGTTTCTGTCGAAGAGGCGGAAAGTTTCAGTTCGCCTTTTTCCAGCTTTAAACGGACGGCGCGGGAACGCTCGTCAGCGAACTGGGCAACACGGGAAATAGCGGAGCCCAGTTCATCACCGTGGAGCGCAATGCTCTTATCGTTACCCTTCGGCAGTACGGCCTCGAAGTTCGGGAACTGGCCGGTGAGCTGGCGCGAAGTCAGCAGGCGTGCGCCCACGCGAAAGAACAGCGTGGAATCATCCTTGGCGAATTCAACACTGTCAGTATCGGAATCGAGCAGTACCTTCAACTCATCCATGGCTTTTTTGGGGATGAGGGTTTTCATTTCGCCGGAAACGCCTTCGAACTTTTGTCCGGCGCGCTCCACGTGTGCCAGGCGATGGCCGTCGGTGGCAACCATGGTGATGGACTCTGGTTTGAGGACCATCAGTGCGCCGTTCAGCGTGTAACGTGATTCTTCATTGGCAATGGCAAATCCAGTGCGGGCGATCATGCCGCGCAGGACTTGTGCGGGAATCTTCACCACGCCAGCCGTTGGAAACACCGGCAACGACGGGAAATTCGAACGCGCCATGCCCACCATTTTGGTATTGGAGCGGCCGCAGCGGATCGAAACCCAATGGTTGTCGAGCAGCTTGATGGTGATGTCGGCATCGGGCAACAACCTTACGTAGTCATAAAGCTTGCGCGCGGGTATGGTGCAGGAGCCTTCTTTTTTTACCTTCACGTCGCAAGAGGTGCGCAAGCTCAGGTCGAGGTCGGTCGCGGTCAGCGACAGCTTGTCTCCGGCGGCTTCGAACAGATAGTTCGACAGAATTGGAATCGTGGTCTTGCGCTCGACCACGCCCTGGGTGGCCTGCAATTCCTTCAATAACGCCGCTTTGCTGACGGTGATTTCCATGGTGCTCGTTCCTGTCGCCGGTGTGGCTAAAGCTTCTACGGCCATAAGTGCACTACCCCCAATGAACGCCCATGCTGGTTGGACACACCGTTATATCAAAAGAAAATCTTGGACACTAGAGAAAGGCGGAAACTTTTGGAGGAAGACTAAAAGTTGCACTAAGGTTGGTGCGAATTACGAAACCTGATTCGAACTTAAGGCCTCAGGGGTTAAAGCCATCGGGCTATGTTGAGTTATGGCACGGCCAAAAGCCTACCCAAAAGCTATCCGCCCAGTTGTTCGGTCATCTTGTTCAGCAGACGATTCAGGTCTTTGTCGGTCTGACGCTGCTTTTCAATCTTCTCAACCGAGTGCAGAACCGTGGTGTGATGCTTGCCGCCGAACTGTCGTCCAATTTCCGGCAACGACGCTTCGGTCATGTGCTTGGCCAGATACATCGCGATCTGCCGGGGATAAACCACAGCGCGGGCGTTGTTCTTGGCCTTGATCTCGGTCAGGCGTAGGCCAAATTGCTCGGCTACCGCCTTCTGAATGGATTCAATCGTGACCCGACGCGCTTGCGAGTCAATGAAGTTCTTGAGCACCTGCTGCGCATAGGGCAGCGTGATCTCGGCGCCAATCAGCGACGAGTGCGCCACCAAGCGGATCAACGCGCCTTCCAGCTCACGAACATTGGACCGGATGTTGGATGCTATGTACAACGCAACGTCCGTAGGCAACGTGACTTTTTCACTGTCCGACTTTTTTTGCAGAATTGCGACCTTGGTCTCTAAGTCCGGCGGCTGAATGTCTGCGATCAATCCCCACTCGAAACGGCTGCGCAATCTGTCTTCAATCTCTGCCAGTTCTTTCGGCGGACGGTCGCTGGCGATCACGATCTGCTTCATCGACTCGTGCAACGCATTGAAAGTATGGAAGAACTCTTCCTGAGTCCGCTCTTTTTGCGCCAGAAACTGAATGTCGTCGATGAGCAGCACGTCCACGTTGCGAAACTTGTCGCGGAAGCTGGTCATCTTGTCGTAGCGCACCGAGTTGATCATCTCGTTGGTGAACTTCTCGGTGCTGATGTAGCAGATAGAAGCCTGCGGCATCTGCCGCTTGATCTGGTGGCCGATGGCCTGCATCAGGTGGGTCTTGCCCATGCCGACGCCGCCATATAAGAACAGCGGGTTGTAGGCTTTCGAAGGACGTTCCGCGACCGCCTGGCAGGCTGCATGGGCAAACTGGTTGCCGCTGCCGATTACAAAGGCGTCGAAGGTGTAACGCGGATTTAGCTGGGCTGCCCCGTCCCAGTCGAAACGCGACTGCGACGTTGACGGTGCGGGAGAGGCCATCGCCTGCATATTGAGTCCGCCGTTGTGGCGAACCGGAGTCTGAGCGGGATCGTCGTCTGCCACGAACTGCACATCCTGATATTCCAGACCTAAATTGTCCAACGCTTCCTGGATCAGGTCGCCGTATTTGTCACCCACTTGGCGAAAATCATTATTGGGGACACGAACAAATAAAATTGCTCCACTGGCGTGGCTGAAGCGCGTGGGTTTCAACCAGGTGTCGTAGGAGTGGCGGTTGATTTTTTTCTCTAGCGCATCGAGGATGCGCAACCAGGGGTTCGGAGCTAGCGTGGCAGTATTAGGAACGGACATGATCAATTTCAACTCAAAATGGCTGCCTTGGCAGCCGGACGTCAATTATGTTGTCGCTGAAAATGCAACTGCTGTAAATGAACTCGGTCTAACGAATGCGGCGTGGGCCCCGTGGCCTTGAAGCAAAACAAATCGAGAACCAGATCGGCATACTAGCACAAAATTTTTTCGCTGAAAGAAAATTTGAACAGAATTTTTAACGTGACCGTAATGATTCATAACTCTTAAAAAAATTCTGTCAAGTGTTCACTTTATAACTGCCGCACGAAGTGTGCAGTCGCGAAAATAATTTTCAAAAACGAAAATTATTTTTTCTCCGCTGTCAAGAAAAAACAAAATTGAGAGGCAAAAAAATTGTCCGTGGATGTCTCGAACTGCGAACTAACAACTGAGAACCGAGAACTGAGTTTCATCCCAATTGTTTTCGTGGGACTCATGCGGGTTGATAATCAGTTCCCGGCCTTCAGTTCTCAGTTCCCAGTTGCGTTCTTCCCCGTTTGCCGCCCTGCGCGCAGTCATTTATACTTTCTTTTCCACTACCGACGCTGTGATGAGCGTCACAGACAGAACAGGAGCACTTATTTTTCATGCCTAAGCGCACATTTCAGCCCAACCGGCGGCGCCGTTCCAAGACGCACGGTTTCCGCGTCCGTATGAAGACCAAGAACGGCCGCGCGGTCCTATCCCGTCGCCGTGCTAAGGGACGTAAGCGGGTCGCAGTGAAGCCCGGCTTCCGCGAGTAGTCCATCTATCCCGGAAATTTGGCGGGAGTTCGCACAGCTGACGTTCAATTTTGGGGTGTGAGCGGCAAACGCTCGGATTGTGAGTGCCTATCTGTCCGGTCCCGTTCAGCGTGAGAAGTTCCCCCGCACTGCCCGGTTATTGCGGCACGCTGATTTTGAACAGGTTTACAAACGCGGCAAGCGGCACTTCTCCGCGTTGATGACGGTATTTTTCCTGGCGCGTGAACAAGATGGCGGCATGCGCGTCGGCTTTACCGTCGGCAAGGTTCTTGGCGGAGCGGTCATTCGCAACCGGATGAAGCGAAGGCTGCGGGAAGCGGTCCGGTTGGAAGGGTTTCGGCCGATTGCGGTGGATGTGGTGATCAATCCCAAGAAGTCGTTGCTTGATGCCGAGTTTCCCATGGTGCAGAAAGAAGTTGGCCGCGCATTTCAGGTAATCGAACAGAAGCTGTCCGAAAAACGTAACACTTAAAGACGGCTCGGTGAGTATCCGATGAACAATCCAGCGAAGACCGGCGTTCTGTACTTGCTTCGGGGATATAAGCACGTGATCTCGCCCTGGCTTGGCCCGGCTTGCCGCTATGTGCCGACTTGTTCCGAATATGCGATGGAGGCTGTCGAACTCCACGGCGTATTCCGTGGAGGCCTGATGGCAGCATGGCGGCTTCTGCGTTGCCATCCTTTTGTAAAGGGTGGATACGATCCGGTAACCCGACCGCAAAATTCCCAGCCGCACGAACTGTGCAGACACTGAGTCGAAAACTTTGCCTGAATATCACAATCCTCAACAAGAACCCGGGATGGATCGAAAGCTCCTGATCGTGTTTGCTCTGACCTTTTTGGTCATTATTCTTTCCCAGCCGCTCCTGAAGAAATACCTGCCGCAACCGCCGGCCCAGCCACAGCAGGTGGCACAACCTGCGCCTGTGGCGAATGTTTCTACTGCCTCGCCAGCTCCAGCGCCAATTGTGCCGAGCGCAGCCAAGCAGGCAGCCGGTGAATCTGAAACCGTGGTTGAGAATGACCTTTACCGCATTACGTTTACGAATCGCGGGGCCCAGGTAAAGTCGTGGATTCTTAAGAAATTCGACGCCGATCGAGGTGGTCCACTCGACTTGGTAAACAATGACTCGCAGAACTTCGGGCATCCTTTAGCGCTGTGGATCTACGATGCAGGTTTGCGGGACAAGATCAACTCTGCTTTATATGTCACAGCGGCAGAAGGGACGCAGCAGGCCCCCTCACAAATCAGCTTTGAATATTCCGACGCCGATGTTTCCGTTCGCAAGACATTCCGCTTCGATCGCACCTATGAAATTCATGTAGATACTCTGGTAGTCAGCAAAGGCAGCCAGATTACGGCATTTCCTATGTGGCCCGCCGGATTTGGGGATTCAACGCGTCCCCAGTCTTATGCTTCCAGCCAGATTGAATACCAGAACGAGGGCTCGGTTACGCGGCTGGCGGTCAAAAAAATCAGCAGCGGTGGAACTCTTCCCGGCCCTTTCAGCTGGGCAGCAGTAACGGACCAGTACTTCACGGCTGTCTTTATCCCGGAGAACATACAGAACCAGGCGTTGGTCACGTTGCACAATGCGATCAATATTCCCAAAGATCCACAGAAGCCTGATCCGAAGGAAACCATACAGGTTCCAGTTTTGGGCGCAGCAGTAGGGAATTTAGTTGGGCCCACCAGCCTGCGCATATACGTTGGACCGAAATCGCTGGATACGCTGGAAGCGGTTTCTATTCCAACGATCAACGGCGCATCGCAAGATCTGCGCGGCATCGTCAACTTTGGATTTTTTAACATCATCGCGCGTCCGCTGTTTCAATGGCTGAAGTGGACCCATGCTCACATCGTCGGCAACTGGGGATGGGCGATCGTGGTGCAGACGCTGTGCATCAATATCGTTCTGCTCCCGCTGCGGATCTATCAGATGAAATCCGCGTTGAAGATGCAGAAGATCCAGCCGCAAATCACGGCCATCCAGGAAAAATATAAGAAGTACAGCATGCGCGATCCCAAGAAGCAGGAGATGCAGAAAGAAATCTGGGACCTGCAGCAACGCGAAGGCGTCAACATGTTCGGCGGCTGCCTGCCGATGATCATCCAGTTGCCATTTCTATTCGCTTACTACAGCATGCTGAATGCGTCCATTGATCTGCGGCATGCATCCTGGGGATGGATCCATGATCTTTCCGCGCCTGACCCCTACTGGTTGTTGCCGATCAGCATGGTGATCAGCATGTTGGTGATGCAGCGCATGACCCCGACGCCGGGCGTTGATCCGGCACAACAGAAGATGATGATGTGGATGATGCCGCTGTTCATGGGGTATATATTCTTCAATCTGGCGGCGGGGTTGAATCTCTATTATGCGGAGAGCAACCTGATTTCCGTGGCGCAGCAGCTGATTATGAACCGAAGTTCGCTGGGTCAACAGATGCGGGAGATTGCCGCCAAACGAGCGCGTAAGAGAGATAAGTAAGGAAAGACTTTCCGTTATGGCCATTCAAGATAAAATCGCCGCAGCCCATAAGATCAATGAGCTGCTTACATCAGTCGTTACGCACACCAGCTTGCGGGTGAAATACCGCATCACAGTAGATCCTCCACTTGCCGAAGACCGCGATTGGGAGCGGCCGGAAATCCTGGTGGATTTTTCCGGGCCAGACTCCTCACTCTTGCTGGCGCGGGGGGGAGAACTGCTGCGGGCCATTGAAGTCATCGCGTTTGAAACCTTGCGGCTTACGGGCGATGAACACGAGAAAATTTCCTTTGATTGCATGAACCAGCGCGCCATGCGCCTGGATGAACTGCGCAGCCTGGCCCAGGTGGCTGCCGAAAAAGTTCGTCAAACGAGCAGTCCTTATCAGTTCGCACCGATGTCCTCACGCGAACGACGTATTGTTCACCTGGCTTTACGCGAAAGCACTGACCTGCGCACCGAGAGTGAAGGTGAGGGACTAAGGAGATATGTCGTTGTGTATCCCAAAGACTACAAGTCTGCCGCGAAGCCTACTCGCCGCACCATTTCTTAACGCAAACCCAGCGTTACACTGAAGCCTTGAATCTTGATGACACCATCGTTGCCATAGCTACACCTCCCGGCCGCGGTGGGATTGGTGTGGTGCGTCTCGCTGGAACTCAAGCGCGAACCATAGCCCTCGCCATGCTTCGCCTGAAGCATGGGTTCGAGGCAGGGCGTGCTGTCTTGGGTGAGCTTATTGATTCACAAGACAATTCATCCAGCCGCATTGACGAGGTGGTTGTTACTTACTTCGAGAAGCCACGTTCCTATACCACGGATGACATCGTTGAAATTTCCGCTCACGGCTCACCAGTTGTTTTGGCCCGTATGGTCGAGCTGTCTCTTGCTGCGGGAGCTCGTCTGGCTGAGCCCGGCGAGTTCACCATGCGTGCATTCCTCAACGGACGGCTCGATCTGACACAAGCTGAAGCCGTGCGCGATTTGATCGATTCGCAAACGCTTTATCAGGCAAAAGTGGCAGCACAACAGTTGGGGGGAGCACTTTCCCATCGCCTGCAACCGATCAAACAGAAATTGATCAATTTGATCGCGACGCTCGAAGCAGGGGTTGATTTCGCGGAAGACGATGTTTCGGTTTTATCGAACGAGCAAATTCTTGAGCGCTTGAGTGAAGTTCGCTCACCGCTTGGGGAATTGGCGCACTCCTTTGCCTTCGGCAAAATTGTTCATGAAGGTCTGACGCTCGCTATTGTTGGGCGCCCAAATGTTGGAAAATCGAGCTTGTTTAACTGCTTGGTTGAGCGTGAACGCGCGATTGTCACAGCGACTCCCGGAACGACGCGCGACCTGGTCAGTGAAACTGTTTCCATCGAAGGGATTCCGGTAAGGTTGGTGGATACTGCGGGAATTCGCCAGGCGCTGGACGAGGCGGAGAGCATTGGGATTCGTAAATCCATGGAAGCCTTGGCTGATGCGGATTTGGTTCTGGTTGTGCTCGATTCCACGACCTCGCTTGCAGAAGAAGATCGGGAGTTGTTGGCCCTAGTAGAAGGTCGCTCTGCGATTCTCGTTCAAAACAAGGCAGATATTGCCAGTTGCCAGTTCTCGGACCTCAGTGCTCAGTTGCCCTGCCTGCGCACTTCTGCCGTTACGGGTCAGGGGATCGTGGATCTTAGGAAAGAAATCCTGCGGCATGTTGGGGGAGATGCAAGCACGTCAGCTAACACAGGATTTCTAACGAATCTGCGCCACCAGAACCTAGTTAAAGAATCTCTCGCCTCACTGGATTCAGCAAAAACTGCTGTCGCCAATCGCTTTCCCCATGAGATGTTGCTCTTGGATCTCTACGGTGCTTTGCGGCCTCTGGACGAAATTACGGGAGCAACGACGACGGACGACATCCTTAACCTTATATTCAGCTCGTTCTGCATCGGAAAGTAGGTGTTCAAGAACGGACACCCAAGTTCGTAGGCGGACAAACTCCTACCAAACGCGTAGGCTCTGAAACTCCTATCTATTTTGTCTCCTATGGGTTATCAAGGTTGACCCTTTGGCCCTGAGGTTGCGATTCTTGAATCCGTGGATATCGCACGCCCAGAGTTCAAAGCGCAGAAACGCCGCAAGCAAATTGTGATTGGGGCTATTGCCCTGGTTGTCCTTATATTAGTGACGGTCGGGGTCGCCCGGCTTAAACCCGCCGCTCCCAGCGTGGAGCGCAGCACCGTCTGGACGGACTCCGTGAAGCAAGGTTCCATGCTACGGCAAGTGCGCGGACTCGGTTCTTTGATTCCCAGTCAGGAGTTCACCCGTCAAATCCCTGCAGAGACTGATGCGACCGTAATCCGCATTCGTGTACTTCCTGGAACCGAAGTGAAGGCTGACACCGTATTAATCGAGATGACCAATCCTGCGACCGAACAGGCTGCGATCGACGCCGACCTGCAACTCAAGGCAGCGGAAGCGGAGTACGAGAGCCTGCGAGTGAAGCTGGAAAGCGATTTGATGACCCAGAAGGCTGGTGCGGCAACGGTTACGCAGGACTATTCGCAAGCCAAGTTGCAGGCTGAAACGGACAAAGAACTCTACAACCTTGGAGTGATCTCAGGCTTGACCTACAAGGCGTCGAAAGGTAAGTCTGACGAGCTGACTGTCCGCAATAGCCTGGAAGAACAGCGGCTCACGATAGCGCAAAAAGCCATCCTCGCGCAGTTGCGGCAACAGGAAGCAAAAGTTGATCAGATGCGGACGCTGGCCAAGCTAAGAGCCAAACAATTGAATGACTTAAAGGTCCGGCCTGGCATTGATGGCATGCTGGTCGATATGCCAATGCAGGTCGGGCAACACGTCGCGCCGGGAACCATGTTGGCCCGGGTGATCCAGCCGAACCACTTGATCGCTGAGTTGAAGATTGCGGAAACGCAGGCGAGGCACGTTCAGATCGGCGAGCCCGCTTCGGTAGACACGCACAACGGAATCGTTACCGGCACCGTGATGCGCGTCGACCCCGGCGTACAAAACGGAACGGTCACGGTTGACGTAAATCTCACTAGCGATTTGCCAAAAGGCGCGCGGCCTGACCTGAGCGTTGACGGGACGATTGATCTGGAAAAGCTCGACAACGTTCTCTACGTTGGCCGTCCGGCCTTTGGTCAGGAAACCAGCACGATCAGCCTGTTCAAGCTCGACGCGGATGGCAAAGGTGCTGTCCGTGTACCCGTCAAAGTTGGACGGGCGTCCGTGAATTCGATCCAGGTGATTGAAGGTTTACAGCAGGGCGACACAGTGATCCTGTCCGACATGTCGCGCTGGGACAACACCGACCGCATCCGGTTGGAGTAGGAAGATACCACCTTATATATAGGAGCAGAAACGATGGAAAAGCAGCCGCTCATCCAGATTGAGGACATGACCAAGGTTTTTTACACCGATGAGATCGAAACCCACGCGCTGTCCGGCGTTCACCTCACCATTAATAAAGGTGAGTATGTGGCGATGTCCGGGCCGTCGGGCTGCGGCAAGTCGACGCTGCTTTCGATCATTGGACTGCTAGACACACCGACCGGCGGGAAGTATCTGCTCAACGACAAGCCGGTAGAAAACCTGGACTTCAGCGACCGTTCCCGCATTCGCAATCAGGAGATCGGCTTCATCTTCCAGAGTTTTAACTTGATCGGTGACCTCACCGTTTACGAGAACGTTGAGCTGCCGCTTACCTATCGGCAGAAGATGCCTTCGCCCGAGCGCAAGAAGCGCGTGATGGAAGCTTTGGAGCGCGTCGGAATGGCGCACCGCGTGCGCCATTATCCATCGCAGCTCTCCGGCGGTCAGCAGCAGCGTGTTGCCGTGGCCCGCGCACTGGCCGGCAACCCGTCCATCCTGCTCGCGGACGAACCTACCGGAAACCTCGATTCGCGCAACGGCGAA
>Ga0136846_1209669_pt1 | contig 12238 bp, 8 predicted proteins | sample HopSoiMetagenom2_FD_96841 | JGI IMG/M metagenome (GOLD analysis project Ga0136846, IMG submission 96841) | Grasslands soil microbial communities from Hopland, California, USA - 2 Assembly 2016 (version 4) | ecosystem: Environmental > Terrestrial > Soil > Grasslands | place: USA: Hopland...
CAAGGCCCAGAGAGCCGAGCAGGGCGGCGGTCGGACGCGCGCCAACGCCGTCTCCGTGCGTCTGGAGCTGCAGGCGGACTGCCTGGCCGGCGTCTGGGGCAACCACGCGCAGCGGGCGCTGAACATCCTGGAGCCGGGCGACGTCGACGAGGCCCTCAACGCCGCCAGCGCGATCGGCGACGACCGGCTGCAGAAAGAGGGCCAGGGCTACGTCGTGCCGGAGTCGTTCACCCATGGCACGTCGCAGCAGCGCCAGCAGTGGTTCCGGCGCGGGTTCGAGCAGGGGACGATCGAGTCCTGCGACACGTTTGCCCGCAGCGCCTCGAACTGAAGTCGCCTTGAACCGCGGGCGGGCGTCGGTCACGATGCGCCTCCACGCATGCGAGACGGGCGCCGGGCCTGGACGCTGGCCGTCCTGTTCCTGCTCAACACGCTGAACTTCTTCGACCGCAGCGTGCTCGGCGCGCTCGTGGAGCCCCTGCGCCGCGACTGGGCGCTCACGGACGCGCAGATAGGCGCCATCGGCACCGCGTTCACGCTCCTCTATGCCGCGGCGGGCCTCCCGCTCGGCCGCCTGGCCGACGTGTGGCGCCGGACGGCCCTGCTCGGGATGGGGGCGCTCGTCTGGAGCGCGATGACGGCCCTCTCCGGGCTGGCCTCGAGCTTCACCGGCCTGTTCGCGACGCGCATGGCGGTGGGAGTCGGCGAAGCGGCCTGCGCGCCCGCGGCCACGTCCCTCCTGGCCGACCTCTTTCCATCCGAGTCGCGGGGACGGGCGACCGCGCTCTTCATGCTCGGCCTTCCCGTCGGGATCGGGCTGAGCTACGCGATCGGAGGGGCGGTGGCCCAGGCGTGGGGCTGGCGGGCGGCCTTCCTGATCGCGGGACTGCCGGGTGTCGCGGTGGCGCTGGCCTGCTTCGTCCTGCCCGAGCCGGAGCGCGGCGCGGCGGAGAGGCACCGCATCGGCGCGCGCCGCCGGCCGGGATCGGCGCTGGCGCTCCTGAGGAAGACGCCCAGCCTCGGCTGGATCATCGCTTCCGGGGCCCTGCACAACTTCAACATGTACGCGCTGAGCACGTTCGTGCCCGCGCTGCTCGTCCGCCGCCATGGCCTGACCGTGCGCGCGGCGGGCGCCGTCTCCGGGATCGTCTTCGGCGTGTTCGGCGGGGTCGGGATGATCGCGGGGGGCATGGCCGGCGACCGCCTGGCCGCCCGGCGCGAAGACGGCCGGCTGCTGACCTCTTCGGCGGCCATCGCCCTCTCCGTCCCCCTCGTGCTCGCCTTCCTCGGCCAGAGGCCCGGAAAGGCCGGCCTTGCGGTGGCGATGATCGGCCCCGCCCTGCTCCTGATGTACCTGTACTACGCGCCGGTGTACGCGACCATCCAGGACCTCGTGGAGCCGTCGCGCCGCGGCATCGCGATGGCGCTGTACTTCTTCGCGATGTACCTGCTCGGGGCCTCGTTCGGACCGCTGGGAACGGGTATGCTCTCGGATCGCCTCGCCGCCCGGGCGGCCCTCGCGCACGGCTCGGCCATGGTGTCCGAGCGCTTCCGGGCGGAAGGCCTGGGCCAGGCGATGTACGTCGTGCCCGCGGTGAGCTCCCTCCTCGCCATCGTGCTCTTCCTCGGAGCGCGATCGGCCGCCCGCGACCGGCGGCGGCTGGTGTCGTGGATGTCGGAGGCGGAGACGGCTTCCCATTAGACGACGGCTTTTTCCCGGGCCCTCGCGGCCCGAGGAGGCATCGTGATGAGAGCGTTCACGAGGACGGCGGTGCTCGCCCTGGCGGCGATGGCGGCGGCGGGACGCGCCCAGGCGCAGGTGCCGGCATGCATGCTGGGTGAAGTCAGGACGTTCGCGGGCAACTTCGCGCCGGTCAGTTGGGCGCTCGCGCAGGGCCAGATCCTGCCGATCTCGCAGAACACGGCGCTGTTCTCGCTGCTCGGCACCATGTACGGCGGCAACGGCCAGACGACGTTCGCTCTCCCGGACTACCGGTCCCGCTTCGCGATCGGATTCGGGCAGGGACCCGGTCTGAGCCAGTACGACATCGGCCAGACCGGTGGCCAGGAGACGGTGACCCAGACCGTGAACGAGATGCCGCCGCACAACCATCTCGTGAAGGTGAGCACGTCCTTCGGCAACTTCATCCGTCCGCAAGGGCGGATCCTGGCCAAGGTGAATCCCATGGGCGGCCCGGAGGTCTACATCGACTCCTCGCTCGGAGACGCGGATCTCGCCCCCGACGCGGTCTCGACGACCGGCGGCGGTCAGCCGCAGCCGAACCTCCCGCCATACCTCGGGATGAACTTCATCATCTGCATCCAGGGGTTCTTCCCCGCGCGGCAGTGATCGCGCCAAGCCTGTGGTTCTAAAGGCTCGAGGGGGACAGATGCCCCCACCGAGCCGTCCGATTCATTGACGCCGTCGCCGCGGCAGTGGTACCCTTTCATTCTGAAAATGAAATCCATTTTCAAGATGGCGATCGCCATCGTGGCCATCGCCACCAGTGTGGGCCTGGCCGGCTGCGCGCGTCCCCAGACGACGCTCCTCCCCGCCCCGCCCGACGGCGGCGACGCCCAGCGCCTGGTCACGATCCTCGACTACGTCTCGAGCGACTACGCGCGCGCGATCAAGGACGGCGTCGTGGTCAGCCCCGCCGAATACGAGGAGCAGGTGAAGTTCGTGTCCGACGCTCGCGCGCTCGCCGCGGCCGTGCTGCGGGGACGCGGATCCGCCCCCGCCGATCCCCTGATCGCCTCCATCGCACGCGTGGGTGCGGCGGTGCGCGGCCGCGCCGACCCGGCGGAGGTGGCCCGCGTCTGCCGCGCGGCCAAGGCGGAGGCGGTGTTGCGGTTCGGACTGCGTACCGTACCCACCGAGACGCCGTCCCTCGCGCATGCGCACGAGCTGTACACGCAGTCCTGCCTGCCCTGCCACGGCGAGGCCGGTGACGCGCGCACCCCGCGGGCGGCGCAGCTCGATCCGCCGCCGGCGAGCTTCCGCGAGCCGGCGCGCCGGGCCGCGCTCTCGCCCTACCGCGTGTACAACACGCTCACCTTCGGCGTGCCGGGGACGGCCATGGCGTCGTTCGAGTCGCTGCCGCCGGCCGACCGCTGGGCGCTGGCCTTCTACGTCCTCCGCCTCGGGCACATGGGCGAGCCGGCACAGGGACCGGCCTCCCTCACCCTGGCCGAGCAGTCCTCGCGAACCGACACCGAGGTGCTGGACCGGTTGCGGGCAGGCGGGGTGGCCGATCCCGAGCGCGCCCTGGCGCACCTCCGCACCACCGCCGCCTTCGAGGAGCCGCCGGCCGCGTTGGCCATCGACCGCACGCGGGAGACGCTGCGCGGCGCGGTCGCTCTCTTCGACGAGGGACAGGGGGCGGAGGCGGACCGCCGCGTGCTCGACGCCTATCTCGAGGGATTCGAGCCGCTGGAGCCGCAGCTGCGCGCGCGTGACGGGGAGGCGACCACGGCGGTGGAGGCGGGCTTCCGCGACCTGCGCATCGCGATCCAGCGCGGCGACACCCGAGCCGTGCGCGCGTCCGCCCACGACCTCGACCGCATCCTGGACGGCGTGGCCCGGGGACGGCGTCCGGCCGTCCCCTTCCTGGCCGCGTTCCTCATCTACTTCCGCGAGGGGATCGAGGCCGCGCTCCTGGTCGGCGCCCTGCTGGCGGGCGTCCGGCGGCTCGGGCGCTCCGACGTGACGCGCGTCGTGCATGCGGGCTGGCTGGCCGCGCTCCCCGCCGGCGTCCTCACCTGGTGGGCGGCCGGCCGCGTCCTCGCCATCAGCGCCGCCGACCGCGAGCTCACCGAAGCCCTGATCGCGCTGGTGGCGGCGGCCGTGCTCTTCTCGATGAGCTTCTGGATGATCTCGAAGGTGGAGTCACGGCGGTGGACCGGGTACCTCCGCAAGGGACTGGAGACGAGCCTCGGTCGGCGCAACCTCGCGCTGCTCGGCGGCTTGTCCTTCCTGGCCGTCTACCGTGAGGCGGCGGAGACCGTGCTCTTCACCCAGGCCCTGCTGCTGGAATCTCCGGAGCGGCCGGTGGAGGTCTGGGCGGGCGCGGCGGTGGGCCTGCTGGCCGTGATCGCGGTGGCGGTGGTGATGAGCCGGACGGTGGTGCGGCTGCCCCTGGGACCGTTCTTCGCCGTCTCCAGCGCGCTCATGTGCGCGCTCGCCATCTCGTTCGCGGGAGCCGGCATCTACGAGCTGGTGGCCGCCGGCTACCTGCGGCCGCGCCCGGTGCGCTTCCCCGAGGTGCCGTGGATGGGGATACATCCCGACCTCACCGCGCTGGCCGTGCAGCTCACGATCGTGACCGTGGTGGCGGTGGCGGCGGTGGTGACGCTGCGCCGCCCCCCCGCGGAGGTGCGCGTCCGTCGCCCGCGGCCATGACCTCGCGGACGCTCCTGCTGCTGGGCAAGCCCGGCTGTCATCTCTGCGAAGCAATGCGCGACGTGCTCGTGCCCGTCGCGGCCGAGATGGGGTTCGCGGTGGACGAGCGCAACATCCTCGCCGATCCCGAGCTGGAGGCGCTCTACCGCTACGACATCCCCGTCCTCCTCCTCGACGGGCGCGAGGTGGCCCGTTACCGCGCCACTCCCGATTTCCTGCGCGAGCGGCTGTCCCTGCTCGCCCCTTCCTGACCGCCGCCTCCTCCCGTCGCCCTTCCGCGGTGGCAGACTAGCCCCAGCGCGGAGGTGGCGTATGAAGAGACGAGAAGCCCTGGAGGCGATGGCGGCGCTCACCGTGTCGAGCGTGGCCGCAGGCGCGTCGGCGGGCGAGCTCTCCCCGCCCCCGGGCGCGGGGGCCGCGGGTCCGGTGGCCACGGCTTCCCCGGCCGCGTCGGGCATGATCTACCGGACGCTGGGCCGCACCGGCGAGAAGGTCTCCGCCATCGGCCTCGGCGGCCATCACATCGGAAGGCCCTCCGATCCCCAGGAGGGCATCCGCATCATCCGCAGCGCGGTCGACCGCGGCATCACGTTCCTGGACAACTGCTGGGACTATCACGACGGCGAGAGCGAGCGGCGCATGGGCCTCGCCCTCCGCGACGGCTACCGCCAGCGCGTGTTCCTGATGACGAAGTTCGACGGACGGACGCGGGCCGCCACCGCCAGGCAGATCGACGAGTCCTTGCAGCGGCTGCAGACCGACGTCATCGACCTCGTGCAGTACCACGAGAACATCCGCATGGAGGACCCCGACCGGTTCTTCGCCGCCGACGGGCCCCTGGAGGCGCTCCAGGCCGCGAAGACGGCAGGCAAGATCCGCTACATCGGGTTCACCGGCCATAAGGACCCGGCGGTGCACCTCCGGATGCTGGAGGTGGCGGAGGCGCACGGCTTCCACTTCGACACCTGCCAGATGCCGCTCAACGTGATGGACGCCCACTTCCGGAGCTTCGGAAAGCAGGTGGTGCCCCGGCTGGTCGCGCAAGGCATCGCCGTGCTCGGGATGAAGCCGATGGGGGACGGCCTCGTGCTCAAGAGCGGCACCGTCACCGCGATGGAGTGCCTGCACTACGCGCTGAGCCTGCCCACCTCGGTCGTGATCACCGGCTGCGAATCGGTCGAGCGCGTCGATCAGGCCCTGGAGGCCGCGCGCACGTTCCGCCCGCTGACCGCCGCGGAGACGGACGCGCTCCTCGGCCGCACCCGCACGGCGGCCCTGACCGGCCAGTTCGAGCTGTTCAAGACCAAGCCCCGCTTCGACGGCACCGCCCAGCACCCGGAGTGGATGGGCTAGCCGCCGCTCATCGTCCCGCGGTCGCGCTCAGGCGCCGCGCCCACGGCGAGTCGGCGTAATCGCGGAGGAGCCGCCCCCTCGCCTCCTCCGCTCCGGCAAGGTCGCCCGTCTGCCGGCGCGCCTGCACGAGTCCGAACAAGGCCTGGGCCACGTAGGGGCTCGCCGGCAGCTCGGAGGCGACGGCCTGGAATGCCCGCGCCGCCGGCTCCGGCTGACCCGAGCGCAAGAGGCTCTCGCCGCGCAGGCACTGGAGCTCGGCCCGCAGCGGGCCGGCCGCGCCCTGCGAGAGCGCGTGGCGGGCGTACTCGGCGGCGTCAGGGAAGCGATCGGCCGCGTAGGCGCGCGACGCCTTCTCGTAGAGCGGCATCGGATCGAGCGGGCGCGGCCGGACCGCGATGACGCGCGCGGCCACGCAGGCGAGGAGGAAGGCCGCAGGGACTACCCCGCCCCAGCGGCGGGTGGGCGGCGGGACCGTGCACTCGTCGAGGGGGATCGGCGGCATCGGCGCCGGCGCCGCTTCGCGCGGGCGGCGCGCCCGGACGAGAGATAGCGTGCCGAGAAGGACCGCGCCCAGGCTGAGGGCGAGGCCCGCGCCGTCGGCGGTGGTGCGTCCATAGATGAGCCGCACCGTCGTCCGACGCGGGACCACGAGCATGAGCGCGGGCGAGACCAGGTACGGCCCGTCCGCGCCGTCCGCCCGCCACCGCGGGTGATACGAGACCTTCACCAGCAGCGGATGTCCCACGCGATTGGTGGTGATCGTGATGGCCTCGTCCTCGACGCTGGCGCTCGCCTCCACGCCGCCGGGCAGGGCGACCAGCGGCGGCGCCGCCCATTCGTCCGCCTCCGCCACCGCGAACCGGGGATCGTCCGTGAACACGAGGTACGCGGGCGAGAGGGGCTTGCGCGTGAACCACCGGTAGGCCTTGTCGCGCCACCCGCGCGGGGAGGAGCGCACGGGCGCATACGCGAGCGGCTCCACGTACCCTCCGCCCGCGCCCTCCAGGTCGTAGACGACGTAGGGCGGGACGCGGAAGGCACGGTGCGCGTCCGCGCGCCCATCCAGGCTGGCCACGAGCTTGGGGCTGAGCGCGACCACCTGGCTCACGTCGAAGAGGCGCAGGTGGCGCAGGGCGGACTCCGTGTCGAAGGAGGAGTACTCGCGCTTGCGGAACGGGTTGGGCGAGGCGGCCCCGAGCTCGGAGGCGAGGAAGTACACGGCGTGCGTCTGGAGGCTGGCCTGGTTGTAGACGCCCTCGAGGGTCGAGCGGCCGGAGAACAGGGGCAGCGTCTCGTACATCCGGATGGAGCCGGCGCGCTCGTGCTCCGCGTTGTACTCGACGGCCACGCGCGGATCGGCCACTGTGCCGCGCAGACGGCCGGCCGTTTCCGCGAAGGCCGGCCACAGCTCCCGGGCCTGGAGGCCGGTGTAGTTCCAGTCCACCCAGGCGCGCAGGACCTGCGAGTGGGCGTCCGCATGCACGATGCCGAGCAGCACGAGCCCGAGGGCGGCGAGGTCGGCCGCGGCCAGGCGCTCAAGGGCGAGCCCGAGGGTGGCGGCGCCGGCCAGGCACAGAGCGAGCTGCGCGAACGGCATGAAGCGGACGTCGATGATGCCGAGGGCAGGGCCGGCCGCGCTCAGCGCCATCGCGATCACGGCCGCGTGCAGCAGGTACATGAGCCGGTGGTCGGGACCACCCGTGCGCCAGGCCTGGAAGAGCGTCCAGAAGAGGCCGACGACGGCGGCGCCCATGAGCGGCCACAGGAAGGGCGGGAAGAGGTTGTGCACGGCGACCGTGATCCAGGGATCGTCGTAGGGAGTGGTCCATCCCCAGGCCGAGAGCAGCGGCAGGAGCCAGAACGCGGCCAGCGCGAACGCGATGCCGGCCACGGTCAGCAGCCAGCGCAGCGTCCGCTCCGGACGGCGCGAGGCGTACAGGAAGTACGACGCGGACAGGCCCGCCCAGAGGACCGCGTACCCATGGGCGAGCGCGGTCACCGCCAGCACGATCGCCGGCCACCAGGGCGAGCCGCCCCGCGCGTATGCGCGATAGGTGATGCCGAGGAACAGCACGGCCAGGCCGATCCCGTAGGTGTAGGAGAACTCGCCGGTGAGCGTGCTGGCCAGCGTCCCGCCCCAGATCGGGTTCTCCTCGCAGAAGAGGAACACGAGGGCCGCGCCCGCTCCGAGCAGGGGGGTGGGCGCGCGGAAGGACATCAGGCGGAAGGCCGCGTAGGCCAGGAAGGGCAGCGCGTACACCCCGAGCACGCTGCCCACCTTGAAGGCGGCCATCAGGCCCAGGGCGGGGACGAGTGCGGACATGGCCAGGAACGCGAGCGGGAAGTAGTAGAGGAGGAGCGGCTGCCCGAGATAGGCGCCGGGATACCAGCCCTGGAAGCGGAGCCGCGGGAGGAGCTTGTCGTAGAACCAGGCCAGCGTGGGCACGTGGCAGGGCGTGTCCCCGCCGGCGGCGGCGGTGGGCAGGAGGAGCAGCGACGGCTTCACGTAGTCGACGAGGACGAGGAGGATGGCGGCCAGCCCGACGAGGTCCACGACGAGCGCGCGGCGGCGGGAGGGCCCGGGGAACATCCGAAGGCAGAGTCTAGCCGAGCGGCGGGCGCGAGCGAGCGTTGCCCAGGAGCGGCCGGCGGGAGTACGCGCGGCTCCGGACCGGGCGGGAGCGCGCGCTCAGGACCGGACGCCGCGGCTGCGGGAGAGCTTGGTCAGCAGGCGCTGCCGCCGGCGGTGGAAGTCCTCGACCGCGCGCCGCGTCCCCGGCCCGCGCTCGCCATCGAGGCGGCCCAGCCCGCTCTCGACCGCGGAGAGGGCGGCGGGCAGGTCGCGGCTGCGATGCTCGTGGTGCAGGGCCAGCTCGCGCAGGGCGAGCCAGTCGCCGTTCCCCGCCGCCTCCTCCCAGTACGCCACCGCCGTCTCGAGCTCGCCCGCCTTCTTCGCGCGCGCGGCCAGGCGCAGGAGCGACGCCGTGCGCACGGGTCCCGGCGCTTCCTCGAGGAGCCGCCGGTACTGCGCCTCCGAACGGTCGTAGAGGGCGGCGCGCTCCAGCACGCGGGCCAGGCAGTACACGTCGCGCGGGTCCTCGGCGTGCGCGCCCTCCACCCATTGACAGGCGAGCGCGGCCAGGGCGGCCAGGGAGAGCACGTCGAGCCGGTTGTGCTCCAGCACGCGGGCCATGGCGCGGCCGTCGCGGCGACGCACGAAATCGAAATAGATGCGCGGGATCTCCTCCCCCGCGACGTCGCCGCGCCGCGTCACGTCCAGGAGGGCGCGCTCCAGCGATTGCAGCCGGCAGGATTCGAGCCGCGCCTTCCAGAGGCGCCGGGCCGGATGCAGGAGGTCGAAATGGAGCGCCTGGCCGAAGGGGAAGCGCTCGCGGTTGAGCCGGTAGCGCGTCTCCAGGAGCGGGACGTCGAAGAGGCCGCCGTTGAAGGTGACGATGCGCTCGAGGCCCTCGAAGTCGTCGGCGAGGCCGCGCAGCAGCGCCGCCTCCTCGTGGTAGTCGCGCATGAAGTACTGGCGGAAGCGGAAGCGCTCGCCCTCCACCCAGCCCACGCCGACCAGGAACGCGGCCGTGCCCGTCCCCCCGGCCAGGCCCGTGGTCTCGGTGTCGAGGAAGACGGCGCGCCGGAGGTCGAAGCCGCCGAGGGCGGGCTGGCCGGTGAGGATGGAGACGGCGGCGGGGTCCAGCGCGCGCAGCCGCGTGAGGGGGACGGCGCCGTGCAGCGTCTCGAGGTGCACGTCGTCCTCGACCACGAAGAACTCGCCGCGCGGGTTGCTCACGCGGCGGCCATGGATCAGCTCCTCCAGCGGGGCTCCCGCCCGCGCGTGGAGCGGACCGCGCGATCGCCGGGCTGCCACCGCGACCAGCCGCTCCAGCCGCTGCTTGAGGCTGAGTCCGTCGTCGGCGGTCGCCGCCCCCACCAGTCGCGCCTCCAGCCGGTCCAGTCCCTCCGGGGCGGAGGGATCCACCCGCTTGAGGCGACGCAGCCGCTCGCTGAGCACGCTCGACATCAGGGACCGGCCTCGAGCGCGACGACCTGCCCGTCGGCGGCCACCGAGAACCCGCGCCGCGCGAGGTCGCGCCGCGCGCCGTCGTCCCACAGGAGCGGGTTCGTGTGGTTGAGGTGGATGAAGACCACGCGTCGCGAGAGCGCGGCCAGGCGAGCGGCGGTCTCTCCGACGGTCGGGTGCGGGACCTCCGCCCGCGAGCGGCCGGGCAGCTCGTCGGCGGAGGAGAAGGTGCCGTCGAGGAAAGCGACGTCCACCCTGGCCACCTCGTCCTCGATCCGGCGGTCCCACTTCTCCCACTTGTCGATGTCGGGCAGGTAGAGCAGCGACCTCCGCGGGCCGCGCACGACGTAGGCCACGGTGTCGCTCAGCTCGTCACGGTGCGGGACGGCCAAGGGGGTGACGGCGAGGGACGGCGTGAGGGCCAGCTCGCGCCCGGGCTCGACCTCGCGCAGCTCGATCTCGCCCAGCCTGACGAGCTGGCTCCAGGGCGCGTTCGCGCGCAGGAAGGCCGCCATCCGGGCCGTGGCGTAGACGGGCACGGCCTGCGCGCCCAGCGCCTCCCGTCCCAGGTACATGAGGCCGGTGTAGTGCCCGATGTGCGCGTGGGTGAGCAGGATCCCATCGAGGGGACGGCGGCGGTCCGCGGGCGCTCGCCCTTCGAGGAGGGAGTCGAGCTGCGAGGGCAGGTCGGGAGTGGCGTCGATCAGGAACCGCTGTCCCGCGCGATCGTCCACGAGGCCGAGGGAAGCGACACGCTGGCGCCGCGACGGATCGCGCCGCGCGCGCACGCAGGCGGGCTGCTCACAGCCGATGTGCGGAAGCCCGCCGTCCTGCGCGATCCCGAGGACCACCGCGCGCACGGCGGCGGCGCGGGAGGTAGAGGCCGCGACCGGGCGCGGGCCGGCACCCCCGGAAGCCGGCCCGGCGAAGCCGGTCGCGATCGACAGCCCTCCGCATACGATCGCGGCGGAAAGGCGGCTCATCGCGCGATCGGGGCGACCTGCCTGTCGGTGACCACCTCGCCGCGCACGGCGCGCAGGATGGCCAGCGCGACCTCCTTGCCGCGGCTGCCCACCTCGCCGGCCGGTCCCACGCAGGACGGACAGCCGTCCCCGCAGGCGCAGGCCTCGATCAGCGCCTCGCTCTCGCGCAGGAGGCGTCCGTGCAGGCGATACAGGGGCTCGGAGAGGCCGATGCCGCCGGGGTAGCTGTCGTAGATGAAGACCTGGGGCTCGTAGTCGTCGCCGGGCCGCGGCCGCTCGGCCAGCGCCTTGCTCGTGGAGCGCAGGCCCCGGCCGTGCACGGCCTCGCCCTGGCCGTTATCGCCCAGGGCCACCCCGATGTCGTGGCGGTCGCACATGAGGAACAGCGCCGCCATCTGGCCGAGGGTGAAGGCGAGGGCGACCACCCCATCCCGCCGCTCCTCTCCCGAGTACGGCAGCGTGGCCATCAGCTCCCGCGGCAGGGTCAGCCAGTACGAGGTGGTGTGCATCTCGTTCTCGGGCATGGCCAGCTCGCCCGAGCCGACGTTCTCGTTCGTGTAGAACTTGATCTTCTTGAAGCCGACCACCTGCGAGGTGACGTGCACCTCGCCGTGGCTGCGGCGCGCGTGCTGCGCCGCCTCCTCCGCGAAGCGGTCGAGGATCTTCACCTTCGTATACGTGATGGCGGTGGTGAAGTAGTCCACCTCCGCCTCCCGAACGTGGGCGCGCCGCTCCTCGTGGTCGTACTTCTCGACGAAGAAGGTCCGTCCCTCCAGGATGTAGACGGCCTTCTCGTGGAGGGTGGAGGGGGCGGAGTCGAAGTCCACCTCCGCGACGATGCGCGGCTCGCGGGTCGTGTCCTGCACCACGAAGTTGTCGGAGGAGACGCTGCGCAGGCTGACCGCGTCCGCGGGGTAGCTCTCGGAGGTCCAATGCCAGCGGTCGCCCGCGCGGTGCACGAGCTTCTCCTCCTCCAGGAAGCCGAGGATCTCCTCCAGGCTCTCCCCCCCGAAGCGCTCGCCGGCGGTGAAGGGCAGCTCGAAGGCCGCGCATTTGATGTGGCTGACCAGGATGTGCAGGTTGTCGGGGTTGATGCGGGCCTGCTCCACGGGCGAACCGAAGAAGTAGTCGGGGTTCTTCGCGATGAACTGGTTCAGCGGCGTCGAGTTCGCGACCAGCACCGCCACCGAGGCGCCCTGCCGTCGTCCCGCGCGGCCGGCCTGCTGCCAGGCCGAGGCCACGCTGCCCGGATAGCCGAGCAGCACCGCGGCGTCCAGACTGCCGATGTCGATGCCGAGCTCCAGCGCGTTCGTGGAGACGACGCCGAGGACGGACCCGTCGCGTAATCCGCGCTCGATCTCACGCCGCTTGAGCGGAAGGTAGCCGCCGCGATAACCGCGGATGACACCCTCGGAACCCGGCCGCGTCTCGAGCGCGTCCTTGAGGTAGGTGACGAGCACTTCCGTGGCC
>Ga0136846_1239229_pt1 | contig 12238 bp, 12 predicted proteins | sample HopSoiMetagenom2_FD_96841 | JGI IMG/M metagenome (GOLD analysis project Ga0136846, IMG submission 96841) | Grasslands soil microbial communities from Hopland, California, USA - 2 Assembly 2016 (version 4) | ecosystem: Environmental > Terrestrial > Soil > Grasslands | place: USA: Hopland...
AGCCGTCGAGAACCGCAGACCTGAACCGCCGCCGAACGCAGGCCCGTAACCCGCGCCGCGGCTGCGTCGGCAGATTCATGCCCTCTGTAACGCGCGTTACCCTCGAGCTCTCCGACCAGAAGTAACGCGCTACCACTTCCACCCCTCACCCCCGCAGTCTTCCATCGCCATTCGCTGAATTGGCGTGGCATCGCGATTGCTCTAAATGGAGGCAACACACCGCTTCGGCATTCCGCTGGAGCAACCCACCCGCCACCACCACCTGCCACAAGGCTGCAGGGAGCGTCTTCGGACCTCCCTGTCCTGCCATGTACGGACATCGATGCGGCAGCGGCCCGTGCTGGTGCCAGCGTGTACGTGCTCGCGCATCGGGCTTGCACCCTGCTAGGCTGCTCTTCTTATGCCGCGAAGTACTTCACTCTGGCAGCAAACGACCGCCCTTCTCACCACGTCGCCGTTACAGAAGCATTCGCGCGCGGACGTCTGCGTGATTGGTGCAGGGATCGCAGGGCTGACGACCGCCTATCAGCTTGCGCGCGAAGGACGCTCGGTCGTGGTGATCGATGCCGTTGCCGTTGGCGGTGGACAGACGTCCCTCACGACCGCGCATCTCTCGAACGAGATCGACGACAGCTACGAAGAGATTCTGCGCCTGCACGGACCGGACGGCGCCCGCCTCGCCTGCGACAGCCATCGCGCGGCAATCGACAGGATCGAGGCGATTTGCGGACTTGAAAACCTTGCCTGCGCGTTCGAAAGGGTTGACGGCTATCTGTTCCTCGGCAAGGGCGCCAAAGAGAAGGACCTCGATCGCGAGTTGGAGGCGGCGCGCGCGGCTGGCGCGCAAGTGGACAAGTTACAGGCCGCACCGGTCCAGGGATTTTCAAGCGGGGTCTGTCTTCGGTTTCGTAACCAGGCACAGTTCCATCCGATGAAATACCTCCAGGGCATGGCGAAGGCCTTTCAGCGACTCGGCGGGCAGATCTACACCGGCACGAAGGCGATCTCAGTCGAGAGCGGCCAGCCCGCTGTCGTTCGTACTGCGGATCACATTGCGATAGAAGCGGGCGCTGCGGTGATTGCCACGAATTCTCCGTTCAACGATCTCGTGACCATCCATACGAAGCAGGCGCCTTACCACACGTACGCGATCGGCTTCCGCGCAGCGCCCGATGCGATCGGTCACGCACTCTATTGGGACACGGAGGATCCGTATCATTACATCCGGCTGCAGCGGACGACCAACCGCGAGCTTGGCGGCGATAACGACGAGGCGGTCGACATCCTGATTGTCGGCGGGGAGGATCACAAAGCGGGACAGGCCAAGGACGCGGACCGGCGATTCGAGCGCCTGGCGGCGTGGACCCGGGAGCGCTTCCCCGCCGCGCGCGACGAGGAGTTCCGCTGGTCAGGGCAGGTGATGGAGACCGTCGACGGCCTCGGTTTCATCGGGCGCAATCCCCTCGACGCGGGAAACGTCTACATTGCGACGGGCGATTCGGGAATGGGGATGACGCACGGCACCATCGCGGGCATCCTGATCACCGACTTGATCATGGGTCGGTCCAACCCGTGGACGGACCTGTACGACCCGGGCCGCGTCCGCAGCGGCGCCGCCGTCGAGTGGGTGAAGGAAAACCTGAACGTGGCGCTCCAGTACGCGTCATGGCTGACGCCAGGCGAAGTGTCATCGATCGATCAGATAGCCCCGAACACCGGAGCGGTCGTCGTGGAGCACGGACGGAAGGTCGCGGTCTTCAAAGACGAACGCGGAGAGGTCCACAAACGTTCGGCGGTCTGCCCTCATCTCGGATGCATCGTTGCCTGGAACCCCGCCGCGTCATCGTGGGACTGCCCGTGTCACGGCTCACGATTCGATAAGTTCGGCGCTGTGTTCAATGGCCCGTCACCCGGCGACCTGGAGCGGGTGTCTTGACGATCGTCGCGCGGGACTCGAGAGCTGCTCGTCACGAGCCCTGAAGCGCCGCGATAACGCTGTCCGACGACTCACCGGTGAGGCATGGGACGCGCCGGCGCCATCCGTGCGAGCGCACTGTGGACCCGCTGGAACTCCGCGCTGTCGCGACGGCCGCCAGCGCGTACCTGCCGCAACTGCGCCCGGAGATGTTCGATGCGATCTGCAGGGGACGGATGGGTCGAGAGAAACGCCTGGACCGATCCGGGATCGCGACCGCTGCGCGTGCGCAGTGTCTGCATGAATTCGAGCATGCCTCGCGCATCCCAGCCTGCGCGCCTCATGATCTCGACGCCCACGCGGTCGGCTTCTCGTTCGTCCTCGCGGCTGAACTTCATCATGTAGCCGCCGGCCAGAATCTGCGCGCCGGTCTCGGCGGTGCGCGCCCCGCCCGAGTTCCCGAGGACTGCGCCGAGAAATCCGAGCAGCCCGTTCGCGATGGCCCCCTTGGATATCTGATCAGCGGCGTGCCGCTGCGCGACGTGCGCAATCTCGTGCGCGAGCACGCCGGCAAGTTGTGATTCATTCGTTGCCGCCTGTATCGCGCCGCGGTGCACCCACACCGGTCCTCCGGGAAGTGCGAACGCGTTGATCTCCTTGTAGTTCGCGATCGAGAAGCTGTACGGATACTTGGGGCCTCGCGCCGACGCCGCAAGCGTCCGTCCGACGGATGCGATATACGCCCTGGCGGCGCCGCCGATTTCCGGCATCTGCGCCTTCACGGCCTTTTGCGCCTGGCGCCCGAGCGTGATTTCGTCGGCAACCGAGATGAGCTCGATGCCGTTGACCGGCACGAGTCCGAAGAGCACGACGGTGAATCCCACGAGGACGGTTCGACGCATGACTACAGTCGCGGCGCCGGCGCTGCCGGAATCGCCTCAGGCCTGTGCCGTCGCAGCCGCGCGTTCGCCGCGGTTACCTCGACGCCGTAGAGCAACAGCACGGCGGAGATGTACACCCACACCAGGAACACGACGACGGCAGCGACCGACCCGTGAATGTTGTTGAACCGCGTCATGTCGTGCACGTACCACGAGAAGCCCCACAGCGCGCCCCGCCACAGCAACCCGGTGACGACCGCGCCGACCCAGACATCGCGGAAACGCACCTTCGCATTCGGTACGAAATAGAAGATCAATCCGACGACGAGCACGAAGACCACCGTGCTGGTCCATTTCACGGCAAAGTGACTCAGGAGCAGCAGCCCGGGCGTGCGCCCGACGACGACCGCAAACCAGTGCGCCTCGATCACGTTGATGGCGCTGACGAGGAGCAGCCCGGCGAGCAGGAGCAGCGACGCCGCCACGAGCATCACGAACGAGATCAGCTTGTGCTTGAAGTAGCTCGGTTGTTTCTCGACGCCCCAGGCGTGGTTGATCGCAGAGGTGATGGCGCCGAACACGCCCATCGCTGCCCAGATCATCAGCAGGCTGCCGGCGACGCCGAGCCGGATCCGCGCCTGCTGCAGCGCGTCGAGTTGTGTCGTAACGAAATCGAACTGCCGCGGAAAATACTTGAGGACGAAATTGAGAATCGAGGCGCGATCGCTCGCGTTGACAGTTACGCTGCCGAGAATGGAGAACACGAGCAGGAAGAACGGGAAGAGCGACAGCAGCGCGTAGTACGCGATCGAGGACGCAAACGTGAGGTCGTTGCTGTGATAGATGCCGACGACGCCGCGCCAGATCGCGAGAGCGGTGAGCCGGATTTCTGCGCGAATGCGCGCAGCGGCGCGGCCAACGACACTCACGTCATCATCTTATGCCTGTTGGGTACGTCGTGCCGTCGGCAGCGCCGATGTGCGGTGAGGTGCAGGCGCCACCGTGATCCCCTGCCGGTCCGGAGTGGGCGACAAGGCGGGCGTTGCGGTCGTGTCGCCGTACTCCGCCGCCACTCGCGTGCGGGCGGAGGCGGAGCCGTCCCACGCGCGGCGGACTTCCGTCGCGGTCCACGCCGCGAGCGGACCCGCCGCCCACGAACGCGCCAACCGCCACACCGTGCGCCTGAGCGGTGGCGTCTTCAGAATGTAGTAGGCCGCGCCAATGGCGGCGGTCGCGAGCACGACGTTCGCAGTCGTGCGTGCCTGCGCTTCAGTCATGGCCAAATAGCCAACAGGTCGAAAAGCCAAAAGACGGAAGGCGGAAGACGGAACGCGGAAGTTTGAACGACCCTTTCTGGCTTCCTGTTTCCTTCTTCCTTCTTCCTTCTTCCCGCCTTACGCTCCGTACCCGCCGGACGTGCTGCTCGAGCCGGGCGTGCTGGTCAGGTTGCTGTTGCCGCCCACGTTGCCCTGGGTGCCCATCGAGCCGGACGTTCCGGTCGAGGCCATGTCGCTGACGCTCGAGCGTGCGCGGTCGTAGGCTTCACGGCCGCGGTCCACGATCTGGCTGACCTTGTCGGTCGCCTGCTGTCCGAAGTCCCCTGCCCTGTTGCGCAGCTGCCCGGCCGACTCGGTCAGCTGTGACCGCAGCTCTGAGCCTGCTTTGGGGGCGAACAACATGCCAAGGCCGGCGCCCAGTACCGTTCCGGCGAGCAGTCCCATCAAGAACGAGCCGCCGCCTTCTTCCCGCTCCAAGCGATCGTATTCGTACGCCATGTACCCTCCTGAGTGAAATCAAACGTTAGCCACGGATCCACGGCCACGCGCGTTCGGCCGCGCGCACCCCGTGGCGTTATGCGCGGCCCGCCGCGGTTGCCGGGGGCTTCGGCCGCGAGTCGTGATGCAGGATCGAGACGAGGATCGCGCGGACGCCGCGCACCACCCCGACAGCCTGCGCCACCTTGTCACGCACGCTGGACCGCACACGGTCCGCCGTTTCATCCACGCGCTCCATCGTGCCGCTGATCGCGTGATCGACACGCTCGGACTGCTGGCTCACCCGCGCGGTGACCGACTTGACGTCCAGCAGGATGGCATCCACCTTTTCGCGCAGCGGCGCGATCTGGCGCCCTTCGAGATCCGCCACGAGCTGCATCACCCGGCGGTAGGCAATGAACCCGCCGATGCCCATGCCGATCACCAGCAGCGCTTCGAGCACGCTCACCGCGGCCATGATGCCGAGCAGGATGTTCGTTGTGTGAAGGTCCACCATCGGTACGCTCCTATGCCGACCAGCGACCTTGAGCCGGGTTGCCTGTGAGTTCGCCGAGAGAGCGCCACCCTTCATTCGCCGCCGTGCGGGCCTTGTCGATCGTCCCGCGCACGTTGGCGAGTTCCCGCATGAAATCGTCGAGCTTTGGCTCGATCTGGCTGCGCACCCGCCGCCCGCCTTCTGTCATGTAGAGCCATCCCCACACGCCGCCGGCCACTGCACCGATCATGGTGGCCAGTAGTACACGCGATCGCTCGTCCACGTCGACCTCCTTCAGCGATGCCAGCGCGTGCACACGTCGCACGGCAGACATCACCTCTGATCAATCAAACCCTGTGCCACGGGTTTCGATTCGACAAACGCCGTCTTCGCCACGAAAAGTGTCACTGCGATGCCGTCCCATGTATCGCCGGACGGGCTGCCGGCCGCCCCCTTACCCATCGGCATGACCGTGACCATGCCGGGATCGAGCCCGAACCGCGAAACGACGTAATCCCTTACGAGCGTCGCGCGCGATCGGCTCAACAGGAACTGCTGGTCTGCCGCGGGATCCGGCGCGTACCCCTCGATGACCAGCGGGCTGTCCTTCGGATAGCGTACGAACATCGACACGGCTGACCCGATTCTTCCGCGACCCGCGTCTGTCAGGATTTCTTTCCCGGTCGCATCGCGTGTGAACAGCACAGATGCCTGCAGCCAGATGCGTAACGGGACACGCCCGGCCTGCTCGAGCACGCCCGCGCGATACTGCTCCACGCTCACATCGCTGAGATCGAAGTACCCGCGCTTGTTGAAATATCCGCGGAAGAAGAAATTGTGTTTGAGCGCCTCGGTGTTCTCCGCAAGGTCCTGCATGGCGTCGCGGGCGTACTCGAGGGTCTGGGACAGGTCGCCCGTCAATCCTTTCATCGGACCTCCCTCGCCACGAAAGTCGGCGACGGCGTCCCTGGCTTTTTCGCTCGCCTCTCGAAGGTTCGCGACCGCTTTCTGCGCCTGCTCGGAAATGTCGCGCACCTGCCGGTAGAGCGTATCGTCGGTCAGCAGCTTGCCGACGCTGCCGCGCCCGGCTTTCAGGTTCGCGACGATCGTCGAGACGTCGCTCGTCACCTTCTGGCCCGACGCGGCAATGGCGCGCACGTCCGCACTCACATCGCGGACCACCGTCTGAGCCGATCGCGCCGTGTCTGTCACCGACATCAGCGTCTCTTCGAGTTCGGTCCGGACCGTCGCGATCGTGTCGTTCGCGACGTCGATCGTCTCACTCATTTTCTCGAGCAGGTCGGAGAGGTCGAACGGCTCCTCTCCCCGGATGCTGCCCTTTTCGGCGACCACGGGAGCGGCATCCGTTCCGGCTTCAATCTGGACGAACTTGTTGCCCACGAGGCCGTCGTTTTGAATCGACGCAACGGAGTCGGTGCGGACGATCGGCCTGACGTTCTCGCGAAGTTTCATTGCAATGACGAACTTCCGGCCCGGTCCGGTCGGGACGTGGATGGCCGTGACCTCACCCGCGTCGAGGCCCGCCACGCGCACCTTGGCCCCGGTCTGCAGCCCGGCGATCCGTGAGAACTCCGATCGCACTTCGAACGTCTTGTTGAAGAACATGCGGCGATCGCCAATCAGAAAGAGGCCCACGGAGAACAGCAGGACGCCGCCGATGACGAATACGCCCACCCCGATCGCGCGTGCGCGTGGTATCGCCATCGGTCAGCCCGCGTTGTCGGAAGTCATGAATGCGCGCACCAGCGGAGAGTCGCTGCGCTCGAAGTCTGCCAGCGTGCCTTCCGCCTCGACGCGCCCGTCGTGCAGCAGCACGAGGCGGTCCGCCAGCTTTCGGGCGCTCGCCATGTTGTGCGTGACGACGATCAATGTTGTGTGCCGCTGATCTTTGAGGCCGGCGAGCAGATCGTCGATTTCATCGGTCGTGAGCGGATCGAGTCCGGCGCTCGGCTCGTCGACCAGCAGCACCGGCGGATCGAGCGCCATCGCGCGCGCGAGACCTGCGCGCTTGCGCATGCCTCCCGAGAGCGACGCCGGCATCTTGTTGTATTCCTGTCCCAGTCCGACCTGCTCCAGCTTTTCTCGCGCACGCTCCCGGATCTCACGCTCCTTCAGGTTCGTGTGACGGCGGAGCGGAAACGCGACGTTCTCACCGACGGTGATGGAATCGAAGAGCGCTGCCGTTTGAAACAGGAACCCCATGCGCCGTCTCACCTCGTTCAGCCGCTGGCGCGTCATCGCGCAGACGTCCTCCCCCTCGACCAGCACGCGCCCGCTGTCCGGCCGGACGAGGCCGATAATCGTTCGGAGCGTGACACTCTTGCCCGTCCCACTGCGTCCGAGGATCACGAGGCCGGTTCCCTTCTCGACCGAAAGGGAGACCTGGTCGAGCACGCGTTTGTCGTCGAACGACTTGCTCACACGATCGAGTTGCACCGCGAGAGTGGCAGCGGCCACGACCGCCGATTCCTGCTCGAGCGCGCGGCCGGCCACGACGCTCATGGCGACAGCCCCGGAAACAGAAAGAAAATCAGGCGCACGAGGATCACGTTCGACACGATGATCAGGATCGAGGAGACGACGACCGACCGCGTCGACGCGCGCCCCACCCCCTCGGTGCCGCTGGTCGTCGTGAAGCCGAGATACGACGAGGTCACCGCGATGATGAAGCCGAACACCATCGTCTTCATGGTGGCGGGAACGTAGTCCGCCACGTCAATCACGGAAAAGGATCGATCGAAATAGAGCCGCAGGGACATGCCTGATGCGGCGTGCTCGGCGAGGAAGCCACCCAGCATGCCGCAGAAATTCATGACGGTTGTGAGGATGGGGAGCGCGATGACACACGCCAGCGCCCGCGTGACGACGAGGTACTTGAAAGCGTCGACCGCCGACGCCTCCAGCGCGTCAATCTGCTCGGTGACCCGCATGGCCCCGAGCTCCGCGCCTATCCCGGCGCCGATGCGCCCGGACAGAAGCAGTGCCGCCGTCAGCGGCCCCGTCTCGCGCACCAGCACCATGGCCAGGCCCGCCGGGATCATCGACTCGGCGCCGAACCGTTCGAGCGAAGCGCGTGTGTGCATCGACAGCACCACACCGACCGCGACGCCGGATACCGCGATGAGCGGCGCCGACCGCAGACCCAGCTCGTGTAGTTGTCGGAGAATCTCGCCGAACTCGAACGGTGGACGAAACGCGTCGCGCATCGCGCGGAGCCCGAAGAGGGACAGTTCCCCTGCTCCTCCCGAAATCGCCAGGATCGTTCGACCAGTGGCGTCCAGCATGCGCGTTCGGCCGGTGGCGTCCAGCACGCCGATGAGGCTGCATGGCGGATGCCAAACGGCTCACGGCCTGCGGTTTAGAGGCGGCAGCGGCCGCTGCCACCGCCGTTAGACGCTTGCCGCCCTGCGGGCCCCCGACTTGCCGCCGTCCTGGATGTCGTGCTTCTTCATCTTGCTGTAGAGCGTCGGCCGGTACAGCCCCAGGATCTGCGCGGCTTCCTGTTTGTTCCAGTTCGTGCGCTGCAGCGTCTGCACGATGGCCATTTTCTCGATCTCGGCCAGCGTCCGGTGCGGCGGGATCACGAACTCGGTCGTTGCGGCGCTCTCGGTGCGGAGTGATTCCGGCAGGTCGTTGACGGCGATCTCGGCTCCCTTCGCAACCAGCACGCCACGCTCGATGACGTTTTCCAGTTCGCGCACGTTACCCGGCCATCGGTGGCGGATCAGCACGTGATACGCCGCGGGGGCGATCGACTTCACGTTCCGCTGGTGCCGCTGGCGATACTTCTCGAGGAAGTGCTCGCAGAGCAGTGGGATGTCCTCCGTGCGTTCCCTCAGCGGCGGCACGCGCAGCGTGATCGTGTTGATCCGGAAGTACAGATCTTCGCGCAGCTTTCCATCACGCAGCGCGGCATCCAGATCGATGTTGGTCGCGCAGATGAGCCGGAAGTCGACGCGGACGATCCGGTCGCTGCCGATCGGCCGGTACTCGCGCTCCTGTAACACCCGCAGCAACTTGGTCTGCAGATACGGCGGCATCTCGCCGATTTCGTCGAGCAGCAGCGAGCCCCCTTCCGCCATCTCGAAGAGCCCTTCCTTGTCGGTCTGCGCTCCGGTAAACGCCCCTTTCTTGTAGCCAAAGAGCTCGGACTCGATCAGATCCTTCGGAATCGCCGCGCAATTGATCTTGATGAACGGGCCCTTGGCGCGCTTGCTGTTGTAGTGAATCGCGTTCGCGATCAGTTCCTTGCCGGTCCCGTTCTCGCCCTGGATCAGGATGTTCGCGTCGCTGCCCGCAACGCTCTCCACGAGCTCCAGCACCTCGTGCATCTTCTTGCTCTTACCGATGATGTTGCCGAAGCGGAACTGCCCCTCGACTTTCTGCTTCAGCAACAGGTTCTCGCTGACGAGATCCCGCCGCTCGATCGCGCGCTCGAGCATCGCCAGCAGCGTGTCGGGCTCGATCGGCTTCTCGACGAAGCTGTGGGCGCCCCCCTTCATGGCCTCGACCGCCTTCGGCACGCTGCCGTGCCCCGTGACGACGATCACCTCGGTGTCTGCGTGCGTCTGCTTGAACTTGCGCAACAGCTCGAGGCCGTCCACGTCGGGCAGCATCATGTCGGTAATGACGACGTCGGGCTTCCAGGTCTTGAAAATTTCCTCGCCGCGCGTGCCGATCATGGCGGTCCTGACCTCGTAGCCCTCGTGCTCGAGCAGGATCTTCAGCCACTCGATCATGGCGGGCTCGTCGTCCACGGCGAGCACCCGATACTTCCGCTTGGTCATCGTCATTGCAATCACAAAGTATACACACTCGAACAAAACTGTCCATATGCTGACATTTGTTGGGAATTGATACGCAAAACCGGGCGATATTCGGCCTCCGGCAGCCCTTTTGAGGGCCGGCGCTATAATTTGCGCGATGCCTGAACCGACTCACCCGGCCCCGCCACCGCCTCCGCCGGATAGGCCGAACCCGCCGAGCGCTGCCGATAAGGTCCTGTGCGAGCGCTGCGGCGCCGAGATGTTTCGCATGCACGCGGTATGGCGCTGCCCCGCATGTCGATTCAAGACCGACTGCTGCGGCTGGTAAGCTGCCCGATGTCCATTGCCAGACGCTCGAGTGCTGAGGCACCGGCCAGCGCGACCTCGGCGAGCGGCGTTGGACGTTGAGCATTGATATGGACCGTCTCGAGAGCCACGTCAGCACCACGAGCGACGACTACCAGCGGAACCACGATCGAATGAGCGCGCTCGTGAGCGAGTTGCGAGAGCGCCTGGCTGTCAGTCGCCAGGGCGGGGGCGAACGCTACGTGCAACGTCATCGCGAGCAGGGCAAGCTTCCAGTACGCGAGCGAATCGACAAGCTGCTCGATCCCGGTTCGCCGCTGCTGGAGCTCTCACCGCTTGCCGCGTGGGATCTCTACGACAACCAGGCGCCGTCGGCAGGCCTCGTCACGGGCATCGGACGTGTCGCCGGACGCGAAGTGCTGATCGTCGCGAATGACGCAACCGTGAAAGGAGGCACTTACTACCCGATCACGGTGAAAAAGCACGTGCGCGCGCAGGAAGTGGCGCTCCAGAACCGGCTGCCCTGCGTGTACCTGGTCGACTCCGGCGGCGCGTTCCTGCCCCTTCAGGCGGAGGTGTTTCCCGATCGCGATCAGTTCGGACGCATTTTCTTCAATCAGGCCCGGATGTCGGCGGAGCGGATCCCCCAGGTTGCCGTAGTCATGGGCTCCTGCACGGCGGGCGGCGCCTACGTGCCCGCGATGTCCGACGAAACCATCATCGTGAAAAACACCGGGACGATCTTTCTCGGCGGTCCGCCGCTCGTGAAAGCGGCGACAGGTGAAGAAGTCACGGCCGAGGAGCTCGGCGGCGCCGACGTTCACACGCGCCTCTCGGGAGTAGCCGACTACCTCGCGGAAGACGACGAGCATGCGCTGCAGCTCGCGCGGATCGTCGTGAGCACCTTGAATACCGTGAAGCAGATGCCGCCCGACGTCAGCGCCACCGAACAGCCAGCGTACGATCCGCGGGAGATCTACGGCATCGTCAACGTGGATACGCGCAAGCCGTATGAAGTACGCGAGATCGTCGCCCGGATCGTCGATGGGTCCCGGTTCGACGAGTTCAAGGAGCGCTACGGCACGACGCTCGTGACCGGCTTCGCGCGGCTGCACGGATTCCTGATTGGCGTCCTTGCGAACAACGGCGTCCTGTTTTCGGAGTCCGCGTTGAAGGCGGCGCATTTCATCGAGCTGTGCAACCTGCGCGGCGTGCCCCTGGTGTTTCTCCAGAACATCACGGGATTCATCGTCGGCCGACAGTACGAGCGCGCCGGGATCGCGAAGGACGGCGCGAAGATGGTCCACGCGGTCGCGAACTCCGTCGTGCCGAAGTTCACGGTGATCATCGGCGGCTCGTTCGGGGCCGGCAACTACGGGATGTGCGGCCGGGCGTACGACCCGCGCCTGCTCTGGATGTGGCCGAACGCGCGCATCTCGGTCATGGGTGGGGAGCAGGCGGCAGGCGTGCTCACCACGGTCAAGCGCGATCAGCTCGCGCGCGAGGGCAAGACGCTCGGCGCGGACGAAGAGGCATCAATCCGGAATCCGCTGCTCGAGAAATACGAGCGCGAAGGCTCTCCGTACTACTCCACCGCGCGCCTCTGGGACGATGGGATTCTGGATCCGGCGGAAACGAGAGAGGCGCTGGCGCTCGGCCTGTCGGCCGCGTTCAACGCGCCGATTCCCGACGCGAAGTTCGGCGTGTTCAGGATGTGATGTGACGATATGTCTCTCGTGCTGATCGACCATGCCGGTCCCGTCGTCCGCGTGACGCTGAACCGTCCTGACGTGCGCAACGCGTTCGACGAGGAGCTGATCGCGGAGCTGACGCGGTGGGCGAAGTCGGTGCAGCCAGGCGGCGAGGCGCGCGTCGCGGTCCTGGCCGGTGCGGGTCGGACGTTCTGCGCGGGTGCCGATCTCACGTGGATGTCGAAGATGGTCGCCTACTCGCACGAGGAGAACGTTCGCGACGCCCGCGCGATGGCGACCATGTTCGAGGCGCTGGATCAGCTCCCGATTCCGTTGATCGGGCGCATCCACGGCGCGGCGCTTGGTGGCGGAGCCGGCCTTGCAGCCGTCTGCGACATCGTCGTCGCG
>Ga0136846_1218763_pt1 | contig 12237 bp, 5 predicted proteins | sample HopSoiMetagenom2_FD_96841 | JGI IMG/M metagenome (GOLD analysis project Ga0136846, IMG submission 96841) | Grasslands soil microbial communities from Hopland, California, USA - 2 Assembly 2016 (version 4) | ecosystem: Environmental > Terrestrial > Soil > Grasslands | place: USA: Hopland...
AATTAGCAGGCCCTGCACACCCTTCTCTGTAGCCATAATTTCCGGGCTCAGGGTTCCCAATGGTGGCTTCTCAAGGAATTTCTTGCTGCAAGCAGCAATCACCACAATGATGGCAAGAGAAGAAAGAATTAAGAATTTACGTTTTATCTTTTTCATATAGATTAAAATATAGTTATTTAGAAATTAAGGTTAATACCAAACAAGAATGAGGGGGTGTGAGGATAATTACCCTGGTCGATACCAAACTCAAACGTGTTGATGATCTGCCCGTTTGAATTAGGCTGGCTTTGCAGCTCCGGATCGATACCGTTATAATTCGTTATTGTAAACAGGTTGGCTGCCTGAACATAGATCCTCAAACGTTCAATTCCATATTTTGACAGCATGCTTCCCGGTAAGGTATAGCCGATCTGCATTTGCTTGGCGCGGAAATAAGAACCTTTGCTTATAAAATAACTATTGGCATATCCACTGAGGTCAGTGCTGAATCCACCGGTTGTACGAAGTATAGGCACATGGGCGTCAGGGTTACCAGGTGTCCATGAATTAGTCGCTGCTTCTTTGCTCATGCCACCTTTAAAAAAGTCAGGGAAATCTGTAAAATATAACAAGTTGTTGAAAATATCATTCCCAGCGGAACCAAAGAAGAAGCTGGAGAAATCAAAATTCTTATAACTGAAGGCAATGTTCAACCCATATTCAAAATCAGGATTTGGATTGCCGATAAATGTTCTGTCATCGGCATCTATTTTACCATCGCCATTTACATCCCTGTATTTAAACACCCCAGGTTGAGCATCTGTCTGTGTTGGAGACTTGGCGACTTCGTCAGCATTTTGGAAAATCCCGAGTACTTCATATCCAAAGAATGAACCAAAAGGTTGACCTACCTGTTCACGTTGTAAAATATTGTTTCTGACCACTGGCTCATCATAATAAGGCAAACCGGGTATGCTAACAATCTTATTCGTGTAAGAAGTGAACGTTAATCCAACATCAAATTTGAAATCCTTAGCAATGGAACCATGGTACGTCGCACTTAAGTCGATACCTGTATTTTGCATATCGCCAACGTTAACTTTTGGAAGACCTGCGTCACCACCACCGAAAAGAATATCATATTGAGGTCCCTGGGCCGTGAACAACAATCCACTCACTTTTTTCTTATACCAATCGAAGCTAAGATCGAGTTTGTTATTCAGAATAGTCGCATCGAAACCTGCGTTGGTAATAATGTCCTGCTCCCAGGTTGATGACGGGTTACCGATATTGCTTCTGAAAAAGCCGGTCGCCGGACTAGTACTATTGCCTGCGAGGTCGTACACGGAGCGCCCCAATCCTGCCCGATAAAGGTCATACGGATTTTTTGAGTCGACGTTACTCGTTGATCCAAGTTTGGCCCAACTGTAACGAAGTTTCAGGTTGTTAACAAACGAAATATTTTTGAAGAAATTCTCCTGTGAAATGACCCAAGCCGCAGAAACGCCGGGGAAAGTGCCCCACCTTTGATCCTCCGAAAATACAGAAGCACCGTCTCTCCGCAAGCTGGCATTTATAAGGTATTTTCCGGCATAGCTATATTCAACTTTGCCAAACTGAGACCAAAGAGTACTTTGATAGGCTCCTCCATCGTTAGCCTGCGTGCCGGTTCCTGATCCCAACACCCAATAGTCAGGGTTTTCTGAGAAATAACTACTCCTGTTGGCACTCATATACCGTCCGTAGTTGTTAACGGCCTCAGTACCTACAAGAACTCTTAGATTATGTTCCTTCCAGGCATTTGAATAAGTTAACAGGTTATTCCATGTCCAGTTTGTATTGTAGCTCGCATTTTCACTAAAAGAATTTGACCCGGTATTTCCTTCTGCATTTTCGTATGCCACGTAGTTAAAATTGTACCCGTATTGATTATCCATAAGTCCACCGAACGTGGTACGAAAATTAAAATGTCTCAGAAAATCGACTTCAGCAAACACACTTCCGGTGATATCCCAGTTCCGGCTGTGGTTATTTTGACTGCGCGAAACCGATGCATAAGGGTTTCCGGAGTTACCCAACCCCTGGGATTTGGTACCCCCAAAATTACCCATAATATCATACACCGGTACTATTGCAGATTCCCTGACGGCTGTTGTAAAAGCATTTTGTTCGCTATTATTTTGACCGAAGAGCGGGTTGTCTTTATAAAAAACATATAGGTTTTCGCCAACTCGTATGTGATCCTTTATCGAAAATTGTGTGTTGGCCCTTACAGAATATCTCTTCAGGTAATTGAATTTCGCAATACCCTGCTGATTCAAATAGCCCATCGAAAAGTAATATGAGCTTTTGTCTGAACCCGCACTTACAGATATGTTATGGCTTTGGATCGGCGCATCCCTGGTGATTTCATTGTACCAGTTAGTTCCGGTTTTGTTTGCCATTGTGATCTGTGCGCTATTGATGTTATATAAGCTGGGATCAACAATTGCTTTATCCGCAGGGCAATTACACAAAGTATAGCCCGAGTTTATATTCTTAGTGGGATCAGCTGGATTGGGATATGGGAAAGTTTGAATATAGTCTGGAATCACAGGATTGGCGCCCTTTCCAAACTGTGGATGCGACGGTGTAGCAATGCCGGAATTTTTTTGCTGTAGCCATATTGCATCTGCTTCTTGCTGTGTGTTTGCCATTTCCATCCCATTCCCATGAGTAGTAACTCCATAATAACCGTCATAGCTAACCTTGGCCCTTCCAGTTTTTCCCCTTTTAGTGGTGATAATGATTACTCCGTTTGAACCAGCCACACCATATATGGCAGCTGATGCATCTTTCAGCACTTGCATAGATTCGATATCGCTTGTATTGATATCATGAAGGCTACTTCTTGCCCCGTCGACAATTATTAGTGGAGAGTTGTTACCAAATGCTGTAATACCCCTGATGCGGATATCACTGTTCCCTCCGGGCATACCCGATGTTATGATCGTGACACCAGCAGCACGACCCTGCAAAGCTTCCTCGCCTGTTCCCACAGGTGACTGCTTCATTTGGGCAACATTCACCACCGCTACAGAACCGGTGATGTCTTTTTTTCGTTGGGCGGTATACCCAGTAACTACGACCTCATTCAAACTTGTAGTTTGCAGTTTCATTGCCACGTCAATGACATTATTGCCTCTAACGTTTACTTCCGAAACTTCAAACCCAATGTAAGAGAAGACCAGAACAGTAGAATTATGAGGTAACGAAACAGCATAGCTACCATCTGTTGTAGTGGTAGTAGCTACGTTAGTACCTTTTACTCCAACAGTTGCTCCGAAAACAGGTTTTCCATCAGGTCCTGTAACCTTTCCGGTCACCCTGGTCTGAGCAATTACCAGGGATGAGAAAACGAAAGTGAAAAAGGCTAAAAAGACTACGTGCTTTTTGCCCCTCAATAAGTAATCAACATGATTTCTCATAAAGCAAAGTGTTTTAGGTGTGAAAATTTTTACTCCGAATTTTTGTTAATAAAAAGGTTCAGTTAAGGTCTTACGTTCTAATTGAATTTTCCTGCAGGTCTGGTTTATTATATATATTGCTATATTCCTTTGTTCAAAATCACTCTACGCATATTCATAAGAAAAGGGCACTAAACTAAACAGTAGTGCCCTTGTAAAACTAACGATTGCTATATGAGATAACTGCTCTAAATCGTTAACTAACCCATGGTTATAAGATTGTTCATCCAAAACAACCTTTTTAAAAAGTTTTTTCTTATTGTGCATAGCAGTTAGAGATATTTTGTTGTTCAAGGTGCGTCTAAAAAACAAACCCGGAATTCACAAACCACGCTTTTCCAACCAGGCAAACGATGTTTTGCGGTTATTTACCGGGAAAACTAAAATTGAAACTAAAAACAAGGGATAAATAAAGAAATGATTTGCTGATCTCATCCAGCCAATAGCAATAGTCAATTTTTCATCAAAGGAGAATCTCATACGGCAGTCATTCAATAGCATTAGTGCAAATCGTTCCCGAATTTAAATTTTAACAATCGATTGACAAAATTTATTTTCTTTGTATAAATAAAATGATACTTTTTTATCAATTAAACATGCTTTTTTAATTTCTGATGTGATTTTTTACAAATTAAAAAAAAATTGTTTGCCTGGATTTGATTTATTCATTCCAAATCTCAATTCTTTTTCGTTTGGTTGACCAATAGTAAAAAGGCAGGTTTGTCTTTTTGTTTCGAGGTAAATTTCATTTTCCAGGAAGAGCTGATCAGCATAAGACTTCCTATAACTACATCGTCATCACCGTCATTGTCTAAGTCAGCGACATCCATTGTTATCCAATTGCCACTATCAAATTCCTGCACTGTGAACGGCGAGAAATTAAATTTTCCGCGGTTCTCGAGATAAATGATCGATTCTTCCGGTTGATTTCTATAGTCTGGGAAGTAAGAAATTGTCATAATATCCAGATCACCGTCTTTATCAAAATCCCTGGCCATTGCTTTGTAGCAACCGTGAATCGGGAAAAAATAAACCTGCTCGAACTTATAATTTCCTTTGTTTAAGAAAATATAGACTCCATGAAAATTTTTCAAAACATCCGCAGTAAAATCCAGATTGTCACCGCAAGTGTAAATAATGTCTTTAAGACCGTCCCCATTTACATCGTCCATTTCGAAATAACTTGAACCATAAATTGCAGGGAACCGTAGCAACTCCCTCTTTTCAAAATTTCCCTTGCCGGTGTTCAAAAAAAGAAAAATTCCTTCCTGTGCCTGGGCCATTAAAACTATTATATCCGGCAAACCATCTTTATTAAAGTCATCTATATAAGCTTTAACAGCGCCGGGGAGCGAAATCAGTGTTTCTTTGGCTAAAGACGAGTCTGTTCTTTTCAAATAATAAAATTCTCCTTTATTGTTTCCAAAACCACAAACCAGGTAATCATTTTTGCCATCACTCGTTAGATCAGCTACTGTGGTTTGTACCGGTCTTGGAATTTCACCCGAGATCATTTTCATTGAATCAAGCTTTCCTTTCGCCGATAAATGGAAACTGTCAATACTGCCATTTCGTGCGTCGTTTGGATAGAGTATTCCAATATTAGTAAGTACGCCCTCTCTTACTCCCGGCAAACGCAGATCATTATCAAACCACATATCTACCATGGTTCGATGTATATTTTGCTTTTGCAAAAGATTTAGGCGCGAATCAAAAACAGCAAACACGGAATCAAAAACGCTGCAGGTATAAATGCGCTGGTTTCCCGGATCGATTTTGATAAATACGGTCGTAGGATCAACGTTCTTTAAAACCCCCTCTTTCACCAAAAACCGATCTGTAAAATTTTTTATGGCCGGCCTATTTTGAGAAGGTTGCTCTGCCGGCGCTGTTTCCAAATAATAGTGGACGATTTGCTGCCAATCTGTGTAAGAAATAGGTGACTGCATTGAATCATGCCCGGGATAAGCGTTAACGTCCAAATTTGTGAAATACACCCCGTCATAGTAAGCCATTCCTAATTTTTCTCCCATTTTTGGAAATACATTTTTCTCCCACGCTGTTTTATTTAACAGGATTGGATCCGGGACGAGGTGACAGGAGCCGCAATAGGTCTTTGCAAGTTCCTTCCCTGTAGCCTCTTTATTATTGCAAGTGACAGCAAGAGAAATAATCACAAAAAAATAAGTGCAAATGACAGAATATCTAAAAAGCATCCGGAGAGTTATTGAGAATTAATGATTCTTTTAGCACCAGAACTATTCCTCACTTCAATAGCGGTAATATTGCTGTCAATAACTGCAAATCTGGCTGATTGCGATAAGAATGACAGGCCATAATTTATTTCCCGTTTTTGTGTTTGCCCGTCTTTGTATTTCACCACAAGCGAAACATCATCATTGTTCAAAAGCAAAGTTTTGATTGCCCTTTTTAGTTTGTACACTTTCACCGGTCCCCGATTTTGACCCGCGACGATCAATACCTGTCCGTCTTTGTTTCTAAGTTTTGCAATCGCTTTGCCATTACCGGGAATAAACCATCCACTTTGAAGAACAGACAACGTTGTAAAATGTCCTTTGCCATCCCCTTTCAAAAAAAGGCCATTGCCTGCGTCATATCGACCCGTCGCGACGTCCGTTCCAAAGTCATTGCCCACTAATAAGATATCCAGGTTGCCATCACCGTCAAAATCTTCGGTGATCATTCCATTTATAACAGAGAGCTGTGCGATTGGGGGCAAGGGTTCTAAGGTAAAGGTTCCGTTCCCATTATTTCTGATAAATGAACTGCTGAAAAAATTCGCCTTGCACTTTATCATACCTTTTTGTTCGTCATTTGTAAAAAGCTTATCGAAACTTGCGTGAGCAAAATCTTTGTATGACAAAAATCTTTTTTTGATAAATGGCATCTGGTCCACAACGTCGTCCCGCACATGGGTGGTGAACTCTTTCAATTTGCCATCATCGCTTGTAATGTATCGTGTAGGTATGCATTCCAACACGCCGTTGCCGTCAAAATCTTTCGCGTATAATGAAACAGGATATTGATCACTGGCTTTATAAAACGAGTTTTCACCGAGATTACCGACAACATAATCCATGTCGCCATCGTTGTCAAAATCACCGGATGCAACGCTGTTCCACCACCCCAGTTTGCCATCGGTGCCGGACCCTGGAGTAACATCTTTGAAATGACCACCGTCGTTTTTTAGAAATTTTATTGGCATCCACTCCCCTGCCAATACAAGGTCCTCCCATCCATCATTGTCAAAATCTGTCCAAATTCCATCGCAGACCAAACCGATATTTATTAAGGGTGATGCAACCAAAGCCGTAACGTCAGTAAATTTTATCTGCCCCTTCTTACTATCATTCCTGTAAATAAAACTTGATACTGACTCCGGGTAGTTCCATGGCTTTACCCGGCCGGCAATAAATAGATCAAGATCGCCATCCTTATCATAGTCACAGGCCCTGACACAAAACTTGCTTGTAAAGTTTGCAGGCAAAGCAAGGCTATCCTTTTGAAAATTTCCTTTACCATCATTTATATACAAAAGGTCTCCATAAGCAGAGGTATTTGGTTTCATTTCATAACCGCCGCTGGCAATATATAAATCCTGGTCGCCGTCATTATCGGCGTCAAATAGTAAAAGCCCAAGGTCTTCATTAAGTTTACCTGGAAGCGAATCAGCCCCTCCCTGCAAGGAACGCCGGATGAATTTTCCATTTGACTGCTGTAAAAATATTTGCGTATCAAAAAAGAATGACCCTCCGCAAATGATATCATCCAGGCCATTGCCATCAACATCACCTGCGGCAAGACCCGGTCCGTACTCCGAGAATTTATGCGGCAATAATTTCTGAATATTGAAGTCAATATAGTCGCGTTCTTTTTGAGAATAATTAATATTTACCTTTTCTGTGATCTCTGTGAATAGCGCGCTTGTGTCAAGTAAAGAACTTGGAAATGAATACGACAAATTTGCATTCTTTATATCCGCATTTATTAATTGACCTGTATTTATATTTTGCATCAGTTGCATCTGGCCATTCGGCCATTTTATGATCACCGAGTCAATTGCTTTCACATTTCCCAAACCAAAATGAGCGATGGGCGTAATAGAAGATAAGTAGCCGCGGTAGGGAGTATTTTCGAATACCTGGAGTCCCCCCTTATAATGAAGTTCGACAAAAGCTCCGAGCCCATTTTTATTTAAACTGTCGCCTGAAAACTTTATTTGTAGATAATTTGCCTTGTTTATTTCTCTGCTATTGTTTTTATACACGAACGCTTGGTCATCGATATTATTTACCACATAATCAAGATCGCCATCATTATCAAGATCAACATAGGCTGCACCGTTTGAAAATGAAGGTAACCGCATCCCCCACTCTTCTGTTACATTTCTAAAAGTGAGATCACCGTTGTTTTTGTAAGCATAATTTGAGATCTTGATTTGTGGAATTTGATCAAGGAGATCTTTCTTGGAGGCGAGATTGTAAGCCATGCTTCTAAAGGCTCCGAAATCGTGATCCGTTACATCCTTTGGAAAACCATTGGTGATAAGGATGTCGCGGTAGCCATCGTTGTCCACATCTATCACGGAAGGCGTCCAACTCCAATCCGTTTCCGCCATGCCCGCATAAAAAGAAATATCACTAAACACAGGATCCCCAATCGAATCGTTTTGTAACACCCTTGGTCCCTGGTTAATTTGTAAAGTGTTCCTTACGTATTGGTATTGATATCCATACTCTTCGTTGTTGAGATACCTCTGGTACCCTATTGCATTCATCATCATTTTCTTCCTGTAATTATCTTCGGGATTCATATCGAGTTCGACTACATCTACCAGGCCATCATTATTTATATCCATTACATCCATGCCCATTGCATTCTCTGAGGTATGTTTAAAATAAGTCCTGGCCTCATCCGTGAAGGTGCCATCATGGTTGTTTATATAAAGCAGGTCATTGGAAATAAAATCATTCGCCACATAAATATCTTTCCATCCATCCTTATTAATGTCGACGATGTTTACACTATGCCCGTAACCTTCGATCGTAATTCCGCTCTTTCGCGAAATATCTGTAAATACAGGGTGATGTAAACTATCATTCCAATCGTTCCTGAAAAGCTTATCAGTGTTCGAATGCTCGCTGTTTTTAAAGATCTGTCTGAATGCCGCGGGGTTCTGCCGGTGAATGATCTCATTATTCAGCAAATACATGTCGATATCACCGTCATTGTCATAATCAAAAAATGCGGCCATGGTGGAATGAGAAGTATCAGCCAGTCCATACTCCCGCGCCATGTTTTTAAAATGTGGAATATGATCTTTATCGACACCTGTATTTATGTACAAAAGGTTTTCCCTTCTTTTGGCATTTTTCATGAGTGTGGCGCAAACATATATATCCTGCAAACCGTCATTGTTGATATCAACGATACTCACCCCGCGGCACCACCGTCCTTCACCTCCCGTTCCTGAAACTCCAGTTACATCATTAAAATGAAAATCCCCTTTGTTGATATATAATTTATTGGGAACGTCATTACCAGTAAAGTAAATATCCATTAACCCGTCGTTATTAAAATCGGCGATTCCCACTCCTCCTCCGTTATAAATATTTTCCAGGTCAAGAATATTTATTGAGTCATTTTCACGGATGGTGTTGGAAAAATCAATACCGGTGCGCTGTGAAGAAAGCAGTGTAAATAATTTTTGTTTTTTGCTGCAACTACAAAAACAACCAATAACAATCCAGCAAATGATAATTGGATATTTATTCATGCAAGCAGGTATTTATTCCACGGTTCCCGTAAGCGTTAACATGCTTTCTGCAGGATCGGTGTTTGTGTGGATGTTTACCGTTCTAAGTTGCTGACCTTTACGACCGATGGTTTTAAAATAGACCTTTATACTTTCCCCGGCACCTGGGACAATAGGTTTTGTAGTGAATAAACCGACTATACAATCGCAGGAACCAACTGCTTTATAGATCATCAATGGCTCACCGCCGGTGTTTTTTATTTTAAACTCATGCATCACTGTATCCCCCTCTTTTACTTTTCCAAAGTCAAATTGCGTTTCGCTGAACTCAATTTTTGTAAAATAAGTTTCGTTACTATTCATTTCAACGGCGCCATTATATTTTTCCGGGTTTTTATTTCGATGAAAGAAGTTCATCCTTGAATCAACCGCAATTAGGACAATGCCTATAATCACACCTCCGAGAACCATCTGGAACCACGGTTTCCTTATAAAACTTTTCATACGTATCATTTTGAGCCTTCTTGAACTGCATCTAACAGCAATTCACAAAGGATGAATTATTTCTTCAAGTCAAGATATAACAATGATGAATTATTTCGTGCTAATATTATTGTTTGCTTATTAACACCCGTATTTATCGTTACTGCATCTCTCACCTGCCCTTTTATATGAACCCCGGTTTCCACTGAGGATAATGGATAGAAATCTCTTCTACCATTGCCTTTTAATACTATCCCATCGTTTGCATCCAAACGTCCCACATCCGGTTTCAGGTCATACATATTTCCAGTAAGCAACAGATCTAAATTACCATCTCTATCAAAATCGTTTGCAACGACAGAATAAACAGGTGCAACCTGTGCTATAACAGGCAAAGGTTTTAATTCTGTTTCACCATCTCGCTTACCCCATAATATAGCAGTTTGTAATTCCTCTGCTTTATATTGTTGAGATTTCCTTACAGCATCTGCCCCAAAAAAATCGTCCATCGTCTTGCCGGCAAAATCCTTATAGTATAAAAATTTCTTTCGGAGTGGTGGTAACTGTGAAGTCATATCAGATTTAGAGGGATAAACAAAACTTTTGCCTTCGGGCCAGTAGTAAACGATGATGCCTTCTGAAGTACCGTTTCCATCAAAATCATTTACATATAACTGCATGGGTTTTTCCACCGATGCTTTAAAGCGGGAATTCAAACCCCAATTTCCTACCACAAAATCCATGTTTCCATCTTTGTCAAGATCAACCTGTGTAATTGTATTCCACCAGCCCGAGCTATTGGACACTTCTTTTTTTGTTTCCAGTTTCCCTTTATTGTTTATGAAAAAAGTGATTGGCATCCATTCGCCAACAACCAGTAAGTCAGGATAACCATCTTTACGCAAATCGGTCCAGCATGCATCAGTAACCATTCCAGGCTCTTTTAAAATAGCAGGGGTAACGTCAACTAATTTTCCTTTTTCGTTGTGCAGTAAAAAACTTCTCGCAGGTTTTCCGTATTGACCCGACACAGCCCTGCCACCTATGAAGACATCAGCATAACCGTCTTTATCGTAATCTGCTACAGCAACACATCCTGCATTCACGGAAATATCATTCAACGGCTGACCCTCGGCAAAATGTCCTTTGCCATCATTTATGTACAATCGTGCCCTCAATAGCGAAGAGCCTGCATCGTATTGATAACCTCCGGAACCAACAAGAAGATCAGCATCGCCATCATTGTCTACGTCAAAAAAAGCTGCGGATACATCTTCCAGGGTTTTGTCTTTCGCAAATACAGGTTGTGCCAACTGTTCAAAATTTCCACCAGCTTTTTGAATAAAAATCCGGCTTTCTTCGCCCGACGCTCCCCCGATAAAAAAATCCTGTTTGCCGTCTCCATTCAGATCTGCAACGGCCAGGCAAGGGCCCTCTCGTGAGAGCATATGCGGCAAGAGGCGCTCAACATCAAAATCAATAAAATTATTTTCACTGTGTTGAATGTTTCCATGAAGTTTCGTCATTGTTTCATCAGTAAACAATGGGGTTGCAGGCGCGGTCGGAGAATATCTTTGCGTTGCATCTGCCTGGTGTAATTTCAACTGATGGTCGGCGCTGACATTATATAAAGTTTGTTTTGAAAGATCCGGCCACACGACTTGTATTGAATCAACTTTATTAATTTGCCCCAAACCAAAAACAAGACGAGGATCCATACAACTCTGGAAACTCCTGACAGGAAACATTTGCTTGACTTGCTTCGATCCGCTGGCAAAAACCGTTACCATGGCACCAATACCAAAGCTATTCGGCTTCTTCCCATCAAATGAAATTTCAATAAAATGATTGCCTGATTTTTTATTTGCCTCATTGCGATAGGTAAAACATTCATCATTTAAATTATTTACTACCATATCAAGGTCGCCATCGTTGTCCAGGTCGCCATAGGCAACCCCATTGCTGAAAGATGGCTGTCCCAATCCTAATTCATACGCCTTGTTCCTGAATGTAAGGTCATGTTGGTTGACGTATGCATAATTGGAAATTTTGCGGGAAGGTATATAAGGGAGAAAGTCGCGGAAATCAAAACGCCCTTTTTCGGTAACTACTTTATCGACGCTTGCTTTGTTGGCTAAAAAATCGGAAAAATCAAGATCCGTGATGTCACGATAAATTCCATTGCTGATAAAAAGGTCATTCCATCCGTCATTGTCAAAATCCATGAAAAGAGCGCCCCAGCTCCAGTCTGTGGCAGGTATACCCGAAAGAAAAGCAGTTTCTTTAAATGTGCCATCGCCATTATTTAACTGGAGTGCATTTTGTACAAGCTGGTAATGAAAACTTGAACGGAACTTCATATTTTCAATATGGTATTCCTCGAATCGCGTCATTGTTCTTTGGCGGTATTCATCCTCAGGCAGCATGTCTGTGCTTACAATATCCATGAAACCATCATTATTTATGTCGGCAATGTCGGCACCCATACTTGAT
>Ga0136846_1210806_pt1 | contig 12235 bp, 11 predicted proteins | sample HopSoiMetagenom2_FD_96841 | JGI IMG/M metagenome (GOLD analysis project Ga0136846, IMG submission 96841) | Grasslands soil microbial communities from Hopland, California, USA - 2 Assembly 2016 (version 4) | ecosystem: Environmental > Terrestrial > Soil > Grasslands | place: USA: Hopland...
CAGTAAGAGCGAAAGCAGGGACAGCCGAGATGCGTTGCATACAACCGCAGATGAAATTCGAAGTGGGTAATCTTACGCAGCCGAGCCCCTCGCTTGCGCTTCGGGCTTGTGTTACGGCAGCTCGACGGTGCCGCCGTCGTCGCGGTTGACAAGGTTTTTGAGCGTGTTCAGGGGGATGTTGGCGGTGACGTAGGCGACATGGCCGTCGGCGAAGAGCGCATTGATGCCGCTGCCGTGCAGCGAGTTGAGCGGCTTGTTGCAGCGGAGCTCGCCGTAGTCGTTGAACACGAGGCCAGTGCTAACGATGCCGCGGGTGTTAATGGTGGTGGTGTTATAGCAGCGAGCGCAGTTATCAGCGGGGCAGTTCGGACCCATGCTATTATCGCCGGTTGGGTAGCCGACGTGGGATGTGCCCATGTGGAAGCCGCGATTGTTGTCGACTCGGCCGTCGCTGTTGGGATCGCCCGATGTGGGCATCAACTGGTTACTGCTGTTGTAGAACCGGCCCGACTGCTCGCCGACCATGATGGTGTTGGAGGTGCCGTCGGTGACGGTGCTCATGCGTTGTCCGCTGGCGAGCGTGATGACGCCGCCGTCGGAAATCGGTCCGCGAAACTGCGAGTTGGCATTCATGGCGGTGGGGTGCGGCGTCGCGCCAAGGATGCACGTATAGGTGGGTCGCTGATAGCCCGTGTCGCCGCTACTGGCGGAATTGCTGAAGCGAGCGACCGCGCCGACGCTGGACGGGCATTCCATATAGCCGAAGCGGACGTTGCGCCAGATTTCCTTGTTGGCCAGCGCTTCAGCGCCTGTGCTGCCAAGCCAGAAGGTGCTGCGCGGGAATGTAATTCGGCTGTAAGTGTTTTGCTGCTCCATGTAGGGCATCGTATAGATCCACCACGTGGGGCCGTGCATCCAGGTGTCGATTTCGACGCGAGTCGCCGCGGCGGGGAAGGTGCCGTACGCCCCTTCGAAGTTGTGAATGACCAGACCGATCTGCTTGAGGTTGTTGTTGCACTGTGTGCGGCGGGCCGATTCGCGGGCGGACTGGACCGCCGGCAAAAGCAGGGACACCAGAACGCCAATGATGGCGATGACCACCAGCAGCTCGACCAACGTGAATGCCGAGCGGAGACTGCCGGTGCGAAGCAAAGAGCGCGCGTGCATAAGAAACTCCCGAGCGCGAGGCAGGTAGGCACAAGGCGCCGCTGGGAAGGCGGACGCCGGAAGGCGGGGTTATTTTATCATTTTTTTATGAGAAGCAAATGTTTTTCTGGTGGAAGAGTGAGCGGTGAGTAGGTGAGTGGTGAGTGGTGAGCGGGCGGCAAGCGGGTTTCCTATGTGTCGGATAGGCGTTCCGCGACTGCTTTGGAGAGAGCAATGAGCGTCTTGACGCTGAGCTGTTCGGCGCGGGCGTCGGGTGGGAGGTCGAACGGTGCGAGAATTTGGTCGATCGCCGCTTTTTCGAGTTGGTCGCGATAGGTGCTGACGAGCACGCCGCGCAGGAATTTGCGGCGATGCTGAAAGAGCGTGCGGATAAAGTCGTGAAAGAAGGGCAAGTCGCCGACAAGTGCCCGTTTAGCGGGATTGGGCAGGATATGGACGATGGCGGAGTCCACTTTTGGCCGGGGCCAAAACACTTGCGGCTTCATCTCACGGACAAGCTCAATGGCGCAGAGGGCCTGCATCCAGATGCTGAGGGCGGAGTAGTCCTTTGTTCCGGGCGGGGCGACCATTCGATCGGCGAGCTCTTTTTGAATCGTAGCCGTCAGCGAAATTGGAACCGGCTCGATCGTCAGCAAGTTGGAAAGAATAGGTGTGGCGATGTTGTAGGGCAGATTGGCGATGAGTTTTAATCGGCTGTCGGGATGCGCATCGAGCTTGTGACGAACGGCTTCGAGCACGGCGGGGTGCATGGCGTTCTTGTTCTTCAGCGCGTCCTGCTGGAGCATCGTCACATTCGCCAGGCCTGATAGCTCTTCGGCGGCGAGGGCGAAGAGGCGCGGGTCGATTTCGACCGTGACGACCGCGGCGGCCAGTTGAGCAACGCGGCCGGTCAAGGAGCCGAGGCCAGTGCCGATCTCGAGGACGACGTCTTTGGGGCCAGGATCGGCAGTGCGGACGAGGAGGTCGAGCAGGTTGAGGTCGATGAGAAAATTCTGGCCATGCTGGCCGTGAGGACGGATGCCGGCCTCTTTCATCCGCTCGATCAGGAAGGACTGGGTTTGACGCGGCTGCATCATAAGCATCAACTTGAAATCGACGGGGCATAGCGCCGCGAATGTCCAAGCACCAATGACCAATGACCAAACAAGCACCAATTACCCATTTGCGCATGACCAAAACAGTGGGCGTGTTTCGAACATTCGGTATTGAGTCATTAGAATTCTTGGTTCGTGGTGCTTGGTCATTGGTGCTTTTAAGGAAGGTGCGTTTCACGCACCCTACGAGTGGGTCCGTCACGGCGTGAAGGGACTGGCACCGCGCGATTCTAGCTGTCGCTCAACATATTTGGCGAGGAGGTCGGTTTCGAGATTCACGCTATCGCCGATGAGGAGCTTGCCGAGCGTGGTATGAGTGAGCGTGTAGGGAATGAGGGCAACGCTGAAGCGGTTGGCCTCGATCTTGACGAGCGTCAGGCTGACGCCATCGACGGTGATCGAGCCTTTGGCCGCCATCTGCCTGAGCAATCGGGGCGAGGCCTGAAAAGTGAAATGCGACCACTCATCTTCGTCGCGGCGTTTGATGAGGCGGCCAACACCATCGACATGACCGGTGACCAGGTGACCGCCGAGGCGGTCGCCCAGCTTCAGCGAACGCTCGAGGTTAACGCGCGATCCTTTTTTGAGGCGGCTGAAATTGGTGCAGCTCAGCGACTCGCTGCCGACGTCAAAATGCAACAGATTTCGCTCTTTTTTGACGATCGTGAGACAGCAGCCGCTGACGGCGATGCTGTCCCCATCTTTTGCGTCCTTGGCAACCGTGGGCGCTTTGACAGCGAGCTTGAGCGCCTGGATGCGCCCAGCGGCGCTGATTTGGCGAGCGGCTTCGACGGCGGCTAATTCTTCGACAAGGCCCGTAAACATGAGCGCCATAATAGCCTGCGAGAGCGAACCCCACAGGGGCGAGGACGCTCCTGTTTGGTGACGGAATCTGCTGGTGCGTCGTTGACAGCGTTATCGACCAGCACGACAATTCACCGTTTCCGAATGACCGTGCGGGGCAAGCTTTGGCTTGCCCTGAGTCGTTTATTGGGCTCCATTTTTTGGCTGGTTCAGTTCGGTCGGCGCTAGCTCGACCGGCAAAGTGCGGGGAGAGCGGCTGCCTTGCTCGAGGCGATTCAAAAAGCGGACACGTTGATCGAGGCGCTGGGCTGGATCCGCCGCTTTCGCGACAAGATCACGGTGATCAAGCTCGGCGGCAGCGTGATGGAGCACGAGAACGCGCTGCGGCACGTGCTGCTGGACATTGTGTTCATGGAAACGGTGGGGATGCGGCCGGTCGTGGTGCACGGCGGCGGAGCCGCGATCGATCGGGCGATGGACGCGGCGGGCCTGGTGCCGAAGAAGATCAAAGGCCGGCGCTATACCGATGATGCCACGCTCAAGATCGTCGAGCAGGTGTTGGCGTATGAGACGAATGAGCGGGTGGCGGGGCAGATCGAAGAACTGGGCGGCCGCGCAATGCCGCTGAATTTCCGCACGACCAACGTGCTGTTTGGGGAGCGGATGACGCTGCCAGGCGATGATGGGAACGAGGTTGATTTGGGTCACGTCGGGAAAGTGACGCGGGTTGATCGCACGACCATCGAAAATTTGTGTTATGCGGGGCAGGTGCCGGTGATTCCGTCGATGGCCCTGGATGAATCAAGCGGCGGAAAGCTGAACGTCAACGCTGACACAGCGGCGACAGCAGTCGCGCAGGCGCTGGGAGCGGAAAAGCTGATTTATATGAGCGACGTGAACGGCGTGCGGCGGGATAAGAACGATGCGAACTCGATAATGCACTCGTTGACCGACCGCGAGGCCCGCGAGTTGATCTCCAGCGGCGTGATTGAGGCGGGAATGATTCCCAAAGTCGAAGCGTGCCTCGACACGCTTGAGCGAGGCGTGCGGAAGGTGCACATCATCGACGGGCGGACGCGGCACTCGCTGCTCTTAGAGATTTATACGACGAGCGGCGTGGGGACGGAGATCGTGAAGGCGGAGTGAGAGGTGAGTATTTGAGTGCTGAGTAGTGAGGGGCAGAAGAGATTCGATTGGAGGAACAAATGGCGACGGCAGACGATGTTGACATTCATCTCAGCTCCACTGAGGCGGTAGAGCTGTTCAAGAAGTACGTGATTGGAAACTACAACCGCTATCCGGTGAATCTGGTTCGCGGCGAGGGGTCGTTTGTCTGGGATGCGGAAGGCAACCGGTATCTCGATCTGTTTCCTGGATGGGGCTGTAACTTGCTGGGGCATTGTCCGCCAGCGGTCGTGCGGGCGGTTCAAGAGCAGGTGGCGACGCTGATTCACGTGCCGAATACGTGGCACATGGATGTGCAGGGGCGGTGGGCCCAGATGCTGAGCGAACGGAGCTTTGGCGGGCAGGCGTTTTTCTGTAACAGTGGGGCGGAAGCGAACGAAGCGGCGATCAAGTTGGCCCGGCTGCACGGCAAGGGGCGATACAAGATCATCACCTTCAGCGGTGGTTTTCATGGTCGGACGCTCGGCGCACTAACTGCGACGGCACAGCCCAAGTATCACGAGGGGCTCGGGCCGCTGGTGGCCGGTTTTCAATATGCGCCGTTCGGAGATCTGGAGGCGGCGCGCAAACTCGTCGATGACGAAACGTGCGCGGTGCTGGTCGAGCCGATTCAAGGCGAGGGTGGAATACAGATTCCGCCGGTTGGCTTCTTACAGGGGCTGCGGAAGCTGTGCGATGAGCGCGGGCTGCTGCTGATTTTCGATGAAGTGCAAACGGGTTGCGGGCGGACCGGGGAATGGTTCGCATATCAGCGATTCGGTGTAACACCCGATGCGATGACGCTGGCGAAAGCCCTATGCGGTGGGATCGCGGGTGGAGCTTTGCTGGCGAAGCCAGAAATTTCGCCCGCGCTGCGGCCGGGGATGCATGCCGCCACGTTTGGCGGCAATCCGATCGCGGCCCGGGCGGGAATTGCGACGCTGGAATCGATTGAGCACGACGGGTTGCTCGAAAATGCGAAGGAGCTGGGCAAGCTGTTCCAGAACCGCTTCGATGCACTAGCCAAGGAGTGCGACATCGTACGCGAGGTGCGCGTGGCAGGCGTGATGGTGGGAATTGAATTAGCCGTCGATGGGACGCCGGTGGTCAAAGAGTGTCTGGCGAAGCGGCTCCTGGTGAATTGCACGCACGGCACGGTGATTCGCCTCTTGCCGGCGATGAATCTTACTGAGGAGCAGGCCGAAGAAGGCTGCTCGATTCTGGCCGACGTGATTCGCAAGCTGCCGAGGCAGGGGTAAGTTGCCGCGGCAGGCGTAGGCAGACCCGAGATTAGTTCTGTGAGGATTTGAGGACGGTCATGCGACATTTGTTGACGCTGCTCGAGCTTTCGCCCGACGAATTCCGCCGGATTTTCGCGCTGACGAAGGAGCTGAAGGACAAGTTTCAGGAAGGAATTCGCGAGCCGGTGTTGCCCGGTCGGGTGCAGGCGCTGCTGTTCGAGAAGCCTTCGCTGCGGACGCGGGTCAGCTTCGAATCGGCGATGGCCCATCTGGGAGGCACGACGCTGTTCCTGGGCCAGGACGTGGGCTGGCAAAAGCGCGAGAGCGCGAATGATTTTGCGCAGGTGCTGAGTCAATACGTCGATGTGGTGATTTGCCGCGCGAGCAGCCACGCTCGCGTCGAGGAGCTGGCTCGCTATTGCACGTGCCCGGTGATCAATGGCTTGACCGATCAGGCGCACCCGTGCCAAGCGCTAGCCGATCTTTACACGTTGGATGAGATTCATGGGCCGCTGGAGGGTAAACGATTGGCTTACGTCGGCGACGCAAATAATGTGGCGCGGAGTCTCGCGGTGGCGTGTGGCAAGCTAGGCGTGGAGTTCGCGATTGCGTCGCCCCCCAAATACCAATTTGATCGTCCATTTTTGGAGATGCTCACGGCCGCAGCACCCGAAGTTCGCGTGTTGCAAACCGTTGATCCGCGCGAAGCGGTGGCGGGCGCGATCGGCATTTATACCGACGTGTGGACGAGCATGGGACAAGAAGCGGAGGCGGAGGCGCGACGCAAGGCCTTCGCCGGCTTCCAAGTGAATGCCGCATTGATGGAACAGGCGCCCGAAGGAGCCGTGTTCTTGCATTGCCTGCCCGCTCGTCGCGGCGAAGAGGTCACGGACGAAGTGATCGATGGCCATTATAGCGCCGTGCTGGTTCAGGCTGCCAATCGGATGCATGTGCAGAAGGGACTTCTCGCTTGGCTTCTCCACGAAGTGGAATAAATTGAAAATGCCCGCACGAATTCGTCCAACCACGATCAAACGCAGCTACACTCGGATGTCGCCTGGAAGCGTGCTGATTCAAGCAGGGAAAACTACGGTGCTGTGCACGGCGAGCGTCGATCCGAAGGTGCCCGATTGGTTGCTAGGCAAAGGCAAAGGTTGGATCACGGTGGAATATAACATGCTGCCGCACAGCACGAGTCCGCGAAAGGCCCGCGAGCGAGGGCTGAAGATGGACGGGCGGACGACGGAGATTCAGCGGCTCATCGGCCGCAGCCTGCGCTCGGTGGCGGACCTTGCGGCGCTGGGCGAGCGATCGGTGCTCGTTGATTGCGATGTGATTGAAGCAGATGGTGGGACGCGAACCGCGAGCATCACCGGCGGCTTCATTGCGCTGGTCGATTGCCTCCGCTCGATTCAGAAGGAGCTGCCCGATCCGCGTCGCTTCCCGCTGACCGAAAGCGTGGCCGCGATTAGCGTCGGAATATGCGATGGCAAGCCGGCGCTCGATCTGGACTACAAGCAAGACGTCGATGCCGATGTCGATATGAACGTCGTCATGACAGGCAGCGGGCGGTTTGTCGAAATTCAAGGCACGGGCGAGGAAGCGACATTCAGCGACGATGATCTGGCCGCACTGATCAAGCTGGCCAAAAGCGGCATCCGCGAACTGCGCGAGCTACAGAAGAAATCGCTGGGGAAGGCGTGGCCGTTCCAATGATCAGCTCGCTGTGGGCGGGGCGTTAGACTGAGAATCGGATGAGCGGCGCATGGCATCGAGGACTTCCTGCCGATGTACGGGAACTTCGGAGGGCGCTTCAATCCCCAGGCGAACTTTGTCGCCGCGGACCTCGACCACCGTAATGACAATATTGTCGCCGATCACAATCCGTTCGTCGCGCTTTCGCGATAGCACAAGCATGCTAGCACCGCTCCGGAAATTCCTGATGTCCACTCATGCAAAGCATTACCACGCTTAATTTTAGAAATTGAGAAGCCGCAGTTAAGCTTTAGGACGCGGTGTGGCGGACGCCAAGCCACAAAAAACGCCGGCCATCACCGTGGCACACGGTCTCTGCAGGTACACTAACTTCAATGCCCGCAACGGTTTACGGTGGAACTGCTTTGCCCGGGCAGCGCTCCCCACCGAGAAAATAGCAAGTCCAATGCCGCGGTCAGGACACTTTGTCACAAAGTAGCGGAAAGAACTGTCCGCTCATTTGCTGGCCGGGGGGAATAGGTGGCACTCCAGCGAGGGGCGGCTGGTGGCTGTCGCTTTTGACGCCATCCAGGAATGCGTTAATCACCGTCGCGCGGCGCGGGCGATCGGTGCGGTTCTCAAAGCTGCCATGCACCATCAGCGGGTGGTGGAAGGAGCACTGACCAGCTTTCAGCTCAATTGCCACCGGGTGCATGAACTGTTCCCACTGCGCAGGGCTGAGCACTTCCTTGATGGCGTCCATGTTTCCCGCCAGGCCGGTGATCGGCAGCAGATTCCAGCGATGGCTGCCAGGAACATAATGCACGCAGCCGTTGTCTCGCGTGCTCTCGTCGAGTCCGATCCAGCAGGTGAGATGGGCCATCGGCTTGGTGCGTGTCCAATAAGAATAGTCCTGGTGCCAAGCCACAACGCCTCCGTGCCGAGCGGGCTTGCAAAAAAGCTGGTCGTGCCAAAAGCGGACCGCCCCGCCGAGCAGTTGGCTCGCCGCAACCGTGAATGCTGGATGCCAGAGGACGTCGTGGAAGCCGGGGCGAATTCGCCACGCGCCGAGCGCGTGAAACAATACCGTGTCGGGCCGGCTCGACTCGTTCGAATGGTATTCATACCACAGCTCGTGGCCCGGATGATTGGGATCGAAGAATTCCGTCAGCTCGGCGCGGAGCTTGGCAATCTGCTCATCATTCAGAATCCGAACGCCGGTTAAGTAGCCCTGCTCATGATAAAAGGCAATTTGCTCGTCGGTGAGCTTGTAGCGATTCCATTCGGCTGCAGTTTTGGGAAGCGAAAGAAGATCGCCAACGAACTCGTGGCGACGGGAAAGATCCGTGGTCATCTTGAATTCTCGCTAAGCGCTGCCTTGATTGAGTCGGCGGCGTTGAACCGATAGCATAGTGGCATGGTGAAAGAAAAATCGCAACTGGCGGCTGTGTGTGGGCTGTTATTCTTGGGCGCCGCATTGAGCGCCGCAGAGCCGAAGACTGAGCTGCTTTGGCCGGACGGCGCTCCGGGCGCGAAAGGAGCTGAGGCCAAGGACAAGCCGACGCTGATAATCTACTTGCCTGAAAAGCCCAACGGCGCGGGCGTCGTCATTTGTCCCGGCGGCGGCTATGGCGGCCTGGCGATCGATCACGAGGGGCATCAGATTGCGCGGTGGTTGAACGAGAACGGCATTGCCGGTTTCATTTGCGACTATCGCCATCGCGGCAAGGGATATGGTCATCCCGCACCGCTGCAAGACGCCCAGCGGGCGCTTCGCACGGTGCGCTCGCGGGCCAAGGCGTTCGGCGTCGATCCAAGCAAGATCGGGATTCTTGGATTTTCGGCGGGCGGCCATTTGTGCTCGACGGCGGTCACGCACTTCGATAGCGGGGAGGCCGGTTCAAAGGACCCCGTGATGCGCATCAGCTCGCGGCCCGATTTTGGCATCTTGTGCTACCCCGTAATCGCCTTCGATCAACCCTTCACGCACAAGGGGTCGCAGCGGAACTTGTTGGGCGAAGATGCGTCGCCGGAGCTGATCGCCGGCTTGTCGAACGAAAAACACGTTACGGATCAGACGCCGCCCTGCTTCCTCTGGCACACGTGGGAAGACAAGGGTGTGCCGCCCGAGAACAGCGTTGTTTTCTATCAAGCTCTGCTGGCGCATAAGATTCCCTCAGAGCTGCACATTTATGAGCAAGGGCCACACGGGCTCGGTCTGGCAAAAGGGCGGCCTGGTGCGTCTGCCTGGCCGGCAGCATGCATCGAATGGCTCAAAGTGCGCAAAATAACGTCGCAGTAGACGCCGAGCCATCCTAAGCGCGGTCGTACGTTACTTTGCGCAATCCGGCACTGCCGGTATATTGCGGTCAGCACGCTTTTTCTAACCATTTTCTTCGCATTGACTTATCGTATGGCCGAACCTGGAAAATCCGAGCGCTGGAATTCACTGCTTGAGACGCTGGGAGTGCCAGTGAAAGAGCAGGTGACGCCACAGCCGCCCACGGAATCTGCGCCGAGCAAACCGCAGCCAGTGTCGATGCTTCCGCCGAAAAAACAGAAGGAGCCGCCCAAGCCGAAGGCCGGACCGCCGGCGGCCAAATCGCCGAGCTACTGGTCGCGGATTGCCGGGGCGCTGGGGTTAGATGTGGGCACGGTGCCGGAGCCAAAGGTAGATGCGCCGAAGAGCCAAAGGATCGAAGAGTCAAAAGCAGAGCCGGCCGAGGAGCCACGGCGGGAAGCTCCGCGTCGTCCTGTTGAGTCCCCTGCGCCAGAGCGAGAAGTGCCGCCCCGGGCTTTTCAGCGCCCCAGACGCGACGAGCAGCGACCGCCGCGCGAGCGACCGCGTCGCGAAGAACGTCCGCGTCACGAGGAGCGTGCGCGTCACGAGGACAGAGCGCCGAGTGAGGAGCCGGCGGGCCGTTCGACGCTCAACGATAAGTTTGGCGGCAAAGGTGGCGACGTTGATGTGTTTTCTTTGGGTGGCGAGGAGTCGTCTCGCCTGCGCGAGTCGAGCGAAGCACGAACTCGCGAAGACGAGGAGCGCGGGTCGGTGCTCGATTATGACGTGCCGGACGGCTCGGGTTCGGATCTTGCTCTGGGCCGGTCGGCGGCCCGCGAAGAAGACCGCGAAGAAATCAGCCGCGAAGGGGGGCAAGGGCGAGACGGGGGGCGGCGTCGTCGGCGTCGCGGACGGGGTCGCCGCGGCCGCGGAGAAGTCCGCCCAGGCGGTCCTCCGCAGCAGCACGAGGCGGATATTGAACCGGCCGGCGAAGAAGCGGATTTCGATCTGGATCGTGACGAGGCGCTAGAATTAGAGTCGGAACATGGAGCCGAAAGAGGCCTGCCGGCGGACGAGCCTGTTGGCGGAATGTGGCGGGAGCCGCAGGAGGAGCCAGGTCGCTATCCGCCGAGCGGCGAACGACCATCGCGTGAAAGAGACGAGGAGCGTGGTGGACGCGGGCGTCGCGGTCGGGGACGCGGCCGGGACCGAGATCGAGATCGCGATCGGTCTGCAGGCGAGCGGCCAGCCCCGTATCGAGGAGAGCAGCCGCCGCGGATTGGGCCGCCGCGCAAGGAAACAGCCGAGCGCATGGATCCTGCCGACGACGAGATTGACGATGAGCTGAGCGCCGAAATCGATGAGGCGGATGAGGGACGCGGAGGGGATGTGCCGACGCACAAGAAAATTCCGACGTGGGAAGAAGCCGTCAACATTCTGATCGATGCCAACATGGCGAATCGTGGCCCGGAGCGGGATCGAGGATATGGACGGGGGCGCGGCAGGCGGTGAGACAATTTTAGATTTCAGATTTCAAATTTCAGATTGGATCGCTCTACTCAATTTGAAATCCGAAATTTGAAATCGCATGGTTCCTCTCTACCAACAACAGCTCGCGGCGCTGCGGCAGGCATTCCCCGCGCCGGTGTCTGATCCGGTGCATGACGGGTATGTGGTGTTTTCCCTGCTTCGAGCGCTCGACCGCGTCGATGCATTGAAAACGCAGGCGCCAATTCTCGGCACGCCGCGCGATCCGGATTACGCGAGTGCCACGCTGGCCGAGCTGCCTGCTGAACCCCAGGCTTTGGAGTCGGTGATTCCGCAGCTCGTTCACGTCCTCGATGGAATGTTGATTACGGCGCACCCGCGTAGCCAGGTGAATGTAGTCGCGCCGCCGTCGATTGCGAGCGTTATCGGCGTTGTGCTGCCGAGCATGTACAACCCGAATCTCTGCAGCGACGAAAGCGGGCGGGGATTCTCGGAGGCCGAGGTGCGGGTCGCGTCCATTGCGGCTCGGCTGATTGGCTACGACCCGCCGAAAGCCGGCGGGGCATTTACGTTCGGCGGCACGGGAACGCTCCTTTATGGACTGAAGATTGGTTTGGAAAAAGCGCTGCCCGGCACATTGGAAAAAGGAATCTCGCAGCCGGCGGTTGTGCTTTGCTCGGAGCAGGGGCATTATGCCTGCACAACAGTGGCCGGATGGCTTGGTATCGGACAGCAGAACGTCATTCGCGTCGGCTCGCAGCGAGATAATGCGGTTGATATGGAGGCGCTGGAAGCAGCGGCGCGCGAGCAACTCACCGCGGGGCGGCCAATCGCGGCCATCGTGGCGACGATGGGCACGACCGACGCCTTTGGCATCGATGATCTGGCGGCCATTCATGCGCTGCGCGACCGATTGGTTGAGGAATACAAGCTTGCTTACTGCCCGCATATTCATGCTGACGCGGTGATCGGCTGGGCGTGGTCGGTGTTCGACGATTACTCGTTTGCAGAGAACTCGCTGGGGTTTCGCGGACGAACCGTCCGGGCGCTAGCTGCCGCGGTCAGTCGGATTCGGCATTTGGCACTGGCTGATTCGCTGGGGATCGATTTTCATAAGACGGGTTTTGCGCCGTATGTTTCGTCGCTGTTCCTGCTGCGCGACCGGGCGGATTTTGGCCTGGTCGCCCGCGAGCGCGAGACGATGCCGTATCTGTATCACACCGGTCAGTACCATCCGGGGATGTTCACGCTCGAGACGACGCGGAGCGCGACCGGCGTCATGGCGGCGCTCGCAAACTTGC
>Ga0136846_1216988_pt1 | contig 12235 bp, 10 predicted proteins | sample HopSoiMetagenom2_FD_96841 | JGI IMG/M metagenome (GOLD analysis project Ga0136846, IMG submission 96841) | Grasslands soil microbial communities from Hopland, California, USA - 2 Assembly 2016 (version 4) | ecosystem: Environmental > Terrestrial > Soil > Grasslands | place: USA: Hopland...
AAGAAATGCGCGAACCGCATGGTGCCCTACCTTCGCGTCAGCCGCCGTTGCGCTCGCGCACGGGAGTGAGCGTTGTCGGCTGGGGATCAATCTTGACGCCGGCGCGCACGCGCATGAGGCCGTTGATGACGATAATTTCATCGCCCGTCAGGCCTTGACGTATTACCCGGTAGCCATCGATGTGCGGACCGGGGGTGACCGACTTCATGGCGACGGTGTTGTCCGGCCCGACCACGAATACGACGCGCCGGTCCTGATCGCTGCCGATCGCCTCGTCCGGGATCAGCACGCCCCTGTAGACGCCCGAGCCCATAATGCGGATGCGACCGAACAGGCCGGGGGTGAGAAACATGTCGGCGTTGTCGAAGACTGCCCGCCCCCGCATGGTGCCGCTCGCCGGATCCAGTCGATTATCGACGAAATCCATGCGGCCCGGGCGGGTGGGCTCGTGCTCGGCCGTCGTCGCCACAAAAACCCGGTTGGGGTTGTCGCGCCCGTGAGGACGGGTGCCGGCCGCAGCCATCTGGTTGTAGGCGAGGTAGGAACGCTCGTCCACGTCGAAGTAGAAGTGGATCGGGTCTACGGAGACGATGTTGGTGAGCACCGTTTCGTTCGCGTTGACGAGATTCCCCACGGACACGAGCCGGCGCGAGACGCGGCCCGCAATCGGCGCCTTGATCTCGGTGAACTCGAGTTCGAGCCGCGCCTGCTGCAGGGCAGCCCGGGAGCGATCGACCTCGGCGCGAGCAGTTTGGTAGTTCTGCCGACGCTGCTCCACAACCTGCTCGGAGATGTTGCCGCCGCGCCGGAGAGCATCGGCACGATCGAGGTCGTTCTTGGCGAACTCCAAACGGGACTGGGCGGAGGTGACGGCGGTCTCGGCTTGCTCGACCGAGAGCCGGTACGAGCGCTGGTCGATGGTGAACAGCGGATCCCCCACTTTCACCATCGATCCGTCCCGAAAATGGATCCGGTCGATGTAGCCGGACACCCGGGCGCGGATGTCCACCTGATCGACGGCCTCGAAGCGGCCGATGAACTCGTCCCATTCCATGATGTCCTTGACCACCGGCTTGGCGACGGTAACCCGGGGCGGGGGAGCATTCGGTCCGCCTTGTGCAAACGCGACGGCGGCCGCGCCGAAGCAGATCCAGGCGATTGCCACAAGGATGAGAGGCCATTCATGAACGCGGGTCGGAGCAGGGCGTATGCACATGGAAGGCTCCTGTCAGAACCCCGTTAGACGGGGAGGCATGGGCTGAGGAGCGCCAGGGTGAGAAGTGCTGTCGCCAGGAAATCGATTCCACCAGCTTGAATCGCGTCCTCTCTGCTGGGCCGTTGCGCGTAGAGCATCACAGGCCCGCTATCCTGCAATCGTCCGCCTGGCCATGATTTAGAGCGCATTTCCGTCGCGATTAGGTCCTATAATCCGCATGCACTTATGAGCAGACACTATAAATGCAGGGCGGTAATCTGAACCACCTCCAGACCTTCCTGGCTGTCGCGAGAGAGCGCAGTTTCACGAGGACCATCCCGTGTACGGCAGAAGAGTGTGCAACGCATCGTGAGCCATGAGACAATGTCCTCTCACCCTAAGCGCTCAATCGCTTGCTGCAGGCGCATTTAATAGACGCGACTGCATGCGATTAGCCGGCGACAATGGCATGGACATATGAGTGGAATTGATAAATGCGCGGCGAAACCGCGACTGACACTCACTTCCGGTATTGTTCGTCGCTGACTTTTTCCAGCCATTCGGCGTTCTTCCCGCCCACCATGTTCGTAATGGCGATATGGCTCATAAAATTGGTGGCCGTGGCTCCATGCCAGTGCTTCACGCCAGGCGGTGTCCAGATCACGTCGCCCGGCTTGATTTCGCGCTTCTCGCCGCCTTCTTCCTGTACCCAGCCTGTCCCGGATGTAACAATCAGAATTTGGCCAGCCGGATGCGTATGCCATGCCGAGCGTGCGCCCGGCTCGAACGTCACGAGCCCTCCCGTGGACTGCATATTGTCCTTTGCGCCAAATAGCGGCTCTACAATGACGGAGCCTGTGAAATACTCTGCTGGCCCCTTGGACGAGGGCCGCGAACCGTTCGGCGAGATTTCCATCTTCTGGGCATAGATAGGCGCTGCGTCAAAAAGAGTAAGTGAAATTATAATTGCGACGATCGATTTCAACTTCATAAAGCTTCCCCCTGCAGCCAGTGAGTTTTAGAATTTACTATAGTTAGCAGGATAGCGCGCCACTTAAGCCGATAGCCAGTAACAGTATATTCGAGATACGCGGCCTTTTAGGCTTAGAGCAGCTTGTCCGGCGTGACTGGCAGTTCTCGAATGCGCTTGCCGGTGGCGTGGAAGATCGCGTTGGTAATCGCCGGTGCGACGCCCACTATGGCGACTTCGCCGACACCCTTGACGCCGAGCGGGTTCACGTGCGGGTCGTGCTCTTCAACGAAGATTACATCCATGACCGAGGGGGCATCAGCGTGGACCGGCACCGGATATTCGGCAAGGTTGGCGTTCGGAACCCGTCCGTTGCGGGTGTCCATAAATGAATGTTCCATCAGAGCCATGCCGATGCCGCCGATCATGCCGCCGATGCACTGGCTGCGGGTCGTCTTCGGGTTGACGATGCGGCCGGCGCCGTAGGCGCCGACAAGGCGCCGCACGCGCGTCTCCCCGAGATCCGGGTCAACCGCGACTTCCACAAACACCGCTCCGAAGGAGTGCATCGAGAAACGACTGCCCTCATCACCGGGCTTGACGTCGGCTGAGGCTTCGAGGGGCTGGCCGAGGCGGCGGAGGGCATCTGCAAGGTCGTTACCGCCGCCGCGCGCGAGCGCATCCGCGCGTGCCTTACGACACGCAGCCTGCACGGCGCTGCCGACGCTCGCCATCGTCATCGACCCGCCATGCACAGGTGCCTGCGGCAGCTGCGTGTCACCGAGGACGAAGGTTACCCGCTCAATCGGTAGGCCGAGAGTCTCGGCCGCGACCTGCGTCATCGAGGTCCAGGTGCCCGGCCCCATATCGCTCGATGCGCTCGTCACCACGGCCGTACCGTCGGGCAAAAGACGCGCCATAGCAGAGGCAGGTGCGTAATGCATTGGGTAGTTGGCGGTTGCCATGCCCCAGCCGATCAGCCAGCGCCCATCGCGCATCGAGCGCGGCTCCGGATTGCGCTGGGTCCAGCCGAAACGCTCGGCGGCAATTCGGTAGCATTCGCGCGTCGAGCGGCTTGAGAACGGGAGTTTCTTGAACTCGTCCTGCTCAGGCTCGTTGCGCAAGCGGAGCTCGACCGGGTCGATGTTCAGCGCGACCGCGAGCTCGTCCATCGCAGCTTCGAGTGCGAAGTTGCCGCTCACCACGCCCGGAGCGCGCATGTGAGCCGGCGTGTGCACGTTCATTGGCGCGAGCCGATAGCGCGTATACACGTTCGCGCACGAGTACAAAAAACGGCTCGAGTCCAGCAGTGCTTCCGAGAACTCTTCGTAGGAAGAGGTCTCCTGGTGGCCGTCATGGACGATCGCGGCGAGGCGGCCGTCGCGCGATGAACCAAGGGCGACGCGCTGGACCGTATGCGGGCGATAGCCGACGCCGTAAAACATCTCGCGCCGCGACAGCATCACCTTGACGGGCCGGTCCGCCACGCGCGCACCGAGCGCCGCCAACGTCACATGCGGCCAGGTGCGCAGCCCGGAGCCAAAGGCGCCACCGACAAAGGGCGAAATCACGCGGATGTTCTCGGCCGGAATGCCGAACACGGCGGCGATCTCCGCGGCCACATTGTGCACCCACTGTGTCTTGTCCCATAGGGTCAGGCGGTCGCCATCCCAGGCCGCGATCGTGGCGTGCATCTCGATCGGGTTATGGTTCTCGCGCGGGATCACATAGGTCTGGTCGACCTTGACCTCGGCTTCGGCGAGCGCCGCTTCGGGATCGCCCCGCCGCATCTCAGGCGGTCGGGCCTGGCCCTGGTCGGTCTTCTCCTGCGTCGGCAGCACCGGCTCGACGCGGCTGATATCAGCAATCCCGGTTTCAGGCGTGTAAGTGACGCGCACCAGCGTCGCCGCGTGACGGGCCTGTTCGATTGTATCGGCAATCACGAGGGCGATTGGCTGGCCTTGATGGGTCACGCGATCGTCCTGCAGCACATGCAGACGCTCACCGATCTGCGGATCCACCATAGCCTTGTGCTGGCGATAGGCGAGGCGAGGCGCGTTGCGATGTGTCAGGACGGCGATGACGCCAAGCGCCCGTTCCGCCATAGCGGTGTCGATTGAAGCGATGCGGCCGTTCCCCACCGTGCTTCGAACGATTGCGGCGTGTGCCTGACCCGACACCTCGAATTCGGCGGCGTAGGTAGCGGCGCCGGTCACCTTCCGGCGGCCGTCGATGCGGCTGACAGGTTGTCCGATGACAGCGGTCATGCGCGGACTCCCGCGATTTCGACGGCGCGCACAATGGCGCGCTGCATCAGTTCGATCTTGAAGTCGTTGTGGCCGTACCCTTGCGCCCCTTCTGCCGCGAGCGTCGCCGCGGATCGGAGCGCCGCCGGTTCGAGGCTGGCTCCGGCCAGGGCTGCCTCTACCTGGGGGACGCGCCAGGGTTTGGTTCCGACCCCGCCAAGGGCAACGCGCGCCTGCCGGATGCGGCCCGCGTCCATGTCGAGCGCCACCGCGGCTGAGACGAGTGCGAACTCGAACGAGGCACGGTCGCGCACCTTGACGTAATGCGAGCCCCGCGCCGCCGGGTTGGCTGGAACCGTGATGGCGGCGATCACCTCGCCCGGCTCCAGCACCGTCTCAATGTGCGGTGCTGCATCAGGCAGCCGGTAGAAGTCGGTAAGCGGCACGCTGCGCTGCCCGCCGGCCCCGCGCACCTCGACGGCCGCATCGAGAGCAACCAGCGCGACCGCAACATCGGAGGCGTGGGCGGCAATGCAGTTCTCGCTAGTGCCGAGCACAGCATGCCAGCGGTTCTCGCCGCCAATCGCGGAGCAGCCGGAGCTTGGCGCCCGCTTGTTGCAGGCGGCGTAGCCGACATCGCGAAAATACGGACAGCGAGTGCGCTGCAAGAGATTGCCGCCCATTGTCGCCTGGTTGCGCACCTGTGGGCTGGCCGACTCCAGCAATGCCTCGGAGATGACCGGAAACCGCTCGACCACGGCAGGGTGGGCCGCCACCTCTGCCATTGTCGTGGCAGCGCCGAGCCTGAGCCCCTGCGGCCCAACGTCGATGCGGTTATCGAGAAGGCCGGCGAGGCTGACCAGCCGCTCGGGCCTGCGCACATATTCCTGCAGAAGCTGCACCATGTCGGTGCCGCCAGCGATGTACTCGGCAGGCGCATCGTTGCGACCGGCCTGCGCGCGCAGGGCAAGGGCAGCGGCGAGGTCGCGCGGCCGTTCGAGCGTGAACGGGTGCATGGCTCAACCTCCTCCGCTCGAACCGGTCGCGGTTGCCACGTCCTGGATGGCCGCAACGATGTGGTCGTAAGCCCCGCAACGGCACAGATTGCCGCTCATCCACGCCCGGATCTCTTCCGGCGACCCGGCGTGCCCCTCCGCGATGCAGGCCACCCCGGCCATGATCTGGCCCGGTGTGCAGTAGCCGCACTGAAAAGCGTCGCGCTCGATAAACGCGGCCTGCAACGGGTGGAGCCGCTCGCCTTGCGCCAGGCCCTCGATCGTCGTGATCTCACGACCTTCCACGAGGGCAGCAAGCGAGAGACATGATTTGACGCGCTTGCCGTCCATCATCACCGTGCAGGCGCCGCACTGGCCGAGGCCACAGCCTTTTTTCGAGCCCGTGAGATGCAGATGCTCGCGCAAGGCGTCGAGCAGGGTGGTGCGGGGGTCGAGCGTCAGCCGGTGCTCGGATCCGTTAATGCGGAGGCGGACGTCAAGAGGCGCCGGCGCCACGTCGGCGCTCTGCGCGGCCGCCAGAGGCGCGGCTCCGGGGAAGAGCTGTCCTACTGTAAGAGCACCGCCGGTTACCGCAGCGCGTTCCAGCAGCTCTCGTCGTGTCAGATCGGAGTTGGTCATCATCAGAACTCATGAGTTCGCAATGCTGGGTCGCCCGGCCGGCCCGGGCAGAGCTCACCACCGCGGGCTTGGATGCGGCTCGGAACAGCGTTGGCCACTCAACAAGGAATGAAAGCAGAAGATCCTCTGCAGACGGGTTTCGCCAGACTTGGCAAAATAGTCATGCGGATCATGCAGACAGATATGAGCCATTCACTTGATCTATATTCAGCGATTTGATTTATATTTAACCGTCCTCTGCTTCTCGGAAGCCCGCTGCGCTGTGGCCGGCCGCGTGGTTATGATTTAGAGCGCAGACCTGTCGCGATTAGGTCCTGTAATTTGCATAAGCTTATGAGCAGATATCATAAATGCAGCGCGGCAATCTGCCTGTCGCTATGGCCTTTCCTGGCCAAGGCGCCGCCTGCTCTTGCAAAGGAAAGGTATGCTGGAGAATGAGCGCAACCCTGATCTCACAGCGCGCTCCTGCCGCAGCAAACCACTGCCACGCGGCAATCCCCGTTATTTAGGACGCTTCTCGAAAACATCCTTCGCAACCGGTAGCGCGGAAAAGGCATTGGGCCAACCGACATAGAAAGCCAAGTGCGTAATGACCTCTCCGGCTTGCGCTTGAGTCAGGCCGTTATCCATCGCTCTGTTAAGGTGATAAGGGATCTGCGCAACCTGACCGGAAGCAATCAACGCGCTGACCGTGACTAAGCTTCGGTCCCGGGGTGCAAGGTCCGGACGCAGCCAAAGATCACGGAACAGAACGTCTGTTGTGTACTGCACGATACCCGGCACCGCAGTGCCAAATTGCTGTCCGACACGCTCCGCACGTTCAGCCTCGGCCTTTTCGTCGAGCGGCAGAGGCTCGGGTGTAGCGGCAGGGAGCTGATCGGTCCCAATCTTGCGCTCGGCAAAGACATCCTGTGCCACCGCAACCGCCGACATCGCATTCGACCAGCCCGAGTAGAATGCGAGATGCGTGATGATCTCGGAAAGCTCGCTCGGTTTAACGCCATTATCGAGAGCCAGGTTGAAATAATATGGCATCTCGATCGTCTGGTTGCGTGCAATGAGGGCGGCAATTGTAGCGATGCTGCGGTCCCGAGGCGCGAGAGCGGGGCGTTTCCACAAATCAGCAAGAGGGCCCTGCATGTACTTTTCCAGTGCCGGAGCAACCGTCTGAACATTGGCGTGCGACAACACCGGCGGATTGCTTGATCGCGACATAGTTTTTTCCTCTGCTTGAGCGGATAATGAAATGACTATAGAAACAACCGCGACTGCAGCATACAAGCTCAATTTCGACGCGGGTCTGTCCGATGGTGCAGAGTGACGAACTATGTTCATTGTAAAATCACCTTCTACATGGTTTCTTTAAGTGTGGCCCACAGCCCCTTCATCATAAACGCGCTGTCGCAAGAACGGGGATCAAAACCACCTTCATGACTTACTGAAGCTTGGTTGAACACAGTGAGGCCGGTCAGCGCGGTTCGAGCCGCAGCGTGGTCGGAAGGACGTCGGCGTGCACCATCGCCTGCGCGTAGGGGCTTGGCTGGTATTTCCTCAGATACTCGCGGCTGGCCCGTGCAATGGTATCGGGATCGCTCGCCGGGATTGCCTGCACCGCCAGCTGGTGGCCTGCTAACTCCAGTGTGGCTGGCCCGCCCGCGGCAAGGTCCCTGTACCAGCGCCCCTTGGTGCCACGCACCGAACGCACGAAGACCTCGTCGTCGCTAACGACCACCCAGATCACGACCGTGCTGTTTGGGTGCCTCTCGGTCCGGATCGCGACCTCCTGCGCCTCGTGCAATTTGCGCAGAATGTCAGCATCGAAATCCGTCATGGCCTTCATCTCCGTCCATCGCAGGCCTATCACCTGCGATCGTTCGCCTGGCCATGATTTAGGGCGCACTTCTATCGCGATTAGACCCTATAGTCGGCATGCACTTATGAGCAGGCGTGATAAATGCCGGGCGGTAATCTGAATGACCTCCAGGCCTTCGTGGCGGTCGCGAAAGAGCACAGTTTCACGAAAGCCGCGGCGAAGCTGGGCGTTTCGCAGTCCGCACTGAGCCATACCATTCGCGGGCTTGAGGAGCGGCTTGGCGTTCGGCTCCTGACCCGCACCACCCGCAGCGTCTCTCCGACCGAGGCGGGTGAGCGCCTGCTTCAGACGGTTGGTCCGCGGTTTGAGGAGATCGAGGCCGAGCTTGCGGCCTTGAGCGAGTTTCGGGAGAAGCCTGCCGGCACCATTCGGATCACGGCGGTTGACTATGCCGTCGACACGATTATTTGGCCAAAGCTGACCGCATTCTTGCGGGAATATCCCGACATCAAGGTCGAGATCGTCATCGACTATGGCCTGACCGACATCGTCGCACAGCGTTATGACGCGGGTGTGCGTATCGGCGAGCAGGTCGCGAGGGACATGATCGCGGTGCGCATCGGGCCGGACATGCGCATGGCGGTCGTGGGAGCTCCGTCGTATTTCGCGACGCGGTCGGAACCGAAGCGGCCGCAGGAACTGATCGGGCACAACTGCATTAACCTGCGCTTGCCAACCCACGGCGGCCTCTACGCCTGGGAATTCGAGAAAGATGGCCGCGAGCTCAAGGTGCATGTTGACGGCCAGCTCGTCTTTAACGGGACGAACCAGATGCTCAACGCGGCGCTGGCCGGGTTTGGGCTTGCCTATGTACCGGAGGACCTCGTGAAACGTCACCTTACCAAGGGACGTCTCACACGAGTCCTTGAAGACTGGTGCCCTCCGTTTTCGGGCTTTCACCTCTACTACCCGAGCCGGCGGCAATCCTCGGCGGCTTTTGCCCTCTTGGTCGAAGCACTGCGTTACCGGGAGTGAATAGGGTGCTCAAAACCTCAGTCGCAGAGAGTTACCGCGCTATGGACGAGCGCCGCGCGGAGTCGAAGCACTCCTCACCCGTAAGCCAATTAAGCCTGACCCGGCTCAGCCCGGCGATGCAGCGCGGGCGGGTAAAAACCGGTCCAGCACCCGGCCCGGGCCCTTGTCGAGTGTGGTGTAGTTCTTGCCATCGAACACGCGGATGCCGTTGACGTAGACGCCGTGCACCCCAACCGGGTCACGGATCGTGCGCGGGCCGCCGCCCGGAAGGTCGTTGACCCGTCGGGATTTCGAGATGCCCACCGTCGCTGGATCGAACAGCAACAGGTCGGCGCAGGCACCCACTTCGATCCTGCCACGATCGGGGATGCCGTATAGCCCGGCCTGGTGGCTGGTCAGCCGCCGCACCCCCTCAACGATGTCGAACGCACCGCGCTCACGCACCCAATGGCCGAGAAAATAGAGGCCGAACCCGGCATCGCAAAGATAGACCAGGTGAGCGCCGGCATCAGACAGCGCGATCACCCCAGCCTTGTGCTTGACCAGCGGCTCGACACCCTCATCCACGGCGTTGAAGAAGCGGCCGATAAACCCAGTGTCGAGGTCTTCCTCGAGGCCAAGATCGAGCATCGCATCGAGCGGGTCGCGGTTGCTGTCGCGAACGATGTCGGCGATCGAGCGGTCGGCGAGCTGGGCGTTTTCCGGTTTGATCGGCGCGGCGACGATGATCCGGTCCCAATTGCCCTGGAACACGGTGCCTGGCTTCGGGTTGCGCAGGTCGGCGCGGAAGGCCTGGCGGAAGCTTTCGTCGCGGAAAGCCGCCTTCAGCTGCTCACGGTCCGCAGCCTTGATCGGATCGAATGCCGAGTGGCTATAGAACGGGTAGGCGCTGGCCAGGGTAAAGTCGAATGACAGCGGCTGACACGTGATCTGGATATAGAGCTCGTTGCCGCGCGCCTGCGCCGCGGCGCAATCGTTGAACACACTGAGGGCGCGATCGGGGTACTGCTCGTTGTATAGGGCGACGGCGGTGCTCATGAAAATGCGCCGGCCGTGCCGCGCGGCAATCTGTTCCATCCGGTCGGGCAGGATCGGCCCCGACGAGATCTCGACAACTCCGCGCCCCGGCCCACCCATTGCACCGACCAGCGCGTCGAATTCTGAAATGTCGCTGATCGTAGACGGCATCGGTACGCCGCCCCAGCCCGAATGGTTGAGCGAATACGAGGCGCCGAGCCCGATCGCGCCCTGGTCCATCGCCTCGGAAACCAGCCGCTTCATCTCCGCCAGCTCGGCGGCGGTCGGCTCCTTGCGGACTGAGGCGTCGTCGCCCATCACCGCCGTGCGCACCGCCGAATGCCCGACGAGAACGCCAAGGTTCATGTAGGGACCGCGGCCGCGCAACATGGCCATGTACTCGGCGAAGGATTGGAACCGCCAATCGATGCCAGCGCGCAGCGCGTCAAGGTCCATCCCCTCAACGACCGCGAGGTTGCGCATGATCTTGTCCCGCAAAGGCGGCGGGCTCGGGACGATGCCGAAGCCGCAATTGCCCATCACCGCGGTCGTGACCCCGAGCGAGGGCGATGGCGACAGGGTCGGGTCCCAGGTGACCTGCGCGTCGTAATGCGTGTGCAGGTCGATGATGCCGGGCATCAGCGCAAGCCCGCCGGCGTCGACGCTCTCGGCCCCGTCGCTGCCGATTTCGCCAACCGCGGTGATGCGGCCGTTCCGGACCGCGACATCCGCACGGATAGGCTTGTTCCCAAGCCCATCGATGACCGTGGCGCCGCGGATCACGAGATCATTCGCAGTCATTAGTCTGTTCCTTTTGAAAGAGCTGCCGCGGTGCGCCGCGCCAGCGCCTACACTCAAATTGCCGGGGACAGGGCTGTTCCTCGATTGGGCGCGCTCAGGCTCGTCCTTCAGGTGGTTCGCGAGGAGACTTCATCCGTGGCCTGCATTCATTCGAACTCGCTGCCGGAGTCTAAATCATGTTTGCCGAACTCTGTGAGGAACATCGCCAGCTGCAAGACCTGGTCGCGCGGTTCGTCGACAAGGAATTGATGCCGCTCGAATCCCGGATTATCGAGCGTGAGATCCGGGGCGAGCACCCGACCCTCAGCCCGGAAGAGGCTGCGCCGCTCCTCGCGAAGTGCCGGGAATTGGGCCTGTGGGCCCTTGATGTGCCGGAAGAATTTGGGGGTGTGAACCTCCCCGCGGTCGCGCTGATGGCTGTCAACGAAGAACTCTGGCGCACGATCGTACCCTTCACCTTCCCGCCAGACAGCCCCAACCTTCACATGCTGATGGCAGTGGCAACGCCTGAGCAGAAGGAGAAGTATCTCGAGCCCTACGCTCGTGGCGATGCAAAAAGTTGCATCGCAGTCTCGGAACCCGGTGCCGGTGCCGATCCCTCAGGCATGACGACGAAAGCCGAACTCGTCGGCAACGAGTGGGTCGTCAACGGACGCAAGATCTGGGTCAGCCGCGTTCCGGAGGCCGATTTCATAATCCTCATGGCGCGTGTCGGTAGCGGCAAGCGGCGCGAGGGGATCACCGCGTTCATCGTCGAAAGGGGAACCGAAGGTTTCGTGATCGAGCGCGAGATCCCGATGATCGGTGGTCATCGCACCTACGAACTCGTGTTTGACAACATGCGCCTCCCCGCCCATGCGATCCTTGGTGAGGTCGGGCAGGGCTTCGCGCCAATGCAGCTTCGTCTCAACGTGCGCCGCCTGCAAATCGGCGCCTGGGCCATCGGGCTCGCGCGACGCGCCCTTGAGATGATGTGCACGCACGCAAAGCAGAGAACGACATTCGGGGCGCCCCTTGCCGACCGCCAGGTGATTCAGTGGTGGGTCGCGGACGCCGCCACGCAGATCCATGCTTGCCGTCTCATGGTGCACGACGCGGCGGCCCGGTTCAACGAGGGCGAAGACATCCGCCAGGCGGCAGCGATGGTGAAGCTCTTCGCCACCGAGATGGTAGGCGAGATCGTCGACCATGCGATGCAGGCCTTCGGGGCGATAGGGATGACCAAAGAGCTGCCATTGCAGCTGATGGCGCAAAAGGCCCGGGTGATGCGGATTTACGAGGGGCCTTCGGAGGTGCACCGCATGACCATTGCCCGGCGCATCCTGGCATCGGTCAAATGAGGCTAACGCGCAAAGCGCTGAGTCTCATTCATTCTTTTGGCGCACAACGTCTTCTATATAAGACGTACGTTTTTTATTGAAGTCTCAGCAGCAGCGTGTAGCATGCGCCGTACCGCATCGACGGATCGGATCAATCGTGTCCACTCGCGTCGCACGTACTCAGGGTCGGCTGACGCCGATCGCA
>Ga0136846_1240408_pt1 | contig 12235 bp, 9 predicted proteins | sample HopSoiMetagenom2_FD_96841 | JGI IMG/M metagenome (GOLD analysis project Ga0136846, IMG submission 96841) | Grasslands soil microbial communities from Hopland, California, USA - 2 Assembly 2016 (version 4) | ecosystem: Environmental > Terrestrial > Soil > Grasslands | place: USA: Hopland...
ACGGAGACCGGCGGCTTCGTGCAGTTCAAGTCCTCGGGCTTCTCGTACTCGCCCAAGCGCGCCGCCGCGCGGACGAAGTACATGTTCTCGCTGGCCAGGAAGTACAAGCGCGTGACGCGCATCTACGTCTACCGCTGGTTCGGCGAGCGGCGCTCCGCGCGCTTCGACGCCGGCCTGGTCGGCCCGAACGGCGGCTCACGCCCCGGCCTGACGCAGTTCCGCAAGAGCATCAAGGGCCTGCCGCGGTAAGCGCCTTCGTGCGGCCGGGCGCACGCGCTAGCGTGCGCCCGGCATGCCACCCGTCAACCTGTACTCCGACACCCAGACCCGCCCGACGGCGGAGATGCGCCGCGCGATGGCCGAGGCCGAGGTCGGCGACGAGCAGCAGTTCGGCGATCCGACCGTCAACCGGCTCTGCGAGCGGGTGGCGGAGCTGCTGGGCTTCGAGGCGGCGGTCTTCCTGCCCTCGGGCACGATGTGCAACGCGATCGGCTTCCGGCTGCACATCCGGCCGGGCGGCGACGAGGTCTACCTGCACCGCATCTCCCATCCGATCAAGGCCGAGGCCGGCGGGCCGGCCGCGATCTCCGGGGCCGTCCTGTGCCCGCTCGACGGCGAGCGCGGGATGTTCGACGCCGCGACGCTGGCCGCGGCCCTGCGCCCGCCCCAGGACCGCTACCACCCGCGCTCGCGGCTCGTCTCCGTCGAGCAGACCACGAACCTCGCCGGCGGCCACGTGTGGCCCCTCGCGCAGCTGCGCGAGGTCGTCGACGTCGCCAAGGCCAACGGTCTGCGCCTGCACATGGACGGCGCGCGGCTGATGAACGCGGTGGTCGCCGGCGGCGTGCCCACCACGGAGTGGACCCGCGGCTTCGACACGGCGTGGCTCGACTTCTCCAAGGGGCTCGGGGCGCCCATGGGCGGCGTGCTGGCCGGCTCGCGGGAGCTGATCGACGAGGCGTGGCGCTACAAGCAGATGATGGGCGGCGCCCTGCGCCAGGCCGGCATCGTCGCGGCCGGCGCGCTGTGGGCGCTCGACCACCACGTCGAGCGCCTCGCGGAGGACCACGAGCACGCCCGCGCGCTGGCGCAGGGGCTGGCCGAGCTCCCCGGGGTCGAGATCGACCTCGCCGAGGTCGCCACCAACATCGTCGTGTTCCGGGTCGCCGACGCCCGCGCGCTGTGCGCCGAGCTCGCGGCCTCGGGGGTGATCATGGGCGCGCTCGACGGCCACACGGTGCGCGCCGTCACCCACCTCGACGTGGACGGCGAGGACATCGCGACCGCGCTCGACGCGGTCGGCGCGGCGGTCTCGGCCGCGTAAGGGTTCGCACGTTCCGGGGAACCCGGGATCGGGGACCATCTCGGGGAGTTCTTTCGCGGGAGGAGAGATCGATGCGGCAGCTGACGAGCCTGGACGCCCAGTTCCTCGGCGTCGAGACGGCACGGACCTACGGGCACGTGGGTGGTCTGGCGGTGTACGACCCGTCCACGGCGCCGAATGGGACGATGGAGGTGAAGGACGTCTGCCGGCTGGTGTCCGAGCGGCTGCACCTGCTGCCGCCGTTCCGCTGGCGCCTCGTCGGCGTGCCGTTCGGGATCGACCTGCCCTACTGGGTGGAGGACCCCGACTTCGACCTCGACTTCCACATCCGCGAGTCGGCCGTGCCGCCCCCGGGCGACGACCGCCGCCTCGCCGAGACGGTCGCGCGCATCTTCGCCCGCCCACTCGACCGTTCGCGGCCGCTGTGGGAGCTGTACCTGATCAAGGGCCTCGAGGGCGGCCGCGTCGCCCTGCTCACGAAGCTGCACCACTCGATGGTCGACGGGGTGTCGGGCAACGAGATCCTCGGCGTGCTGCTCGACCCGAGCCGCGAGGGGCGTGAGATCCCGCCGGCGCCGGAGGGCGAGCCCGGCGAGCGGGTGCCCGGCGAGCTCGAGATGCTCGGCCGCGGGCTGCTCGGCCTCCCGCGCCAGCCCGTGCGCGCGCTGCGCTCCCTCCCGACCGCGCTGCCCAACCTCACCGAGCTCCCCGGCGCCAACGCGTTCCCCGCCGTGCCGCAGATCTCGGGCGCGATCTCGCGGCTGCGCCGCGCGGTCGGCGCGGACACGGATCCCGGGATCCTCGAGGTCACCACGGCGCGGGCGCCGCGCACGAGCTTCAACGGGCCCGTCTCCCCGCACCGGCGGTTCGCGTTCGGCTCGCTGCCGCTCGACAGCGTGAAGCGGCTCAAGAACGAGCTCGGGATCACCGTCAACGACGTCGTCGTCGCCCTCTGCGCGACCGCGGTGCGCGACTGGCTGCTCGCGCGCGACGAGCTCCCGCGCGAGCCGCTCGTGGCGATGATCCCGGTGTCCGTGCGCACCGAGGAGCAGATGGGCACGTTCGGCAACCGCGTCTCGACGATGATCGTGCCGATCCCGACCAACGTGGCGGACCCGCGCAAGCGGCTGCTGCGGGCGCACGAGTACCTGCGCAGCGCCAAGGAGCGCCACCGCGCCCTGCCCGCCGACCTGCTCACGGACGCCACCAGCTTCATCCCGCCCGCCGTGATGGCGCGCGCGGCGCGGACGACGATGGACATCCTCGGCCGCACGCGCCCGCCGATCAACCTCGTGATCTCGAACGTCCCGGGCCCGCGCGACCCGCTCTACTGCGCGGGGGCGCAGCTCCAGGCGCACTTCCCGGTCTCCGTGGTGATCGACGGCGTCGGCCTCAACATGACCGTCATGAGCTACCGCGACCACGTCGACTTCGGGATCATCGCCGACCGCGACCAGATCGACGACGTGTGGGCGCTCATGGACGGCACGGCGAGCGCGCTCGACGAGCTCGAGACGGTGATCTGCGGGAAGCGCGCCAACGGGCGCGCGCCGCGGGAGCGCGAGCGCACGCAGGCCTAGGTGCGGGCGGGTGCGGCGCCGCCGCCCCGCGCGCCGTTGACCGCGCCTTTGCGGCGCTCGCCGTGTTGCCATCGCCGTAGGGGTCGGCACGTTTCGAACTGGAGGGCATGACCATGCGGTGGAAGGGGTTGGCAGCGCTCGGGCTGAGCGCGACGGCGATGGGGCTGCTGCCGGGCGTCGCGCTCGCCGCGCGGCCGGCGGCGGCGACCGGCGGAGCGTCGAACGTCACGTTCTCGAGCGCTCGCGTCAACGGGTCGGCCGATCCCAACGGCACGGCGACGAGCTACTACTTCCAGTACGGCACCACGCGGGCCTACGGCATCCAGACGGCGGCGACGCCCGTCGGCGCGGGCCGGAACCCGGTGCACGTCAGCACGGACCTCTTCGGCCTCGCCCCGGCGACCCGGTACCACTACCGGATCGTCGCCCAGAGCGCCGACGGCACGGGCCTGGGTCGCGACCGCACCTTCACCACGCGCCGCCAGCCGCTCGGCGTCTCGCTCGCCGCGAGCCCGAACCCGATCTCGTCCGGCAGGGGCACGCTGCTGTTCGGGACGCTCACCGGCACCGGCAACGCCGACCGTCGTGTCGTCCTCCAGAGCAACCCGTGGCCGTACACGCAGGGGTTCCAGAACGCCGCCAACGACCAGCTGACGAACGCGCTGGGCGGGCTTGCGTTCCCGATCCTCTCCGTCCCCTTCAACACCCAGTTCCGCGTGCTGATGCCCGAGCGCCCGCAGGTCGTGAGCCCGGTCGTCACCGTCGGGGTCAAGCAGATCGTGACCACGCGCGTCAGCCGCAAGCGGGTTCGCCGCGGCCGCCGTGTCCGCTTCTCCGGAACGGTGAAGCCGGTGCGCGCGGGCGAGCAGATCGCGTTCCAGAAGAAGCGCAACGGGCGCTGGGTGACGATCGGCGGGACGAACGTGCGCAGCAACGGCAGGTACGCCAAGCGCGTGAAGATCCGCCGCGGCGGCTCCTTCCGCGTGTGGACGGGCGTGGCGGACCAGCAGTACGTGTCCAACCACGGCCGCACGGTGCGCCTGCACACCTTCCGCTGAGCGGCGGGCGGGGCGCGGCTCCACGGGGTATGTCGGTCCCGTGGAGCGCCCCGCCGCCGTGACGGTCGACGTCGAGTACGACGAGCGCTACTGGTACCCCGACGACGGGGGCGAGGTCTGGCTCGCGGGCTACCAGGTCGTCGATCCCGTGTCCGGCAGCTACCTGGCGCGCGACGCGCCCGGACTGGCCGAGCGCGGGCTGCGGGTGGCCGGGGTGGCGGGCGCCGCCCGGCACCACGCCGCGGCGCTGGACGCCGATGCGCTCGCCCCCGGGCGCCCGCTGGAGCTGCGGCGTGACCCGGGCAACCCGCACGATCCCAACGCGATCGCCGTGTTCCCGGCGGGTGGCGGCGCCGCCGAGCAGGCGGGGTGGGTCCCGCGCGAGGTCGCCGGCGAGCTCGCCGGCGACCTCGACGCGGGACGGCCGTGGGCGGCGGTCGTGTTGCGCGAGCAGCGCGCCTCGCCGCGTTCTCCGAGGAGCGGCCTGACGATGCTGCTGGCGCGCGGCGAGGCGATCGCGCTGCGCGAGCGGGGCGGCCGGCGGGGCCGCGCCGCCCGCTAGGCATGGACCGCGCGTCGCCCTGCGGCGGGCGGGAGGCGGCCCTATGCACGGCGACGACCAGGTAGCGCTGCGGCTCGTGACGTGGAACGTCGCCGGGCGCGTGACGCGGCAGCCCGAGCAGGCCGCCGCGGTGGCGTCACTCCGTGCCGACGTGGTGGCGCTCCAGGAGGTGACGGCGCGCACGCTGCCGATGTGGCGGGCGGCGCTGGCCGAGGCCGGCTATGCGGCGTGCGAGGCGACGCTCGACGCGCCGGCGTCCGTCGCGCCCGGGCGGCGGCGGCTGGGCGTGCTGCTCGCGGCGCGCGAGCCGCTCGAGCGGCTCGCGCCGCCGCGGGACGTGCCGTGGCCCGAGCGCGTGCTGTGCTGCCGGCTTGGAACGGTGGAGGTCGTCAACCTCCACTCCCCCATCGCGCCCGCGCCCGAGCTCGCCAAGGTGCGGACGCACGAGGCGGTCGCGGCGTACCTGGCCGGCGGGTCGCGGGGTCCGCGGATCCTCTGCGGGGACCTCAACACGCCGCGACGGGAGTTGCCCGATGGCGATGTGATGACGTTCGCCTTCACGAGCGCGGGCCGGCTCCGCCCGGCGCGCGGCGAGCGCTGGGACCGGGCTGAGCGCGCGCTCGTGTGGGGGCTGCGGCAGCAGGGGTGGGTCGACGCCTACCGCGCGCTGCACGGCTACGGCGCGCGCGATGCGAGCTGGACGTTCACGGACGACCGCGGCGGGTGGCGGCTCGACCACGTCCTCGTCGAGGGCCTGCGCCCGGTGGCGAGCGCCTACGCGCACGAGTGGCGGCGCCACGGGCTGAGCGACCACTCGGCGCTGGTGGTCGAGCTCGCGCGCGCACAGACTGGCAGCCCGTGACCATGACCTACACGCCCGCGGCATCCGGGCGCGGCCCGCCGGGAGCGCTACCGGTAGTCGACGTGCAGGAGGGCGGTGTTGGCGGCGCCGCCCTCGAAGGCGACGGCGGTGCGGTGACCGCTGCCGCTGACCACCAGCGCGAGCGCGTTGCCGCTCGCCCACCCCGGCCGGTTGACCACCTCCTGCACCACCGAAGCCAGATCCGGCGTGCGCTGCGCAGCCCCCGCCGCGCCCGCCGTCCACGCCGGCGGCTGCCAGGACACCGCCGCGCTGGTCGCCGCCCGCGAGGACACGTTGCGCGACGCCGTCGTGAACACCGCCGCGTTGTCGGCCGCCTGCCCGCGGATCGTCAACGCCGTCGCCTCCGACTGCGACTCGTCGGCCACGAACTGGACATAGGCGCCCGTCACCGTCGCCCCCGCCGGCACCCCCAGCCGCGCGAACCGCATCCCCACCGTCTGCATCACGCTGCCGTCCAGCACCATCTCGAGATCCGAGCTGCCCAGACTCACCGCCCCACCCGCCGCCTCCTCCGCATCATCCGACCCCGCCGCCACCCGCACGTCGCCCGTCGGCGGAGCGGCCGCGCCGGCGGCGACTTCGTAGATCAGCCCGTCGTTCTCGGTCGGATGGTTGTCGTTGTCGACCCTGCGGTCCGAGACGTAGAAGCTCTTCTTCGCCGCATCGGTGCTCCGGGGCGCATAGGTCAAGCCGGACGCGTGCTCGAACGGGAGGTAGGACGTGTCGATCTCCGAGACGACTCCGCCGGAGGTCGTGAGCTCGACGATCGCGTCGCCGGTGCCGCCGATGGTGAACAGCGTCCCCGAGTCCGGATTGAACTCGACCGTCTCGGGGTCGATCACGCCGGCGGCCGCCGTGTCGAAGTGGGTGACCTGATCGTTGCCGTTGCCGAAGACGCCGTCCACCGGGAGGACGGTGTAGATCTCGGTGCCCTCGCCGTCGGCGATGAACAGCCGGTCGCCCACTGGGTCATACGCGACACCCTCGGGATCGTTGCTGCCGAACGCCGCCGTGCCGAAGGACGTCCTCGGATCGCTGCCGTCGAGGTGGCCGTCCCCGAGCGTGACCTGGAAGAGGCGGCGCTGGTCGTCGTCCGTGACGAAGATGCGACCGCCGCGGTCGAATGCGACCCCGGTCGGCTCGTTGGTGAACGCCAGCGTGTTCGTGGTCCGCGTGACGGTCCCGCCCAGCGTGGACTCGTAGTAGTTGACGCCCTTGTAGATCGACATCTCGTCGACCTCGCCGTCGCTCACGAGCAACCGGTTCGCGGTGGCGTCGTAGGCGAGGCCGGACGGGTCGGGGCTCGCTGGAGACCAGCGCGACGTGTCGATCGTGTTGACCAGCGCCGACGGGATCGGGATCGCGGCTGTCGCGGCGGCGAGCGACGGAGCGGTCGTCGCTGCCGACGCGGGGCCGGGGAGGACCGCGAGCACACACGCCGCGCTGGCGCGTCCGGCGCGGATCATCGCCCGGGTCCGCCACGATCTGGCGCTCGCGCGCCGGCTCGCGATGATGCGCGGGCGCAGGCGGACCGCTGAACTCCCCGCCGCTCGCAATCTGATCATCGTCTCCTCCGGGTGGGGCGCGATCCTCTCAGCCTCGGGTTGGCCGCGGGGAAATTTCTTGGTGCGATGCGGCCGGTCGCCGCTCTGGGCGCTTGTGGCCTCAGTCCTGGCCGCCGGCCTCTCCAGCGTCGCGATCGCTCATCGGCGGGCGGGGTTCCACGGACCGCGGGTCACGCTCGGGCCTCGCGCTCCGGCCGTATACGGACGGCCCGCTCCGCCTCGTCGGCTCCGCGCGGACGTTCGACGAGACGCGGCACGACGAGCAGCGTGGGGGCCGATCGCACGTTCCGCTCTCGAAGGCGGAGAAGCTCGATCTGCTCGGCGATGCTCGGCATGAGTCAGGGCTCGTATGGGTTGGAAGTGCTGATCCGGATCATGCGCCCCACTCTCGAGCACTGCGCCGCCCCGGGCGTTACCGATCCGTTTCCGCCGTGCGAACGTCCTGTGAACACGCGCGAGGCTTCGGTCTTCGCCTTGCTCGGACCCACGCAGGCATCAGGTGCGCCTGCGCAAGCGGCCCTTCCGCGGCGGAGGAGATCGCCGGCGCAGGGTCCTCTCTCGGCGCAAGCAGCGCCGCGCACACAAGTGGTACGAACCAGGGCAGATAGAGATAGAACCAGTGTTCCAGCCCGAGCTGCACAGCGATGACAACCGCGCCGGCGAGCGCGCACAGAGTCGCCTGATCCCGGCGACGGGGGACCACAGCAACGGCCACGGCCAGCGCCACACTGCCCACCACGACCACACCGCGCATCCATGCGAGCCCTCCCCACAGACCCCAGATCGAGAACGGTGAGGCACGGTGGGCTTGGAAGAGGACCGTCCGGTCGAGGAAGGCGCCGGGGTCGACGGGAGCGAGCACCGCGAGCGTGACGACCACGGCTATCCTCATCGTGATGAGGGCGCCGCGTAAGCCACGTCCGTACCCGGCCAGGAGCGGCAGCAGGAAAAACGGCGCCAGCTTCGTAAGCCCGGCAAGCGCGACGGCGACCCCGCGCGCCACGGGCCGCGCCGAGGCGAGCAAAGTGGCGAGCACGAGGGCGGCGACGAGCGCATCGCTCGAGCTCGAGGCCAGCGTCATCAGCGTGAACGGGTATGCCGCCCACAGGTAGGCGAGCAGAAGCCCGAGGCGCGGACCGCCCAGACGGCGGCCCAGCAACCAGCACAGCAGCACACAGGCGAGGTCGAAGCTGACGGCGGTCGCGCGTGCGGCCGGCAGCGCGTCCCAGTGACCCGTCCACGGCAGCGCGAACGTCCAGGGCACATACGCCGCGTAGAGCACGACCCCGTAGGTGTCGCCGTGCGCATTGTCGAACGGAAAATGGCCGTATAGAGCACGGCCGTGCAAGAGTCGGTCGGCGCCGATCTCACCGGCGTAGCCCACGTCGATGACGTCGCCGCCCGTGAGGGCGATGGCGACCCGGAACGTGAGTAGAAAGGCGAGCAGCAGCGCTAGCCAGTGATCTGGCACCGCAAGACGGGCAGGCAGCCCGGGGCGTCCGCGTCCGGCCACCCACAGCATGCGAATGAGCAAGTACGCGAGTAGCGGATAGATCAGTGGGACGGACAGGTGAATCCAGCTCGCGCAAAAGGCAGCGTAGGAGGCCGCGAAGCCGAGAAGCACCACGAAATCCAAGTGGATGAGCCGCAACGGCGCCCGCGCCAGTGGCAGTAGGAACAACGCGCACAGCACGATCCAGACCAGTGGTTCGTTGGCCGCGCCGCCAAAAGCGCCGGGATAGCCACGGGCCATCGTCCAGGCGACCTGCGGCCCGGTCCAGGCCTCCACCACACGGCCGCTCACGTCGTCGACGACCACCTGAGCGACCTCGATCGGGTGCGCACGCCGCGAGCCCGGTCTGAACATCGAGACCTGCCACCGACGCTCTCCGGATCGCACGGAAACGACCGAGAACGTATGCGGCTCCCGTGCGCGCACTTCGGCAACGGTGCGGTTGCCTTCGGCGATCTTCAGCGCTTCGTCGGCGGACAGCCTCCAGCCAACCGGCGTGCCCCGCTCGGCGGCGGCGGCACGCGCGTCATAGACTCCGATCAGCAAGGCGACAGCACCAAGCCACACCAAGCACCCGTGTCGGAGCACGTTCACGACATCCCCTCCGTCGCGTCACTAGACCGGATCACCGGCCGCCGTGCAAGTGCGCAAGCCGATCGCGAGCCATCGACGGTACGCTCGACTCCAGGCATCAGAGGACGGTTGAGACCTTGACCACCGCCGGCCCTGACTCCGAGCCGCCCCGGCGCGTTGCACGCTACGAGATCCTGCGCGAACTGGGGCGTGGCGGGATGGCACTGGTCTACCTCGCCCGCCAACCGGACCTCGATCGTCTCGTCGCGCTCAAGGAGCTTGCGTCCTTCGCGGCACATGACCAACTGCTCGCGCACCGCTTCTTACGCGAGTCGCGGTTGGCCGGCGCACTCAACCATCCGAACGTGGTAACGGTCTATGAGTACCTCGAGCAGAACGGAACTCCCTACATCTCGATGGAGTACCTCGCGCGAGGATCGCTGCGCCCGTTCGTACCCCATCTCTCGCTCCCGCAATGCGTCGGCGTGATGGAGGGAGTCTTGGCGGGGCTCGCCGCGGCCGAGCTGATCGGCATCGTTCACCGTGACCTCAAACCCGAGAACCTGCTCGTGACCAACGACGGTCACGTCAAGATCGCTGACTTCGGCATCGCCAAGGCGGTGGACCGCGTGACGCACGGCCTCCATACGCAAACCGGTACCACCATGGGCACCCCGACCTACATGGCGCCCGAGCAGGCGCTGGGCCAACCCGTCACGAGCGTCACGGACCTGTACTCGGTCGGCGTCATCGCATATGAGCTCATGGTCGGCCGCATACCGTTCGAAAGTGACTCACCGATGGCGCTTCTGCTGCGCCATGTCAATGAGGCACCGCCCCCACCTCGCTCGATCAGGCCTGAGCTTGACCCTGGGCTCGCGAGCTGGATCGAGCGGCTCCTGGTGAAGAATCCTGCTGACCGCACGACGTCTGCCCGCGCGGCGTGGGAAGACCTTGAGGAGATAGCGCTCAGGCTGCTCGGCCCGCGGTGGCGACATGAGGCGCTTCTGCTGCACGATCCCGCCGCGCCGGCCGGAGCACGGCCGGTCGCACCGCCACCCGGGACCTCCGACGCCCTCGCGCGTTCAGCGACATCCTCGGACTACTTCACCGTCGATCCGGGGCGCTTTCGACCCGGCCGCCCATACGAGGCGACCGGCATCGACCCGCCCACGCCTTCGCCATCTGAACGCAGCCCCACCCGGCCGCCCGCGGGCCCGCCTCGGGCGCCGTCCCCGGCGGAGCGCGGTGAAGCGGACATGCCGCCCGGCTCGCCACCTCCCTCTCCCCATACGGACGACGCCGCCCGAGCCCAAGTGCCGAGCGTCAGCGCCCTCGGGTCAGCTCAAGCCGCCGCGCTGGACCGCGACAGAACCGCCTCCTCGCCACCGGACACGTCGACAGCTCCTGACGCTGACCAGCCGACGGTCCCGCCGCCCTCCGCTTCCGCGGCGCGCGCGCCTGAAGCGCCGCGCCCGCGGCCCGGCGGCCTTCGCCGGCTGCGCTGGGTATTCGCGGTGCTGATCGCGCTGGTCGGCGCAGCGGCGGCCGCCTACGCCGTACGCCCTCGGAACCCCCAACCCAGCTCCTCCGCCGCGCCAAGCAGCTCCCCGGCCGATCGCGCCCGCCGCGTGCATGTCTCCAGCCGTGCGTACGAGGCCACACTCCCGGCCGGCTGGCGCACCGTCTGCCGGGATGTCGAAGGCACTTGCTTTGGCGTGTCCCTGCCCAGTGGCGCTCACCGCTCCGCGTTCCTCCTCGGCTCCGGAAAAGATACGTCGACCGTGACGATCGACCGGACGCCGCTGAAGGGAGCCCGCGTGAACTCAGCCTCCATCATCGGTGACGTGGAAGCCAAGCACGCCGGCGACCGGGGATTTCGGAGGCTGCCCGGCTTTCCCAGAGAGGTCCGGCTCAGGCGTCGGAGCGCGCGCGAGCTGCGCTTCAGCACAGGTGATCAGCGAGGCAGTCAAGCGGTTGTCGTCTACGGCTTCGTCGAGCGCGGCTCGGCGTACGTGCTCACCGGCACCTCGACGCGAGGCACGGCGGCCATGACAGCGACCAAGATGGCCGCCGGCACGTTGCTGACTCACTGACCCGCCCATATCGCCTTCCTTGATCATTCAAGGTGTATGCTCGCCCCATGCCGAGCGCGCATCGCGCCGGAGTCAGGGTTCGGATCGCCGCAGTCGTGGCTCTCGCAATTGCCGGCGCCGCAGTCGGCTGGTTGGTCGGCGCCGGAAAGACCGCGGAGGCGTCTCAAGTGACCTTCCTGGGTGCGGCCGAGATCGGCCCGAACCCGTTCACTCCCCCGGCCGACGTGCGCGGGCACACCACGGTCAAGGGCGCTGGGCCATTCGGTGGTACGGGCTCGAACTTCGTCTGTGACCGCGAGCTGCTGATCCGGCTCCTCGAGCAACGACCCGCACGCCTGCGTGCGTGGGCCAAGGTCGAAGGCATCGCTCCCACCCGTCGCGCCGTTGCGAAGTACATCCGCTCACTCCGGCCAGCCACGTTGGTCCGCGACACGCGGGTCACGAACCATGGGTTCAAGGACGGCCATGCCGTGGCCTTCCAGGCGAGCCTCGCAGCCGGCACTGCGGTCCTCGTCGACTCCGCCGGCGCCATTCGTGCACGCTGCCGCTGCGGCAATCCCCTCCTCGACCCTGCCCTCTTCGCGACTGAGGAGTGCGTCAACTGCCCATCCGACCACAAGCTCGCCTCGCGCGCTCGCCTTGCAAGTCTGTACTACTTCCCGTATCCGGATCCGCCGCTGGCGCGAGGCGAACGACGAACGGCTTCCGAACGGGCCCGAGCGAAGAGGCGGCGAACCATCACCGTCACGAAGATCGTCCCGGAAACGAACACGGTGACGTTTACAGAGAGAGTTCCGGGGACGAACCGCACCGTGACCCGGACGATTCGGGTCCCCATCCACGACGTCCGCCTCCGTACGATCAAGGTCCCGACAACGGTCACTCGTACGGTGCCGACGACGGTCACCGTGACCGTTCCGCAAATACAGACGCAGACCGAGACTGTCGTGCAGACCCAAACCATCACCGAGACGCAGACCCAGACCGTCACGAACACCCAGACGGTACCCGCGCCAGTGACCATCCCGCTTAGGGCCACCGCCGGTGGGAGCGCGACCGCGACTGGCTCTTCCTCTCAACA
>Ga0136846_1221122_pt1 | contig 12233 bp, 15 predicted proteins | sample HopSoiMetagenom2_FD_96841 | JGI IMG/M metagenome (GOLD analysis project Ga0136846, IMG submission 96841) | Grasslands soil microbial communities from Hopland, California, USA - 2 Assembly 2016 (version 4) | ecosystem: Environmental > Terrestrial > Soil > Grasslands | place: USA: Hopland...
GCGGGTGATGAAGGTGATGGGGGAGCTCCTGGCGTAGATGAGCGGGTCGGCGTACACCGAGGCGCCGAAGTAGGGGATCATCCACTGGTCGATGCGGTTCTACCCGTAGTAGCTCTGCCAGTTGACGATCCCGGCCCCGGCCCCGGCCACGACGGCGCGGAAGCGGTCGGTCTGGGTGACCGTCCACATGGCCATATAGCCGTCCAGGTGCCAGGGGTCTGATTCTGGAGCCCTCGGCGCCCGCGCCGGAGCCACTGGACCCACCAGTCGTAGGGCCTTCTGACCGCAGACCTCAGACTGCCAGGGATCGATGCCGGTGAGTCTCTGGAGTCGATCGCGCCAATCGGTCTTCGGTGGTTTCGCTCGCGCTGGGGTCCGGGAAGCACCTCCCGACAATCAGCGACATAGGAAGCTCCCCTACGGCTTCCCCAGCAGATCCATCAACACGGCCACCTCCGACTCCACGCCGGTCGCGATCGTCGGGTCGCGGTCGGGGGCGAAGAGGCTGGAGTGAAGGGAGGGGGGATGCTGGCCGGCTGCCTCGAGCTCCTTGAGCTTCTCTGGATCGCCGGCTCCCAGGCTCCACTGGACCGCGGGGACTCCCGCCAGGCCGTACTCGCTGAAGTCCTCGGAGGCCATCTGCGGTGGCAGGTCGACGACGTTGCCGTCCCCGAAGGTCCGGCGGAGAGCCGCCGCGATCCGCGCGGTCAGCTTGGGGTCGTTGTAGGTCGCGGGGCAGCTCTCGACGACCGCGAAGGCCGGCTCCTTGGGCGCTCCCGCCGCCGCCGCTTCGGCCTTGGCGATGCGCTCGATGGCGGCGAGGATGTGCTCCCGGACCTCCTTCTTGTAGGCGCGGACGGTGATCTGCAGCTTCACCTCGTCCGGGATGATGTTGTGCTTGTTGCCGCCGTGAATCGAGCCCACCGTGACGACCGCCGGGTCCTGCGGGTCCTTCTCGCGGGCGACGATCGTCTGGAGCGCCAGGACCGTGCGGGCGGCGATCACGACGGGATCGACGGTCGTCTGCGGCGAGGCGCCGTGGCCGCCCTTGCCGTAGACCGTCAGGTCGACCGAGTCGGAGCTCGCGAGGGTGTAGCCCGAGGTGACGCCGAGCTGGCCGGCCGGGAGGTTCGGGGTGTCGTGGAGCGCTACCACGAAGTCGGGCTTGGGGAAGCGGGTGAAGAGCCCGTCCTTGAGCATCGCCCGGGCGCCCCGGATCCTCTCCTCGGCGGGCTGGCCGATGAAGACGAGGGTGCCGTGCCAGTCGGCCTTCCGGCGCGCCATCTCGGCCGCAGTCCCCACCAGGGCCGTCATGTGGACGTCGTGCCCACAGGCGTGCATGACCGGCACCTCGGTGCCCGCGTCGTCCTTGACCCGCACGGTGCTGGCGTAAGGGAGGCCGGTCTTCTCCTCGACCGGCAGGGCGTCGAGCTCGGTCCGCAGCATCACCGTGGGGCCGGAGCCGTTCTTGAGCACCCCCACGACCCCGGTGCCGCCGACCCCGGCCGTCACGTCGAAGCCCGCCTGGCGGAGCCGGGCGGCGACCTTGGCGGCCGTCTTCTCCTCGTGCAGCGAAAGCTCCGGGTGTTGGTGGAGGTCGATGTAGAAGTCCCGGAGCTCCGGCGACAAGGCCTTGGGAGCCGGAGCCGCCGGCCCGGGCACGGCGCCGAGCAGGGAGAGGAGAGCGATCGAGGCCACGACAGGGAAACGAGGCATAGGGTCTCCGCGGGAAGAAGGAATCCGTCCGGGGAGCATACCCGGAGCGTCCCCGGAGGTCCAACCAAGCCCCCCGCGCGCCTCCTCCTCCTCGACAGCAACCTCGACGCCGAGGCGGACCGCTCGGCTCGCCGACGAGGGCAGGGCCACGGCCTTACCTTCTGGTATAAGATCTCCCCCTAACTCAACGGAGGTCCCAATGCCCCGCAAGAGGATTGCGGTTACGCAGGGAAGCTGGCGGATGTTTGCCGACGCCTTTACGCCGGAGCTGACGGAGAGCCATGTCTACATGAAGTCCTCGTACGCCAAGCTCAGGCACTTCATCGAGGGGGTCGAGCGGCTCGGCCACGAGCGCGATTCCTACAACGCCCGCAAGCTGGAGGCGACTCGCAAACGCAACGAGATGATCGTGGCGGGGAACCGTCTCGTGGCGGCGATGCAGCTTGCCCTCAAGGATCATCTGGGTTCCGACAACGAGCAACTGACGGCTTTCGGCATCAAGCCGTTCCGCGGCAGGAAACGCGCCAAGAAGGAGACGGATGCGGAGACTCCGCCCCAGGAAACGGCGGCCGATCCCGCGACGTAGGTCCCCCTCTTCCAGAGCAGAGCCTCGCTCTCCGCGTGCTTCAGTTACAGAGGAAAGCGGCTTCGGCGAAGCTGTAAAGAGTCTTCCGCTCCCTCTCGGCGGTCTCGCCGTACGGAGGGCGCGTGACGCTCCCCGCGTACGTCGTCTCGTGTTTAAGAGGGAGCGTCACGTGCCCCGCGTACGACGTCACAACGTACGGAGGGCGCATGGCGCTCCCCGCGTACGTCGTCTCGTGTTTAAGGGGGAGCGTCACGTGCCCCGCGTACGACGTCACAACGTAGGGAGGGAGCATGGCGCTCCCCGCGTACGTCGTCCCGTGTTTAAGGGGAGAGTCATGTGCCCCGCTTACGACGTCACAACGTACGGAGGGAGCATGGCGCTCCCCGCGTACGTCGTCCCGTGTTTAAGGGGGAGAGTCATGTGCCCCGTGTACGACGTCACAACGTACGGAGGGAACATGGCGCTCCCCACGTACGTCGTCTCGTGTTTAAGGGGGAGAGTCATGTGCCCCGCGTACGACGTCACAACGTACGGAGGGAGCGTCACGCTCCCCAGGAAAAGGCAAGATCGGTATCGGCCGCGTTAAAAGAACCCGCGGAGGAACGCCGCCGTTTCATCCGAGATGCCGGCAATCTTGTTCGTTGCCTGACGATAGAATCAAATCGCTAACCTCGGTTTTGATCGCGAACATCATACTCCTCATCTCGCACCATTAATTTCCATGGCCGTTCATGGGCTCCTGCTCAACCGCCCCGTTTTTTGCGCGGATTCGGCGGCGTTTCAGCGCGCCACGCGGCGGCCGCGGCGTCGGCGTACAGAGCCATGAAGCTCGCGAGCGCGGTGGCGAGGACGACTCTGGGGCAAGCGCATCTCACCATAGGGTACCCTCCGGAGTCGAGCACCAAACTCTATCATGCCCCATGGGTTTGGTAATCAGACAGGCGCTGTTATTGGCCCCGACTCCGGCACGTTCGGTCGCCTGCTGTCAGAAGCTCTGGCATCCCTGCGAATACCCAGGGTGAACCCAACCCGCCAACCGGGCTGGCGGCAGGAACAATAACGCGCACTCGGTCAACAAAGTCGTCCAATCCCTGAAATGACGCACGGCATCAAAAAGAGGGAGGATCTCGATGAACAAGTTCCGCGATTTCTTGATGACCCTTGTATCTCTGCCAATTGACTATGATGGAAAGATTCAAACAGTCTCTGAGGTCCATGAGGACTACCTTATCCTTACATTCATAAAAGAAGACGACAAGCTGCCGGTCAGGACATACGTCCCCTTTAACGGGATTTCCACGGTCCAGGAGACCGCTTTCAAAAAAGGGAAGGATAGAGACATTACCAGATCCCTTCATACCAAACTGGGCACCCCGTAGATGAGGGGATGATGGAGCCTGGCGGCCCACTCAGACTGTCGGGGGAGGTCGGTTGGAGCACATCTCCCGCGGAGACAGGCCACTAGTACTTCAACCGCCGGGCCGGAGCGGAGGTGCCAGGCACTTCGGGGGGAGGTGGGAGGTGCAGAATAGGCGCCAGGGATTTGTAAGACAGACCCAGCGACCTTTGAGACCGCTCAGGGAGTCGTAGCGGTCCAGGCCGCCAGGTTGCCGTTCTCGAAGCTGTCGCTGAAGAGCGGATTGTCACGACAGGCCGCGGCGTTGGCGACCGTCACGTCGTCCATGTACCAGCCGGTGAAGCCGATGAGCGTGTCGTCGCTTTCGATCCAGCGCAGTTGGATCGGCGTCCCGGCGTAGGCGGAGAGGTCGACCTGGGCCAGGGTCATCGGACCGATCGTGCCGTGGCACCATGCCCGGCTGCCGGCGTATCCGTTGGAGCCGAAATAGATGGTGCCGTTGAAGGATCCCCACCGGAAGGCGGCGTCCGGCATCGTCGACCAGGTGCCGCCGCCGTTGGTCGAGACCTGAAGGATGCCCGCGTCGTAGCAGCCGGCGCTGTCGTCGAACGAGTAGGTGTGCCAGAAGGAGAGGAGGGTGCCGGCCTGAGGGACGAAGGAGGGGGAGATCAGGGCCTTCTGCGCCACGCTATTCCAACCGGGAGAGAACCAGGAGTGGGCGGACGAGTGCGACTGCGCGGTCGACCACGTCCAGTCGGTGCCGGGCTCGAAACTGTAGGAGACGTGCGTCCAGCCAGGACCGTCGAAGCCGCTGGGCCCCTCGAAGGTCTCGTTCAGGAGGTACGTCGCCGGCCCGGTGGTCGTGGCGCCTCGCGTGGCCAGGTTGCCCTCCTCCAGGCCGTTGGCGCTGTCCACCGCCCGGACGATGTAGTAGATGGGGAAGTTGTCCGATCCCGCCGGCAGGAGGTCGAGATAGCTCATGCCGGTGACGTGGCTGGCCAGCAGATTGAAGTTGGAGGCGTCCGGCGTGAACACGGGATTCCCCGAGCGATAGACGTTGTAGGTGATCGAGCCGCCGCACGTCGAGGTCGCCGCAGGCCAGGAGAGGCCGATGCCGCACGCCGAAGCGGCCTGGTTGACCGCGCTTGTGATCCCGGCGAAGGCCGGCGGCATCCGGCAGGCTCCGGTCGCCGTCGCCTGCACGCAGCCCGACGGCGCCGACTCGCAGACACCGCTGGCGTCGGTCCCCCGCACCTGGTAGGCATAGGTCGAGCCCCCCGACACGTCCGTGTCCAGGAGGGTTGAGCCGGCCACGGCGGTGCCGACGCGGGTGAAGGCTCCGGGCGCGGCGCAGGTGCCCCGCGCCCGGTACACGTTGAACCGCGATGCCGGCGGCGAGCCGTTCCCCCAGGTCACCTGCACCTGATTCGCTCCCACGCTGGCGGCGGTACCAGCCGCCGGCGCTCCCGGGTTGGTACAGACGGCTTCTCTGATCCCCGCCCCCAGATTTCCTCCCTGCCGTTGGTCCGCCGGTCGGTCCAGGTGGCGAAGAACTGGCCGGCGACCCCGGACAGGCCGTTGTGAAGGCCATATTGATTGTTCGGCTCGGCCGTCTCCACCGTCTCGTCGGTAGGTGCCGAGGTCACCTTCGTCGCCGCCGACCAGGTCACGCCGTCGTCGTGGGACGACTGGAACCAGATGTCGGCCTTCCGCCGGCGCGGGTCGGCGACCGTGTCGTAGTAGGTGATCCCCAGAGTCCCATCGGTCTCGTCGACCGCCAGCTTCGGATGGAGCTGGTCGTTGAGCGAGGCCTGGTCGTTGATCCTCACCGGCGTCGACCAGGTGGCCCCGCCGTCGGTGGACCGCGCGAACCAGACCCGGGTCTTGCAGGTGGACGAAGCGTTGGGCCCCGGCTCGTAGATGGGGGCGTCGCAGCCGCTGGTTCCCCTCAGGTCGGCCCAGGTGGCATAGACCAGGTTCTTGGTCGCGGTGCGGCGGACGCCGCCCGAGACGGAGATCTGCGCGTTCCGCATCGCCGGCACGCTGAATTGATCGAGGTCCCACGTGGAGGCGATGGCCACCGCCGCGGCGAACGAGGCGCCGCCGTTGGTCGACTTGGCGACGAAGAGCCGGCGGCTTCCGATGTCGTTCCAGAAGCCGAACACCTCGCCGTTCGCGTTGGTCTTGATTTCGGAGCCGACGGGGGTGCCGGTCGTCTCGGCGCCGCCGATCCGCACCGGCGTCTGCCAAGTCCCGCTCGCGCCGGGCGTGCGCCGGCCGACGTAGCCCAGCCCGAGGTTCTGCCAGGTCGTGTAGAGGGTATCCTTGAACGGCGACGACGCGCTGTGGTCCGCCCAGAGCATCCCCCCCTGGTACACGTTCGAGTGCGTGCCCGAGGGCGTGCCGTCGAACACCCAGGTGGCTCCGTGGTCGGTCGACTTGTAGGCCCGCAGCCTGTATTCTCCCACACTCGAATTGACACCGACCACCACCGACTAGGCGGTGCCGTCCGAAGTCCAGTCGACCGTCGGATTCAGGTAGTAGACGTCTCCCGGCAGCAGGGGGAGGGCGGACTGTCCCCAGGTCTTGCCGCCGTCCGTCGAGTAGAACTGGTCCTCGCTCGTCCCCGTGTAGTCGTTCGCGGCGGCGACGATCTTCAACGGATCCCAGAAGTTGACGCGGACGTCGGACGTGAGGCATACGCTGATCTGGACCCCGGAGATCCTCAGGTCGCTCCCCAAAGACGCCGACTTGACGATCCCGTCTTCGACAAGCTCGGGCGGTGTGGCAGGCCTCACCGGGCCGGACGCCGCGCCGAGAGAGCAAGGCATGGCCAGGGCCACGATCAGGAGGAGCCTCCGAGCTTTCATAGTGTTCTCTAGGATATCACGCTCGAAAGGGGCGATTCCACTGCCCCCCGGAGGGGAGCCTGGCACCTCGAACGCCTCGACCGACCATCGGCATCTCTTGCTGCACCATCTATAATAGGAACCTTCCGGACCCTGAGCAGGCGCGGGCGGCGCGAAGATCGCAGAGGCTACAGACGAGGAGAGTGAGCATGATGACGATCGGAAATACGCCGCTGGTGCGCTTGAACGTCCTCCCCGAGGAGGGGAGCGCCGAGGTCTACGTCAAATGGGAGGGAGCCAACCCGACGGGCAGTATGAAGGACCGTATGGCCCTGTCGATGGTCGAGGGGGCCGAGGCCCGCGGCGCGTTGCGACCCGGCGGGCGCGTCGTCGACTATACCGGCGGCAGCACGGGCAGCTCTCTCGCCATGGTGTGCGCGGCGAAGGGGTACCGGGCCCACTTCGTCTCCTCGGACGCGTTCGCCGAGGAGAAGCTGCAGACCATGAGGGCCTTCGGGGCCGTGCTGGAGGTGATCCCGAGCGTCAACCGGAAGGTGACGCCGGAGCTGATTCAGGCCGGCTTGCGGCGGGTGAGGGAGCTCGTCGCCGAGCCCGACACCTTCTGGACCGACCAGTTCAACAACCCGGACAACCGGGCAGGTTACGCGCCCATGGCCCGCGAGGTCCTCAAGGAGCTCGACGGCCGGCTCGACGAGTTCGTGATGGGGGTCGGCACGGGCGGCTGCTTCTCCGGCAACGCCGAGGTCTACAAGCGGGAGGTCCCCGGGGTGCGCTGCGTCGCCATCGAGCCCGAGAATTCCCGGGCCCTGTCCGGCCAGGGACCTTACGGGGGGCACCGGCTCGAAGGGATGGGCGCCGGCTTCGTGCCGTCCATCTGCCGGCTGGACCTCGCGGACGAGATCGTGGCCGTGAGCGACGAGGACGCCCTGGCCACCGGGCGCCGGCTGGCGCGCGAGGAGGGGGTCTTCGGCGGCATCACCTCCGGAGCGAACGTCTGGGTGGCCCTGCAACGGGCGAAAAAGCTAGGCCCCGGCCGGCGCGTGGTCACCGTCATCTGCGACAGCGGGCTGAAGTACCTGCAGGGGGAGCTGTACCGGTAGGGTGCGAGGGGAATCGGAATGGGCAAGGGTCGCCTCGCAGGAGAGTAGCCTGGCGCTAGCGATTAGCTGCCGGGCTCGGCATCGTCGTCGTCGCCGGACTCGTCGTCCGTCGCGGCATCGACGTGGCCGGGGTGGCCGGTCGGCTTGACCTGGAGGTTCAGGCGACCGATCACCAGGTTGCGCTCGTCCGGCGTATAGACCTCGGAAGCCTTGGTGACGCTCCACGAATAGGCGACCAGACGGCCGTCCGGGCTGGCGTAGAGTCGGAAGAGCCCTTCGCCCACACCGCTGTGGAACTTTCCTTTGGCGTAGTGGCGGGTGTCGGTAGGGCCGTGGCCGGTGTGCGAGGAATCGATCACCGAAATCTCGTATTGCACGGTGCCGGGAACGACCGGCTCCGTCGCCCGGCGTTCCACGGGGCGCGAGGCGGCCAGCAGAACGTGCCCGGTCGGGTGGCTCCCCGGAGGGTATTTGATCGCCAGGACATCGCCGGGGCGGATGTCCGCGATGCGCCGGACGGGATCGAAGCCGCGGCCGGCGGCGATGGCGTCGTGGAATCCGGCGGCGCGCGGGAAGCGGCCGCCCAGCCAGGAGGCGAAATCGGCGGCCCGGTAGCCGTACGCCTGCATCATCAAGTGAGCGACCAGGGCGCTGCAGACGCTCCGGTTCCGGGTCTCCGTGGCGCCGTTGACCCCGGCCCAGGTGACGATGGTCGGCCGCGAGGCATAGAGGTTGGTCTGCGAAGTGACGCCCTCGATGAGCCGGTGCGCCCACTGCAAGAGGTCGGCGCCCCCCGCCGCGGTCCCCGACCGGCCGCAGAGCAGGAAGGAGAACAATGCGGCGGATACGAGGCGGCGAAGCGGGGAGCGGCGGCTGGGCATGGATCGGTCTCCGTTCAAGGGCGTTGGGCGCGGAGTCTACTACTTCCACCTCCAGGTGCCAGGGATCTGACTCTGCCGGCAGTCAGCGAGGAGGAGGCCGCTCAGGTGGAGATTTTCAAGTATGCAAGTATGTTTTGGCACAGGGCGTCAAAGAGCAGCTCGTGGAACGGATTCAGGATTGGCCCGGCGTCCACTTCTATGGACCCCTGCTCGAAGGCACTCCGATGACCGGTCATTGGTTTGATCGCAGCCAGGAGCATGCCGCCCGGGTTCGCGGCGAGGAGTAGGGTCGCCTCAAGTATGCGACGACCGAGACGGTGATCCTCTCTCCCCTCCCCTGCTGGGCTCATCTCTCGGCGGAAGCCTACCGCCAGCGCGTCGCCTCCCTGGGAGAGGACATCGAAGCCGAAGCCGCAGCCGTGAGAAAAGAGACGGGGGCCCAGGTTCTGGGAGTCGAAGCGATCCTGGCCCAGGATCCTCTGTACCGGCCCAAAAAGCTCGCCCGCTCGCCGGCGCCGCGGGTACATGCCGCGACCAAGGCAGCGCGCAAGGCGTTCTACGAGGCCTACTCCTGGTTCGTGGGCGCCTTCCGCGATGCCGCCGAGAAGCTGCGCCGAGGGGATCGAGCCGCCCCCTTCCCCGCGGGCAGCTTCCCGCCCGGCCTTGCCCTTCGTCGCCGGATAGGCAAACCAGGACACGATCTTTGACAGGTAGGCCGCCCGCCGAGGGCCATTTTCGTGAGCGTACACGCTCGCAAGGGCTGAGGTGTGTCCGAAGCTTTTTAAGGACTATCCGGTGTACCCGAAGAAGTAGAATTAAATTCTATCATCGCAAAAGTTCGAAACTCTTCTTCAAAGAGGCCGCGAATAATGATAGCCGTAGCTTTAGTCCCTTTTTCTCCTCAGCTTCTGGTTCTTGGGGGAAAGGAGGTCTACGCCACGTTATTGTGGTTGCCGACATCCCAAGAAAAGCAGCGGGAAGCTCCCAGGTCGTGATTCTCTTTTCGGGGAATTTGCTACCGTCGGATTCAAGACGATGTCCAAACGTCACATTGACTAGGAGATCTTGAGGATAATTAACCGTTACCCGATGATGAATTGTAGGCTTGACCGAATATATAGTAAGGTCGTCATTTTCTCGAAAGTATTGAATGGTCTCATACCAGAAGAAAGGCGCATGGGGTTCTGCCGCAAGCGGGGGAATATAGTAAGGTCCCCATCTCTTCCAGAATAGATGTTTGTCACTATCTCGATCCAGAACCAGATCGCTCGGCCGTGCTTCAAAGTTAACGGGAGAACCCGCTTCCGTAACTGCATTTCGTACTCCCCCATTCAAAACTTCACAACGGTCTATATATACCTGCTTGCAAATTCGAAGCGCTAAATTGAAATTCACCGGCTGAGATCTGTCTGAAATATTGTTGAAATACCATCGTGCTTTCATGCGAAAGACAATGACCCCAGATGAATCATTGCTAATATCAATCAAGTATTCAACGTGAGATTTGTAAACAAATGTTGTGGCAAGATTGTGTAGCTCATTCTTGAACTCATCAGGCAAATTAAAACCCATAATGAATGGAGATACCTCTTTCACTATTTCGCTTACTAACGTTCGCTTGAGCGTGTAATCAACGGTAAGTCCAAGAGCAGCCGAGATAAAAAGAGCATCAGCAAGAGCATGTATAGCATCAGCGGCTTCCCAATTTTCGATCTTGAAGTCCTTTGGAACAAAGAAACCCGCGAGGCCTAGAATTAGGAGTGCTATGAGGATGATGGTCTCTTTACGGGAAAACCTCTGAGAGGAGTCCGCCGAATGAGGCTTCTTGTTTGATGGCATTCTCTCCTTCCTCCTTCAGTAGCAGCCGCGGCTCTTGCAGCGGCTTAAGTTACAAACTAGCAGATCCGGTAGGGCGCTTCCGACGAAACTCATGCGGGTGATCCAGGCGGGGGTTCCCGTCTGGCAGAAGTCGTTCTTGCCGCCTCCACTAATCCCGTGAGGTTCAGCTGAAGTCTCTACTCTATGGTTATCTGCAACCACCTTCTTCCGATTGTAGTTAAATAAAATCGTCGTCTCTTCACTTATCCATCAGTTTGTAGATCGAAGATCTGCTGGACTGCCAGCGAAGGAGAATGGCTTGTTTTTGATTCTCCTCACATCGCGCCGAGGTTTATTTTCGGATCTAGGGTAACCGACCACTATATATAGCTCTTCAGTCTCCGGCCTCTTGAGTTCCAGATCACTTGGCGAGAGAAATGAAAAGTGACTCAATCGGCTGAAGCTGCTCTCCCCTAGCTCAAGGCAGGCAAAATCATGCTCGACTGAACGGACAATCGGTCGGAACTCAAGAAGCTGAACGCTATGATCAGCCGCGAATAGGCACAGTTCGCTGGTTGACTCCTGGAGAACATGTTCGGCGGTAACAAGTAAACGATGATCGCTGATTTGCAGAAGAACACCGGAGCCTACTACCCAGGGTGTCCCTTTGTCTTCCACGCTGTAGATCGGGCACACATATCTTCCGAGTAACTTCTGTGTAGCACGAAGTGCCCTGAGAGCCTCTTTGTACCTCTCTTCGAGAAGTTCCTCAAAGTTCACAACAAACTCAACCTCCAGCGCCCAATCTCTAGGTGACCTGTATCCGCACCACCCCCAAAATCCTTCCCGACAGTCTCCGCATCGAGTCATACTCCTTTGGGCCAGGATGTATGTCATTCATTCTATGGACCGTAGACACTATACGCCGATTCCTAATCCTCGTCAACACAGGAGTCTTGTCGGGTTGGCTACTGGAGGCCCGAGCTCGCGTCAAACTTTGCCAGACAGGCGGCTCGGATCTGTCGCTCCTGACGGGCTCCCGGGAACTCTCTTCTACGATCTGCCGAGATCTCACGACCACCGTCTTATACACATCTCGCCATGCCTCGAAGGGGCGGCGGCAGTTTGCTCCAAACGATGAGTTGCCGTCGCCCCTACGGGGCTCTGGGAAATGTGGGTCGTGGGTTCCTGGGGCTGGCAAAAGGCGCCAGCCCCAGGCTACGTGCCGCTGCCCCTTCGGGGCAAAAACTTGGGCTAACGGTCATCCGGCCCTGATAAGCTCCGCCGGACATGGCGAATCCGAACCCGGGAGCGCTCGAGCGGTCGCTCGGCCCGTTGCAGGCGGTTGCGATGGTCGTCGGGACGATCATTGGCGCGTCGATCTTCGTCCAGCCTTCGGAGATCACCCGCCAGATGCCTTCCCTGGGCGGCGTCCTCTTCGTCTGGCTGGGGGCCGGGGTCCTGACCCTCTGCGGCGCTCTGACCTGCGCCGAGCTCGCCTCAGCTTTTCCGGCGACGGGCGGCGTCTATGTCTTCTTGCAGGAAGCCTGGTCTCCCGCCCTCGGCTTCCTCTGAGGCGATGTTCTGGAGCATGCACACCGGGATCATCGCCGCCCTGGCCACGCTGGATCATCGAGGCGCAGGTGAGATACGCGCGCGGTCCGTTCCAGTCTATTTGAGATGGCGCTCGAACCACTCGAGGGTGCGCCGATAGCGGTCGCGGTCGTCCTCGGGCTTGACGAAGTGGTGCCCCTCGTCGGGGTAGACGACGAGCTCGGTCGGCACGCCGAGGGTCTTCAAGGCGTGCCAGAACTCGTAGGCCTGGGGGGCGGGCACCTCGGCGTCGCGCTCGCCCTGGAGGACGAGTGTGGGGGTCCTGGTGCGGGTGATGAAGGTGATGGGGGA
>Ga0136846_1237610_pt1 | contig 12232 bp, 13 predicted proteins | sample HopSoiMetagenom2_FD_96841 | JGI IMG/M metagenome (GOLD analysis project Ga0136846, IMG submission 96841) | Grasslands soil microbial communities from Hopland, California, USA - 2 Assembly 2016 (version 4) | ecosystem: Environmental > Terrestrial > Soil > Grasslands | place: USA: Hopland...
GATCCGCGCCCGCGCGGCGTCCGAAACCTTGTTCATCACCCGCTTGGCGTTGGCCGGGTTGCGCTCCCAGTACTCGGTGAGCTTGCGCCCGACCAGGTCTTCCACCATGCCCTTCGCTTCGGTGTTGACCAGCTTGCCCTTGAGGTTGCCCTCGAACTGCGCGCCGGGGATCTTCACCGAGACCACCGCGGTGAGGCCTTCGCGGATGTCCTCACCGGAGGGAGATTCCTTGATCTCCTTCCACGCCCCGCTCTCCTCGCCGTACTTCACCACCGTGCGGGTGAGCGCGCTCTTGAAACCCACCAGGTGGGGCCCGCCGTCCACGGTGTTGATGTTGTTGGCGAAGGAGAAGACTTTCTCGTCGAACCCGTCGTTCCACTGCAGCGCGACGTGGACCTCGGCGCCGTTGACCTCGCCGCGCACCGAGATGGGCGGATCGAAGAGCGTGCTCTTGTTGGTGTTGAGCAGCTCCACGTAGGCGACGATGCCGCCGTCGTACTTGAAGTCGTGGCTCTTGTCGCTGCGCTCGTCGCGCATGAGGATGCGCAGGCCCGGATTCAGGAAGGCCATCTCGCGCATCCGGTTGGAGAGCACGTCGAAGTTGAAGTCGGTGGCCTCCAGCACGGTGGAGTCGGGCTTGAAGGTGACGCGCGTGCCGCGCAGCGAGGTGGTGCCGATGGCCTTCACCTGCCCCGCGGGAATGCCCGTGTGGTAGCGCTGCTTGTAGATCTGGCCGTTGCGGTAGACCTCCACCTCCAGCCACTCGCTGAGCGCGTTGACGCAGGAGACGCCGACTCCGTGCAGGCCGCCGGAGACCTTGTAGCTGCCCTGGTCGAACTTGCCGCCGGCGTGCAGCTTGGTCATCACCACGTCGAGCGTGTCCATCGCCTCGGTGGGGTGCGGGCCCACCGGAATTCCGCGGCCGTCGTCCTGCACGCTGAGCGAGCCGTTGGCGTGGATGGTCAACTCCACGGTGCTGGCGTGTCCAGCCAGCGCCTCGTCGACGGAGTTGTCCACGACCTCGTAGACCAGGTGATGCAGGCCCTCGGTGCCGACGCCGCGGATGTACATGTGCGGGCGCTTGCGGACAGCTTCGAGGCCCTCGAGGACCTTGATGCTGTCGGCTGAATACTCGCCTGCCGCGGACGCTCCGGACGGAGGCCGCTTCTCCTGCGCTGTCTCCAAAATCACACCTCTGGGATGGGTTCGGAAGTATCACGCGAAAACGCTCGGAAGCAAGGCGAAAAGCCTCGCGGATCACTCTGAAAAGAGGAGGTTTTCCGGCGTGATCCGGCCACCTTCCACGCGCTGGAAAACAGCACCTCCCGGAGCGCTTCTGGCCACCAGATCTGGGTCGGTGGTGGTGAGGACCACCTGCCCTTGCAGCGCGGCGAGGTACTGCATGAGGAAGGCGTTCCGCGCCGGGTCCAATTCGCTCGAGACGTCGTCCAGCAAGAGCAGCGGCGCCCTGCCCTGCACGCGGCGGAGGTTCTCGATCTCCCCGATCTTGAACGCCAGCACCACCGCGCGCGCCTGGCCCTGGCTCGCGTACAGCCGCGCCGGGCGGTCGCCCAGCGCGAGCCCGAGGTCGTCCGCATGTGGGCCCACGCTGGTGTAGCCGCGCTCCCGGTCGCGGGGCAGGCGGCGGTGCAGCGCCTCGAGCAGCCGCTCTTCCAGCCCCGCGCCGCCCGTCTCTAGATGGTCCGAATCGCGGCCCGCCGCGAGGTATGCGAGTCCAAGGGCGGCCTCTCCCCGCGCCACCTCGGCGAAGGCTTTCTCCGCGTGCGGCAGGATTTCGGCCAAGACCTCCTCGCGGCGGGTCCGCAGCCGGACCCCGAGGCGCACCAGGGGCCCATCGAAGCTCTCCAACAAAGCCTCCTGCGCGCCCTGCCGCAGCAGTTGGTTGCGGGAGCGCAGCGCGCGCAGGTAGTCCCGCGCGTCGCCCAGGTGCGCCGGATACCGGTTCTGCACCGCGCGGTCGAGGAGCCGCCTGCGGCCCTCCGGGCCTCCCTTGACCACCGCCAGGTCGTCGGGCGTGAAGGCGACGGTGGCGAGGCCTCCGAACAGATCGCCGGCCTCGCGCAGGGGCTTTCCGTCCAGCCGCGCGGAGCGCCCTTCCCTGCCCACCTCCACCTCGATGTCGCGGATTCCCCCGGGCAGCTCGAATCTGCCCTGCACCAGCGCGCTCTGTCCGGACCCGAGCCTGACCAATTCGATCAGCTTCTGCGCGCGCAGAGGCCGCAGCGTGGAGGCCAGGTAGCAGGCTTCCAGGAAGTTGGTCTTGCCCTGCCCGTTCGGTCCGAAGAGGACGGTGGTGTGAGGAGCCAGCGCGACGCGCGGATCTTCCAGGTTGCGAAAGTTGCGGGTCCCGACGTCCAGCAGCAGCACTTATTGCTTCACGCACATGTCGAGCGGCACGCCCGAGCCGGCGCTGCGGCATTCATATTTGGGCGGGCAGCGCGGCGGGGGCTTCTTCGCCTTGCGGGTCACGTCGACCGGCGCCCCTGGCGATAGCTTTTGGGTGCCCGCCTCGAAGGACGCGCAGGGCAGCACGCAGAGGCCGCTGGTGAGTTGCTTTCCGTTTGCGTCGCTCTGCGAGATGCAGCGCTGGGAGTGGTGCTTGCAGTCGGCGTTCTTCTGGCAGGTGCGTCCCAGCCCCTCCGTCCGCGGATCGCGGGACGGTTTCTGCGCTGGCCGGGTGGCCGCGGCCAGCAGCAGCAGTGCGGCGAGCAGCGCGTGCATCAGATGCGCATCGGCATGATCACGGCGGTGTACCGCGCGCCAGCGCCGGGATCGCCGGCGGGCTTGAGCACGCCGGGAGAGAGCTCGTCGCAGAGCTCCACGTTCATCTGCGCGGTATCCACCACCTGGAGCACGTCCATCAGGTAGCGCGCGTTGAAGCCGATCTGCAGCGGCTGCCCGTCGTAGCTGACCGGGATCTCCTCGCGCGCGTCGCCCAGGTCGGGGTTCTGCGACGTGACCCTGAGATTTCCTTCGCTCAGCTCGAAGCGGACCGCGTTGGTGCTGCGGTCGCTGGAGAGAAGGCTCATGCGCTTCAAGGTGTCGAGCAGGCGCGGGCGATCGACGGTCACCTTCCGATCGGCCTCCTTGGGGATGACCTGCATGTAGTCGGGGAAGGTCCCGTCGATCAGGCGCATCACCATGGTCACGTCGCCGCGGCGGAACACGCCGCTCGTGTCGGTGAAGCCCAGCTCGCAGGCTCCGGTCTGATCCTCGGAGAGCAGCCGGCGCAGCTCGAGCAGGCCCTTGCGCGGGACGATCACGCCTCGCTTGAGGTTGAACTGTCCCTCGATCGGCCGCTGCACCATGCTCAGGCGGTGGCCGTCGGTGGCCACCATGCGGACGTTGCCCTCGCCCGTCTCGAAGAAGACGCCGTTGAGGTTGTGCCGCGTCTCGTCCGCGGAGATGGCGAACTGGGTCTTCTCGATCATCTCCAACAAGGCCGTGGGATCCACCGGGACGAAGCTGACCTTCTCGGCGCGAGGGAAGGGTGGATAGTCCTCGGCGGCCTGGCCGACGATGTTGAATTCTGCCGCTCCCGAGGTGAGCTTGACGCGGTTGTTGGCCTCGCGCTTGAGCACCATCGACTTCTCGGGGAGCGCCCGGACGATGTCGTACAACTCCTTGTGCTTGAGCGCGACCGCCCCGGCCTTGCGCACCTCGCAGGGATGGGTGCCGGTGACGCCGATCTCCAGATCGAAGGCGGAGACGCGCAGCCTGCCGTCCTCGCTCGCCTCGAGGAGCACCGAGGCGAGAATGGGCATGGTGCTCTTCTTTTCGACGATCCCCTGGGCCCGGTAGAGCGCGCGGGAGAACTCGTCGGACCCGATCTGGATCTCCATCTGGTGATACCTTTCTGATCAGGAGAAGAGGATCTCGTAGTCCTGGTAGAGCCTGTGGATCTGTGGGCGGTGAAGCTTGATCGGCAGGATCGTTGATCTTCAGCCTGCGGACAACCGGGAAGATGGACTGTGCGCGGCTTGTGTAGCCCCCCGCCCATGACCGGTCAACACGCTCCTCGACAGCTTCCGAACAGGCTTCGCATCGACCGCGTCGCGGTTGGATTTCAGGAGTTCAGGCGGCGGAAGAGGGACTCGACGGTCTTGGCCAGGTCGGGGTCCTCGCCCATCAACTGGGCGATGCGCTGCTCGGCGTTGATGACCGTGGAGTGGTCCTTGCCGCCGAACTTCTCGCCGATGACCGGGTAGCTGAGCCCGGTGATCTTCCGCGTCAGGTACATCGCCACCTGCCGCGCCCGGGCGATGTTCTGCTGGCGCCGGTCGCCCTTGATGTCCTGCGGCTTCACCTGCATCGCCTCGGCCGCCACCTTGATGATGGTCTCCACGTCCGGCTTGTCGCCGCGCACGACCAGGATGTTCTTGAGCACGTCCTGGGCCAGCTCGACGGTGAGGGCCGCGCCGGTGAGCGAGGCGAAGGCGGCCAGGCGGATGAGCGATCCTTCCAACTCGCGCACGTTGCTGCGGATGTGCGTTCCCAGGAAAAGCGCGACGTCGTCGGGCAGGGCGATGTGATCGGTCGCCGCCTTCTTCTTGAGGATGGCGACGCGGGTCTCCACTTCGGGAGGCTGGATGTCCGCGATCAGGCCCCACTGGAACCGGCTGCGCAGCCGCTCCTCGAAGCCCTCGATCTCGGTGGGCAGCTTGTCGGAGGTGACGAAGATCTGTTTGCCGCCCTCGTGCAGCGCGTTGAAGGTGTGGAAGAACTCCTCCATGGTCTGCTTCTTGTTGCTGAGGAACTGGATGTCGTCGAGCAAGAGGATGTCGCACTTCTCGCGGTAGCGGGCGCGGAACTCGGGCATGCGGTGCTGCTCGAGGGCGTGGATCAGGTCGTTGGTGAACGACTCGCTCGAGAGATAGACCACGTGGCAGTTGGGGTTCTGCTTGAGCGCGTGGTTGCCGACCGCGTGTACCAGATGCGTCTTGCCCAGCCCCACGCCGCCGTAGAGGAAAAGCGGGTTGTAGGCCTTGCCGGGGGCGTTGGCGACCGCCGTGCAAGCGGCCACCGCGAACTGGTTGGAGGGGCCCACCACGAACGAGTCGAAGGTGTACTTGGGGTTGATCTGCAGCTGCCGCGAGGAGGGAGGCGTCTCGGTCGGCGTGGAGATCGGCGGGCGGCTCTCCGGCGTGGAGGGCGCGTCCGCCACCTCGTCGCTTCCGGGACGCTCGCGCACGACGAACTTGACCGCGCACCGCGCCCCGTACTGCGCCTCCAAATCTTGAAGCAGGACGTCGAGCAGGTTGTCCCTCACCCAGTCGATCATGAACTTGCTCGAATGGGCGAGCGTCAACTCGTCTCCCACCAGGCCGATGGGTTTGATGGGCTCGAAGTAGGTCTGGAACGTGTGCCGCGAGAGACGTCCCCGGAGGCGATCGATGGCCCGCGTCCAGAGGTCCAACGCCGCGCGCTCCGATTCCACCGGATCCTCTGCAGCAAGGCCGTCCACAGGCTTGTTCACAGCTGTGGACAAGGAGCCCGACATCGAAGAACCCCCGTGAAAAGATTCAAGAAAAAGTGTGCCCTTCGAGCACGCATCGCGGCTCGATGGCCGTGGGTTCGCTTCGCTGGAAATGTCAAACGTTCGACAGGATGGAAACAGCGCCGCGGACCCTAGCAAACGGGGGGAAACCGGATCAAGCGGGATCTCGAAGTGGCTGGATCGACGCGCGAACCTGCGACCCCTCGCCGGGCTGCACCACGGCTTCGGCGCGGCCGGCAGTAGACCAAGGTCGCGGAACCCGGGCGCGAGACGGCGGCTTTCCTTGACTTGCATGTGGCTGCGTGGTTTCTTGCCGCGCTTTTCGCTCTCAGGAGGCAGTCGTCGTGAAGCGCACGTACCAACCGAGCAAGGTCCGCCGCAACCGCGAGCACGGCTTTCGCAAGCGCAACGCCACCAAGGCGGGCCGCAACGTCCTGAAGCGACGCCGCGCGAAGGGCCGCAAGCGCCTCGTTGTCAGCGCGCCCAAGAAGTAGCGGAGGAGGGCGCCGGTGGTGGCCTGCGGTTTTCCCAAGACCGCGCGCCTCTTGCACAGCGCGGAGTTTGCCGCCGTGAAGCAGGGCGGTCGCAACTTTGCCGAGGGGCCGCTTGCCGCCAGCTTCCTGGCGCGGGAGGTTGCATCGCGCGCCGGCGGAGCGCGCGTGGGGCTGGCGGTCTCGTCGAAGGTGGGAGGCGCGGTGGTGCGCAACCGGGTCAAGCGACGCTTGCGGGAAGCAGTGCGGCTGGAGCTTGCGCAGCTGCCCGCGGTGGATCTGGTGCTCGTCGCGCGCGCGTCCTCGCCCAAGGCCTCGGTGGCCGATTTCCGATCCTGGTTGCGAAAGGCAGCGGCGCGGATACGCAAGGGGACCGGATGAACCGGCTCCTTTCACTTCCATTGCTGGCGCTGCTCTGGCTCTATCGGACGCTAATTTCGCCAGTCATTCCGCCGGCTTGTCGCTATCATCCCAGTTGCTCGCAGTACGCCCAGGAGGCGGTCCGGGTGCACGGCCCGCTGATCGGCGCAGGCCTCGCCCTGCGGCGCCTGCTGCGCTGCCATCCCTGGGCGGCGGGTGGACCGGATCCGGTTCCTCCGCCCCGCCCGCGAAAGAGACTCGCATGACCAACCAGAACCGGAACCTGCTCCTCGCGGTCACGCTGTGGCTGGCCCTCATGTTCGGGCTCAATCTGCTCTTTCCCAATCTGATGGGGTCGCACCGGCCGCAGCAGACGCAACAGAAGCCGGAGCCAGCGGTCCAAGCCCCTGCGTCGTCGGAGCCGGCGACCCCGTCGTCGCTTGGGACCGGCGCTGCCGCCGCCCCCAAGGTGCCGGATGTTCCACGTGGAACGGGACCCCGGCCGCCCCTGCGGATGGTGACGTTCGAGACGCCGCTCGCGCGCGTCGTCGCCACCAGCGAGGGGGCCGCGGTGCAGAGCATCCAGCTCCTGGGCGACAAGTGGACCCGCCACAAGGGCGGAAAGGACGAGTCCCACGTCGACCTCGTGCCCTCGCACGCCGGCGAGCCGCTGCCCTTTTCCACCGTCGTCCGCACGGCGGAGGGCGCTGCGCTGGTCCCGGCGGATGCGGCCTACGAGGTGGTGAAGCAGGATGCCACCAGCGCGACCTTCCGGGCAGAGCAGGGCGGGGTGACCATCACCAAGACGCTCACGGTCGATCCCCGCTCCTATGGGGTCAGCCTGGCGGTCGAGCTCAAAGCGGCGCAGGCGATCAACGGTTCGCTCTCGGTGCTCGCCGGTACGCACGCGGAGGAGCCGTCGGGAGGACTGTTCGCCTCGCGCACCAACACCCCCGCGCGGGCCATCTGCGTCTACGGCAAAGACAAGGTCGAACGCCTGGCCATCGGCGCCAAGACGCCCGTCTTCGAAGCTCCAGCCGCGGAATTCGCCGGGATCGACGAGCAGTACTTCCTCAACGCCATCCTGCCCCCGTCCGGGGTCGCGGCCACCTGCCGCCTCGAGGCCCAGGGCCAGAAGGTCGGCTCGATCATCTCCTCGCTCACCGTCCCACTCCAAATCTCACCCGGCGCGGCGGCAGCCCTGACCATCAAGGGCTATGCCGGACCCAAGAACGCCGTCGACCTCGCCGCGGTAGCCGCCCCGCTCAAGCACGCCATCGACTGGGGCTTCTGGTCGGTGATCGCCGAGCTGCTCCTGGGCGTGATGAAGTTCTTCCAGCGCATCGTCCCCGGGCACAACTGGGGCGTCTCCATCATCCTGCTGACCCTGGCCATGAAGGCCCTGACCTTCCCGCTCCAGCACAAGAGCATGAAGTCCATGCAGGAGATGCAGCGCATCCAGCCCCAGCTGGAGGAGATGAAGAAGAAGTACGCCGGCGATACCCAGCGGCAGAACCTCGAGCAGATGAAGCTGTTCAAGGAGCACGGGGTGAACCCGATGGGCTCCTGCCTGCCGATGCTCATCCAGATGCCCATCTGGTTCGCGCTCTACACCACGCTTCAAGTCTCGGTGGAGCTCTACAACGCGCCCTTCATCCCGGGCTGGCTCGACGACCTGACGTCCAAGGACCCGTACTACGTCCTGCCCGTGGCGATGGGGATCACGATGATCCTCACCCAGGTGCTCACCCCCACGCCCATGTCCAATCCGAGCCAGAAGACGATGGGTTACGTGATGAGCGGGTTCTTCTCCCTGCTCATGCTCACGCTGCCGTCGGGGCTCACGCTCTACATCTTCACCAACAACGTGCTCTCCATCGGTCAGCAGATGTACCTGCGCCGCCAGCTCCACCACCCGCCGGCCAGCGGGCAGACGGTGGAGGTCGGAAACAAGAAGGACGGAAGCGCAGGCGGTAGTGGCGGCGCGGCGGAGCGTGCCAAGCTGAGGGCGTAGCGATGACGGACTCGGCGCGAAAGGCGGCCGCACGCAAGAATCCGCTCTTCGGGGCGGCGGTGGTGAAGGCGGTGTTGCGGAAGCGGGACGGCGTGCAGGCGACCAACGCTCTTTACGAAGGCATCCTCCGCGATCTGGGCGTGACCGACGCGCAGGTGGAGGCCTTCCTGGCCGATCACGCCGAGGAAGTCGAGCAGGCCATCAAGAGCCACGGCCGGCGCGGGGACTGAAGCCATGGGCGACGCGCGAGGCACTCTTTTCGTCGTGAGGTCCACCGCGCCCGGAAAACAGGTGCGCGAAGAGAAGGTGCCCTTCTCCGATCTCCAAGGGCTGCTCGACGCCTGTGTCCAGCACGCGGAAGGGGAGGCGTTCGTGCGCGTGCAGATCAGCGGGACCAGCGCCGGCCAGCGGCGCCGGCTGGTGCTCGACTTCGGTTACTTCGGCCGCGACGAGGAGTGAGCGTGGAGGCGGCGCAACTCAGGAAGATCGCGGAGGGCGCGGCGCAGATGGGTCTGCAGCTCGATGCCGAGCAGCTCAAGCTGCTGGGCCGGCACGTGGATCTGCTCTTGAAGTGGAACAAGTCGATCAACCTCACCTCCATCACCGATCCGGACGAGGTGGTGGAAAAGCACGTGCTCGACTCGCTGGCGGTGGTTCCGGTCCTGCCCCAGGGGAGCTTGCTGGACGCGGGCACCGGCGGAGGCTTCCCGGGAATCCCCATCGCCATCATGCGGCCGAATCTCGAGATCTCGCTGGTCGACTCGGTGCAGAAGAAGGTGGCGTTTCTCAAGTCCGCCCTGGCGGAGCTGCGGCTGCCGAAGGCGAGGGCCTACGGTGCCCGGCTCGAGGGGAACCCCTCGCGCGAGGATCTGCCCCGGGTCCATGCGGCGGTGGCGCGGGCTTTCGCCCCCCCGCAGCAGTGGTTGAAGCTTGCGGCGCATTACGTGCTGCCGGCCGGCGTCGCCATCTGCATGCTGGGCCCGACGGACGAGGCGCCAGCGAGGGTGGGGGACCTCGCCTTGCAGGAAGAGCTTGCCTACTCCCTTCCGTACTCCGGCGCCCAACGGCGCCTCGCCATCTACAAGCACATCTGACCGTTCCACGTGGAACAAGTCTTCCGATCAACCGCGTGGCGGTGGGTCCGGACGCGTCTAGGGATGCGCGGTGGGTTGGGAGGCTCCTGAGTTGGGGCGCTCGGTGTCGGAGCCTTCCAGATGCTCGAGGATGGCGTCGGAGAAGGCCCCCAGGTCGTCGGGCTTGCGGCTGGTGATCCAGTTGCGATCGATGACCACCGGCTCGTCCTTCACGTTGGCGCCGATCTGCTTCAGGTCGTCCTGGATGGTCTGCCAGGCGGTCAGCGTCCGGCCCTTCACCAGATGAGCCGCGATCAAGAGCTGCGGCCCGTGGCAGACGGCTGCCAACAGCTTGCCGGACCGGTCGAACGCCTTCACGAATTCCACCATCTTCGCGTTCACGCGCAGGTGGTCCGGCGACTGCCCGCCGGGGATCAAGAGCGCGTCGTAGTCGTCCGGCTTCGCCTCGTCGATGCTCTTCTCCGCCTTCACCTTCTCCTTGCCCTTGTAGCCCTTCAGCTCCTCTCCGGCCTTCACCCCGATCACGTCCACCTCATAGCCCTCCTTCTTCAACCGATCGTAGGGAATGCGGAACTCGGAGTCCTCGAAGCCTTGGCCCAGCAAGCAAGCGATCTTCATCGAAGTCCCTCCTGGTTGGATGGGCCGCAAAGATGCGGGCCACGGCCCGGCGCCGGAACCCCGCCGTCGGTCGATTTCTGCTCCGGGTTCCACGTGGAACGGGCGCCCCGCTGCTTGATTGATGTCGGAGCCGCGTGGTACTCGCGCTTCACCACGGAGGGCGTGATGGCGCTGGTCCTGGCGATCGTGAACCAGAAGGGCGGGGTGGGGAAGACCACGACGGCGGTCAACCTGGCGGCCTCCCTGGCGGCGCAGGAAAAGACCGTCCTGCTGGTCGACCTGGATCCGCAGGGCAACGCGACGAGCGGGCTGGGGATCTCGCGCGAGCAGGGCGACCGGCCCACCGTCTACCATGCGCTCCTCGGCGAGGCGGACGCCCGCTCGGCGGTACTGCCGACCGACGTGCCCCACCTCTTCGTCCTCCCCGCCAGCAACGACCTGGTAGGGGCTGAGCTGGAGCTGGTGGCGATGGACTCGCGTGAATCGCGCCTGAGGACGGCGCTGGAGCCGCTGCGCGATGGCCACGACTACCTGCTCATCGACTGCCCGCCTTCGCTGGGGCTGCTCACCATCAATGCGCTGGTCGCCGCGGACCGCGTGCTGGTGCCCCTGCAGTGCGAGTACTACGCGCTCGAGGGGTTGGGGTCGCTCCTGCGCACCATCGAGCTGGTCAAGAGCTCGCTCAAGCCGGAGCTGGAGATGGAGGGCGTGGTCCTCACCATGTTCGACGCGCGCAACAACCTCGCGCGACAGGTGATGAAGGACGTCCAGGCCAATCTGCCCGGCCAGGTCTACGACACGGTGATCCCGCGCAACGTCCGCCTCAGCGAGGCCCCCAGCCACGGCCGGCCGGCGCTGCTCTACGACATCGAATCGAAGGGCGCGCAGAGCTACCTCCAGCTGGCGGAGGAGATGCTGCAGCGCCACGGCGCCCGGGCCGCAGAGCGCAAGCACGCCTAGTCACAGGAGAATCCGGTGATCGATCCGAAGGCGCAGTTGAAGCGGCCGGCGCTCGGAAGGGGGCTCGGCGCGCTCATCCCGGGAGGCTCCCCTGCCGAGCGCAAGGGAGTGATGAACCTGGGCATCGAGGAGATCCGCCCCGACAAGTCGCAGCCGCGCCGGCACTTCGACGAAGTGCACATCGAGGAGCTGGCGGAGTCCATCCGCAGCAAGGGCGTGCTGCTTCCGCTGATCGTGCGCCGGTCCAGCGAGGGGTATGTGCTGGTGGCGGGCGAGCGGCGCTGGCGCGCGGCGCAGAAGGCGGGACTGCGCGAGCTGCCGGTGATGGTGCGCGAGGTCACCGAGAAGGAAGCCTTCGAGCTGGCGCTGATCGAGAACATCCAGCGCGAGGACTTGAACCCCGTCGAAGAGGCGGAAGCGTTCCGCCGGCTGATCGACGAGCACGGCCTCACCCAGGAGGAGCTGGCGGCGCGCGTCGGCAAGGATCGCAGCACGGTGGCCAACGCCTTGCGCCTCCTGCGGCTGCCCGAGGCCATCAAGCAGGCCATCGTCGCCGGCCAGCTCAGCATGGGGCATGCCCGGGCGCTGCTCGCCATCGCCGACGAGGGGGATCTGCGCAAGGCAGCCGAGAAGGTGATGGACGAGGGGTTGTCGGTGCGCGCGGCGGAGGCGCTGGTGCAGCGTCTCAAGTCCAAGCGGTTGCCCAAGCAGTCGCGCGAGGCGCACGGCGGCGCGCAGGTGCGCCACCTGGTGGAGAAGCTGCAGCGGAAGCTGGGCGCGAAGGTCGAGCTGAAGGACAAGGGCGGCAGCGGGACGCTGGAGATCCGCTACGGCAGCCTTCAAGAGCTGGACCGCGTGCTGGCGGCGATCCTGGGAGACTGACATGGCCGACACCAACGCAGGAGCGCCGGACTTTCCCGCACCCGAGATCCGCGCTGGCCACGCGCCGCGCCTGCCGGTCCAGCCCGGCCCGGGCACGCAGCCCAGGCTGGAGCTGACCGCCCGCGCCATCTGCGTCGCGGTGGTGGTGGCGGGCCTGATGGGCGCCGCCGAGCCGGTGGTGGTGCTGAAGATCGGCTACGGTCCGAATCTCTCCGTGGTCAGCGCCTTCCTCGGGTTCATCGCCATCTCGCTCATGGGGATGGTGACCGGAACGCGAGGCACCCGCTGGGAGAAC
>Ga0136846_1212757_pt1 | contig 12231 bp, 11 predicted proteins | sample HopSoiMetagenom2_FD_96841 | JGI IMG/M metagenome (GOLD analysis project Ga0136846, IMG submission 96841) | Grasslands soil microbial communities from Hopland, California, USA - 2 Assembly 2016 (version 4) | ecosystem: Environmental > Terrestrial > Soil > Grasslands | place: USA: Hopland...
CCCGCGCGCAGACTGGGCGTCTTCGAAGGGTCGGCAACGCACCCAGCGCGTGATCTGGGCGGCGTCCGGCGCCGCCAGGAATTGGGAGACATGCCCTAGGGAACCCCGGGCCGCACGTCGGGGACGAGGCCGGTCAGCACCAGCTCCCGCAGCGCCAGCACCGCCGTGCCGGTGCCGCTGAGGAGGACGGCGGCGCGCACTGTGGTTCGCTCCGGCGTGAGCGTGACCAGCGCGGCTTCGTCGGGGAGGGTGACATCCGCACCGGCGCCCGGTGTCAGCTCCACGCGCTGCTGGTCCAGCTGCTTGCCGTTCGGGCTGTACGACGTCACGGTGGCGACGCCCACCGCGTCCGGACCACCGAGCAGCAGGCGTTTCGGGCCGGCGGGCACCACCGCGGCCGTGGTCGCGTCGAGAGCCGGCGCCGGCGAGAGCAGCGACAGGTCGCCACCCACCACCTGCCGCAGCGACGCGGTGACCGGGCCCGTGGCCTCGACCACGACTCCGAGGGCGCCGTCCTTCGCAGCCTGCTTCAGGACATCGGCGAGCGACACCGCCTCGGTGGTGTCCGGCGCCACGCGGACCTCGTCCACGCCCGAGGGCGCGTAGACCGAGGACGCCGTGACGACCTTGACCGTCGCGCGCACCTCGTCCGTCCCCGGGTTGGCGAGCACCAGCGTGCGGTCGCCGGCGCCCTTGACCAGCCCGAGCAGCACCGAGGAGGTCGCGGGTGCGTCCTGGCCCGGGAGCCAGTCCTCCGCACTGACACCGTTGCCCAGCTCGTCGTACGAGTCGACGACGTGTGCCGCCAGGCGGCCCCGGCTGGTGTGCACCTCGACCGACAGCTCGCCACGCCGCGGCACGACCTGGCCGAGGTCCACGTCGCTGCTGCTGTGGCCCGGCACCGAGATCCCGCGCAGGGCGGGTACGTCGAGCAGGCCGCTGGGTGAGCGGACGCTGATGTCCGCGATGGCCGGCCCCTCGTTGGGGTTGACGAGCTCGATGACCGAGTCGTGCGTGGCCGCGGCGCCTGCCGCCGTGAACCACCGGTCGGCCAGCGGTGGGAGGCAGTCCGTGGCGGCGAGCGGAGCCGACCGCGAGCGGCCGGCCACCAGCCCGGGGGCCAGGTCGTCGGAGCCGCTCACCACCGTCGGCCCCGACCCCGGGGCCACGGTGCTGACCCGGCCGCTGCGCACCTTGAGCGGGGTGGTCGACGGACCCAGGCCGACCTGCACGTCGCCGGACACCTTCGTGCCGGGGATGGCGCCCAGGGTGCTCACCCCGAGCAGGTCTCCCGAGCCGGGCAGCGCGCCAGGGCAGATGACCGACGCGGAGGTGAGCGGCGTCTCGACCGGCGCGTGGCCCTGCGGCTGGCTGCGGTCGGGGTGCAGGGCTAGAAGCGCGAGCGCGCTCGCCACGGGCAGCACGACCGCGAGGACCACGTCGGCCCCGAACCGGCGCCTCATGGCCTGCTCCGGTCGGTCGTCGGCGCGCACAGCACCAGCACGGCCAGGATCGCGAGCCCCTGCACCACCAGCAGCCCGACCCGCAACCATGAGCGCGGCCCGTCGAGGTAGGCGGCGGAGAGGGGCCGGTCGACCTGCCAGGCCCGGGTGCTGCGGTTCTCGGCGCTGGCCTGCTCCAGCCCGGCCGTGGCGTCGAGCGCGGCCGCCACCTGGCCATCGGCCGGCGCCGGCAGCACGATGTACTGGATGCCGCGCGCGGCCAGCTGGTCGACCGCCTCCGGCGACGGCTGGGCGGCGAGCTGCTGCACCAGCTCGGTGAACGCGTGGTCCTCTCCGGTCAGGTCGATCACCTCGTCCTCCCCGGTGGTGACGCCGTCGTCGCGGCGTACGGCATAGCTCAGCCCGTCGGCCACCGTGCCGCGGACGACGAGGATGCCGTGCTCGGGACCGAGCTCTGAGCTCTGGACCATGTACGCCGGGATGCCGGCGTCGCGGTCGTCGGTGAGGTCGCCGCCGTCGACCACGAACCATGCCAGGCCGCCCAGCGGCACCACCACCGCGGCCACGGCGAGCACGGCTCCCACCGCGTGCAGCCTCCGACCGGGGTGCTCGACCCCGAGCGCTCCGAGCACCACCGCGGTGATCAGCGCGGCCTGCACGACGAGGAGCAGGAAGCCCAGTCCGGGCGGGGTGTGGAGCGCAGCCAGGTCGAGCCGCACGCGACCCAGCGCCACCGCCGCGAGCACCGAGACCAGGGTGACCACCCAGCAGATGAGGACCGGGATCCGGGTCCGTCTCGGGACCAGCGCCAGCACCGCCAGCACGGGCAGCAGGACGCCCAGCCACCACGGCGCGCCGATGTCGTGGAACCGGCCCAGCCCGAGCTCGACTCCGTCCGGGACCGGCAGCGGGAGCAGACCTCCGTCGAGGAGCAGCCCCTCACCGGCGCCGTGCAGCAGGGCCGGCAGCCACCAGGGCGCCAGCAGCACGGGTACCACGGCCAGCGCCACGACCGGCGGTCCCCAGGCCGAGCGGTCGCGGCCGACGCCGGGCAGCAGCGTGAAGGCGAGCACCACCACGACGACACCGACCAGGGCCGCGACCAACCAGGCCAGCGGCGTGCCGCAGCTGACCACTGCCAACAGCAGCCCGGTGCGCCAAGCGGCTCGCCAGCGCCGATCTGCCTCCGGGTCGGCGAACCCGAGCGCGGCGTGCGCCAGCCACGGGAGCACCGCAGCGGCCAGCACCGTCCCGATCCGGCCCTGGCCCCAGGCGCCCGAGACCACCGCCACCAGCGCGTAGGACGACGAGCCCCACAGGATCAGCCAGCGGTTGGCGCCGGCCGGGGTGGCCAGCCGACCGGCCACCCGCAGGAACCGCCAGGCACCCCACAGCGAGAAGGGCACCGCGAGCACCAGGAGCACCGAGACCGCAGCCGACGGACTCCCCCACAGCACGGTCGACAGCAGCGCCATCGGGAGGACGTACGGCGGGGCGGGCACGGCGGTGCCCAGTCCGAGCTCGTGCCAGGAGGACAGGTGCAGCGACCACCAGTCGCTCCAGTGCTCCGGCGCCGGAGAGAGCCCGGGGCCCGAGACATGGCCGAACGCGGAGCGGGCCCCGACGACCATGGCCAGCACCGTCAGCGCGAGCAGGACCGCCACCGGGTTGGTCAGGAGCCGCGCGACGATGCCGGTGTCCTCGACCACGTCCTCGTCCTCGAGCCGCTCGCGCTCCGCCGTGCGGCGGGCCGCGAACGACGACGGGTCGGCCGCCGCCGCGGCGGCACGGCGGCGGTCGGCCACGTCGCTGGCGGACTGGGTCAGGGCAGTGGTGAGGTCGGTGACCGCATCGAGCCCCTGGCGGTAGGGCAGCCAGCGCGGGGCGAGCAGCGCACTGACGCTGCGCGGGTCGGCAGAGGCGGCCGTGCGCCGCGCCCGGCGGGCGGCGAGCAGCTCGCCCGGGTGCGCGACCACGCCGAGGTAGGCCGCGAGGTCATCCAGCGCCTGGCCCGGTGAGCGGACGACCAGGAACCCGAGCATCCGGACCAGGGTCCCGAAGCCGAGTCGGACCGCATGGAGCGGCCAGACCCGCGACCGCGAGTTGGCCAGCAGCGTGAACAGTGCGGCGCGCCGCTCCTGGTAGTGGGTGTGCCGACCGGTCAGCGGCGTGCGGCGCAGGCCGCGGTGGGCGGCCTCGGCGTGGAAGACCACCGCCTGGGGAACCGCGACGGTCTTGTGGCCGGCGGCGGCCGCCCGCCAGCCGAAGTCGAGGTCGTTGCCGAAGATCGGGAGCTCGTCGTCCAGCCCGCCGAGCTTGTCGAGCACCCGGCGCCGGACGAGCATGCCGGCGGTGTTGACCGCGAGGACGTGCTTCGGCTCGGAGTACTGGCCCTGGTCGTACTCGCCACGCTCCAGCCCCGTCTCCCGGCGGCCGGTGCGTGAGATGGTGACGCCGAGCTCGAGCAGCCGCTTCAGCGAGGGCCACTCGCGCAGCAGCGGGCCGAGCACGTCGGCCTCGGGGTCGTCCGCCGCCCCGGCCAGCAGCGCCAGCAGCGCCTCCGGATGCGGGTTGGCATCGTCGTGCAGCACCCAGACCCACTCGGTCTGGGCGCCGAGGAGGTCGAGCCGGTCGAGCCCGGCCCGCAGGGCGGCCGGGAAGGTGGTCGTGGCCGGCGCCGCGACCACGCAGTCGCTGCCGAAGGCCTGGTCGAGCAGGTCGGCGCTGGCGTCCTTGCTCCCGGTGTCGACCGCCACCCGGTGCGCGACCGGTGCCAGCTGGGCAGCGAGGCCCTCGAGCACGGTCGGCAGCCAGCGTTCGCCGTCGTGGCTGACCAGCACCACCGACACGTCCTCACGGGCGCGCACCGAGTGCGGCGCGTGGCGAGGGTCGGCTGTGGACACGATCGTTCAGGGTAGGGGGCGTCCAGAAATGCTCCCGACCTGCGGTGCCGCGAGGGCCGGAAATGACTGGAGATGAGAGGAGCCCGGACCGCAGCCCGGGCACTCTCGGCAGATCTAGATCGCGCGTTTCTTGAGCTTGCGGCGCTCCCGCTCGGAGAGCCCGCCCCAGATGCCGAACCGTTCATCGTTGCTGAGAGCGGAGTCCAGACACTCGGTCCGGACCTCGCACGTCAGGCAGACCTTCTTGGCCTCCCTGGTGGAACCGCCCTTCTCAGGGAAGAACGCCTCGGGGTCCGTCTGTGCACACAGAGCACGCTCCTGCCAGCTCGCTTCATCTACGTCCCCGTCGAGGAGAAAGAGTTCTCGCATGTGACTGCCCTTCGACCCTTGGTATCCATGGCTGTTGCTGTGGACCTCGACCCGGCCGACCGACCTCAGATCCCCCGTCCCGAGATTTGTGGAGTGTGTTGAGCTCGACCCTGCTCGACCAGCGTGTCGTGTGGATTTCTGGCTGAAATCCTGAACGACACTGATGGAATTACATGCCTGTCGCACCCCCCAAGTCAAGCCCTGGTCTGGTATGGAGACAGCGATAGGCAAGGCTGGGACCATGGCCGGCCTGCAGCAGCTCACCGTCCTGTCCGGTGGCATGGGCGGCGCGAGGTTCCTGCAGGGGCTGCGGCACGGCATCGCAGCGGGCCGGCTGCCGGGCGTTGCGGCGGACGCCGAGGTGACCGTCATCGCCAACACCGCGGACGACCTGTGGCTGCACGGCCTCAAGGTCTGTCCGGACCTCGACACCGTCATGTACACGCTCGGCGACGGGATCGACACCGACCGCGGCTGGGGCCGGCGCGACGAGACGTGGAGCGTGAAGGAGGAGCTGGCGGCGTACGCCGTGGAGCCCACCTGGTTCGGGCTGGGCGACCGCGACGTGGCCACCCACCTGGTCCGCACGCAGATGCTCGACGCCGGCTACCCGCTCTCGGCGATCACCGAGGCGCTCTGCCGGCGCTGGCAGCCCGGAGTCAGGCTGCTCCCGATGACCGACGACCGGGTCGAGACCCATGTGGCCGTCCCGGATGCGGAGTCGACCAGCGGGCGCCGCGTGGTGCACTTCCAGGAGTACTGGGTCAAGCTCCGCGCCGAGGTCCCGGCCGAGGCGGTCGTGGTGGTCGGGCTCGACGAGGCCACGCCGGGACCGGGTGTGATCGACGCCATCACCGACGCCGACCTGGTGCTGCTGCCACCCTCGAACCCGGTGGTCTCGGTCGGCACCATCCTCGGCGTCCCGCGGGTGCGCGAGGCGCTGGTCGCCACCACGGCGCCGGTGGTCGGCGTGTCCCCCATCATCGGCGGCAGCCACGTGCGCGGCATGGCCAACCAGCTCCTCGCCACGATCGGGGTGGACGTCACCGCCGGGGCGGTGGGCCGCCACTACGGCGCCCGGTCCCAGGGCGGCGTTCTCGACGGCTGGCTGGTCGACGAGTCCGACGCCGACCAGCTGCCCGGGCTCCACGAGGCCGGGCTGGCGGCCGCCGCCGTTCCCCTCTACATGACCGACCCGGACGCCACCGCCGCGATGGCTGCGGCTGCGGTCGAGCTGGTGTCGTGACCCTCACGGTCTTCGCACCGGACGGAGTGCCTGAGGTCCGGCCCGGTGACGACCTCGCGGAGCTTGTCGTGCTGGCGCTCTCGCCCGTCGACGGCGACGTCGTGCTGGTCACCAGCAAGGTGGTGAGCAAGGCCGAGGGGCGGCTGCGCGCAGGCACGGACCGGGCCGCTGCGGTCGAGGCCGAGCTGGCCGAGCCGGGCGCGCGCGTCGTCGCCCGGCGCGGCCCGACCACGATCGTGCGCAACCGGCTCGGCCTGACGATGGCCGCGGCCGGGGTCGACGCCTCGAACGTCGAGCCTGGCAGTGTGCTCCTGCTGCCTGCCGACCCGGACGGGACCGCCCGCCGGCTGCGCCGGGAGATCGCCGCGCGCTGCGGCGCCAACGTGGCTGTCGCGGTCACCGACACGGCCGGCCGCGCGTGGCGCACCGGCCAGACCGACATCGCGATCGGAGCGGCCGGGCTGGTGGTCCTCGACGACCACGCCGGGCGCACCGACGGCTACGGCAACGAGCTCGTGGTCACAGCGCCGGCGCTGGCCGACGAGCTGGCCGGAGCAGCCGAGCTCGCCCAGGGCAAGCTGGCCGCCCGGCCGTTCGCGCTGGTCCGTGGCCGCCACGAGCTGGTGCTGCCTGCCGGCGAGGACGGGCCGGGCGCCGCGGCCCTCGTGCGGAGCGAGGGCGAGGACCTGTTCGGGTACGGCGCCCGCGAGGCGGTGGTCAGGGCCCTGGCCGGCGACCCGGCGGACCTGGTGCCGTTCGGGGCTCCCGCGACCGCGGAGGAGCTGGCGGCAGCCCTGGCGCAGGTGCTGGGCGAGCCGGCCGAAGCGGTCGAGGGCGGTCTGGCGGTCCGGGCCGACCCTCGGCTGGCGCCACTGGCCTTCGCCCACGGCTGGCGAGTCCAAGAAGGCCCTGAGGAACGTGCTGAGAAAGCAGTGATCCGACCAGCCACTCCGTAGAATCCTCCGTCGGGCTCCCGCGAGTCCCTGACCCTTGTCCAGCACAGCTCTGTGCACCCACCCCGAGGTACTCCGTAGCCGTGGCCAAGAAGCCGACCAAGTCCGACCGCCAGGCGGTCATCGACGAGATCCGCAAGAAGCAGAAGGGCTCCGAGCGCCGCCGTGGCTTCGCCATCGTCGGCGTCTGCTCGATGATCGCCCTCCTGATCGTCCTGGCCGCGGCGTACCGCCCGGTGAAGAACTGGTGGGACCTGCGCAAGTTCAACGACCTCGACCTGGCGTCGATCGGCGCCCCGGCATCGGTGTGCGACAAGGTCACGACCAAGAAGGCCGACGGCAACCAGCAGCACGTGCCGACCGGGACCCAGGTCACGTACTCGACCGCCCCGCCGGCGTTCGGTTCGCACTGGAACGAGCAGGGCGTGGCCCCGGCACCGTTCAACCGGAAGTTCTACACCGAGAAGGACCGCCCCGAGCTCGAGGCGCTGGTCCACAACCTCGAGCACGGCTACACGATCCTCTGGTACGACCAGTCGATCGCGGACGACGGCGACCAGCTCAACGTCATCGACGGCATCGCGAACAAGTTCCGCGCCGACTCCAACAACCTGCGCTTCAAGTTCATCGCCGCGCCCTGGACCGCGCAGGACGAGAAGGAGAGCGGGAAGTTCCCCGACGGGATGCACATCGCCATCTCGCACTGGTCGGCCGGCGGTTCCGGCGAGACCGACGTCGCCAAGCAGGTCGGTGTCTTCCAGTACTGCGGCCAGCCGAGCGGTGCGGCACTCAAGGCCTTCATGCTGAAGTACCCCTACACCGACTCGCCCGAGCCGGACGCGATGTGACGTGACCGGGCCCGACCGCATCGCCATCGTCAGCGGGTACTTCAACCCGATCCACATCGGCCACCTGCGGATGATCAAGGACGCCCGGGCGCTGGCCCCGCACCTGTTGGTCATCGTCAACAACGACCGGCAGCAGCTGCTCAAGAAGGGCCGGATCCTCATGACCGAGGACGACCGGCACGCGATCGTGGCCGAGCTGCGCTGTGTGGACGAGGCCTTCGTCGCGGTCGACGGCGACCCGACGGTGGTGGCCTCGCTGCGCCGGGTGCGCGAGCTGCACCCGCACGCCGAGCTCCTCTTCTGCAACGGCGGTGACCGCTCGCCGTCCGGGGACCCGGCGCCCGAGGTGGTCCTGACCGAGGAGATCGGGCTGCGGATGGTCTACGGCGTGGGCGGCGAGGAGAAGTCCGACTCGAGTACCCGCATCAACGCCGAGCTCAGCCTGGCCGACAACCCGGTCCAGGCCGACCCCGACCGCGTCTGACCTTGGTCTCGTTCGGCGAGCTGCTCGCCGCCGAGCTGCGGCGCGAGCCGGGCCGGCCGCTGGTGACGTTCTACGACGAGTCGACCGGCGAGCGCGTCGAGCTCTCGGTGACGACCTACGCCAACTGGGTGGCCAAGGCCGGCTCGATGCTCGTCGACGAGCACGGCCTCGAGCGTGGCGACGTCCTTCTGCTGGACCTCCCGGCGCACTGGCTCGGCCCGGTCTTCCTGGGCGCGGCCTGGACCGCGGGCCTGGCCGTGGCGTTCCCGTCGTCGGACGCCGATCCCTCGGTCGTCGTCTGCGGCCCGGCCGGTCTGCCAGCCTGGGCGGACCGCGCAGCAGAGCTGCCGGTGCTGGCCTGCTCCCTGCTACCGATGGGCGTGCGGTTCGCCGACCCGGTGCCCCCGGGTGTGCACGACGTCGGTCTCGAGGTGTGGGGCCAGCCGGACGCGTTCACGCCCTACGACCCACCCGGAGGGGACGACGTCGCGCTGGTGGACGGCTCGGTGACCCAGGCCGAGCTGTTCGGGAGCCCGGCCGCCGGGAGCCCCCGGACTGCGACCGGCGGCGGTCGGCTCCTGCTGACGGCGAACCCGGCTTCCCCACCAGGTGTCGCCGCCCTGACCGGGCCGCTGGCGACGAGTGGCTCAGTGGTCCTCGTGACGGGAGCCGGCCCGGACCGGCTCGACGCGATCGCCGAGGCCGAACGGGTCACTCACCGCTACGGCTGACCGCCCCGCCCACTTTGCGGCACCCACCGTGCCGGCCCTCGCGCTCCGCGACCCGCGGGCTGTGCTGAGCACACTGCATCCGCTCGCGGGCCATCGTGGGCGCCACCGAGATCGACGGCTGTGCGACTCCCTGCCCGGGCTGCACGCCCACCACGTCGAGCGACACCACCCGGGTGGCCGGCACCAGCGCGATGACCACGACGCCGAGCGCCAGCAGCTGCTGGCAAACGGTCACGTAGCGGGCGCGCACGGCCGACATTCCGGGATGCTCCTGGTGGCGGGGGAAGGTCACACTGGTTGCAACCTTCACACGCGTCACAGGGGCCGCGGTAGGGAAACTGAGTAACTACAACGCTGTAATTGCCAGTCGACACGCCGTCGAGTTCCAGATTTGTCAAGAGTCGGCCCTTCGACAGTGGCTAGATCTCCGACCCCAGCTCCGCGGCGACCGACTCCTCCTCGGCGACGTCCAGCTCGTCGTCGTCGTCGTAGTGGAGGTAGTGGATGCCCTCGTCGACGTCGCCGTCGAAGCCGATCCGGCCCTTCTCGAGCACGATCACGCGGGTGCACATCTTCCGCACCGAGGCGGCCGCGTGGCTGACGTAGAAGAGGGTGACGCCGCTGTTGCGGATCTCCTCCATCTTCTTCATGCACTTGCGCTTGAACGGCTGGTCACCGACGGCCAGCACCTCGTCGGCGATGAAGACGTCGCAGTCGACGTGCACGGCGACCGAGAAGCCGAGCCGGGCCGACATGCCCGAGGAGTAGTTGCCGACAGGCTGGTCCATGAAGTCGTCGAGCTCGGCGAACTCCGCCATCGCGGGGAACTTCGCGTCCGTCTCGGCCTTGGTCATGCCGAGGATCGCGGCGTTCATGTAGATGTTCTCGCGACCGGTCATCTCGGGGTGGAACCCGGCGCCGGTCGCGATGAGCCCGGACACCCGGCCCCGCGTCCGGACCTGGCCGGAGGTCGGCTTCATCACACCCATGACGTGCTTGAGCAGCGTGCTCTTGCCGGAGCCGTTGAGCCCCATCAGCCCGATGGCCTCGCCCTGCTCGACGTCGAAGGCGACGTCGTCGAGCGCCCAGAAGGTGTCCTTGATCTTCCGGCCGCGCATCCGCGCCACCAAGGTCTGCTTGAGCGTCCGCTGGTAGTGCTTGTGGAACAGCTTGGAGACGTGGTCCACCTCGATCGACGTGGCCATCAGATGAGCCTGTCCGGGATCTTGTCGTCCAGCCGCATGAACACCCACTGCGCGAACGCCAGGAACACGATGCCGACCCCGATGAAGATCAGCCCCCGCTCCCAGAGGTGCGGCGGGAAGCTGCCGTCCAGCTTGAAGCCCCACTCCTTGCCGGCGTCCTTGGCGTCCTCGGGGCTGACGGTGGTGATCCAGAACGCGCGCTGCATCAGCAGTACGGCGCTGGTGATGGGGTTGAGCAGGTAGAAGTGCTCGATGACCGGGAAGTCCTTGAAGCGCTGCGCCACCAGCGTGTAGGGGTACATCATCGGGACCGTGAACGGCAGCATGCCGGTGAAGATCTGCACCACGCGGGTCCAGTCGCGGTACATCACGTTGATGGCCGAGAACATCAGCCCCATGCCCGTGCCGAGCAGGATCACGATCGCGAACGCCATCGGCGTAGCCACCAGCGTGCCCAGGTCGGGCGTGAACGAGCCCGTGATCAGGCAGGCGCCGATGAGGATCACCAGCTGCGGGACGGTGTGGTAGAGGCTGACCAGCATCGCGGAGATCGGGAAGATCTCCCGCGGCAGCGGCATCTTCTGCACGATCGACTTGTTCTGCATGATCGAGCGGGTGCCCGAGTTGAAGGACGTGGTGAAGAGGTTCACCACGACCATGCCGGCGAACAGGTGGATCGCGAAGTGCGGGACCTGGCCGCGGCCCAGGATGATCCCGAACACGAAGAAGTAGGTCAGGAAGCGGCTGAACGGGTCGATGTAGGACCAGGCCAGCCCCATCTTCGAGCCGATGTAGCGGGCCCGCAGCTCGCGCTTGACCATGAGCGTGAGCAGGTAGCGCCGCTTCAGCACGCCGACCAGCCCGCCCTTGGCGGCGGGGTCGACCAGCGGAACGTGCTCGAGGTCGTGGCGTACGGCGATGCTCGCCGTCGCGGTCTCGGGGCTCAGCTGGTCGGTCATTGCTCGTCAGCACCCTCGGTCCAGGGTCGGAACGTCTCCTCCCACCGCTCCGGCGAGGTGACGTCCGGCAGGGCGGCGCGGTACTCGGCGGCCAGCTGCGGCCACTCGCGAGTGAGCCGCTGGTGCAGCTCGGCGGTCTTCTTGACCAGCTCGCGGAACTTCTGCGGGTCCCGGCGGTAGAGCGCGGCCGAGGTGCCGTCGTTCATCGACACCACCGCGGAGTCGTACGACGCCAGCCGGTACCACCTGGCGTCGACCGCGCGGATCTCCACCTCGGGGAAGGTGCGCGACAGCTCGCGCGCCGGCCGCAGGTGCCGGATCGGCGAGAGGCCCGCCGTGATCAGCTGCGAGAGCCGGCCGGGCACCTCCACCACGTCGCGGCCCTTGCGCGGCGGCTTCTTGCGGCGTACCTCCGGGAAGGCCTCACGGTCGGCCTGCAGCTGCGCGTCGGAGAACTGCTTGCGGAGCGCGTTCACCTCCGCCAGACGGGTGGGCAGCATCGCGTGCAGCCCCTGGGGCCCGGCCAGCACGTCCTCGAGCGCCAGGTGCCGGATCTCGACCGTGGAGTACTGCATCGACACCAGGTGGGCGATCGTGTGGTTGAGGTCCTCACGGATCAGCCGGCCACCGCGCGGATAGGAGGAGTGCAGCAGCGCCGACACGAACCGGTTGCGCACGTGGAAGTAGGCCTGCCAGTCGACGGCGTCGTTCTTGTCGGTCCACGGCACGTGCCAGACCGCGGCGCCGGGGAAGGTCACCGTCGGGAACCCGGCCGCCTTGGCGCGCAGGCCGTACTCGGCGTCGTCCCACTTGATGAACAGCGGCAGCGACAGCCCGATCTCCGCCAACACCGCGCGCGGGATCAGGCACATGAACCAGCCGTTGAAGTCGACGTCGACCCGCTTGTGCAGCCACCGGGCCGAGCGGATGTTGCGGGCCGAGAGGTCCCAGCGGCTGAAGCCGTCGAGAGGCGTCATCCACCAGAACCGCCACGGCTGGACGATCTCGCCGAAGCTGTGCAGCTCGGACTTGTTGTAGAGGCTGAACATGTGGCCGCCGACGATCGTCGG
>Ga0136846_1211044_pt1 | contig 12230 bp, 11 predicted proteins | sample HopSoiMetagenom2_FD_96841 | JGI IMG/M metagenome (GOLD analysis project Ga0136846, IMG submission 96841) | Grasslands soil microbial communities from Hopland, California, USA - 2 Assembly 2016 (version 4) | ecosystem: Environmental > Terrestrial > Soil > Grasslands | place: USA: Hopland...
ACCCGTCGTGGGCGTTGATGGTGTGGGCGACCATGTTGGCCTGGGTCAGCATCACGCCCTTGGGACGACCTGTGGTGCCCGAGGAGTACATCACCAGGCAGACGTCGTCGGGTGACACGTCGTCGGGACGGGTGACCCGCTCCGAGGCCCGGAGCCACGCCTCGTACTCGTCCCCGTCCGCGCCGTCGGGGGTGACCTCGATGATCTTCTCGACGTTCGCGAGGTTCTCGCGGATCTTGTTGATCGTCGGCATGAGCTCCTGGCCGACGACCAGCAGCCTCGCTCCGGAGTCGTTGACCGCGTAGTCGACCTCGTCACCGGCCGAGCGCCAGTTGACGATCGCGTTGGCCGCTCCGAGCGAGGCCGCCGCCATGGACAGCTCCACGCAGGCCGGGTGGTTCTTGTCGAGGAAGGCCACGACGTCCCCGCGGCCGATGCCGTGCGCCTGCAGCCCGCCCGCGCAGCGCCGGACCCGGTCCTCCCACTCCCGCCAGGTCCAGCTGCGCTCGCGGTAGGTGAACGCCGGCCCGTCCGGCTGGTGCGCGGCCCAGTGCGCGAGCCGGTCGTCGACGAAGGTCGGGGTCGGTGCGGCCATGGTGGATTGTGGTCACGGCCACCCACGAGTCACAAGGCTGTCAGCCGGCCGACTCCACGTGGACGTCCTCGCAGTCGTCGCTGGCCACGCCGGCGGGCGGGGACTGGTTGAAGACCACCTCGTCGGTGCCCGGCCCGCACTGGATGAACATCGTGGGGTCCGGGTAGGCCGCGACGATCCGGTCGTTGCCGTCGCCGGCCGAGACCTCGTCCGGCCCGAAGACGAAGAAGACGTCGTCGCCGGGGCCGCCGTACGTGCGGTCCTTGACGTTGTCGAAGCCGGCGTTGATCCGGTCGTCGCCGGTGCCGCCACCGAGGTCGTCCACGCCCTGGCCGCCCTTCACGGTGTCGTCCCCGGGGCCTCCGACCACCAGGTCGTCGCCGGTGAGGCCGTAGAGCCGGTCGTCGCCGCCCCTGCCGCGCAAGGTGTCGTTGGCGTTGGTCCCCCGGAGCTTGTCGTTGCCGGACCCGCCGTTCCTCACGACGGCGGACGCGGCGCCGCTGCCCAGGAAACCGAGGCAGAGGACGAGTGCGGCGGTCAGGACGATCACAGGTGGTCGCAGCATGGCGGCATCGTGCCATCGAGGGGTCCCGATGTTCTTCAAAGACACCCAGCGACGTCTCAGGATGGTCACAGTTCCACCGGGCATCGTCCTACTCGTGACCGATTCGGAGCCTACGACTCCCCTCCCGCCTCAGAGCAGCCAGCCGCCGCTGGGCAACCAGCCGCTGGGCAACCAGCCGCCGCCGTCCTGGCGCCCGTACGCCAGCCCGGTGCAGCCGTCCCCCACCCCCGCAGCACGGCCACGACGTGGCCGTCGCGTCGCCCTCGCCAGCTCGGTCGTGGCCGCGTCCCTGCTGGTCGGGGGCGCCGCCGGAGTGGGCGGAGCCGCCGCCTACACCGCGTACCACGACGACAGCAGCTCGTCGGCAGGCGGCTCGGCGACGGCCACCACCTCCAAGGTCGTCGACACCAAGAGCTCTCCGGCCCCGCAGGGCAGCGTCCAAGCGGTCGCCGCCGACGTCCTGCCCTCGGTGGTCAAGATCGACGTCAGCGGCCCGCAGGGCGCCGGCTCCGGTTCGGGCATCATCCTGAGCTCGGACGGTCAGATCCTGACCAACAACCACGTGGTCGAGCTGGCCGGTGACAGCGGCACGCTGCGGGTGACGTTCAACGACGGCAGCCACGCCGACGCCAAGGTGCTCGGCACCGACCCGCTGACCGACACCGCGCTCATCCAGGCCGCGAACGTCTCCGGCCTCGCCCCCGCCACCATCGGCAAGTCCGGTGACCTGGCCGTGGGTCAGGGCGTGGTGGCGATCGGGTCGCCCCTCGGCCTCAACGCCACGGTGACCAGCGGCATCGTCAGCGCACTCAACCGTCCGGTCGACGTCGGCTCGGACGGCCAGGGCAACAGCACCGTGTACCCGGCCATCCAGACCGACGCCGCGATCAACCCGGGCAACAGCGGCAGCGCGCTGGTCGACCTCAGCGGCAACGTGGTCGGCATCAACGCCGCGATCGCCACCGCCGGTCAGAGCACGGGCGGGGAGAGCGGCAACATCGGTGTCGGGTTCGCGATCCCGATGGACGAGGTCATGCCGATCGTCGACGAGATGGCGAAGGGCGAGACCCCGACCCACGCGCGGCTCGGAGTCTCGGTCGCCGCGAGCGCCAGCTCCGACCCCACGCAGAGCGACGAGGGTGCCGCCATTGAGAAGGTCAACGCCGGCTCGACCGCGCAGAACGCCGGCATCACCGCCGGGGACGTGATCACCAAGATCGACGACCACCTGATCACCGACGCCGACTCCCTGATCGCCACCGTCCGCTCCTACCGGCCCGGCGACAAGGTGACGGTGACCTACGTGCAGGGCGGTCAGACCAAGACCGCCGACCTGACCCTCGACTCGGACCAGGAGGCCTCCAACTCCTAGAGCCTCCCCCGTCCGGTCCGCCGAGCGACGACGGCTGGCCGGCACCGAGGGAGTTGAGAAAGGCGGGACCCCGCGGCTCGCACCGGGTCCGTCAAAGCCGCAGCCGCGGGGCCCCGCCGTCTTCCCCTCCCAGCGTCCCGCTCGACCTCCCGGTCGAGCGGGACGTTTTGTCCTGTTCGGCGGGACACGTCGCGCGCGACCGTGTGGTCATGACGATCCCGCCAGGTTCCGTGCCAGCACCGACGCCACGGGCGGACGGATGCAACTACGGTCCGGTCATGAGTCGACTCGTGGCCCTGGCCGTCGCCGCTGTCCTCGGCCTCGGCGCCTGCGGCTCCGACGACGAGTCGGGCGCGGTACCCGAGTCCGGGAAGACCGCGGCCACCCCGGCGGTCGCCGGGGCGGCCGCGGCGCCGGTCGCCCGCACCCCGGAGCTCGACGCGATCGGCGTCATCGGCCACTCCGGCGCGACCGGGGCGGACTCGGCGGCCGACGGCAGCGACGTGGTCGCCAACAGCTGGGCGACGGGGACGAACCCCGACGTCCAGAGCGTCTACCTGCGACTCCTGGCCGGCCATCCGGCGTTGGAGGGGCACAACTGGAACCAGGCGATCGACGGCTCGGACGTGTCCAGCCTGATGGGCCAGGCCAAGGCGCTGATGGGCAAGGACCCCGTGCCCGACATCGTCCTGATCCAGAGCATCGACAACGACATCCGCTGCGACGGGACCGATGAGCAGAACTACGACCCGTTCGAGCAGTCGGTCCGCGAGGTCGTTGGCTACCTCGAGCAGGCCGACCCCGGCGTGAAGCTGTTCCTCGTGGACGTCTGGGGGTCGGCGCAGGAGTACGACGACGCCGTCGCCACGCTGCCGCACGGCATCGACCACATCACCGACTCCGGACCCTGTGCGGCGTACACGCCCGACGGAAGGCGGCATCCCGACCACGAGGCCTACTTGCAGCACGTCGTGGACGCCTACTTCGCGAGGCTGGAGAAGGTGTGTGCCGAGGTGGAGGGATGCGCGACCGACGGGGGCGCCGTGCTGGACTTCGGGCTCGAGCCCCAGGACCTGACCCCGGACCTGAACCACCTGATGCCGTCCGGTCAGGCGAAGATGGCCGCGATCGTCTGGGACCAGCTGCCCGCTGACTGGAAGTGACCTACAGCTTCTTCTGGAGCTCGCCCAGGTACGCCACCGGCCGGAAGCCCAGCTGTTCGTTGATCGCGACCATCGGGGCGTTCACGTCGGCGTTGTAGGTGACCAGGGTGGTGATCTGGGGCTGGGCCTGCTGGAGCAGGCGCAGGTTGGCGGCCTTGACGGCCATCCCGAGCCGGTGTTCGCGATGGTCGGGCCGGACCAGGGTCCCCCACTGGTAGGCACGCTCGGGCTCGTGCTCGGTCACCGCCAGGTCGGTCAGCGCGACCAGGTCCCCGTCGGGCGCCAGCGCGACGGTGCTCAGCTTCTGACGACCCTGCGCGAGGACCACGGCCTCGCGGGCCCGGAGCGCGCCGACGTCGGCGGACTCGACCCCGCGCTCGATCTCGCCCATCGGCGCTTCAGTGATCAGCGTGGAGTCGAGCCGCACCCAGGCCTCGGCCAGCGCCTCCGGAACCGGTCCGGTGAACGAGAGCAGCTCGTAGCCCTCGTGGTGGACGGCCGCCTCGGCCGCCAGCCGGTCCAGCAGGGCCTCCGCGACCGGCAGCGCGAGCCGGCGCTGCACGTCGACCAGGCCGACCTCGAAGCCGTGACGTCGGGCCCAGGCCAGGGCAGTCGCTCCCTCACCGGCCGCGCCGGCGGCGTAGGGCCAGTCGATCTCGGCCAGGAGCCGGCTCCGGCTCCAGGTCCGGGCCACGCCTTCGACGTGCTCCAGCATCGCGGTGGCGTACCCGCGGCCGCGGTGGTCGGGGTGGCTGCAGACCAGCACGTTGGCGATGTCGGTGTTGTCGACGGTCGAGGCCTCCATCCACCCGGTCGCGGCGACCGAGCCGCCGACCCAGCCGGCCCAGCCCTTCCGGAGCTTCCGCTCGTCCGGGTCGGCCATCGCGACCCGGACCTCCTCGAGCTGCCAGACGGTGGCGAACTCGCCCGCCGCCCCGGCCTTCGACGCAGCGGCGTAGGTCGCGAAGTAGGGCTCGAAGCCGTCGGGGTCGGTCGCGTCCACCGGAACGATGTTCATCGCGTCCGCTGGACCCGGCCCTCGTCCCACACCGGCTCCTTGGTCTCGTAGACCTCGCCGTCGGCGCCGTAGACCAGGAACCGGTCGAACCCCCTGGCGAACCACCGGTCGTGGGTCACGGCGACCACGGTCCCGTCGAAGGCCTCCAGCCCGGCCTCGAGGGCCTCGGCCGACTGGACGTCGAGGTTGTCGGTCGGCTCGTCGAGCAGGAGCAGCGTCGCGCCGGAGAGCTCCAGCAGCAGGATCTGGAACCGCGCCTGCTGGCCGCCGCTGAGCGACTCGAACCGCTGCTCGGAGGCGTGCGCGAGCTCGTAGCGGTCCAGCACCCGGGCGGCCTGCTCACGGCCCATGCCGGCGCGGCCGTCCGGCCGCCCGTCGCCCCGGTGCAGGATCTCCAGCAGCGTCCGGCCCATGAGCTCGGGGTGCTCGTGGGTCTGGACGAACCAACCGGGCCGCACCCGAGCACCCAGCTTGGCCTTCCCGGCGTGCCGGACCGGCTCGATGGGGGTGTCCTCGACCGGCCGGTGCTCCACGTCGGGGTCGGTGCCGCCGCGCGCCAGCAGCCGGAGGAAGTGCGACTTGCCCGAGCCGTTGGAGCCCAGCACGGCCACCCGCTCGCCGTACCAGACCTCGAGGTCGAACGGCTTCATGAGCCCGGTCAGCTCGAGCTGCTCGCAGATCACCGCGCGCTTGCCGGTACGGCCACCCTTCAGCCGCATCTGCACGGCCTGCTCGCGCGGCTGCTCGGTGGGCGGGCCGGCCTCCTCGAACTTCCGGAGCCGGGTCTGGGCGGCCTTGTACTGGTTGGCCATGCCGTCGTTGTACTCCGCCTTGATCTTGAGCCGGAGCACCAGGGCCTTGATCTTGGCGTGCTCCTCGTCCCAGCGCCTGCGCTGCTCCTCGAAGCGCAGGAACCGGTCCGTGCGGGCCTCGTGGTACGACGCGAAGCCGCCGGGGTGCGTCCAGGCGCTGTTGCCGGCCCCCGAGGCGCCGAGCTCGATCGTCACGACCCGCGTGGCGGTGTTGTTGAGGAGCTCTCGGTCGTGGCTGATGTAGAGGATCGTCTTCTCGGACTCACCGAGCCGCTGCTCGAGCCAGATCTTCCCGGGGACGTCGAGGAAGTTGTCGGGCTCGTCGAGGAGCAGCACCTGGTCGGGGCCGCGGAGGAGGAACTCCAGCACCAGCCGCTTCTGCTCACCGCCGGACAGGGTGCGCAGCTCGCGGTACTTGGCCCGCTCGTAGGGCACGCCGAGCCCGGCGACCGTGCACACGTCCCAGACCACCTCGACCTCGTAGCCCCCGGCGTCGGCGTACTCGGCCAGCGCCTCGGCGTACTTCATCTGGGTCTTCTCGTCGTCGTGCTCCATCAGCGCCAGCTCGCAGCGGTGCACCGCTTCTGCGGCGTCACGCACGCGCGGTGGGCTGACGCTGAGCAGCAGGTCGGCCACCGTGGAGTCGGGCCCGAGCCCGGCGCCGACCATCTGGCGCATGACGCCCAGGCCGCCGCTGCGGGTCACGACACCGGCGTGCGGGGTGAGCTCGGCGGTGATGATGCGGAGCAGCGTGGTCTTGCCGGCGCCGTTGGCGCCGACCAGCGCGACCTTGGCTCCGTCGCCCACGCGGAACGACACGTCGTCGAGGAGCACCCGCCCGTCCGGCAGGTCGTAGCGCACTCCGGCGACGTCGACATGTCCCACGTCGGAGCATTGTGCTCGCTCGGCGGTCCCGGCCGCACCGCCTTTGTCCGCGGCCGGTGTCGACGCAGGCCTCCACGCCCTTGTTCAGCAGACTCCTAGACGGTCTCGGTCACCGACTGCAGGATCCGGCGCACGACGGCCTGGTCGGCGTCCGCGACGTCCACCACCACGTCACCGCGGGTGACGTAGCCCGCCCACCCGCCGTCGGGCAGGCTCTCGGACGCTGGTGCGGTGTGCACCCCCGGGGCGAAGCTGGTGTCGAAGGTGGCCGCCTCCTGGAACCACAGCCCCGCGTCCGGCGCGCACGGGTCGAGACCGGCCCGCCCCCACCGCTCCGTCGGCCCGTCGCAGCCCGACGTGTCGAGGCGCCGCCAGTCCGGTGGGACCTCGAGGTGCACGCCACGGTAGGTCACCACCTGCCAGCCGTCGTCCGTGGTGCCGGTGCTGCGTGAGACCGGGGCCGCATGCTCCTTGGGCTCCTCGGTGACGAGGCGGTAGCCGGCGTAGCCAGCCAGCGCGAGGCCGGCCACGAGGAGTAGGACGATGACCGCGCGCACCTTCTTGAGCACGGCCACCTCCCGCTCACTGTTCGCGCAGCTCCTCCGGCACTGGGACGTTGCCCGGGAGGGATCCGTTCCACCCGGGCGAGAGTGCCCAGTACAGGACGTCGGCGGTCAGCTCGCGGTCCGGGCCGAGTCCGTGGATCCTCGCGCAGTCGCCTCCGAGGTCGACATTGGCGTGGAACTGGGCCGTGTGCAACCGCACGATCGGGTCGCTCTGCACCGCGTCATCGGGGCAGGACGCCTTCGGGTCGAGCTCGGGCGCGGCCTCCAGCGCCGCCATCGCCGCGGCGGTGTCCGACGCGGAGAGGGTCTCGCTCTGCTCGAGCAGCCCCGCGTCGTCGTACCGGCAGATCCGCATCGCGTCATTCGCCACCTCCGCGGGCGGAGCCTCGCCGCGCGAGGAGGTGCAGCCGTTGGGGTCGCCCTCGCGGCCGATCGGGTGCACCGTCGCGAGCACGGCTTGCGCCTCCTCCGGCGTCTTCGCCGTCACCTCGACCAGGACGTCGCCGATCCCGTGCGCGCCGACGTAGGCGTCCGGCGGCCACCCCTTGCTCGTCTGGAGCGTGACCGGCCAGTCGAACACCTGGTCGCGGTCCTGGCCGGAGGGCAGCTGCTGGAAGCTCACGCCGTACGTCGATGTGGCGCACCTGATGTCGAGCGAGACGGCGCCCGGCCGGGCGACGCGGGGCTCCAGCTGTCCGCCGTCGGCGCACCAGTCCTCGAGGCTGCCGTACGCCCACGTGTCCGGAACCAGGGCCGTCACCCCGTGCCAGCTCTCGACTCGCAGGCCGGCGGGCACGCCCGGTGTGCCGGTGGCGTCGGCCACCTTCGACGGGGTCGGTCGGCCGTCGTCGGAGCCGCGGAGGGCCACCACCGCGGTTGGTACCGCGATGCACAGCGCGACGAGCGCCGCGACGCCTGCCAGGTTCGCGCGACGCCTGTGCCGGGCTCGCGAACGGGCCGCGGCGGCCAGCCCGGTGGCGGACGGCGCGCCCTCCGCGCCATGCGCCAGCGCCTCGGTCACCTGCTGCTCGAGGTCAGTCATCTCCGTCTCCCATCACCTCACGCAGGGCGGAGAGGCCGCGCGAGACCCGCGACCGGACCGACCCCTCCCGCACGCCGGTCAGCTCCGCGATCTCGGCGTACTCGAGCTGCTCGTAATAGCGCAGCACGATCGCCGTCCGCTGCGCCTCGGGCAGCCGCTGGCAGGCCTGCCAGAGACCCGCCCGCTCGTCCGACGGCAAACCGGCAGGGGTCACCGCGGAGTCGCGCACCTGCTCCACCGGGGCCTCGCGGCGCCGGAACCTCCGCCACCACGAGGTGTGCGCGTTGACCACCATCCGGCGGACGTAGGCGTCGACGTTGTCCATCCGGGAGATCCGCTCCCAGCGCGGCAGCGCCCGGGCCAGCGCCTCCTGGACGACGTCCTCCGCGTCGGCGGCGTTCCCGGTCAGCGTGTAGGCCAGCCTGAGCAGTGCCGGCCCGCGCGCCGCCACCCAGCCGTCGAACGGCGTCGACTCGTGGCCAGGCACGGACTGCGCCACCCGGACTCCTTCCTGCCCGACGCCCAAAGCCACCTGCATGCATCATCAACGCTCGCTGGGTCGATCGTGTTGCAGCGGCTCAGCTGACCGCCCGACTGAGTGCGGCCAGGACCGCGCCGAAGCCGCGGACGTCGCGCAGGTCCAGCCCGGAGACCAGATCTTCCTCGTGGATCAACAGCTTTGTGACCGCCCGCTCGACGGTTCGGTGGCCGAGGGGCGTCAGGGTGACCCCAACCGCGCGCCGGCTCCGGTCGGACGCCGCCCGGGACACCAGGCCCTCCACCTCGGCCCGGGCCACCCGCTGGGAGATCGCGCCGGCGGTGACCAGGGTCCGCTCCCGCAGCTCACGGGTGGTGAGTGTGTAAGGCCGGCCGGCCCGACGCAGGGTGCTCAGCAGGTCGAGCGTCGACTCCTCCACTCCGATCCGGCGCAGCGTGCGCCGACGGTCGTCCGACAGCAGCTTGGCCACGCGCCACAGAGGTGTGATCACGCCGATCGACGATGTCGGCACCCCGGGCAGCTCCCGCTCCCAGGCTGCCCTGATCGACTCGGGACTGCTCATGCTCATGGCGGCTCCGTTATGTTTAGCACTAAACGTAACGGAAGGAGCACGAGATGGACACCCGTGTGGTCCTCGTGACCGGGGCGAGCCGCGGCATCGGGAGATCGGTCGCGGCCAGGTTCCGCGCCGACGGCGCCGAGGTCGTCGTCACCGGCCGGGACGAAGCGACGCTGTCGAGGACGGCCGCGGAGATCGGTGCCCGTGCGGTGCGCTGCGACCACACGGAGCCGGGAGACGTCCGCGACCTGGCCGGCGCACTCGCCGAGAGCGGGGTCGACGTCCTCGTCCACTGCGCCGGGGGGAACGTCGACCTCCAGGCGCCGCTACCCGAGGAGTCGACACTGGAACAGGTCGCCGAGCGATGGCGGTCCAACCTGGATCTCAACCTCGTGAGCGCGGTCCTGACCACGGTGGCGCTCAAGCCCGCCTTGCGCCCGGGCGGCTCGGTGGTCACCGTGGGCTCCATCGGCGCGGAGTACGCCGGCTCGTCCTACGGTGCCAGCAAGGCCGCGCTGGCCGCTTGGACCGCCGGGCTCTCGGCGGAGCTCGGCGCACTGGGTGTGTCGGCCAACACCGTCTCCCCGGGGCTGGTGGAGGAGACCGACTTCTTCCACGGCCGGCTCAGTGACGAGCGCCGGGCACGGTTGGTGGCCGCCACCCACGACGGTCGGGCCGGCACGGTGGCGGACATCGCCGAGACGATCTTCTTCCTCGCCTCCAAGGGCGCCCGCCATCTCACCGGTCAGGTGCTCCACGTGAACGGCGGGGCGTTCACCACGCGCTGAGCCCGCATTGTGCGCAGCGCCCGGAGACGGTGCTGGAGCCATGGTGTGTACTGGCCAGTAGCACGCCCCGAGAGCGAGGAAGACCGATGCAGCTCGAGCTGACCGAGGAGGAGCGCGCGTTCCGTGACGAGCTGCGCGACTTCTTCACGACCAAGGTCCCCCAGGACATCAGGGACACCGTCGCCGCCGGCGGGGAGCTGACCAGGGACCAGCTGGTCGAGAGCATGCAGACGCTCAACGCCGCCGGATACGCCGTACCCCGCTGGCCGGTCGAGTGGGGCGGCCAGGACTGGACCGAGGTCCAGTTCCACATCTGGCACGCCGAGATGGAGCGGGCCTGGGTGCCCACTCCCCTGGCGTTCAACGCCGGCATGATCGGCCCGGTCATCGCGCAGTTCGGGACCGAGGAGCAGAAGAAGGAGTTCCTGCCCAAGACCGCGAACCTCGACATCTGGTGGAGTCAGGGCTTCTCCGAGCCCGACGCCGGCTCCGACCTGGCCGGGCTGCGCACCACCGCGGTCAAGGACGGCGACGACTGGGTGGTCAACGGACAGAAGACCTGGACCACGCTCGGCCAGTACGGCGACTGGATCTTCATGCTGGTCCGCACCGACCCCGAGGCCAAGAAGCAGGCCGGCATCTCGATGCTCCTCATCGACATGGAGGCCGAGGGCCTCGAGGTCCGGCCGATCCAGCTGATCGACGGTGGCCATGAGGTCAACGAGGTGTGGTTCGAGGACGTCCGCGTGCCGGGCGCCAACCTCGTGGGCGAGCTCAACGGCGGCTGGTCCATCGCCAAGTTCCTGCTCGGCAACGAGCGGGTCGGTGTCGCACCGCCCGGGATCGTGAAGCGCGTGATCGCCCGGGTGAAGGGCCTGGCCGAGGAGCGGTACGCCGACGACCCGTTGATGCGGTCCAGGATCGCCGGCCTCGAGAACGAGCTGCTGGCGCTCGAGCTGACGGCCGTGCGAGTGGCCGCCAACTCCGCCGAGGGCAAGCCCGACCCGGCGTCGTCGGTGCTCAAGCTGAAGGGCAGCGAGCTCCAGCAGGCGGTGAGCGAGCTGGTGCTCGACCTGGCCGGGCCGGCCGGCCTGGCCAGCGGTGCGAGCGAGGCCAGCGAGCTGTCGGAGTGGGAGCGGCTGGCCGGCCCGCAGTACCTCAACCTGCGCAAGGCCTCCATCTACGGCGGCTCCAACGAGGTGCAGCGCCAGATCATCGCCCGCAACATCCTGGGCCTCTGAGCCGAGTCAAGGAGCGCATCGTATGGACTTCCTCTACGACGACGAGCAGGACGCCCTGCGCGATGCCGTCAAGGGGCTCGTGGGCAAGGCGTACTCCGACTACGAGAACCGACGCCGGGTCGTGGAGAAGGATCCCGGCTTCGACGAGGAGCTCTGGGCCCGGATGGCCGACATGGGGCTGCTCGGGCTGCCGTTCGCCGAGGAGGACGGCGGCGTCGGCGCGGGCCCGGTCGAGATCGGCATCGTCTGCCAGGAGCTCGGCCGGGTGATCGCGCCCGAGCCGTTCCTGACCTCGGTGGTGCTGGCCGGCGGCCTGGTGTCGGCGTGCGGCACCGCCGAGCAGCGCCAGGAGATCCTCGGCGCACTGTCGGGCGGCGAGTCGGTGCTGGCCTTCGCGCACGACGAGCCCGGGCGCAGCTGGACCCCGTCGGCCCAGCAGGTGACCGCCGCGCAGGACGGCGACGTCTGGACGCTCACCGGCGTCAAGGAGCCGGTCCCCTTCGGCGCGCGGGCCGACGTCCTCGTGGTCAGCGCCAGGCTTCCCGACGGCGGCACCGGCCTCTTCGTCCTCGACGGTGCGGAGGCCGAGCGCACCGGCTACCCGACGTACGACGGCACCCGGGCCGCCCGGGTCTCCTTCGACGGCACGGCCGCCATGCCCCTGGGCGAGCCGGGCGCGGACCTGAGCAACAGCATCTCGACCGTGCAGGACATCTCCCGGGTGATGGCGGCCAACCAGGCGCTGGGAGCCATGCAGTTCCTGCTGCCGACGACCTGCGAGTACCTCCGCAGCCGCAAGCAGTTCGGCGTCCCGCTCAGCACCTTCCAGGCCCTCACCTTCCGCGCTGCCGACATGTACGTCTCGCTGCAGCTCACCCGCTCGATGGTCGACTGGGCGACGATGGTCGTGGCTCGAGGTGAGCCCGAGCCCGTGGCCGACGCCGCTCGCCGGGTCTCCTTGCAGGTGTCCAGGGCCGGCCGGCACGTCGGCCAGGAGGCGATCCAGCTGCACGGTGGCATCGCGATGACGATGGAGTACTCCGTCGGCATGTACACCGCCCATCTCACGCTCCTCGACCACCTGCTGGGCGACGCAGGTCACCACCTGCGCGAGCTCGCCACCAC
>Ga0136846_1218808_pt1 | contig 12230 bp, 10 predicted proteins | sample HopSoiMetagenom2_FD_96841 | JGI IMG/M metagenome (GOLD analysis project Ga0136846, IMG submission 96841) | Grasslands soil microbial communities from Hopland, California, USA - 2 Assembly 2016 (version 4) | ecosystem: Environmental > Terrestrial > Soil > Grasslands | place: USA: Hopland...
ACGCAGGCGGGCGAACGTGGCTTCGAGCTTCTCGCTCAGATCTTCGAACATAGCCTTTGAACTTAGCCGCCGTTAACTTCTGAAACAACTGAAGCACAATGCCGCACATGAGGAACTGAATGCCGCCCGCGCAGCGTAAAGACGACATCCTGCAAGCTGAGCTTCCATCGACGCTGCCGCTAATGGCGCTGCGTTCGACAATTGTCTATCCCCTCGGCACCATCGCCGTTCAGATGGGCGCGCCGGAGAATCTCGCGCTGCTCAAGGCGAACGAGCAGGCGGGCCTCATCGTCGGATTGGTCGTCGCCAGCGGTGACCACGATGACGTTCTGGATCCCGAACGCTTTGTCGGCAGAGTTGGCGTCGCAGCCAGGGTTCACGAGCGGATCAATCTGCCTGGCGACACCGTTCAGATCACGCTTCAGGGTCTTCGCAGACTGGTGGTGGAAGGGGTCGTGCAGACGGATCCATTCCCGGTGGTGCGGGTCAAGCCTGCCAAGGAAATCCCACCCGACGCGAACGAAGTCGATGATTTGATTTCGAGGATCGTGACTGGCGCCGAGACGCTCGCCGAGCTGATCGAGCGCATCCCGGACGAAGTGCCCGCGATCCTGAAGATGAACATCTCGGATCCCGGCCGCTTCGCGGACCTGGCGGCGACGAATCTCAACTTCAAGGTCTCCGACAAAGACGAGATCCTTCAGCGCCTGAACATCGGTCAACGGCTGAAATTCCTGCTCGGACGTGTGGAGCGGGAAGTGGGGCGCGCGCGCGTCGCAGAAGACGTGAAGCGCCAGACCGAGATCAAGATCGAGCAGCACCAGCGCGAGTTCTACCTGCGCCAGCAGCTGCGTGCGATTCAGTCGGAGCTGGGCGAAGGCGATCCGGGCGAGAAAGAAGCGGTCGAGACCCTCAAGAAACTCGAGGAGGCGAATCTCCCCGAGAAAGCCGCGCAGGAAGCCCGCCGCGAAATCGAGCGCATGCGCAATCTCTCCCCCGCGTCGAGCGAGTATCAGGTCATCCGCACGTACCTGGACTGGATGCTGGCGCTCCCGTGGAACAAGAAATCGGGCGGCGACGAATCCATCGAGCTCAAGAAAGTCGAAGAGCTGTTGGATAGCCGCCACTATGGGCTGAAGGAAGCCAAGGAGCGCATCACAGAGTACCTCGCAGTGCGCAAACTGCGCGGTGGTGACCCGCACGGCCCGATCCTTTGCTTCGTTGGCCCCCCGGGAACGGGCAAGACTTCGCTGGGCGAAGCGATCGCGTCATCGATCAGCCGGGCCTTCTACCGAATCTCTGTCGGCGGAGTGCGCGACGAGGCCGAGATCCGCGGTCACCGTCGCACCTATGTGGGTGCGATGCCCGGACTCATTCTGCAATCGTTGCGTCGCGTCAACGTTCGAGACGCCGTGCTCATGATCGACGAGATCGACAAAATGAGCTCGGGCGGCCCCTCGGGAGATCCGACGGCGGCGATGCTCGAGGTACTCGACCCGTCGCAAAACGCGACGTTCGTGGATCACTACCTGAATCTGCCGTTTGATCTCTCCAGCATTCTGTTCATCTGCACAGCCAACAATCTCTTCGATATTCCGGCGCCCCTACGCGACCGTATGGAGGTCATTCGAGTGCTGGGCTACACGGTCGAGGAGAAAGTCGAGATCGCGTGGCGGTACATGCTGCCGCGCCTTCTCGAAGACCACGGCATCACCGACAAGGACATCCAGTTCACCGACGAAGTCCTGAGCTTCATCTCCAACCGGTATTCCCGCGAAGCCGGATTGCGCAACTTCGAGCGGAACATCGCGGCGCTGATGCGCAAACGCGCGCGCAAAAAAGCCGACGGAGAAGAGGGTGCGTGGGTAGTCGACAACCCGATGGTGATCGACATTCTCGGCAACCCGACCTACACCCTCGAGGACGCCGAGCAGGAGCCGGAGATCGGGGCGGTTACTGGAATGGCGTGGACGGCCACGGGCGGAGATCTGATGGTCATCGAAGCGCTCCGCATGCCCGGCTCGGGGCGGCTGACGACGACCGGCCAACTGGGCGATGTCATGCGCGAGTCTGTGGACGCGGCTTACTCTTACGTCCGCTCGCGCGCGCACACCCTCGGAGTGCAGGACATCGAATTCAAGGAAGTCGATCTGCACGTCCATTTTCCCGCCGGCGCGATTCCGAAAGACGGGCCGAGCGCGGGCGCCGCGGTCACCCTCGCCATCGCCAGCGTTCTGAGTCGTCGGCCAGTGAGGCGCGACATCGCACTCACCGGCGAAATGACACTTCGCGGCAAGGTTCTCGAGATCGGCGGCGTAAAGGAAAAGGTGATGGCCGCGTACCGCGCGGGGCTGCGCCAGGTACTTCTGCCGAAGGCGAATGAAAAAGATCTTCGCGGCATTCCCGATGAAGTCGTCAGCAGCATGACCTTTACCTTCGTTTCGACGATGGACGAGATCATTCATCTGGCGCTGCTGCCCAAGCCACCGGGGACGCTCGCCGACGCGATGGAGCCGCACGGGGACATCCCCGCCAAGAACGCCGTCGGTGATTCCCCAACGGCGTCGATCAACCGCACAGAGCCGGCGGGAGTGGGCACCAAGTAGCAATCACAGGTCGAGCCCGCACAAACCGAATGGACCACTTCGCGTGAATCTCGAGAACACCTGGGTCCAATTCGGCATCCACGTCTTTGTCGGCACCATGGCCGGTGGTCTCTCCGACACCGTCGCCGTGTGGATGCTTTTCAATCCCAAGCAGAAGCGTTTCGGATTTCAGGGCGCGATCCCCAAGAATCAGGCGCGCCTCGCGAAGAGCCTCGGCCGCACCGTCGGCGAGCGTCTGCTGACTCCTGGCGATCTGCAGAAAGAGCTGGCGCGTCCGGAGCTGCTGGCGGCATTCCAGTCCCGCATCGAGGACGTCGTCGCCAACATCCTGACGTCGCGGGAGCCGCTCATCGATAAGGTCCCGCCGGCGGTGGTGACCGCACTCGAAGGCGCCATGACGTCGTATCTGCCAGTCGCGATGACGAAGCTGGGCTCATTCCTCGGCCAGCCCGCGACGCGCGTCAAGCTGCGCACCGCGCTCCACGCCATGTTCAATCGCTTCGTTGACGATATGCGTTTTCACGAGCGCATCTTCGCCAAGCTGATGATGACCGAGAACAAGTTCGATTCGGTGCTCAACGCGATCGAGACCGATGGCGTCGAGCAAGTCGTCGGATTACTCGAGGAGCCGGAGATTCGCGAGGAGATATCCAAGGCCATCCACGATGCGATTCTGACCTACCTGCAGAAGCCGATCTCTGACATCCTCGGCGACGTCGAGGCCAAGAAGGATCCCGAAGCTCCAAAGCGCCTCGCTGCGCAGGCGGCGCCGGTAATCTGGGAGTGGGTGCACGAACAGCTGCCGGAGCTGATCAAGAAGCTCGACGTCCAGGCGATGGTCGAGAGAAAAGTGATGGCGTTCAGCGTTGACCGCGTCGAGGAAATTCTGCGGAACGTGATTCAGAACGAGCTGAATCTGATCATCACTACCGGCTATGTGCTCGGCGGGCTGATCGGCGTGTGTACCTTCGGCTTGCAGAAACTCTTGGGATTGTAGAGGGCCTCGGGCACCAGCAGCCCCCCGCCTACTCCTTCAAAGTCACCTGTGCCGGATTAATAATCGCCGGATTCGCTCCGGCCGGAATGTCGACGTAGATCACGACTTGCCGTCCCTGAATCTCACTCGTCGAGACCTGTAGCGTTCGGCCCGCCGCTGAGTAGTTCTTGACCAGGTCGGTCGACCCAGCGGCTGCTTTAGCGGAATAGCGCTTCTCCACTGCCTCGCCTGTCAGGTGGAAGAATTCGCCGGCTTCCACTGGTGAATCCCAGACGGTGAGCCAGACAATTCCCTGCCCCTGCGGTGTGTTCACGACGGCGTAGCGATCGCCATCCCACCCCGTCGCTCCGCGCACCGCTTCGTTCTGGTCGTTGAGATGCTGAAACAGAAACAGGCGCGTCTCGAACTCGCCGAGATCGTTCTCGTAAACCCTGGTGGCATTCGTAAGCGTTCCGAGGTTCACGCGCGTAGGGTTGTCGCGCGAAACGAAAAATGCGGCGGGATGGATGATCTGCTCGGTCGAAGCCGGCATATCGGCGTAGATCGAGCTGCTCGGCTTTCTTTCCTTGTAGTTCCGGTAGAACTCCGCGCCACTCAGATACGGAAAGATCAGTGTTTCCTGGATCACCTTCGGCGCCGCTGCGAAGATGGGCATCGACGCCTGAGTCTCGCGGATCATGTCCCGGATGCGGTCCCACCCGCCGGGGAGATTAATGGCGATGTTGGAGCCGCCCAGCATGATCGCAATCTGCTCGTAGACCGCCTGGCCTTCGAACACAGCCTGCGCCGCCGACAATCGATCGTTGTCGTCATGGATCTTCTGCACCGAATCCATGCTGATGTACTGATCCTGAAGTGCGTGGACGAGCTCGTGGGTGATCGTTATTCCCGCCATGTCCTTTGGGGAACCGTCGACTACATACAGCACCTTGGTGTGCGGATCGTAGTAGCCGACGATCTGCTCTTCGAGCAGGCTGGTAAGGAAAGGCTGCAGCTTGAGCGTGTCGGGGATCATTCCGAGGCGCTTGTAAGCCGCTTCCTGCCCGGTGATGTCGTGCATCGCCACCGAATCGGTGAACTGCTTGGTGACGAACTCGCGCACCTGCTCCTTCGAGCGGGTCTCGATCTTGGGCGCGGTTTTGAATTTGAGGCCGACGGCTTTTTCGATCATCGGCAGTGCCTGCGCTACTTCTTCCGCGTAGGGCCCCTGGTAGCTCGGCTTCTGGCTTTCACACGCCGAAACCAGAGTCAGCAGTCCGCTGCCCGCGAGAAGAACTACCCTTCTGAGCTCAACGATCATCAGCAGCTGTCAGGATGGTGGGTTTCGACGACGGCCTCAGAGACCCGAGATGTGCAAATACCAATCGATGATGGCGCCTCCGAAAAGCAAAGCGATGAGCGCCGCCGGCGCAAGAAAGACGCCGAACGGGAGCTCCCTTCTGCGCCAGTTTCCCTCTGCGTTCAGCGCCAGCTCGGTTTGCCCATTGTCGTCGGCGAGGCCCCGCGCCGACAATGGGTAGACTATCCCGAGCAGGATGATTGGAGCGATCGCGGCAGCGATGAAGACGGTCAACAGAGCTCGCGCGGGCCCGAGCGCCGCACCGGCCACCGCCATCAGAGTCACATCACCGAAACCCATCGCTGGTCGCTTGAGCCAGACTTCGCCGAGCCAGCCGGCGATGGAGATCGCACCAGCGCCGACACACATCCCAAGAAAAGCGTCCCATGGACGCGCAAACGGCTCCGCCTCGCCAAGAAAAAGCGCCACGAAAGCAGTCACCATGACAAACAGCACACCGAACACAGTAAAACCGTCGGGGATGAGAAAATGTTTGGCGTCGGTGATCGAAATCCCCAGCAGGACTGTTGCGAAGACGGCGACGCGAAAAGCCGTGACCGTCATGCCGAACTGCAGGTACGCAGCGAGCCATAAGAGTCCAACCAGCAGTTCGACGAGGGGATATTGTACGGAGATGCGTTCGCGACAACCGCTGCAACGTCCGCGCAGGAAAATCCAGCTGAAAATGGGGACGTTCTCGCTGGCGGTTATCTGATGGCCGCACTTGGGGCATCGCGAGCGCGGCTTCACGACGGAAAGTCCCTCCGGCCAACGTCCGATGCACACGTTGAGGAAGGAGCCCATCGCGGCTCCGACAAAGAAAACGTACAGTCCTTCCAGAAATTCAATCATCGGCGAAGCTCGTAGAGAAAAATTGCAGTGGCCACCGCGACGTTCAGAGATTCCACATTGCCGGCAATCGGTAGCGACACTGTCTGCTGCGCCCTGTCGGCGACCTCGGTAGAGAGACCGGCGCCTTCGTTTCCAACTGCAATCGCCAGTCGACCCGGTGCGCTGGCTGGGTCCAATGGTTGTCCATTGGCAGCCGTTGCCCATAAGACGATTTTCTCCCGCCCGAGGAAAGCGATCAGTTCTTCGTGCCCGGCGTGAAACGCCTGATGAGTGAACTGGGCGCCCATGGAGCTTCTGATCACTTTTGGATTCCACAGGTCCACCGTGCCCGGCAGGGCCACGGTAGCGGTCGCGCCGAGCGCCGCGGCAGTGCGAAGGATGGTTCCGACGTTTCCAGGGTCCTGAACGCCGTCGAGCACCAACAGGCGGCACACCGCGCCTACTTCGAGGGTATCAACTGAGCGTACAGGCACTTCGCCAATCGCCAGTACGCCTTGTGGCGACTCTGTTTGGGCGGCAGATCGAAAATCTTTTTCGGAGACGTCCAGGACATCGATGCCCGACTCGTCGAAGGTCGCTCGGAGAGCCTGACCTCGCGGAGCGGTCGCGAGCTGCGGGGCGACCAGCGCGCCACGCACTTTGAGGCCTGAGCGGACCAGCTCTTCGACCGACCGAACGCCCTCGGCGATGAAAAGCGAATGCTTTTCGCGCGCCTTTCTGCGGCTCAAATCGCGCGCAAGTGTCAGAAGTTTCAAGCGCTCTCGCTGGCGGGGGTGGCTGGAATAGGTTTTGCCTCCGCGTCCCTTAGGAAACTCATAGTTGGAGTATCAATGAAGCGAGTTCTTGTAGGCATAGCGCTCACTGGTTCCCTGGTCGGCTGCGGCATTTCCCAGCAGCAGGAAATCCAGATGGGACAGGAATATGCGCAACAGATCAATGCGCAACTACCAATAATTCAGGACCCCGAGCTTAACCGCTACGTAAACGTGCTCGGCGATTCCATCGCGCGCCTCACGAGCCGCGGGAACCTCGAGTGGCACTTCTTCATCGTCGATGCCCAGGAGGTCAACGCGTTTGCCGTTCCTGGTGGATTCGTCTACGTGAACCGCGGCCTGATTCAGCGCGCCGATCAGATGGACGAGCTCGCCGGCGTCCTGGGCCACGAAATCGGCCACGTTGTGCGTCGCCATACGGTGAAGCAGATGGAGAAGGAACAGGGCGCCAACGTCGGAATCACTCTGGCGTGCATCCTTACTGGCGTCTGCAACAGCCAGGTCGCGGGCGCGGCCATTAACATCGCCGGTGGCGCGCTGTTCGCGCGCTTCAGCCGTCAGGACGAAGCCGAGGCCGACAATGAAGGTGTGAAGAACGTGGTGCGCGCCGGAGTAAGTCCCGTCGGTATGGTGACAATGTTCAACAAGCTCCTCGAAGAGCGTAAGAGTCGCCCGGGCGCGGTGGATTCGTGGTTCCTGACTCACCCGCTGGAAGAGGACAGAATTACCGCGGTGCAGGCGCTGATCAATCAGATTCCGCCGAGCACCCTCGCCCAGCTGGCGACGGACTCGCGCAATTTCCACGCATTCAAGGCGCGTCTGCAGTCGATGCCGCCCTCCCCGCCACCGCGCCAGCCGCAGTAGGCTTCCGCGAGATCGGTCGACAACGTGCGTCGCGACTAATCGCGGCGCATTTTTGTTGGATGCGGATAGCGCTCACCATCGCCGGCTCTGATTCGGGCGGCGGCGCCGGAATCCAGGCGGACCTGAAGACGTTCCAGCGCTTTGGGGTGTTCGGCACGTCGGTGATCACCGCCATCACAGCGCAGAACACCCGAGGTGTGTCCAGGTGGGAAGCGGTCTCGCCCGACCTGGTACGGGCGCAGATCGATTCCATCGCTGCTGATTTGATGCCCGCAGGAATCAAGACGGGAATGCTCGCTAATGCCGCCGTTGCTGCCTCGGTGGCCGCCGCCATCCGCGACCACTCGTTCCGCAATTACGTTCTCGACCCGGTGATGGTCGCGACGTCAGGAGATCCGCTCATGGAGCCCGCCGCAATCGACATCATTCGTGACGACCTGATGCCCCAGGCAGCGCTCGTCACACCCAACCTTCACGAGGCAGCGATCATCGTGGGCGAGAAGCTGGAGGACGAAGATGCAATGGCTCACGCCGCTGAAAAGATGGTCAACGAGATGGGCGCCCAGGCAGCGCTGATCAAAGGAGGTCATCTCGAGAGCGGCGATCGCGTGGTGGACATACTATATGATGGTGACGTCCGCGCGTTCCGCGGAAAGCGCCTCAACACCACCAGCACACATGGGACGGGCTGCACGTTGTCAGCGGCGATCGTCGCGCAGCTCGCCAACGGCGAATCACTCCACGCCGCCGTGCGACGCGCTATCGACTACGTCCATAACGCCATTGCGACGGCGCCAGGACTGGGAAGCGGGCATGGCCCGCTGAATCATCTCGCGGGCGACAGCTGAGGGCTTGCAGTCCGCTCGAGGAAACCAGTCACCAATGCTTCGAAGTCGGCGCTCACGCGGTTGGTCGTCTCCAGCACTTCCGCGTGACTGAGCGCTGAGCCAGTCACGCCGGCGGCGGCGTTGGTGATGCAGCTTACGCCGGTGACCCGCATCTTCAAAGCGCGGGCGACGATAACCTCCGGCACTGTCGACATTCCAACGGCATCGGCGCCGAGCATGCGCAGCATCTTCACTTCGGCCGGCGTCTCGTAGGAAGGGCCCAGAAGCCCTGCGTAGACTCCCTCGCGCAAAACAATTCCCAGCTTTTCAGCTGTAGTGCGCAGGATCCGACGCAGGCCGGGATCATAGGCGTCAGTCATATCGGGAAAGCGTATGTCGCCTTCCTGCAGCTCGCCTGTCAATGGATTCGCACCCATGAGATTGAGATGATCGGAGATCATCATCAGATCACCGACGGCGAGTTTTTGGGAGATGCCGCCCGCGGCGTTGGACACGAAGAGATCCTGCGCGCCGAGCGCGCGGAAGACGCGGACGGGAAAAGCCGCCAGTGCGGGAGAATGGCCCTCGTACATGTGAAATCTTCCACTTAGCGCTACGACTTGCCGGCCGCCAAGACTACCCGTGATAAGCGCGCCTTCGTGGCCGACCACTGTAGGCTCGGGAAATCCGGGAATTTCCTCGAATGGAATCCGAATCGCGTCGCCGATCTTCTTCGACAATCCACCGAGACCGGACCCGAGGATGATTCCCATCGAAGGCCTGGTGTCGCTTCGATTCCGGATCGCTGCCGCTGCTTTCGCGGCCGCCTGTGCCGAGTAGTCTGTCACTCTTCCGGCCCAAGCAGCTCGTCGATCTGTTCCGAGACTTCCTCGATCAACATCAGACGCTCCTCCCACGGGAGAAAAGCGCTCTCGAACCCGTTCAGCGCAATTCCCGCCAGTTCCTCGACGGTAAATCCGAGGTGCTCGGCCGCGTGTACGTACTCGTCAGTGAGCGTGGTAGCGCTCATCAGGCGGTTATCCGTATTCAACGTGACGTTCAGCCCGCGATCGAAATACTCGCGCAGCGGGTGAGTCGCGTACGAGTCCGCGACGCGCGTCTGCACGTTGCTCGTAAGACACACCTCGAGTGCGATGCGTCGGTCGTTCACGTACTGCGTCAGCTCCGCATCCTCGATCAGCCTGGTTCCGTGACCGATGCGGTTCGCACCGCACACGTGCACAGCCTGGCGAACGGACTCAGGGCCGTCCCCTTCGCCCGCGTGAACGGTGACGGCAAGGTCATGCTCCCGCGCATACCTGAAAGCTTCGGCATGCCGAGCGGCAGGATTTCCCTTCTCACCTCCGGCAAGATCGAACGCGACGACGCCATCGTTCTTGAATTCGACAGCCAGCTTCGCCAGCTCGAGCGAGCTCTCGGCTGGGAACTGGCGCAGCCCGCAAATGATGAACCGGCCTGTGATTCCGAAATCTCTTTCAGCTCGCTGCAATCCACGAATCGGCGCCTCGACAGCCTGCACCAGGGTGAGCCCCTGGACGACATTCAGAATCGGCGCATTGCGGACCTCGATGTACCGCACGCCGTCCTCTGACGCGTCCTGCGCCAGCTCGTACGCGACTCGCTCCAGCGCCTCCTCGGTCTGAAGAACGGATATGGTGACGTCGAAGCGTCGCAGATAATCCTCGAGGGTCTGCGCATCGTCGACGCGCATGAATTCACGAAGCTCCTCTACATTGTCCTTCGGAAGCGTGACGCTGTGTTCTCTGGCGAGGTCGAGGAGAGTGTCGGGGCGGACCGAGCCGTCGAGATGGCAGTGCAGCTCCGCTTTGGGCAGCTGGCGGAGCTTGTTGGAGAAAATCGAGAGTGGCATTACAGGGAGTTGAAGTCCGGATCGTCGCCCGCAACCTGGCGGGATCGCACGACCCGAAATATCGCTCCATTGTGCACCGGTGTCGCGTTGTCGGTGACTATTCCGCGACTGTCGGTGATCAGCCGCTCGCCTTTTCGAATGGCCGCTCCCTGAGCAGGATCCAGCCTCTCGACCGCGTCGAGCGCCGTTCCCGTTGCATCGACGTCGACGGCTTTCGCGTTCACGTAGACACGAACCGTGTCGCTCACTGTGAAACCGGCGAGATGCGAATCTCCTGGGGCGCGCTGACCGATTCCGGCATGGCCGTCAGGTAGTCGATCAACGCATCGAGGTCGACGACGTTGAGCGGACGCGAGCTCGTCGCGCGCTTGCCCGCGTCGTAGCCTTCGCCGCCCGTTGCGAGGAAGTCGTTGACGATCACGTTGTAAGTCTTCGTATCGGAAAGCGGAGTTCCATCGGCCATCGTCACGGACACCAGCCGCGAACCCTTGGGTCGCGAACGATCGAACCTGATGGTGAGACCGCTGACGTGATCATCCACGTTGGGTTTGCCCAGCATCGCCTCCAGCAGGCCGCGCAGCTGTGCACCTGTCATTGTCAGCGAATAAAGCGTGTTTCCGAAGGGCTGGACCTCGAACAACGAGCCATAGTTCGCCTCTCCCGCTCTGAGATCAGTGCGGATGCCGCCGTTGTTCATGATTGCGACATCACCCCTACCCGCCCAGCGCTGTGCGTCGGCAATGAGATTTCCGAGGGGGTACTGCGGTCCTCGACGTGACAACGTGACGGGAATCGTCGCGATATGGCGGTTCACGATCGGCGCCACTCTGGCAACCGCCCGCTGAACGATCGAATCGATGGCTGGATCGGGACGAAGAGTATCGACGGCGATCTCCCTCACCTCGTGCCGCACCGGGATGTTGATCGTTGTGTCGAGAGCGATGTCCACCACATCCATGGCACGGCCGACATTGCGCGCCTGAACGATTGGAGTCGCGTTGACGACGGTGTTGATCAATGAATGCGAATGGCCGCTGACGATCACGTCGACCTTGCTCTTCAGATTACGGGCAAAGTTCATGATCTCGCCAGCACACTCGGTTGCGCCATCCCGGCCGCACTGGGCACCCGCATGGGCGATCACGACGATGAAGTGTGCGCCACGCCTTCGAAGCGCGGGTCCAATGCTGTCGACGATCGGCGCGGGATCATCGAAGCGCAAACCCGCGACGTTGCCCGCTCGCGTGGTCGTTGGTGTGGTGACGGTCGAAATCCCGATGATGCCGATCTTCGTCCGACCGCGTGTGACAATGGTGTCGTTCCGAATCCACTCAACGTCACGCCCGTTCGTGTAACGGACGTTCGCGCCGAGAATGGCGTACCTGGCCTGTCGCATTCGGGCGCGCAGGGTGTCAACGCCCCAATCGAACTCGTGGTTGCCGAGTGCGGCAGCAGTGTAGCCCATTCTATTGTAGTAGTCGACGACGGGGCGGCCGAAGTTGAGATTCGAGGCGGGTGTCCCCTGAAACATGTCTCCGCCGTCGAGCAGCAGCGTCTCGCACCGTGGAACGCATTCGCTGCGCGCGCGTTCGATAGCGGTTGCAACGTAAGCCGCGCCGCCGCGCCTGACGCCGTTGACATCGGGACGCGGCTCCAGCGCTCCATGAAAATCGTTGGTCGCGATGATGCGGAGAAACCGTGTCCCCGTTGGAAACGGCGGCCGAGAGCTCGTCACCGCGGGAGGAACGAGCGGATTTACCGCAGGCAGTGCCGCCTGTGACGCGCTCGATGATCTGGCCAACGCCCAGTTCTGCCTGAAGTAATCCGCCTGTCGCAGTGCGCCGCTGGCTCTTACCTCGTCGATGAGCAGCTGTCTGATCTCCTGCTGCTTGTCGTAGACCACAGGCGCACCGCTCAGCATGGCGTAGCCGCCACCGCCAGTTTGCCGGTAGTTATTGAGCGCCATCGTAAAGCTGTCGCTGTCCTGCACCGGCCGGCCCTTGTAATCCAGCCGCGTAACACGCGACCCGATGGGACGGCTGACATCGATGACGTAATCGACGCCGGAAACAATGTCGAAG
>Ga0136846_1215664_pt1 | contig 12228 bp, 15 predicted proteins | sample HopSoiMetagenom2_FD_96841 | JGI IMG/M metagenome (GOLD analysis project Ga0136846, IMG submission 96841) | Grasslands soil microbial communities from Hopland, California, USA - 2 Assembly 2016 (version 4) | ecosystem: Environmental > Terrestrial > Soil > Grasslands | place: USA: Hopland...
GCCGGGAACCCTGCCCGAACGAACTCCGCGTTGAGGTCCAGCAGCTTCGCGATCCGTCCAACGTCGAAGCGCTGCTCCGGCGTGACGAACGTCACTCCTTCTCCGCCGCGACCGGCCCGCGCGGTGCGACCGACCCGGTGCACGTACGCCTTCTCGTCGGCCGGCGCGTCGAAGTTGATCACGTGCGTGATGTCTTCGAGATCGAGCCCGCGGGCGGCGACGTCGGTCGCGATCAACACGTCGTTGGCGCCGCTCGCGAAGCGGCCGAGCGACCGCTCGCGCTGCGGCTGCGACATCCCTCCGTGCAACTCGCCGGCGTGGAACCCTTGCTTGCGAAGCACGCGTGCGAGCCGGTCGGCCCCGTGCTTGGTCCGAACGAACACGAGCGCGAGGCCTCGATCGGCTGCAAGCTCACGCACGAGCGCCTCGGTCTTCTTCGGCTGCTCGACGCTGATGAATCGGTGATGCGCGTCGGTGATCGTGACGCCGCCCTCGCCCACCTCGTGACGCACCGCGTCGTGGGTGAACCGGTGGGCGAGCCGGCCGACGTCCCCGTCGAGCGTGGCGGAGAACAGCATGGTTTGCCGATCGGGGCGAAGCATCTCGAGGATGCGCTGCACATCCGGCAGGAACCCCATGTCGAGCATGCGGTCGGCCTCGTCGAGCACGCAGATGCGGACGCGATCGAGTCTGAGCAGCTTGCGCTGGACCAGATCCAGCAACCGGCCCGGCGTGGCGACCAGGATGTCTGCATGGCGGGCGCGCTTGGCTTGCGGGCCGATGCCGACGCCGCCGTACACCGCCGCGACCTGGAGCTGTGCGACGTCGGCGATCGCGCGGAACTCCTCGGTGACCTGGCTGGCGAGCTCGCGCGTCGGCGCCAGGATCAGCGCCGAAGGGCTCCGGCCGCTCGGCGTCAACCGCTCGACGAGCGGCACGGCGAACGCGAGCGTCTTGCCCGACCCCGTTCGTGAACGGGCGAGCACGTCGCGCCCGGCGAGCGCATCGGGGATCACGCGATCTTGGATCTCGAAGGGACCGTCGATCCCGCGCATGCGAAGCGCTTCTTCGATCCGCGCGGATACGCCGAGCTCGGCGAAGGTGCGCGGGTTGGGGGGCAGCACGGCGCCGCCCACGGAGGGGTGCTGATGCATCACTACCTCGACTTCCTGTGTCGTCGGCACGCGGGCGCGAGGATCTGCCGGCGGAGCCGCACAGGAACGAAAGAAGCGAACGTGTGGGGATCAGCGAGACGTCGTCGCGCGTGGCCTCGAACGGTCGAGGCTCGCGAATCGGTACCTATCCACTGTACGTGATGGAACGGTCGGGTGGAGGGAACGCCGTGATACGCTCGTTGCAACGGCGTCTCCTGAAGGTTCGCCACGCGACCGACGTGCTGCTCCCGCGCCCGTCCCTTTCGCCTCCGACGGATCATCCGTAGTCGCGATCCGAGCAGGAAGGGATCTGATGAAGCGGTCGAACAGCAGCACCGTGCAATACGGCGTCCCCGTCGCCAGCAAACAAGCCGAGCGGCGCGCGAAGGCGGGCAGGTCGTGCGAGGTCACGAACTGCGTGACCGTACTCTCCACGTACAACACGTCGACGACGTGTTGGCTCCACACGACGGCCACGCGCAGACACGCGCTCGCGCCGAGCGTCGATCTGCTCCGCTGACCGGTTCGGGGGATGGCCGCCGCGCACGGAGCGCGACGGCCATCGTTCCCAGCACCTTGTTAGGCGATCACGCGAACGTTGCCGGCCTGCGGGCCCTTCTGGCCCTGCGACAGCTCGAACTCAACCTTCTGGTTCTCTTCGAGGTTGCGGTAGCCGTCGCCTGTGATCGCGCTGTAATGCACGAAGACGTCTGGGCCGCCGTCGTCCTGGGTGATGAAGCCGAAGCCCTTCTCGCCGTTGAACCACTTCACGGTTCCGGTGGTCATGCTTTGTTCCCTCCTTCCATGCCCGGACGAGCCTGACCGCTGCTCGGGGGCGATCGGTCCGAGGACCGAGAGGGAACTGCTCTGTGGACCACGGTCGTGATATGACGCTGAACCCTCACGGTCAGGATACAGGGTCCGAGCACACGTCGAACGGCCGCCTTGTTGGGTTGCGACCCACGCCGATACAGTCCGGTCTTCCGGATGTTGAGGAGGGGTCGGCGATGAGCGACAACGTCGAGACCGTCCGGCGGCTCGAGACCGCGTGGGCGACGAACGACTACGACACGGTCAAGGAGATCTTGTCTCCTGACTTCCCGAAGCTGAACCACGGGCCGGGGTCGGAGATGCTGCCGCCGGGCATCGACGGGCTGATCGAAGGCCACAAGATGTCTCTCGGCGCCTACCCCGACCGCAAGCAGGAGATCCTCGACTGCTTCGGCGAGGGCGACCGCGTGATGGTTCGCTCGCGCATGACGGGCACGAACCAGGGCGGCCTTCCCTGGTTCGGCGTGCCCGCCAACAACAACAAGGTCGACGTCGAGTACATCACCATCTATCGCCTCGAGGACGGCAAGGTCGTGGAGTCGTGGGCGCAGATGGAGATCCCGAAGATGATGCAGCAGCTCGGGGCGGGAGGCTGACCACGATGACGCTGTCACCGGAGGAGATGCGGCGATACAACGAGGCCTTCTACACCGCGATGAACGACAAGGATCTGGACGGGGTGCTGTCGATGATGGACGACTCGGTCGTCGATCATCAGCTCCCGCCGGAGATGCCGAGCGGCAAGGAGGGCGCGAAGGCCTTCTTCAACATGATGTTCGGGTCCGCTCCCGACATGCGCTTCGAGATCCTCGACACGGTCGTGAGCGGCAACCGGATCGCAACACGAAGCCGTGTCACGGGAACGCAGACCGGCGAGTTCATGCAGATGCCCGCGACCGGCAAGCCCTTCGATGTCGAGGGCATCGATATCGTCCAGGTCAACGAGGAGGGCAAGGTCACCGAGCACTGGGGCATCTTCGACTTCATGAAGATGATGCAGCAGGTCGGTCTCGCGCCTCAGCCGTAGCCGGCACGCCCTACGAGCGCGGCCGTGCGAGCGTGAGAGCGAGTTGCGCGGTGAAGTGGCGCCAGCCCTGTTCGTGCAGGACCGCCGCCTCGCCGTCCGGCAGCCCGCTATGACGTAGCGACAGCAGCGTTCCGTCGCTCTCGGCCTCGAGCGTGACCTCGACCGTCGTCGAGCCGGGCGGGACGGCCTCGTTGCCCTCCCATCCCCACGTGAAGACCACGCGGCGCGCGGGTTCGATCTCGACGAACTCGCCGCTCGCGACCGTGTCGGCGTCCATCCAGACGCGATACACACCTCCCGGACGCGGGTCGAGCTCCGCTTTCACGCCCTGCCACTTCACGTATCGCGTGGGCTCGGTCAGGTACAGGAAGACCTCCTCGGGTGGAGCGTCCAGCCGGACCTGGAGTTCGACGGGTGCGATCGGATCGTCGGTCATCGCTCTCCCACCACGGTTCGAAGTCGATCCAGGTCGGCCGCCCACATCTCCTGGAGCACCGGACGGAGCGAGCCGAGCGCCTGCTGGTCGGCGCGATAGAAGCGCCTGTTGGCCTGGCGCCGCTCCGTCACCAGGCCGGCCTTGCGAAGCACTGCGATGTTCTGCGAGATCGCGGGCCAGCTCACGTCGAACTGCTCGGCGATGTCCCCGGCGGAGCGCTCGCGATCCCAGACCAGCCGGAGGATCTGGCGCCGCCGAGGGTTGGAGATCGCGTCCAGCACGGCCTGCACGCTCGGTAGTTAAGCACATGCTTCAGGTTGACGCGAACTTCAGCATCATCTTAAATGGGCCCCTCACGGCGGGGAGGGTTCATGAGCAGAGACATCGTGCACGGGATCGAGATCCACGCGGAGCCGAAGGCCGTCTACGACACCATCGCGACGCGGTCGGGGTTGGCCGCGTTCTGGACGCCGGATGTCCAAGGCGACGACGGTGTGGACGGTGAGCTGACCTTCGGGTTCTCCGGAGCTCCCGTCCGTCTGCCGATCCGCGTGGCCGGTCTCGAGCCGGGGACGGAGATCCGGTGGCGTTGCCCGGGCGGGTTCCCCTATTGGGAGGGAACAAGCGTCACGTGGTCGCTGCAGCCGAGTGAGCACGGCACGAAGGTCGTCTTCCGCCATGCGGGCTTTTCGGACGGTCAGGCCGAGTACGACTTCGGCAGCGTGAGCCTCACGTGGGCGTTGATCGTGGCGCGGCTGAAGGAGGTCGTCGAGTCGGGCGGCCGGCCGAACCCGACGCTGTCCTGAGGCCGGCGCGTGCGCGTCGACGTCACGACGTCGATCGTGATCGCACGCCCTCGCCGCGACGTGTTCGCGTACGCGGCCGATCTCGACCGGACGACGTCGTGGTACCGCAACATCACGTCCGTCCGGTGGGTCACCGCGAAGCCGCTGACGATCGGGTCGCGCGTCCGATTCACGGCCCCCTTCTTGGGGCGCGAGCTCACCTACACGTACGAGGTCACCGATCTCATCGAAGATGAGCGACTGGTGATGAGCACGCGCGAAGGCGCGTTCCCCATGGAAACCACCTATCGGTGGGAGACGGCGGGCGAGGGCGCGACGCGGATGACGCTTCGCAACAGGGGTGAACCGTCGGGCTTCGCGAACGTGGCGACCCCCTTGATGGTCCGTGCCATGCGCCGCGCCAACCGGAAGGATCTCGAGACCCTCAAGCAACGTCTGGAGGCGTCACCCGGCTGACATCCGCGGCGACTCGCCGACGGCGGAACGATCGACGATCGCGTGCTGTTCGCTGGCCCTGACCCGCGCCGCCGGGATGCTCGGATCACGCGCGAGGAGCTTCCCCAACGGGCCCGCCTTCTCCGCGCCCGTCACGAGGAAGAACACGCACCTCGCTCGATCGAGCGCGGGGAAGGTGAGCGTCATCCGGCGCCAGCCCCGGTACGTCGCCGTGATCGCCACATCGCGATCGTGGACGTCCAGGACGGGGTCCCCCGGGACGAGCGAGGCCGTGTGGCCGTCGTCGCCGAGCCCGAGGTGCACGAGGTCGAAGCGCGCCGGCAGGCCCGCCGCGTACGTGGCCGCTCGCGCGTCCAGTCCGTCGGCGTCGCCGTCAACCGGCATCTCGTGCACGCGCGCGGAACGGGGGAGCGATGCCACGAGATGCGTCAGGCCACGATCCTCGTGGTTGCGCGGCGCGAGGCGCTCGTCGACCTGCCAGATGCCGAGATCGTCCCACGGCACGTCGAGGTCGCCCAACGCGGCGAACATCCGCCATGGCGTCGTGCCGCCGGACACCGCGATCGCGCACGTGCCGCGTTCGGCCACGGCCTCGCGCGCCGCCGTGGCGATCAGCTCGGCGCCGCGTCGTGCTGCGGCGGCCGCATCGGGCAGCGCCTCGAGACGAACGGCAACGGCATCGGCCGGCCCGTCCATCTAGGACGGCTTCTCGACGTGCCCACCGAACTCCCTGCGCATCGCCGAGAGCACGCGGTTCGCGAAGTCGTCCTGCCCCCGTGAGGAGAACCGAGACGCGAGCGCCGAGGTGAGCACCGGCGTCGGAACGCCTTCCTCGATCGCGGCGACAGCCGTCCATCTGCCCTCACCCGAGTCGCTGACACGGCCCGCGAAGCCCTCGAGCGTCGGCGCCTCGTGCAACGCGGCGGCCGTCAGGTCGAGCAGCCAGGAACTCACGACGCTCCCGCGACGCCAGACCTCTGCGACGTCTGCGACGTCGATCGAGTAGCGATAGCGCTCCGGATGCTCGAGCGGCGTGGTCTCGGCGTCGGCGTCGCGGACCCGGTCGCCGGCATCGGCGTTCGCGAGGACATTCAGCCCCTCGGCGTAGGCGGCCATCAATCCGTATTCGATCCCGTTGTGCACCATCTTGACGAAGTGGCCGGCGCCCACCGGCCCACAGTGCAGGTATCCGTATTCGACCGGCGCGGGGTCGCCGTCACGCCCCCGCGTTCGCGCCGCCGCGTCGACGCCCGGTGCGAGCGACCGGAACACCGGCTCGAGTCGCTCGAACACCTCGTCGTCCGCGCCGACCATCAGGCAGAAGCCACGCTCGAGACCGAACACGCCGCCCGACACGCCGACGTCGACGTAGTGGATGCCGTGCGGTGTGAGCGCCGCGGCGCGCGAGAGGTCGTCGACGTAGTGGGTGTTGCCGCCGTCGATCACGGCGTCGCCGGGCTCGAGCAGGTTCGCGACGTCGGTCAACGCTCGTTCCGTGATCTGACCGGCCGGGAGCATCAGCCACACGGTCCGCGGCGTCGGCAACGCGGCGACCAGCTCGTCCAGCGAGTGGGCCGCCGTGGCGCCCTCCTGGACCAACGCGGCGATCGCGGGGGGCGCGACGTCGTGCACGACACAGGTGTGTCCGTCGCGCATCAGGCGGCGGGCGAGGTTGGATCCCATCCGCCCGAGCCCCACCATGCCGAGGTGCGTGGGCCGATCCGTCGCCATCCGAGACTCCTTCCGTTGCCGCCGCCATCGCCGGGAGCTGTGGGGCCGTCGCGGCCGCCATCGTACGTCGGGCGTTGTCCAGACCCGCTTGTAGCCTGGGCGTCATGACGGATCCACGGCGCGACGGACGCTCGGACGCGTTGGTCTTGTTCGGCATCACCGGCGACCTGGCGTATCAGAAGATCTTCCCGGCCCTGCAGGCGATGGTGCAGCGGAAGTTCCTGGACGGGCCGGTGGTCGGCGTCGCGCGCTCGGGCTGGACGCGCGAGACGCTCCTGGACCGGATGCGCCAGAGCCTCGAGGAGCACGGCGGCGTCGACGAGGCCGCGTTCGACCGGCTCCAGGAGATGTTCGAGTACGTCGACGGCGACTACCTCGACGCCGGCACGTTCGGGCGACTCCGCGATGCCCTCGGCGAGGCGAAGAGCCCGCTGTTCTACCTGGCGATCCCACCGTCGTTGTTCGAGCCGGTGATCGAGCATCTCGAGGGCTCGGGGTGTGCTCGCAACGCCCGCGTGGTGATCGAGAAACCGTTCGGCCGCGACCTGGCGAGCGCGCGGGAGTTGAACGCCGTGCTGCGCCGCACGTTCGCCGAGGACGCGATCTTCCGCATCGACCACTATCTCGGCCGCGAGCCGGTCCAGAACCTGGCGTACTTCCGGTTCGCCAACGCGTTCTTGGAACCGCTGTGGAACCGGAACTTCGTGGAGACCGTGCAGATCACGCTTGCCGAGGATTTCGGCGTTCGGGACCGCGGCGGGTTCTACGAATCGGTCGGTGCGATCCGCGACGTCGTCCAGAACCACCTGTTGCAGGTGCTCGCCCTGGTCGCGATGGAGCCACCGAGCGGGTTCGACCGCGACGTCTTCCTGACCGAACGCGTACGGCTGCTGCAAGCGATCCGGCCGCTGGAGCCCGACGACGTCGTGCGCGGCCAGTACGACGGATATCGCGAGGCGAAGGGCGTGGCGCCGAACTCGACGGTCGAGACGTTCGTCGCGCTGTGCCTGCGCATCGAGACATGGCGTTGGGCCGGCGTGCCGTTCTACATCCGGACCGGCAAGAAGATGGCCGTGACCGCGTCCGAGGTGTTGGTCGAGCTGAAGCGCCCGCCGCGCGACGTGTTCGACGAGCCGCTCAGCAAGCATCCGAACCACGTCGTCTTCCGGCTCGGACCCGATCAGCGCATCTCGCTCGGCGCTCGCACGAAGATCCCCGGCGACAACATGGTCGGCGAGGAGGTCGAGCTGGTGGCGGCGCATCCGCCCGCGGAGGAGATGTCGGCCTACGAAAGGTTGCTGACCGATGCGATGGAAGGCGACGCCGAGCTGTTCAGCCGCCAGGACGTGATCGAACGGTCGTGGGAGATCGTCGATCCGGTGCTGGACGAGGTGACGCCGGTGCACCCGTACCGCGAGGGGTCATGGGGCCCGCCCGAGGCCGATCGGCTGGTCGACGCGGTCGGCGGCTGGCACAACCCGCCGCCCCGCGCCCGCTAGGCCGGCGGGGACTGCCCCGGGCGGCTTCCGGTCATACTGGGCGACATGTCGCCATCAGACGCCGCTCCCGAGCTGATGCAAGCCGAGGACCGCCTGTGGACGGAGCTCCACGGCCTCGTCGACTCGCTCCCGCCGAACCTGGTGGGGGAGCCCGGCTACTTCGAAGAGGGCTGGTCGGCGAAGGACCTCATCGCGCATATCGGCGGCTGGCTCGCCGAGGCGGGCGCGGTGCTGGAGCAGATCCGCTTCGGCACGTACCGGCCGGAGGACGTCGACATCGACGCGACCAACGCGCAGGTCTACGCGGCGATGCGCGACGTGTCGTTCACGGACATCCGATCGCAAGGGATCGCCGCGCGCAATCGGATGCTTCGCGCATGGCGTTCGCTCCCGGAGAGCTCCGCCGAGGCCGACCGCTGGATCAGCAAGGCGGGCCCCGAGCACTATGAGGAGCACCTTCCCCGGCTGCGCGAATGGGTGAAAGAGGTCGGCGCGGCCTAGCCGCTCGCGCCCGGGTTCGTCGCGCTAGCCATGTCCGCAACCGAGCACCCGCCGGACCGGAGCCTGGCGGAAGCCGCGGCCGAACGCGTCGAGGAACGGCGCGGGCCCGCGTCGGTGTGGTCGATCGCGCTGAGCGAGATCGGCGCCCTCGATCGAGCCGTCTACGAGGCGATCGAGCGCACGCCGACGCCGTCGCTCGACGACCCGCTCCGTCGTCTCTCGAACGCCGCGAACGGTTCACGCCTGTGGTTGGCGATCGCCGCGCTCGTCGCCGTGTTCGGCGGAAAGCGAGGACGTCGGGCGGCGCTCGAAGGGGTCGTCGCGATCGGCATCACCTCGGCCAGCATCAACCTCGGGGCGAAGTCGGTCGCGACGCGGCCGAGACCCGAGCGCGCAGATCCGGCCACCTTCGCCGCGCGTCACATCGCGATGCCCGCCTCGTCGTCGTTCCCGTCGGGCCATTCCGCGACCGCCTTCGCCTTCGCGTTCGCGGTCGGCCGGCACATGCCGATCCTGGCGCTCCCGATCCGGCTCCTCGCGGGGTGCGTCGCGTATGCGCGCGTGCACCTCGGGGTCCATTACCCGGTCGATGTTGCGATCGGCTCGATCGCCGGGGCGGCTATCGGGTCGATGGTCGCGTCGGCAACCGACGGCATCGCCGAGCGTCGACGGCGTCGCGCCTGAGCGGTCGTGGCGCCGGTGCTCAGGTCCTTTCCGGATCGCCACGACCGAGCAGGATCGCCCACAGCCGTGCCACGATCCGGCGATCCACGCGTGCCCAGCCGACCTTCGGACCCGGACGGTCCTTCGGTACACGCACGCGGAGCGTTGCCGGTGCGATCGAGATCTCGAGCGGCGACGGGAACTCACGCGCCTCGCCGTCGACACCGGCGCGAACGACGCCGTCGCGTGAGGTGATCTTGATGCGCTGCCCCGTCCAGCTCCGGTAGGCCTTCGATCGGATCGTCCTTCCCGCCAGGGCTTGCGCGACCAGATCGCCGAGCTCGGTTGGGTTCGTGTACGCCACGACGTCGATGCCGAGCGTGCCGGTGTCGAGCCGCGGCCGCGTGCCCGCCGGTGCCGGATCGCGCGGTCCGGCGTAGGGATTGTTGGCGACCTGGACGAGTTGCGGGTCCTCGACGGGCGGCTGTCCGTCGGCCTCGACGATGAACCCCGACCGAGCCGACGGTTCGGTCACGTCCGGCAGCACCGTCATCGCGGTTGTGAACTTGGCGTCACGGTACTCGGGGCGGGCGATGATCTCGGCGTAGGCGCCCAACGACACGTTGTTCACGAACGCGCGGTCTTCGGCCCAGCCGAGGTCGATGAGGATCTCTTCTCCCTCGTCGCCGAGCGCGTCGAGCGCCCGCCTCGGGTCCTTGCGGTCGAGCCCGAGGTCGAGGGCGAAGTGGTTCCTCGTGCCGGCGGGGATGCACACGATGGGCAGGTCGTGCTCGACCGCGATCTGCGCGACGAGCGCCTGGGTGCCGTCGCCGCCAGCCGCTCCGAGCAGGTCGGCTCCGCCCTTGACGGCTTTGCGCAGTTCCGTCTCCGCATCCGTTCCCTCCTCTAGATAGGAGACGTCCGCGCCCATGGCGCGAGCCTTCGCGTCCAGCTCGAACTTCTCGACCTTGCCGCCGCCGGAGCGCGGGTTCAACAACAGGAACGGCCTGCTCGGCGTCGGCGCGTGCTGCGGCGCAGGGCGGTAGGGCCGGGGCCGGAGCGCCAGCAGAGCAAGGACCGTTGAAAGCGCGGTGCCGAGGGCGATGGCGAGCGTGAAGAGGAACGCGTCGCCGTCGACCAGGATCCAGATCCAGGCGACGGCGCCCGCGGCCGCCGCGATCCCGCCGGCGAACCGTCTACCGCCGGGCGTCGTGACGAGAACGATCGCGCCCGCGACGAGGACCACGACGCCGACCGACGAGAGCGCGATGATGAGAGGGTGCAGGATGAGCCCGAGCAGCCCGATCACGACGGTCGCCGCCATCGCGAGGAGCGCGACGAACGCGATCGCACGACCCCCCGTGCCTGTGCGGATCTCGTCCGTCGTCGGATCGTTCGTCCGCGGGCCCATCTCCCCTCCCCTGCGTGCCTCCGGCCCAAGGCTAGTGTCCGTCGCGAACGTTGCGGCGATGACGGGTTGATGGCATGGCACGCGTCTTGATCACGGGCGCCGCGGACGGTCTCGGGCGGGCCGCCGCGGAGACGCTGCTCGAGCAGGGACACGACGTCGTCGTCCACGCCCGTAACGACGATCGGCTGGCCGCCGTCCGGGATCTCCGCGACGGCGGAGCCGAAGCCGTCGTCGGGGATCTCTCCGATCTCGAAGAGACCCGCGGCGTCGCGGAGCAGGCGAGCCGGCTCGGGCGGATGGACGCGGTCATCCACAACGCCGGGGTGCTCAGGGGGCCACAGGTCCTGCCCGTGAATACCGTGGCCCCTTACCTGCTGACGGCGTTGATCGACCGACCGGCTCGACTCGTCTACGTCAGCAGCGGACTGCACCATCGCGGCCGTCGCACGCTCGCGAACGTCGACTGGACCGGGCGCACGGCCGGCTCGTACGCGGACAGCAAGCTGTTCCTGACGGCGATGACCATGGCCGTTGCCCGGCTGTGGCCCGACGTGTACAGCAACGCCGTCGATCCGGGCTGGGTTCCGACGAAGATGGGCGGTGCCGGCGCGACCGACGATCTGCGTCTCGGGCACCTGACGCAGGAATGGCTCGCCACCAGCGACGATCCGGGGGCGTGCACGTCGGGCGGGTACTGGTACCACCAGGAGCGCAGGGAGCCGGCCGCCGCCGTCCACGACGAGCGGTTCCAAGACGAGTTGCTCGAGGCGTTGGCCGGCTTCACCGGAACGCCGCTCTCCTAACCGTCGCGCGAGCCGGTGTCAGCCGTCGCCGCTGATCACGCCGCACGCCTCACGAGCGCGCACGCACCGAGCGACGAGGCCATCCAACGCATCCTGTTGCCAGGTGTTCCAGAAGTCCGCATGCATCGTGTAGTAGGGCCCGCTCGAGAGTTGCATCGAAACGTTCGCGGCAGATGCGTCGTCGGGACCGCACGGCGCCGCGCCGCCGCACGGGTCCCAGATCCCGTAGTGGACGCGGATCGAGACCCGAGGGATCGCCCGCGGATGGTCCGCGGGACAGTGCCCGCGGACGGGGTACACGAGGTTCGACCGATGGTCCGGCGCGTCCGTGCTGCCGTTCCAACACGTCGGGAGGTCGACGCGCGCAACGATCCCGTCGACGCGGATGGACCCGCCCGCATACGGGGCGCAGTCATAGGGATGCGTCGTCCTCGGTGTGCCGATGCCGCAGTCCCACGTCACGCCCGGAGCGCCCGGGTGGGTCGCGTGCTGATCGCCGCCGATCGCTCGCAGGTCGGCCGGCACCGTCTCAACCGTCGGTGAGGCCCGGAAGTAGTACGTCTTCTCGCGCTGCGGCACCACGACCTGGTCGTCCACGATCGCGACGGGCACCCACACGGCCGCCGTGTCGGCGGCGTCGCTGCATGTGGTGCCGGCGGTCAGCATCGAGTCGCGTGTCGAGCTCGCGCTCGTGCTGGTGTTCCCGAAGAACGCGTGCAGATGCGCCATGCCGGCCATCCCCGGCATCACGATCGGATCGTCGGGCGCCACGTGGGACAGGGCGCACGCGACCCCGAAGCTGCCGGGGCTGTTCCGCTCCGGCGCGCCACCGTGCGTCAGGGCGATACCGGCAAGCGCGACGGCACCGATCAGGGCGGCCGAACAGACGGCCAGGGCGATGGGAAGGAGA
>Ga0136846_1214303_pt1 | contig 12227 bp, 10 predicted proteins | sample HopSoiMetagenom2_FD_96841 | JGI IMG/M metagenome (GOLD analysis project Ga0136846, IMG submission 96841) | Grasslands soil microbial communities from Hopland, California, USA - 2 Assembly 2016 (version 4) | ecosystem: Environmental > Terrestrial > Soil > Grasslands | place: USA: Hopland...
GGTACCCACGCGCGACCAGCCGCGGGAGGCGTGTCAGACCAGGCAGGACCGGTAGCGGCCGGCCTGGCTGACAAAGAAGGTGCACGCTTGGTAGCCCAGCCTGACGTGGTATCGCAGCGGCGCCCCGGCCAGGGGCGCCGCTCGCTATATAGCTCGCAATGAGGTGACTATGAGGTCACGACGGACGCCGCATTGCCGGACGAGCAGAATAGCGGCGCGATAATCCGGCGAATCGCCACATATCGGTGTAAATGCCACGGATCTGGAATCACGGCAGCTGATTCTGCCTGCCGGACCGGCCGTCGGCCGGGTATGCTCACCGCCGCGGCAACGGCGCCTGAAACGCCGTACCGGGCCAGGATGCTCCCAAGTTGACGATCAACAACGCTAGCCTTGGACTTTGCCGAACATGAGCTGGCCCCGGGGAGTAACCGGAGGCGGCCGCCCGCGGCCGCGCGAGAGCGCGGCCAGCAGTCCGCACACGAGGGAGATGGACGGGATGGCCCACAGCGAGACGCCGGGACCGGCCGGCGGTGACCAGTCACTCGGTGACCTGGTCGCCCTGGCCGCCAAGGACGTGTCCCAGCTGATCAGGTACGAGGTCGACCTGGCCAAGACCGAGCTCAAGGGCGACGCGAAGCGGGTCGGCGTCGCGGTGGCCGGGTTCGGGCTGGCTGCCTTCGTCGGCTGCCTGGTACTCGTCCTGCTGTGCTTCGCGCTGGCGTTCGGCCTGGTCGCCCTCGGCATCTGGGAGTGGGCGGCCTTCCTTATCGTGGCTGGTGCCTGCATCCTGCTGGCCGGCCTCGGAGTTGGCCTGGCCATCGTGAAGCTGAAGCGGCTAACTGGCCTGAGCGTGACCCGCAAGACCGTGACCGAAGGCCTGGAGATGCTGCGCCACGACAGCCCGCATCCCGAGATCGCCGCTACCGACGCCAAGTGAGGTGACCCGATGGCCAGCGACGCCGATGCCGTAGTCCAGATCGGCGGCCCCTGGACGCATCGTTCCATCTCGGCGAACGGGACCAGGTTCCACGCCGTCGAGGCCGGGGACGGTCCCCTGGTCCTGCTGCTGCACGGCTTCCCCGAGTTCTGGTGGACCTGGCGGCACCAGCTCGCCACGCTGCCCGCGGCGGGCTTCCGGGCGGTCGCCGTGGACCTGCGCGGCTACGGCGGCAGCGACAAGCCGCCCCGCGGCTATGACCTGGTCACCGCGGCCGCCGACGCGGCCGGCCTGGTCCGCTCGCTGGGCGAGGCCAACGCGATCGTGGTCGGCCACGGCCTGGGCGGCCTGATCGGCTGGACCCTCGCGGCCTACCATCCCAAGGTGATCCGGCGGCTCGCGGTGATCTCGATGGGGCACCCGCTGCGGATGCGCGCGTCGGTGCTCGGCGACCCGCTGGGCCAGGGCCGCCGCAGCGGCTACTCGCTCGGAGCCCAGCTGCCCGTCTGGCCCGAGCGCCAGCTCCTCCGCGACGGCGCCTTCAAGGTCGGCCAGCTGCTGGAGAGGTGGTCCGCCCCCGGCTGGCCCGACCCGCCGACCGAGCGGACCTACGCCCGGGCCATGAAGATCCCCTCCGTGGCCCACTCCGCGCTTGAATATCACCGCTGGCTCGCCCGCAGCAGCCTGCGGCCCGACGGCCTGCGCTACGCCCGGCACATGCGCACCCCGATCGCGGCCCCCGTCCTGCACCTGCACGGCGCCCTGGACGGCTGCGTGCTGCCGCAGACCGCCCGCGGCGCCGGCCGCTACGTCGACGGCCCCTACCGCTGGCGCGTCATCGACGGCACCGGCCACTTCCCGCACGAGGAACGGCCCGAGACCTTCGACACCGAACTGCTCGGCTGGCTCGCCGACCCTGAACCCGAACGCTGACCGCCCATGCCCGGGGATGACGTGCCCAGGGACCGCGACCCGGCCCGGCCGAGGGACCGCGACCCGTCCGGCCGACCCAGGAACGCCAGACCCCGCGACGGCCTGGGACGCCCGCTTGATCCCGCCGACGCCGCGGCCGGCCAGGACCGGATACCCGACGACCTCGTCATCACCGGCCGCGACGCCGCCGTCCTCGCCGACCGGCTGCTCCGTGACGGCCGCCCGTTCCACGCGCACGAGGTCCTCGAGGCCGCCTGGAAGACCGGCCCGCCGGCCGACCGCGACCTGTGGCAGGGCCTGGCCCAGATCGCGGTCGGCCTGACCCACGCCCGCCGGGGCAACGCCCGCGGCGCCGTCACCCTGCTCCGCCGCGGCACCGAGCGCATCCGCACCCGCCCCGCCCCGGACGGCGGAGAGCACCCTTACGGGATGGACATCCCGGCTGTCCTGGCGGCCGCGGATGACCTCGCGTCCCGCATCGAGCAGCATGGCCTCGACCCGGTCCCGCCCGCCCGCCTGATCCTGCGCCTACTGGACGGCGACGCCTGACGCCAGGCGCAGCACGGACCCGTGCGAGCCGTACGCGGGTTAGTCGCAGCCCATGGTGGACACCGGGGTGGTGGACTGCTCGCCGGCCCGGGCGTCGTCGGATACCTGGGCGGCGGTGAGGGCGAAGCCGGTGTCGGAGACACCGACGGCGGCGGCGAACACCACGCCGTCGACGGTGCCTTCGGGTGACAGCAGCGGGCCGCCGGAGTTGCCCGACTCGACCACGGCCCGGATCTCGTAGATCTGGCGGGTCACGGTGCTGGTCTGGTAGATGTTCGGCCCCTGGGCGTTCTGGATGCCGCCGATCCTGGCGGGCACGGTGTGCAGGGTCTGCGCGTCCAGCGGGAAGCCCGCGACGACCGCGTTGTCGCCCGGCCGGGCCTGCCCCGCGAACCGCAGCGGGGACAGGCCGAGCCCCGGCGCGTACAGCACGGCCACGTCGACCTGCGGGTCGTAGAACACCACGGTGGCGCGCAGCGTCCGGTTCCCGACGGTGGTGACCGTCTGGTGCTGCGTGACCCCGGCCACCACGTGCGCGTTGGTCATGATGTGGTCACGGGAGATGACGAAGCCGGAGCCCTCGATGGAGCGCTGGCAGCTGGGCGCCACCCCTTGCACCTTGACCACCCGGTCCTGCGCGGCCCGGAAGCCGGGACCGGACAGCACGCTGGGGTCCGGAGCCGGGATGGCGAGGATGCGTTCCGCGCCGATCCCGCTGAACACCTGCGCGTAGGTGCTGTTGCTGGCGAGCAGCCTGCGGAAGTCGGAGAACATGGTCTTGGCCGGGGTCGGCATGACCTTATCCAGGGTCTGCAGCGCCAGCGAGTTGTTCACCTGCTGGTCGACCACGGGGAACGGCGATCCGTTCAGCACCGACCCGACCACCCAGGCGATCAGCAGCACCGAGACCATGCTGACCACCGAGCCGCCCACCGAGTCGACCGCCGTCGCCGAGCGCCAGGTGACGGTGGACCGCATGGCCGCGCCGATGGAGGAGGCGATGAACTGCCCGATCACGGCGAAGCTGACCAGCAGCACGACGGCGATGACGTCCTGCTGGGTCTGGCCGCCGACCAGGGCCCGGGAGATGCTGGGGCCGAACTCCGCGCCGAGCAGCGCACCGCCGACGAAGCCGAAGAAACTGAGCACCCCGACGATGAAGCCCTGCCGGAAGCCGGACACGGCGAACGCGGCCACAACCACGATCAAGATGAGGTCGAGCACATCACCGCGCACGAGCCTAACGGTATTACGTTTTCGCCATTGTCAAGGCATCAGCGCGTTGTTTCCAGGTCCTCGATCCGGGTCGCGTCCCACGGTTTCTCCCAGCCGCCCAGCGCCAGCAGGCGGTCGACCAGGGCGGCGGTGAACCCCCAGATAAGCATCCCGCGAACCCGGAAGGCGGGCGTGGTCCGCCCGTCGCGCACATGCACCATCAGCCGGGTTGCCGGATCGGCCAGCTCGGCGACGCTGACCCGTTCCACCGCGGCGACCTCGCCCGCGTCAACCGGCGCGACCGCGGACGGCCGACGCCACCAGGCCAGCACCGGCACGACCCGGAACCCGGTGCGCGGGATGAAGACCTCGGGCAAGATGCCGACCACGTCGACGCCGCCCGGGTCGAGGCCGACCTCCTCGACCGCCTCGCGCAGCGCGGCCCCGACCGGCCCGCCGTCTCCCGCGTCGATGGCCCCGCCGGGGAAGGCCGGCTGCCCGGCGTGCAGCCGCAGGTCCTCGCTCCGCTGGATGAACAGCAGGTCGGGGCCGTCCGGCCCGTCGCCGAACAAGATGAGCACCGCGGACTCCCGGCCGCCGGTGGCGGGCGGGGTGAGCTGCGGGTGCACCTCCATCGTGGCGGCCACGCCCGCCAGCTCGCGCAGCCACCCGGGGGCAGGCGCGTCTGCCCCCGGCTCATGGCCGGGGATCACGAGAACGGGCCGGACTTGACGAGCTTGGCGGCCACCACCGGGTCGGTGGGACCCTCGCCGTACGAGGGGCAGAGCCGGGCCAGCCCGCACGCGCCGCAGGCGGGACGGCGGGAATGGCAGATCCGCCGGCCGTGCCAGATCATCCGCTGAGACAGGTCGGTCCAGTCCTTGCGGGGGATGAGCGTGGCCACCACCGCCTCGACCTTCACCGGGTCGGTCTCCGTGGTCCAGCCGAACCGGCGGGTCAGCCGCCCGAAGTGAGTATCGACGGTGATGCCGGGGACGCCGAAGGCGTTGCCCAGCACGACATTCGCCGTCTTGCGGCCCACGCCCGGCAAGGTGACCAGGTCCTTGAGGCGTCCCGGCACCTCGCCCCCGTACCGTTCGCACAGCGCCTGCCCCAGGCCCATGAGGCTGTTCGCCTTGGCGTGATAGAAGCCGGTCGACTTGATGATCTTCTCCAGCTCCTCGCGGTCGGCGCTTGCGTAGTCCGCGGCCGTGGGGTAGCGCGCGAACAAGGTCGGGGTGACCAGGTTGACGCGCACGTCCGTGGTCTGGGCGGACAGGACGGTCGCGACGAGGAGCTCGAGCGGGGTGGAGAAGTTCAGCTCGGTATGCACGTCCGGGTAGAGCAGGGCAAGCTCGCGGTTGATCCGGCGGGCGCGCCGGACCAGCGCGGTGTGCGAAGGAGGCTCGGCGGTCACCTTTCCAGCTTAGGGCCGCGCGCCCGCGAGCGGGCCGGGTCCTGGCGCCAGCTAGCGGGCCCTAACGACGACGGGTCCGCACTATGCCGGAGCGCCGTGTACGGCACATCTGCCCGGGTCGTAGGGACCGGGAGCGAGGCGCGCGGCCAGCGGGGCGCCGAGCCGGTCGGCCGGGTCGAGGTGACGGCCCAGCACGATCACCGCGACCCGCCTCGCCCCCGCGCGCTTGAGCGCGGCGGCCGCAGACTGGGCACTGGCCCCCGATACCCAGGAATCCTCGAGCAGGAGAATGTCCGCGTCGAGCCTGCCTCGTTCGGTATAAAAACGGGTCTCGTCGGGATCGCGGCCCTGCCGCCCCGGCCGGATGACCAGCGGGGCCGGCCGCAGCCGCAGGTACGGTGCGGCCAGTTCGAGCAGGGGATGCGGCCCCGGACGGCCGCAGCCGGTCGGGACGACGGCGAGGAGCCCGGGAGCGGTCATGCCGGCCTGCCGCCACACGCACGCGCCGTGGTCGTGCAGGAAGGCCAGCAGCAGGGCCAGCAGCGACGCCCGGGCGGCGCCGGACGGCTCGCGGACGGCCTTGTAGCGCCACAGGTCGCCGGCGAACGCGGTGCCCTTCACCGCGTAGGAGATGGGCACGACCGCGTCGGCGAGCAGCCCCGGACCGAGCTGTTCATGCCGCGCGCACTGGTAGCAACGCGGGTACCCGGGGGCCGCCGGGCCGCGGCAGACCGGGCAGACGCCCGCGCGGCCGGGCGGCTCGGGCGGGTACACACGGGCGCGCCGGCGCAGGCGGTCCCAGCCGCCGGCCGGTCCTGGTGCTGATCCGGGCATGAGGCGATGGTAAGGACGGGGACCGACAACCGCGCGCTGTGATTGAGCCTCACCCTCGTCACGCCGACACGCTCAGCGATCGCATCGGTGACGACACCGGCCAAATCTCTCCCATCAGCCCGCCTGCCACCGCCCGATACGGCAGAATGAGGCCTGCCAGGAAGGCGGCCGGGTCCTGGCCCGGCGTTCCCCGCTGCCTGCTGTACCTGCCTGATGTAACTGCTGTTGCGACTCATGGCGAGGATTCTGCGTGACCGACACGAGGGACACCGCGTTGCCCGCGGCCAGTGCGGGTCAGGCCAGTGCGGGTCAGGCCGGCGCCGGGACGCCCGTCGTGACGGGCTCCCGCATGGACCGGGTCATGTGGGCCACCGTGGACTTCGTGCGACGGCACTGGCTGTTCTGCCTGGTGCTGGCGGGCGGGCTGATGCTGCGCGCCCTCGCCCAGATCGCTTACGAGCCCGCGCTGCTGTTCATCGACTCCAAGAAGTACATCTTCGGCACCGACTACGTGAACACCATCTGGGGCTCGTTCGACCCGCTGGGCTACTCGCTGCTGGTGCTGCGCCCGGTGCTGATGTCCGGCGGAAACCTGGCCTACGCGGCCGTGGTGCAGCACGGGCTCGGGATCGCCATGGCCGGCGCGCTGTACGCGCTGATGGTGCGGCGCGGGGCATGGCGCTGGCTGGCCGCGCTGGCGGTGGCGCCGGTGCTGCTCGATGCCTACCAGCTCAACGCCGAGCAGACGATCATGCCCGACGTGCTGTTCGAGACGCTGGTGGTGGCCGGGATCGTCCTGCTGCTGTGGCAGCCCCGGCCCGGCCTGTTCCTGGTCATCCTGGGCGGGCTCGCGCTCGGCACGTCCGCCCCGGTCCGCCAGGTGGGCGAGGCGCTCATCGCGCCGGCGCTGATCTACGTGGTGCTGGCCGCCCGCGGCTGGCGCATCAAGGTGCTGCACGGCGTGGTCCTGACCTTCTGCTTCGCGCTGCCGGTGCTGGGCTACATGACCTACTCCGCGGTGGTCATGCACTACGGGTTCGAGCTGTCCAACATGGGCAACGCCGACCTGTACGGGCGGGCGGCGCACGCCGCCGACTGCGCCACGCTGAAGCTGCCCGGCTACGAGCGGCCGCTGTGCCCGAGGCCGGAGACCGCCGCCACCCTGGGGGTGGACGGCCTGGTCAACGCACCGGAGTCGCCACGGGTGATGTACCAGCCGGTCAACGTCCAGGCGGGCATCCTGATCGACACCCTGCCGTGGCAGAAGGCGATGGCCTACAGCGTGGTGAAGCAGCAGCCGCTGCGGGTGGCGGGCGACATCGCCAAGGACTCGGTGAAGCTGTTCGCGCTGACCAGGTACACCCAGCAGGGTGACACGCCGATCTCGCGCTGGCAGTTCCAGTTCGGCTACCCGTACTACCCGCCCGGCGTCACCTGGCACGGCCCGAACGCCGTGAACAAGGTGTTCAGGCGGACCGGCGGCGGCGGGCGCGCGCGGGTGCACTGGAAGGCCGACATCTTGCTGCGGTACTACCAGCTGCATATCGGGTACACGCCGGGGCCGGTGTTCGGTTTCGGCCTGCTGGCCGGGCTGGCCGGGATCTTCACCTTCCGGCGGCGCCGCGACCCCGGGCCCGCCCTGGCCTGCCTGCTCGTCACCGGGTGCGCGGTGGCCGTGCTGCTGGGCGCGGACCTGTACGAGTTCTCCTGGCGCTACCAGCTCCCGGCCCTGGTCACGCTGCCGGTCGCGGGCGCCCTCGGGATCGTCGCGGTGACCCGGTCCATCCGGGCGCGGCAGGCCCGGGCGGCGGGCGTGACGGCCGGAACCGGGACCCGGTCCGGAGCCGGGCTGGCCAAGGGCACGCCGGCCGCGGCCGCCGGGCCGGCCGGCGAGTTGGCCGCCGCCGTCCCCGAGTAACCGGCATCCTGGCCCTATGCGTTTCGACAGCGACGACCCCGATGTCCGCATGCTCGCCTCCGGCGTGGTCTACGAGGACCGCTGGATGCGGCTGCGCCGGGACGACATCGAGCGCCGCGACGGCTCGCGCGGTACGTACGCGTTCGTCGAAAAGCGCGACTTCGCGCTGGTCATCCCGGCCGAACGCGGTGGCTTCCACCTGGTCGAGGAATACCGGTACCCGGTCGGCCGGCGGACCTGGTCGTTCCCGCAGGGCGGCTGGCCGCACGGGAAATCCGGTGAGCCGGACGACCTCGCCCGGCTCGAGCTCGAGCAGGAGACCGGGCTGCGCGCCCGCGAGCTGACCCGGCTCGGGTACCTGCACACCGCGCACGGCCTCACGGACCAGGCCGGGTACTACTACCTGGCCACCGGCCTCGAGCCGGGGGCGCTGGACCTGGAAACGGAAGAGCAGGACATGTGCCAGGCCTGGTTTCCCCGAGCCCGGTTCGAGGAAATGATCGGCGCGGGCCTGGTCACCGACGACGACACCGTCGCCGCGTACGCCCTGCTGCTGCTTCACGAGCGCCGGACCCTAGCCAAGTAGCGGGCCGGCCTGGTACGGCTATCCCTGGAGGGAGTGTCGTCATGAGCCGATACGCGCAGGAGTTCGCCCGCAGCCTGGCCGACCCGGAAGGCTTCTGGGCCGACGCGGCGAAGAACATCGACTGGTACCGGCCGCCCAGCGTGGTGCTGGACGACTCGAACCCGCCGTTCTACCGCTGGTTTCCCGACGGGACGCTGAACACGTGCTTCAACGCGGTGGACCGGCACGTCCGGGACGGACGGGGCGAGCAGGCCGCGCTGATCTACGACAGCCCGGTGACCGGCACCCAGCGCACCTATACGTATGGTGCGCTGCTCGAGGCGGTGGCGCGGTTCGCCGGGGTGCTGCGCGGCCTTGGAGTCGACAAGGGCGACCGGGTCATCGTGTACCTGCCGATGATCCCGGAGGCGCTGATCGCCATGCTCGCCTGCGCCCGGATCGGCGCGGTGCACTCGGTGGTGTTCGGCGGCTTCGCGGCGCCCGAACTGGCCACCCGGATCGACGACGCCACCCCGAAGGTGATCGTCTCGGCGTCCTGCGGCATCGAAGGCAGCCGGGTCATCGAGTACAAGCCGATCCTGGACCGCGCCATCGAGCTGGCCGCCCACAAGCCGGAGCACTGCGTGATCCGGCAGCGGCCGCAGGCCGTCGCGGAGCTGACCGGCGGCCGGGACCTGGACTGGGAGTCGGCGGTGGCCGGGGCTGCCGCCGTCGACTGCGTGCCGGTGGCCGCGACCGACCCGCTGTACATCCTGTACACCTCGGGCACCACGGCCAAGCCCAAGGGCGTGGTCCGGGACAACGGCGGGCATGCGGTGGCGCTGCGGTGGAGCATGGACAACGTCTACGACACCCGGGCCGGCGAGGTGTTCTGGGCCGCCTCCGACGTGGGCTGGGTCGTCGGCCACTCCTACATCGTCTACGCGCCGCTGCTGGCGGGCTGCACCACGGTGCTCTACGAAGGCAAGCCGGTCGGCACCCCGGACGCCGGCGCGTTCTGGCGGGTGGTGGCCGAGCACGGCGTGAAAACCCTGTTCACCGCGCCGACCGCGTTCCGTGCGATCAAGAAGGAGGACCCTGCGGGCGAGCTGGCGCAGCGGTACGACCTGTCCGATTTCAGGTACCTGTTCCTGGCGGGCGAGCGGCTCGACCCGGAGACCTACCGGTGGGCGAGCGAACTGCTCGGCATTCCGGTCATCGACCACTGGTGGCAGACCGAGACCGGCTGGGCGATCGTGGCCGACCTGATGGGCCTGGAGCCGATGCCGACCAAGGCCGGCTCCCCCACCATGCCGGTGCCCGGCTTCGACGTGCGCATCGTCGACGCCGGCGGCACCGAGGTCAAGCCGGGCGATACCGGCGACATCGTAGTGCGGCTGCCGCTGCCGCCGGGCTGCCTGCCCACGCTGTGGCAGGACGACGAGCGGTTCGTCGCCTCGTACCTGGCGGCCCATCCCGGGTACTACACGACCGGTGACGGCGGGTACCGGGACGGCGACGGCTACGTGTTCGTGATGGGCCGCATCGACGACGTGATCAACGTGGCCGGGCACCGGCTGTCCACCGGGCAGATGGAAGAGGTGCTGGCCAGCCACCCCGCGGTGGCCGAGTGCGCGGTGATCGGCGTGCACGACGACACCAAGGGCCAGGTGCCGCGCGGTTTCGTGGTGCTCAAGGCCGGGGAGTCGGCTGCTCATTCCGAGGTGTCGGCCGAGCTGGTTCAGCTGATCAGGGACCGGATCGGGGCGGTGGCCGCGCTGCGCCGGGTCGACGTGGTGACCGCGCTGCCCAAGACCCGGTCCGGGAAGATCCTGCGCAAGACCATGCGAGGCATCGCCGACGGGCGCGACGAGGCGGTCCCGTCCACCATCGAGGACCCCGCGGTGCTCGATGCGCTGCGCCCCGTCCTGGGCCGCGACTAGCGGATCAGGCGGCCACCGCCGGCCAGGTCCGTCCGCCGGATAAGGCGCCCGATAAAGTGACTGCGCCCGTCCGGTCAGGATGGTGAGCCCGGTACGGGGAGGCATGGTTGAGGACGTCCAGCGGCCGGCTGGCCGGCGTGTTCGGCGGCGTCGATCTTGCTCGCCCGCTGTGGCCGCATCAGGTCCGCGCGCTCGCCGCCCTGGACCAGCGGCGCGGGGATAAGGCGACGTACCTGGTGGTGCCGCCCGGCGGCGGCAAGACCCTGATCGGCCTGGAGGCGGCGCGGCGAATCGGCCGGCCCACGGTCGTGCTGTGCCCCAACACGGCCATCCAGGCTCAGTGGATGGCGCAGTGGCAGGCCGCGTTCTCCCCGGCCGCGGTGCCCGCCACCGCCAGCCGGGAGCTGCCGACCCCGCTCACCGTGCTGACCTACCAGGCCCTGTGCACGCTGGGCGCGGCCGGGACCGCCGACGCCGGGAACGCCGGGCGCGGGCACGATGGCGCCGTATCGGTCAATCGCGCCGGGCACGCCCGAGGGCTGGACGGTGACGGGGTCCTGTCACTGCTGCACCCGAACGGGCGTGAGCTGATCGCGCGGCTGCGCGACGGCGGCCCGTGGACGCTGGTGCTCGACGAGTGCCACCACCTGCTCGAGCTGTGGGGCCGCCTGCTGCAGGCGGTGATCGGGCAGCTCGACCGGCCGCGGGTCATCGGGCTCACCGCGACCCCGCCGCACCTGATGACGGCGGAGCAGGCGGAGCTGCACCGGACGCTGTTCGGCGGGGTGGACCTGGAGGTCTCGGCACCGGCCCTGGTACGAGAAGGCCGGCTGGCGCCGTACCAGGAACTCGCCTTCTTCACCCGCCCGTCGCCGGCCGAGGCAGATTACATCCACGGGGCGGCGCTGCGGTTCGCCGAGCTGCGCACCGGGCTGCTCGACCCCGGGTTCGCCCGCGTCCCGTTCCTGGAGTGGCTGCAGGCCCGGGTGGTGGAGCGGCGTGGCCCCGGAAATCCCGAGGGCGCGCAGGTGTCCTGGACCCGGTTCGAGCGGGACGAGCCCGCGCTGGCCGGGGCGGCTGTCCGGCTGCACGTGGCCGGGCTGCTCGGCCTGCCGGAAGGGGCCCGGATCAGGGAGGAGCACCGGCATCCGGTCACCGCCGCGGACTGGGTCGCGCTCATCGGCGACTACGCCCAGCGCTGCCTGCTGGCCAGCGAGGACCCGCGGGACGAACGCGCCCTGGGCGCCATCCGCCGGGCGCTGCCCGCGGTCGGGTACCGGCTGACCCGGGCGGGCGTGCGGGCCGGCGAGTCCCCGGTCGACCGGGTGCTGGCCCGGTCGGAGAGCAAGGCCCGGGCCGCGGCCGAGATCCTCGCCGCCGAGTCCGCCGAGCTCGGGTCCGGACTGCGGGCGCTGGTGCTGTGCGACTTCGAGGACGCCGGCGGGATGCCGCCCGCGGACCTGGCGGGCGTCCTGCCGGCCGGCAGCGGCGGCACCCGCCTGGTCCTGGAGACCCTGCTCGCCGACCCGCAGTCGGCCGCGCTCGACCCGGTGCTGCTGACCGGCCGGCGGGTGGCGGCCGGCCGGGAGACCGCCGCCCGCCTGATCGCGTGGCTCGGCGCCGCCGAGCCGGGCCTGGTCCTGGGCACCGCTGCCGGGGGCGAGGACGTCGTCGAGATCACCGGGCCGGCGGGCTGGGAAGCCCGCCGCTACGTCCCGCTCGTCACCCGCTTCCACGCCGACGGCGGCTCCCGCTGCCTGATCGGCACCCGGGCGCTGCTCGGCGAGGGCTGGGACGCCCCGGCCGTCAACGTCATGATCGACCTGACCGCGGCCACCACCCCGACCTCGGTGGTCCAGGCCCGCGGCCGGGCACTGCGGCTCGACACCTGCTGGCCGGACAAGGTTGCGGAC
>Ga0136846_1236116_pt1 | contig 12226 bp, 9 predicted proteins | sample HopSoiMetagenom2_FD_96841 | JGI IMG/M metagenome (GOLD analysis project Ga0136846, IMG submission 96841) | Grasslands soil microbial communities from Hopland, California, USA - 2 Assembly 2016 (version 4) | ecosystem: Environmental > Terrestrial > Soil > Grasslands | place: USA: Hopland...
CGCGTTTCTCGACCGTTTCGCGCTCGTTGCGGCCGGGATACTGGTGATCGGCTATTCATCCATTCCGATCGCCGTGCTCGCAGGCCTGATCAAATAATATGGTTCTTGACGCTAAAATCCCATCCGGACCGCTTGAAAGAAAGTGGGATAAAGGTCGGTTCGAGATGAAGCTGGTGAACCCGGCGAACAAGCGGAAGTTCCATGTGATTGTGGTGGGGAGCGGGCTGGCGGGCGCGTCGGCCGCGGCGACGCTCGCGGAGCTTGGGTATTCCGTCAGTTGTTTTTGTTTCCAGGACAGTCCGAGGCGCGCCCATAGCATCGCCGCGCAAGGGGGAATTAACGCCGCGAAAAATTATCCGAATGACGGGGACAGCGTTTATCGATTGTTTTACGACACGATCAAGGGAGGGGATTTTCGTTCGCGCGAAGCGAATGTATATCGGCTGGCGCAGCTTAGCGTAAACATCATCGATCAATGCGTGGCGAAGGGTGTTCCGTTCGCCCGCGAGTACAGTGGATACCTGGCGAATCGATCGTTCGGGGGCGCGCAGGTTTCGCGAACGTTTTACGCGCGCGGGCAGACGGGCCAGCAACTGCTCCTGGGCGCATACCAGGCGCTCGAACGGCAGATCGGCCTGGGCACGGTCAAGATGTTTCCCCGGACGGAAATGCTGGATGTCGTAACGGTTGACGGTCACGCCAAAGGAATCGTGGTGCGGGACCTTGTCACGGGAGAGATTTCATCTCACTCCGGCGATGCCGTCATTCTGGCCACTGGTGGGTACAGCAATGTTTTTTATCTTTCGACCAATGCGCGCGGGTGCAACGTGACTGCGAGCTGGCGCGCGTATAAGAAAGGGGCGGCATTCGCAAATCCGTGTTATACGCAGATTCATCCGACCTGCATTCCGGTCACGGGCGAACACCAATCCAAGCTCACGCTCATGTCGGAATCGCTGCGGAACGATGGGCGGGTGTGGGTGCCGAAAAAGAAGGGCGACACGCGGCTGCCGAAGTCTATCCCGGAAGATGAACGGGATTATTATCTGGAGCGAAAGTATCCGAGCTTCGGCAATCTCGCTCCGCGCGACATTGCGTCGCGCGCGGCAAAAGAGGTTTGCGACGAGGGGCGCGGGGTCGGCCCGGGAGGCCTGGGAGTTTTCCTGGATTTTGCCGACGCGATCAAGCGTTTGAGCGTCGAAGTGATTCGTGAACGTTACAGCAACCTGTTCGATATGTATCAAACGATCACAGGGGAAAACGCTTACGAAACTCCGATGCGCATTTACCCGGCGCTACATTACACCATGGGCGGCCTTTGGGTTGATTACCACCTCATGAGCAGTGTCCCGGGATTATTTGTGCTGGGCGAAGCGAATTTTTCGGATCACGGCGCAAACCGATTGGGGGCGAGTGCGTTGATGCAAGGCCTGGCTGATGGTTACTTTGTGATTCCTTATACGATCGGGAATTACTTTGCTTCGAGTAAAGTCCCACGGCCCTCCACGTCGCATCCGGAGTTCAAAAAAACCGAAGAAAACATTCGCGCACTGACAAACAAGTTTCTTTCGATCAAAGGAAAACGGACGGTTACATTTTTTCACCGCGAACTCGGAAAACTGATGTGGGAAAACTGCGGCATGGCCCGCAGCAAACAGAGCCTCGAGCTGGCGCTCAAACGGATTCCCGAGTTGCGACGCGAATTCTGGGAGGACGTCCGCGTGACTGGTTCGGGCCAGGAACTCAATCAGACCCTCGAGCACGCCGGACGCGTGGCCGATTTCATGGAATTTGCCGAACTCCTTTGCATGGATGCAATGATGCGCGATGAGTCGTGCGGCGGGCACTTCCGTGTTGAACATCAAACTCCGGATGGCGAAGCGCAGCGGGATGACGAGCATTTTGCCTTTGTCGGCGCCTGGGAATACGGCGGTCCCGACAAAGCGCCGATCCTTCATAAGGAACCGCTCGTTTATGAAGAAGTGAAAATGAGCCAGCGCAGTTACAAATAGGCCCATGAATCTCACACTAAAAATTTGGCGACAGAAAAATGGCGAGTCCGAGGGCCGATTCGTGACTTACGAGGCCAAAGAGGTGAGTCCGGACATGTCTTTCCTCGAGATGCTCGATGTCGTCAATGAAGGATTGCTCGAAAAGGGAGAGGAGCCGGTCGCCTTCGATTCAGATTGCCGTGAAGGGATCTGCGGCATGTGTTCCCTGGTAATCAATGGCATTCCGCACGGAGGACATCGCGGGACCGCCACCTGCCAGCTTCACATGCGCCATTTTCGAGATGGGCAAACGATCACGATCGAACCGTGGCGCGCGCGCTCTTTTCCTGTCATTAAAGATCTCGTCGTCAATCGTTCCGCCTTCGACCGCATTATCCAGGCGGGCGGTTTCACCTCCGCTTCCACGGGCGGGACCCCGGACGCCAATTCTATTTTGGTTTCGAAAGAGAACGGCGACAAAGCTATGGATGCGGCGGCCTGCATTGCATGCGGCGCTTGTGTGGCGGTCTGTAAGAATGCTTCCGCGATGCTCTTCGTTTCCGCCAAAGTTTCGCACCTGGCCCTGCTGCCTCAAGGGCAGGTGGAACGCGAACAACGCGTCCTCAGCATGGTGAGGCAGATGGATAAAGAAGGTTTCGGCAATTGCACGGTGACGGGTTCCTGCGAAGCGGTCTGTCCGAAAGAAATCTCACTGGATTTTATCGCGTTGATGAACCGCGAGTATTTCAAAGCGCTGCTGAAGAAATGATCCGAACGCATTTCGGATGCTCGTGCAACATGCGGAACGTAATGGAACTTTCAGACGGACCGGTGTAGGATGAAGCGATGAAACGATTAAGTTTAGTCGCGGTCGGACTGTTGATTGGATTTGCGCAGACTTTCGGGGCTGAGGCGTGGCTGACGGATTTTAAAGAGGCCCAGGCAAAGGCCGGGGAGTTGAATCGCCCGATTGTGGCGCTGTTCACGGGATCGGATTGGTGCCCGCCCTGCATGCGGCTGCATAAGGAGGTGACCACCAAATCAGAGTTCCTGGATTACGCGGCAAAGAACGTGGTGTTGCTGGAGGTGGATTTTCCGATGAAGAAGAAACAGTCGGAAGAACAGAAGAAAACCAACCACGAGCTTGAGGAGAAGTATGGCGTCGAAGGTTATCCCACGATGGTCGTGATTCAGCCCTCAGGCAAAGAGTCCGGCAAGGTCGACTTTGCTGCGGAAGACGCGAAGGAATTCATCGCGAAGCTCGATAAAACAGTGAAGAAGGCAGCAAGTAAAAGTTGAGACTTCTGGATTCGATCCAGACCGACTAGGACGAGGTCAGCCGGATGTCGTTCCAATAGGCGAATTCCCAATTCCAGTCATTCGCGACGTTTTCGAGCCGGACATTGACTTTATTTCCGGCGAAGGGAGTGAGATCAATCTCGATCGTTTTCCAACGGCCGCCGTTTTTATTCACGATTTCTTTCTTCAATAAGCGGCCATTTGCCAGGACGCGCAGTTCCCAATCACCCTGCTCGTGAGCAGCGACATTGAAAGTGAGAATAGTTTTTTTTCCGCTGGGAACTTCGATGGTCCGTTCGAGGGCCGAAGGTTTGTCCTGCGAGAAGGGATGAGTCATGAGGACGTTCCGTTTGCCTGCGAATTCCGGATAGCGAGCAGGTGAATTTTCAAAATACGGAATATCCAGTTTCCATTCGGGATTCCAAAGCGCAACGGATTCCGAGTCGGTCGGCGACTGCGGCGTTTGGCTTGAGTTCATCGATTGCAGAAGGGCTTTGCGCTCCTCTTCAATCGAAACCGATTTTTTGTCCTGGGGCGGACTATAGATATACCAGATCAGATCGCGGAAATCGTCATCGGGCATTTGTTCGAGGCCTTCCGGCATGACGGACATCTCACTCACGCGCACACTGGCGACATCATTCCTGCTGATGACCTCTTCCTTCGGACCAATCGAGAGAATTTTCACGCGGGAATCGGTATTTTCGACCATCCGCCCCGAGACAGTACGGCCGTCTTTGGTTTCCACTTCGACGTTCTCATAACCGGCGCCGATGATTTGGTTTGGGTCAATCACGTTGGAAAGGAGAGCATCGATGCTCGAACGGCCAACGCCGGTCAGGTCCGGTCCGACGTCAGCGCCTTCACCGTAGAGTTTGTGGCAGACGAAGCAGGTGCGCTGGGCGATTTCATGGCCCTTCTGCAAATCGATAGGTCCGTTGAGCACAATCTTCCGTTTCTCCGCGATGAGCTTCAGTTTGTCGGGCTGTGATTCGCGGTATTTGCCAATGACGCTTTGGGCGCGGTTGCGGATGTAATCATCCTTTGATTGGACAAGGCTGCGAACGACGGTGACCGGGATTTCACCGGCGGTGATTTTTTTGTGCTCGACCGCGGTAAGGAATGACTGCGCCCAATTACCGCGGGAGCTGAGGGTTTCAGCGGTCGTGCGGCGGATGGAGACAGGATAGTTCTTCCAGTTGTTCAAGAGAACATCGGCGACGTCATCGCCGCCCACCTGACTCAAGCCCACAATGGCGGCATTCAGAACCGCTTCCGGTGATTTGCTGGAGATAACTTTGACAAAGGCGTCGTGAACGGCAGGGGTCTTTTGCTGACGTAACGATTCAATGGCCTGGACGCGCTCATCAGTCGGGCGGTTTGAATCGAGCAAAGCACTGATGCTGGCCTGGAGCGCAGCGGCGTCGCCCCAAATCGTGCCGAGTTGCTGGGCGCGGAGGGCAATATCTTTGTTTGGGCTTTGGCGTAATTTAGTAAGCGTGGCGGTGGCGTTTTGGTCGGGCGTAAAGGCTTTACCTTTTTGTCCTTCGATCAAACCGTCGAGAGAGCCAACCGTGAGCGGCACGGCTTCCTGCGGCAGGTCGCTCAAAAAATTCAAGGCAATCTGCAGCTTCCCGCTTTCACCCGTGTCGGAGACGCGGCGCATCGCTTTGCGGAGCAAGATGGCGCCGAGTTTTGGATTGCGCATTCCGTTCGTCAGAAACCAATCGAACATCGTCTTCGGATCGCGGGCAAAGCCGTTTTCCGTGCTGGTCCAAAGAAGAAAGGGTATGAGCGGATCGGTCGCGGATTGTTCGGAGAAATAAACTGCTTTAATGACCGCGCCGACGTTGGCTTCGCAGGGCTTGGCCTGTGGAGTGTTCACCGTGAGAGAGCCGGAAATGAATTGCCGAACCGCAGTTATCGCAGCGAGGCGAACCGAAGGATTCTCGTCGCCGCCGAGTGGAATGAGAATGTTCCCCATCTCTTCTGTTGCATCAGCCCTTTCGCCAATGAAACGAGCGGCCCAGGTGCGAAGGACTGGTTCTTTGTCTTTGGCGGCGAGTTCGAGATCCTTTGTCTCAAGCTGCTGCGCAGTGTGAAGAGTCCAGAACGCGGCGATACGGCCATCGAGCGTGCTTCCGTCGTGAAAGAGTTTTCGCAATGGCTCCCCGCTGCCGGGGTCGGCGCGCTCGCTTAGAATGCGCTGGGCCATCCGGCGTTGCCAAATATTGCGGTGATTGAGCGTTTGGACCAGTTGGTCGGTGCTGGCCTTCTCAAGATTGAGGCCGGGCGGGTGCGAAGGAACGGCTTTTCCTTTTTCTTTGCCGGTATAAACGATTCGCCAGATACGGCCATGCGTCCGGTCCACGCCTTCGGGATCAGCCTGGGCATTTTGGTAACAGGGGTATTTATCATACCAGTCCATGATCCAGACTGCTCCGTCAGGACCGACTTGCGTGCTGACCGGCCGAAACCACCCGTCATTGGCCCGGACAAAATCGCGAACAAAAGAATCTTTGAACGAAGATCCACTTGGCGTGAGCTGGTCCTGATGGACGGCGCTGTCATGGATATTTCCCATCAGCACCATCCCTTTGTATTCATCCGGATACTGATCACCCTGATAGATCTGCAGACCGGCGTAGGCGGCGCGAAAATGTTTGTGATCCACGATCGAAGGGAGAAGTTCGTAAGCGTAGGGATAAGGAGGCGAGCCGGCCTGGCGTTGATAAATTCCTCCGGCTGCCATGTGAAACATGTGATCGATCACGCAGGCGCTGACGAAGGCATTTCCGGCGCGGTCAAAATCCACGCCCCACGGATTGCTTGTTCCCTCGGCGAAGATCTCGAATTTTTTGGTCCGCGGATGATAGCGAGCAACCGCAGCCGTCATGAGCACACCGTTATCATTTGGATCATCCGGATTTTTCACCGTGGAACGAGTGAAGACGCCCTGGGTCATGTAAAGATAGCCGTCCGGTCCCCAGGTGAAGCCATTCAGAAGTTCGTGCCGATCTTCGAGGCCGAAGCCAGTCTTCACAATCGTGCGCTTGTCAGCTTTACCGTCTCCGTTCGTGTCTTCCAAAAAAAGCAGATGCGGAGCCTGTCCCACAAAAACACCGCCGTATCCGAGCAGAATTCCAGTGGCAAGATTCAACCCATCAGCGAACACAGTGACCTTGTCGGCTTTGCCGTCATTGTCCGTGTCTTCCAAAATTTTGATCTGGTCGCGCGGTTTTGTTCCGGGAGCTGCGCCAAGCGGATATTCATAAAGCTCGACGACCCAAAGGCGACCGCGATCGTCCCAGGTCATCGCTACCGGATTTACCACGTCCGGTTCGGAAGCGAAAATTCGCGCTTCAAATCCTTCCGGCAAAGTCATTTTCTTTGCTGCTTCTTCGGGCGGCAAAGCGGGAGTTGAGGCGGGGGTATAAACGCCGCTGAGCTGCCGTCCCGCCGCCTGAGAGCGCGCCATCTGAGAGATCGCGAGAAAAAAAACAGTGATTGTGAGTATCGTCCGCATGTGATTCCTGAGCTTTAAAGGACTGTAGTAATGATAAATTCGCAGTGCAAGGAAGCAGTGAAGGAGCACGTCGGAGCCGGCTCCATCGTGTCGAACCTTGCCTTGACGCTTCCTGTTCTTGCCCATTGAATGCCGCAAACCATGAAAGCACTCTTCCGGTCGCTGCTCTTTCTCTTCGGATTGATTTGCTTCGAAGTATTGGGCGCGGATAGCGCAGTTAACTCCGGGGAGAAGGGGACGTTCTGGATTATTCCGCATACTCACTGGGAAGGAGCCGTGTTCAAAACACGCGAGGAATATCTGGAGATGGGCCTCCCGCACATTTTGACGGCGCTGCGATTGCTCCAGGAACATTCCGATTACCGATTTGTGCTCGATCAAGTCGCTTATTTCAGGCCTTTCCTCGAGCGCTACCCCGAAGAAGCGGATGATTTTCGAAAATTTGTGACCGAAGGGCGTTTGCAAATCGTTTGCGGCCTCAACGTCATGCCCGATGACAACATGCCAAGCGGCGAATCCTTTATTCGCCAAATGCTTTATGCAAAAGGGTATTGTCGCGACGCTCTCGGCGTGGAGGTAAAGGTCGGATGGCTTTTGGATACCTTCGGCCATCATGCCCAAATGCCGCAATTGCTGCGCCTGGCTGGATACAACTCATTTTGGTTTTTTCGCGGTGTGGAAAACCGTGAGAAAATGCCGTCGGAATTTCTCTGGGAAGGGCTGGATGGCGCTCGCATTCCGGCTTTCTGGTTACCCTTCGCCTACGGACACGCATACGGGCCGCCACGCGATTTGGCGGGTTTCATGCGCTTTATGAAAGAGCGGTACGACGCGCTCACGCCATTCTCGCGTTCTAAGAATCGCGTTGGTCTGGCGGGAATCGATGTTTCGGAACCTGAGCTGTATGTCCCGGAGCTCGTGGAGAAATTCAACCGACAGCCCGAAATGCCATTCGTCTTGCGAATTGGGGTGCCGACGGATTTCGAAAAGCAAACTGCGGAACGCGGAGACTTGCCGGTCCTCAAAGGAGAACGAAATCCTCTCTTCCAGGGAATTTACAGCAGCCGAATTGAGCTAAAGCAGTGGATGCGCACGATTGAGCGGCTCGGGACAACTGCCGAAAAGCTCGGTGTGTTATCCGCGCTGGTGGGCGCTCCTCCGGATAATCAACTGATCTGGCGCGCCTGGGAGCCGGCTCTCTTCAATGTCACTCATGATCTGGCCTCTGGGGTGATGACGGACGAAGTGTATACGGATACTTTGCGTGGCTACGAATTTTCACGCCGGCTCATGAACGAAACGGTTGAGGCGCGATTTTCCACTCTGCTGGAGAATATCGACACGGAAGGCGAAGGTATCCCTTTGGTTGTATTCAATCCGCTCGGCTGGAACAGGAGCGACGCAGCTCAAGGCGACGTCGGCTTTGCGGAAGGTGGTATTGTCGATTTTGATCTGGTTGACGATTCCGGCAAAAGTGCTCCGGCGCAAATCAGCGAAGTGGAACGTTTCGATGATGGCGGTTTGCGCAGGATTAAATTTGATTTCATTGCCCGAGATGTCCCTGCGATGGGTTACAGCGTTTATCATGTCTTACCATGGAAAGTCGCCGGTAAATCGAAATTGGCGGTAAAGGATTCAAACGAAGGTTCACTCGAAAACGAAACATATTCGGCGAAAGTTGATCTCAAATCCGGGGCGCTCAACGGCATTCGCCTCAAATCCGGCAACTGGGAAGCGCTTTCGGAAGCCGGAAACGTCGTGGTGTGCGAGCAGGACAACGGTGATTTTTGGGAGCTCTACAAAAATCTGGATGGATTCCAAAACGTGGTGATGACCCGACCACTCAAAGCTCCCGAACGTGGCAAAGCTTTGTTCAGCAATCAGTTTTCCGGAACTAACGGTGTGATCATGAAAGGACCGGTCTTCTGTGAATTTCAAATTTCACATCCGCTCGGCACCAACACGTTTTCGACTGAAATAAGAGCGTACACCGGTATTCCGCGAATCGATTTCAAAACGCGCCTCGTCAATCGGGAACCGCATGTCCGATATCGAGTTCTGTTTCCGAGTTCCGTCACAGGCGGTCACGGGACGCACGAAATACCATTCGGCGCGATTGAGCGTCCCCAAAATCAGGAATTTCCAGCGCAGAACTGGATAGATTACAGCGACGCGCAGCACGGCGTCTCATTAGTGAACCGAGGGAATCCCGGAAACAATATCGCGGAGGGAACCTTGATGCTATCGCTCATGCGCTCCACGCAAATTCGATCCTACGGGATTGGCGGTGGATTTGAAGGACAGGGAAGCGACACCGGCCTGGAACTCGGAAAAGAATTGGTGTTCGACTATGCTTTGCTTCCGCATACAGGTGACTGGCGTGAAGCCGGCAGCTACCGCGCCGGAATGGAATTTAATAATCCGTTGCTCGTGCGAAAAGCCGCCAAACATCATGGAAAGCTCCCGAAGCGATGGGGGTTAATTGAAATCAACTCGCCCAATGTCGTACTCAGTGCCCTCAAACCCGGCAAAGATGGCAGCGCTATTGTTCGTATTTACGAAGCAGCAGGCAAGCAAACCCCTGGAGCCGAGATCAAATGGAATGCAAACATCTCCTCCGCCCAAGAGGCCAATCTAATGGAGGACGCAGGCCCCACTTTGGACGTGAAGCAAAGCATCATCCGAGTTGACCTTCACCCGTTCGAAATCAAGACACTCAAACTTCAGCTTTAGGATCGGGCTTTTGCAGCGGATAACGATACACATCGGCTGCATCGAAGATTTCGGCTGCGTATTCGATCGCGTGCCCCTCCTGCCGCGGGACGAACACGTGAGCGATTTCCGGTTTGATATAGACCAGGTCCCCGGGCCGGAGAAGCGTGCCGGACTGTTCTTTGGTGGCAATGTCCTCAAAAACCATCTCAGCATCGCCCGAAATTAGATAAAAATATTCGTGACGCAGTTTGTGATAGTGATTACCGCGTGGCATGGCTTCTTTGAGTTCGACGTAGGAGAGGTGGTGAATGGCCGTTTTGCCATCGCCAAGAACGGCCAACTCGCCGTTTGGGAATTTGAGACGGGCCTGCACATCAGCGCGAGTGGCCGGCTGGTCGGTCACGATCAGGGGCTTAATCCAAACTTTTCCACCGAAATATGAATTCAAAGTTTCTCCTTTAATAATTCGTTAGGGCAGGTCGATCTGAACCATCGCTTTGATCACGCCTGTTTCTGGTTTCGTGTAGGATGGAAAAATGTCGGGGACTGCTTCGAACGACGTGCGATGAGTGATCCATGGTCGAGTATCAATCTGCCCATCCTCAATCAGTTTTATGATACGAGTGAAATCGGCAGGGAGTGCATTGCGGCTGGCCATAAGAGTCATCTCGCGGCGATGCATGACCGGCGCGTGCGGAAATGTGATTTCCGCCTGCGTAATGCCAACATAGACGACCCGTCCGGCAAATCCGCAATAGTTGAGGGCGTTGCTCATGCTCTTGTTGCTGCCGGTTGCATCGATAACGACGGCGGGCCAGGAACCGTCATGGGTCAGTTGCTTCAGCGCTTCTTCGTCAGACCCGTCGCCTTTTGGAACAAGAGTTTTGGTAATGCCCATCGCCTTCGTGCAAAAATCAAGCCGCTGTGGATTCACGTCCATGACAATGGTAGTGGCCCCGGAGAGCTTCACGAATTCAATGACAGACAGCCCAATTGGACCCGCGCCGATTACAAGCACGCTCTCCTGTGACGTAGGATTCGCCCGATTGACCGCATGGCAGCCGATAGCGAGAGTCTCTACGAGAGCGAGTTGCTCGAAGCTCAGCTTCTGCGAAACGTGCAGCTTGCGTGCCGGAAGAAGATAGTACGGCTGTAGCCCGCCGTCGCAATGGACACCGAGCGTTTGATTGTTCTCGCAGCAATTACTGTGGCCGCGCCTGCAGGCGCTGCACCGCTGGCAATTTAAGTACGGCTCGACGGAACAGCGGTCGCCGAGTTGAACACTCGTCACGCCTTTGGATCGAGCCAGGACTTCCACTCCAAGTTCGTGTCCGGGAATTCGTGGATAACTGAAGAACGGCATTTTGCCGAGAAACCCGGAAATATCCGTGCCACAAACGCCCACATTGTGAACGCGCACGAGGACTTGGCCATCCGTGGGTGCCGGAGGACTGGCGACCTCAACAATTTTGCAATGGAGCGGTTTTTCGAACTGAATGGCGCGCATGAATTAATTGTTCTTTGGAAGACCTTCGGCGTGTCCAATATTTCTCACTGGTTTGAATATTTCCAATACTTCGTTCAGCAATTCGCGATCGAGCGGCTCGCTGATCCATTTGGTCCAATTCCGGATGTTTTCTGGATTGGCGCTTCCGGCAATCGTAGTGGTGATGTCCGGATTCGAAACCGAAAACTGAAGGGCGAGTTTTGCAAGATCGACTCCTTTCTTCGCGCAATGCTCGGCGGCTTTTCGGGCGGCTGCCTTCACCTCCTCAGGTTCTTTGAGCCATTTGGGCAACGCTGCATTCGTGAGCAGGCGGGCGGAGAATGGTCCCGCGTTCATAATACCCACACCTTTTTGTTTTAGGTAGGGCATCGTCTCGTCGGCAAAGCGCGTGTTTTGCAACGTGTATTGGTTATAGTTCAGGACGCAATCAACACTCGTTTGATCGCAGATAAACCGAAAGATCTTCTGCGGATAACCGCTAAAGCCGATAAAACGGACTTTCCCCGCATGCTGAATCTTACGCAAAGCGGGAATTGTTTCCTCCACAATCTGCTGCATTTCGACGAATTCAATATCATGGCAAAGAACAATATCGAGATGATCAGTGCCGAGTCGATGCAGACTCACGTCCACGCTCTCCGCCACGCGCCTGGCCGAAAAATCAAAATGCGCCAGGTCGTACCGCCCGAGTTTTGTGCAAAGCAGATAGCTGTCGCGCGGCACATCGCGTAAAGCGATTCCAAGCAGAACTTCGCTCATTCCTCGACCATAAAACGGTGAAGTGTCGATGAAATTCAGGCCGCAATCCAACGCCACCCGCACGGAGCGCAGGGCTTCATCCAACGTGACCTTGCGAAATTCCTGTCCGAGCGAGGATGCTCCGAAGCTCAGTATCGGAAGGCGCAGCCCAGTCTTTCCTAAAACGCGAGTTTCCATTCAAACTCAAAAAGTTCGACAACCCAGGGTCAACAAGACATTTGCCCAAAGCGCCTGGTCCCCCGTTTGCACCGTGAGAACGTGATCGGCCGATTCAACCTGTTTGTAGAAATCCCACTTCTGAACCGGTTCCAGATTCAACTTCAGCCCGGCTTCTGAAATGGCCTTTCGAAATTCACTCCAAACGGGCGGCTCACCCTTCTGTGCGTAGGGATCGTCTGCGGGAATTCCCATCGTGTTGACTGCATCCAC
>Ga0136846_1238499_pt1 | contig 12226 bp, 11 predicted proteins | sample HopSoiMetagenom2_FD_96841 | JGI IMG/M metagenome (GOLD analysis project Ga0136846, IMG submission 96841) | Grasslands soil microbial communities from Hopland, California, USA - 2 Assembly 2016 (version 4) | ecosystem: Environmental > Terrestrial > Soil > Grasslands | place: USA: Hopland...
GGATCTGATTCACGCCTCAGAATCGAGTGCGTGAATCTCCACCTTACGAGATAGCCGAGCGGCTTGGGTTTGCTCCGCGTAGCGGCTTCGTCCAACCCTTCAATCGAGAGGACTTGCCCCGGCAGGCCGGGTCAAGCCTCTCATCGCAAACGTTCGGCGTCAGTGGTCGTTGGGGGATCGAAACCGACGACCGTGCCGAGATTGCAGGTGACCGGCTGCATCCGAAACTCGCGAACTCGCGGTTTCGACCCTCAGCGGTCCTACGAACCGCGCGCCGCAACGCCGCAAAGCTGCCGATCAATGCTTGGGCCCGACGCTCAGGGCGAGCAGCCGCCGCCGGCGTGGTCCGGCGAAGCGGAACCTGCATCTGCGCGCGTCGACGGCCACTCCGGTGCGGGTCCGCTCGGGCGACGGGGTAGCGTCACCGCTCTTGACCTACGCAGATTGGTTGAGGAACTCCATGCCTTACTTGGCTGCGATTGCCCTCAGGTCAGAAACATCCGGCCGTGAAGGTGAGCCACTGTCCACCGCAGAGTTCGCCACTTCTGCGACGAAGACATCAAAGCTCCGACCAGGTGAACTGATGATGTACTGCCGACCCACGTCGGGGATAGGGGCCTTGGGTGCAAAAGGCGCGCACTCCTGTCGATGTGCACAATGGAGGCGGTTGGAGGACCTCACATGAACGTCGGTACCTTGATGGCCAAGCTGGCCGGCATCCGCAAGTCGCTTGATGACCTGCTGAACGAGAACGTCTCGCGCAACCGAAGTCAAGGCGAGACACGGTTGCGTGCGAACTACGAGCCTGGACTTGTCGAGCACTACTTCGAGCAGGCGAACGGGCACATCAACAAGCTGCGAGTACTACTGCCCGAGCTGTACGGTGACTTCCAGGCCACTGAAACCGAGGCCTCGGTAAAGATGGCTACGGGGCCCAATGACCCAAAGCCGAACTTCTTTGGCCGACAGCAGCTTGAAAGGCTGGTTCGGGACATCGACCAAGTCTTCGAGATTCGCGCGAACAGCGAACTACAGCAGCCGGTTCGAGAGAAGCCACAGCGGGTGTTCGTGACACACGGACGGGCGCAAGACTGGCGCGCAGTCAAAGACTACATCGAGACCGACGTGCAGCTGAGGACGGCCGAGCTGGCACAGCAACCAAACCTGGGTCGCACGGTCATTGAGAAGCTGCTCGACACGGCCGACGAGTGCGACAGCGCGGTGATCGTGATGACAGGCGACGACGTGACCGAGCAAGGTGAGGCCCGAGTTCGAGAGAACGTGATGCACGAGATCGGGTTCTTCCAAGGGCGGTACAGTCGAGATCGCGTGATCCTCTTGCACGAGGACAACGTGAACGTGCCGACGAATCTAAGCGGCGTCGTCTATTCCGCCTTTCCGAATGGCCGCGTCGAGGCTTGCTTTCACCTGCTTCAGCGTGAGCTGAAGGCGATGTACAAGCTCTGAGGTGTCGCATGGGCACCGAACGTCCGCCTCGATTACGTTCTAAGGATTCTGACGCGTCAGCAGCGTCATGAAACTCGAGGTACCGAACATACCCATTTGCACCAGGAAGCCACTTCCACCAAGAAATACGATGTGGCTCCACAACCAATGGCGAAGGGCCCGTGCGTCGTTCTCGAGCTCCTGCATCTCTCTTTTGAGCGTTTCTTGAGAAAGACGTTCTGGGTGCCGCTCATGGACCAACGCGCTTGCACGCGAAAACATTCCCTGCAACTTGGCCGCGCCAATATTCGCCGGCCCATTGCCTTCGCAGATAGCCCCGAAGCGGGGATCGGACGAAGGAGTCACTCGTTGCGCCTCAGGCAGTCGCAACAGCTTTTTCTGATCGAGCCAGGCGAGCACCTGACTCGCGTCTTTGGTGCGTTGCTGGAGCAAGCGACTCGTATTCTTGAACTCCGTTGCACTCAGAGCCGAGAACGACATGGATTCGACAATCTTTCTGACGTGCAAGGCAAAGCGCTCTGCGCGGTACAACGAGCTCTCGTCTTCGACGTCGAGAATGAGGAGGCGACCGCGAACGGTGCCCATGAGCATCTCGTAAGCAGCCACGGGATCCATGGGTGGCGCCTGCAAAGCCGCGGGACTTGCGGTACTCGGAGTGGCGTTTCGACTTGAGCGTTGATTCACTCGACAAGGATGCCATACGTCAGGGCTTGACCGCATGCGACCCACTGCAGCATCGTTCGTCAACCCCAAGGCAACGACATGCCCTCTAGTCGCGCTTCGGCGCGCTGTGCGTCCTTGGGCTGGCAAGGTGGGCGCTCCGAAAGCAGCCGCTTGCGGACGCCCGCTTGTGGCCGCGAGTGTGAGTACACGGCGGCGCCAGGAAGGTGACAGCCGTCACCGACGGCAAACGCTGCACTGCTGCTCGCTCGGCCGAGTCAAGCGAGCCGCTGATGGCGGACGGCCGGTCTCGACGACTGGCCGTTTCATGGCAGCCCAGGTGACTCCGTGCAGCGGAATTCTTCCTTTCCTCCGACCAATTCTTGGTGATAACGATGCGCGATGGAGCTGTAATCGCTGACCGCGCGACAGGCAGGCGAGATCGCGCGGAGAGTGGGAACACGATCGCTCGTGCCCCTGCACCATTCGCCGCGCTATGAGGGCCGTGGCGATGAACTGGTGGCGGAGGCCGTGGCGGCCTGGAGCGGTCGCACGCCCGATCAGAAGGTGTGAGTGAATCCGCCGTGCCGGATTCGCCCACGCTTTCTCAACGGAAGACGTTATTTCTTGCTAGGTTCCTTAGCAAATTAGCAAGTGCGGACCACGTAACAACGCGGCACTGCGCGATGCTCCGACCTTACCGCGATGTTGAGACGGCGCGAGAACACGATGAACGTTGCGGCACTGATTTGGTTTGGAGCGTGCCCACTGAACCTTCGCCGAAGTCGAAAACTATGTGAGGGACGTGCTCATGTTGATCGGCCCCTTTCACAGTGACACCGGCGTCGGCGTGCGCGGGCAGCGTGCCCGGAATCCGCGCTGCCCGGACTGGCGCAACATGAAGCCCATTTCAACGACGATCCGTTCGCAACGTACGTGCCGACCTGACCGCTTGACAGCCCCCTATTCAGGCTGACGACGTGGCCGCGCCTGCTCGCTCAAGAGAACTCGAGCTCTCTGGCCACCTGGGAGGGCTTAGTCTTGGTGATCTCATGCGATACCGCTTCCAATGGTTTGGCAGCCAATACCTGGGATGCGATCCGGACGGGGGCCTCGCTCGATAGGCGCGCGAGGCAATTCAGGAGCGGAGCAGGCTCCACGCCGGTCACTGAGGCCCACACCTTGATCTTGTCTGAGAGGCTGCAGCAGCGCGAAATCCCAGCTGCCCGGCTCCGGACAACAGGGACCACTCGCCCCTCCAACTGCATATCGGCTGCGCCATCGAGGGCGCGTTTGATGGCGGCGCGGTCGACTTCGTGGCGGTCCTCGTCCGCAACGGCCCACCGCACACGCATGTGCGCTCCGGTCAGGTTCTGCGATTGAACCGCTTCCTGGATCCGCGAGAGTTGACACATCTCTCGGGCGCGACCTCCATCCTTTAGCCAACCCCACCCCCCTCAACTGCTGGCGCGCCCGTGTCGCGCTCGGTGTCCTGTCCATCCCTCATGCACGCGACAGGATGACTCAGACACGCGCGCCCCGCTCTCAGGCCATTGGAGATCGCCATGGACCAGCTGCTGTCCTCCCAGCCACAGGAGGATTCCTCACCGCAACAAAACACTCGCCGCATTCCGAGCGGCGCTCGCTCGCCTGGTGGACCGCACGCCGTCCCGCGCCAACAGGCGGGCCGCATCACGGACGACAACATCGTGATCCGCGCACCGCTCGGGCGCTATGTGCGGCCCGCAGTCGCTGCGGCGGCCGTTGGACTGACCGTGAAAGCCATCGAGCGAAAGATCGAAGACAGCAAATGGATCGAGGGTCGGGAGTGCCGCCGAGCTCCCGACGGCCGGATCTACATATAGACATGAGAGGGTTCGAGAAATGGGTCGAGACGGAAGCGGCGTGACCACACGGGGCAACTCCATCGTCATCGCGTTCACCTACAACGGCCAAGCGTGCCGAGAGACGTTCCGTGTCAACGGCGCGAGGTTGAAAGCCACGGCGGCGAACATCAAGGCCGCGAAGGCGCTGCGCGCAAACGTGGTGCGCGACATCGAGAATGGCGTGTTCGATTACGGCACCGCCTTCCTTGATAGCTCGCGGGCGAAGGCGGCGGTGCAGCCGGCCTTGACGTTCGCCGACGTGGCCGACGCGTGGCTCATGAGCATGGGCCAGCGCGAGGCGGCCACGCGCGACCAATACCGCAACGCGATCAACCTGTGGAAGATGCTCCTCGGCGAGGCACGCCGATTGCGTCGATCAGCTACCAGCAGCTCGCCGCACTGATCGGCTCGCACCCCTGGGCGTCGGCCAAGTCGGCGAACAACAACCTGATCCCGCTGCGCGGCGTCTTCGCGTTTGAGTACACCGGCCCGCGGGCAGCGATGAACCCGATGACGGGCATCAAGAACCTCAAGGTCGTCAAGAAGCTACCGGATCCGCTGACGGCGGCCGAGCGCGACCGGATCCTGGTCGACATGTCGAAGCACTACGATGCGCGCATCGTTGCGTACTTCCGCTTCGCCTTCTTTACTGGCCTTCGCCCTGAGGAGCTGATTGCACTTCGCTTGGAGGACGTGGACGGGGCGGCGGAGATCGTGCGCGTGCAGCGTGTGCGCACCTTCAAGGGCAGCGAACGCGACGGTTCGAAGACGCATGCCGAGCGCGACGTCGAACTGGTGCCTGAGGCGCTGGCGGCGCTGAAGGCGATGAAGCCCTTCACCACCATGAAGCTTGACGGCCGGGGCGAGCCGGTCGACATCTTCGAAAACCCCGTCACGGGCCGTCCGTGGCACGACGAGCGCAGTCAGCGCGACCACTACTGGAAGCCGACGCTCAAGCGCCTGAAGATTCGCACCCGGCGCTGTTATGCCACGCGCCACACCTATGCAACCGTCGCGCTGATGGGCGGGGTCAACCCGGCCTACATCGCCGCGCAGATGGGGCATGCGACGGCCAAGACGACGTTCGACAAGTACGCTCGGTGGATCAACGGCGCAGACGCCGGCTCCACTCGGTCCCGCCTGACTGCAGCCCTCGGCGGAATCGCACAACAATCGCACGGACCGATAGCGGCTCAGAAGTGAAAAAACCCGCAAACCCAGCACTGATGCGGGTTTGCGGGTTTCCGGTGTTGGTAGGCGCGATTGGACTCGAACCAACGACCCCCACCATGTCAAGGTGGTGCTCTAACCAGCTGAGCTACGCGCCTGCGAAGCCTTAGAGTGTAGCAGTAAATTCCAGCGCTACTTTCTGCGTGCCGACCGGACACCTGAAACTCCGGCCACCCCACCGAGCACTCGTGCCATGCGGGCTGCGTCGACCACCTCGATAGTGAATGTCATCCACGCTGTTCCTCCTTGTGCGCCGCGAAGCGTCTGCGTTTTCACACCGGTCACGTTCATCTTCTCTTTTGCGAACACCTCAGAGATGTCGCGCAACAGGCCTTGACGGTCTGCGGCCTCAACGATGACGTCCACCGGATAGAGGGCAGCCTTGCCGGCGCGCGGCACGCCCCACTCCACAGCGACGACGCGTTCGGGCGTTCGGTTCGCCATCTCGCGGAAGTTGCTGCAATCTTTGCGATGAATAGCCACACCGCGGCCACGAGTGACGTAGCCGCCGATTGGGTCAGGCGGTGCCGGCCGGCAGCAGCGCGACAGCGTCGTGAGCAGCGACTCCACGCCCACCACCAGCACGCCGCCTTTGGGCGATTCCCCTTCCGGCCGCGAGCGCTTGAGCGCGATGACCTCGTCGGGCGTGAGCACCGGCTCGGCAGGACGAAGCAAGGTCTCGATGTTGCGCAACGAGTATTCGTCCTTGCCGACAACCTCGAACAAGGCTTCGGCGTTCTTGAAGCCGAGCTGAGACGCGAGGTCGTCGAGCTTGATGGCCGTCTTTCCCTCGCGCTGCAGAAGCTTCTCGACCGCTTCACGCCCACGTGCGATGGTGTCGGCCAATGCAAGCGCATTGAACCAACCGCGCACCTTCGCCTTCGAGCGCTGACTCTTCAGGAAACCCAGTTCCGCATTCAACCAATCGAGCGACGGCCCGCCCTCTTTCAAGGCAGTCACTTCCACCGTCTGTCCGCTTTGCAGCGGCGTGTTCAGCGGCACCATTGCGCCGTCGATCTTCGCACCACGGCATCGATGACCGAGGTCGGTGTGCACTGCGTAGGCGAAGTCGATGGGGGTCGCACCCGTCGGCAGTTCGACGATCGCCGCATCGGGCGTAAAGACGTAGATGCGGTCGTCGAACACCGCCTCTCCAGCGGCCTTCGCAGGTTCGCCCTTCTCGATGAACTCGCGTTCCCACGCCAGCAGTTGCCGCAGCACTGACTTGCGCGCCTCGGCCACCTGTGCATCGAAGTCGGTTCCGGCGGAGACTCCGGCATAGCCTTTTACGCCAGCCTCCTTGTAGGCCCAGTGTGCGGCCACGCCGTGCTCTGCATGTTCATGCATGGCCCGCGTCCTGATCTGCACTTCGACTGCGCGCCCGTCCTCGTCGAGAACGATTGTGTGCAAGGACTGGTATCCATTGGGCTTGGGCTTCGCAATGTAGTCGTCGAACTCGCCCGGCAGCGGTTGATAGAGCTCATGCACGCGGCTCAAGGTCGCATAACACTCCGGCACATCGGACACGATCACGCGCATTGCACGCACGTCGAATACGCGCGCAAAGTCGAGCCCCTTGCCTTGCATCTTCTTCCAGATGCTGTAGAGATGCTTGGGCCGGCCTTGCACTTCCGCGTCAATGCCGTGCGCATGCAACTGTTCTGCGAGACGCTGTCGAAACGACTCGACCCGATGCTCGCGCTCGATGCGCTTTTCATCGAGCAGCTTGGCGACTGTCTTGTACTGCTCGGGCTGCAAGAAGCGGAACGACAGGTCTTCAAGTTCCCACTTGATCTGCCAAATGCCCAGTCGGTTCGCGAGCGGCGCGAAAACCTGCATCGATTCCTCAGCCAGCACCTGCGGACACGGCCGCTTGGAGGCCGCGAAGTAGCGCAAGGTCTGCAGCCGCGACGCAAGCCGCAACAGCACCACACGCAGGTCGCGGGAGAACGCGAGCAGCATCTTGCGCACACGCTCGGTCTGGAGCGCACGCTGGTCTGCGCCTACCTTGGCCTCTCGCGCCGCGCGCTGAATCTGCACCAGCTTGCGCGTGTGGGCGACGAGGCTCGCATTCGATGCGCCGAAGGCCTTGGCGACCACCTCCTCGGGCCTTTGCAGAAAGTCGCCGGCGTAGACGAGATAGGCTGCTGCGCGCATGGACGGCGCGGCGCCAATGCCTTGAAGAATGGCCACGACACCCTCGGCGTGGGCGAGTGCGTCTTCTCCCGTGCCCAGCAACTGCCCGGCCAACAGCGGTTCGGCAAACACACGGGCGCGAACAAGTTGCGCCGCTTCGCCGGCCGAGTGCTCGTCGACCAGTTGGACGATGGGCGCAGCGCTGCCCTGGGCAGCCGAGGAATCAGCCTCGGCGGGCGAACCCAGCAAACTGGTCCTCATGGAGAGCGCAGAAACTCCCGCACGACGGCCACCTGTTCGGGCACGACCAGCATCGGGGCATGGCCGACGTCGGTGAACTCGTGCAGATGGGCTTTCGGCCCCCGCCGGGTCATGGCCAACGCGGTCTCCTTGGTCAGCAGGTCGGAGTCGGCGCCACGAAGCAGCAGCGTGGGGCAGCGTACGGCCTCGTAGGCTTTCCAGAGCGCGGCTTCACCGGCGACAGCCATCTCGGCCGTCATGGCCTTGAAGGGCACGGCAATGTTCGGATCGTAGTGCGGCTTGAATCCATCACCGTCGGGCTTGAGCATTGGCCGGGTCAGGGCCAGCCATTGTTCGCGCGTGTGCTTGCCGAAGCCGGCCGAGATGCTGAGCATGTAGTCCGCGGCTGCTTCGACCGACGGCCAGTGCATGGGCAGGCCAAGGTAAGTGCCGATGCGCGCGATCGCTGCCGCCTGAATTGTCGGGCCGACGTCGTTGAGCACGAGCCGTGTGACCGGAGTCTGATGTAACGAGGCCACGCCGAGCCCAATCAAGCCGCCCATGCTGGGGCCGACCCAATGCACCGTTTCAGCGTTCAGGCGCGCCAGCAAGGTGACCATGTCTGCCACGTAAGCAGGCAACTGATAGCCCCACGGATCGGCCAGCCAGTCCGACTGCCCGCGGCCGGCCACGTCGGGCGCCACCACGCGGTACTCATCCGACAGCGCTGCCGCCAGGGTGTCGAAATCACGCCCCTGCCGGGACAGGCCGTGGACGCAAACCACCACCTTGGGGTTGGCGACGTCGCCCCATTCCCAGTACGCCATGCGATGAAGGCCGCGACTGTCAAGGCATTGCACATGATGCAGACGGGGCTCTTGCTTGTCGTTCATTGTTTTGCCTCTTCGATAATGCACTGTACCAACCCGCGCTAGTGTCGCGTTAAGTCACAAGTGTCGGCTGCTCGCGCCGCTGTCGGAGCGCAGTGCAAGGCGCGCCGACGAGTCATAGCCGTCGCTATGGCGAGGAGGCACAACGCCGCAATGCGCTTCGAGAGCAAGCGAGCAGCAGGCATTTGTGGCTTAACACGACACTAGGGACACCACGGCGTAACGTTGGAACGACGCGGCAATCTTCTTGAAAGGACCCTCCATGCTCAAAGCAAAAACGGCACTCGTCACTGGTTCCACCAGCGGAATCGGTCTGGGCATCGCGCTCAGCCTCGCCCGACAGGGCACGAACATCGTGCTCAATGGCTTCGGTGACGTCGAGGGGCCGAAGGCCCAGATTGCCGCACTGGGGGTGAAGGTCGGCTACTACGGCGCCGACATGAGCCAGCCCACCGAGATCGCGCAGATGATGGCCTATATCGATGCCGAATTCGGCGGCACCGACATCCTCGTCAACAACGCGGGCATCCAGCACGTGGCGCGAGTGGAAGAGTTTCCCATCGAGAAGTGGGACTCGATCATTGCCATCAACCTCAGCTCGGCATTCCACACGACGCGACTCGCCATTCCGGGAATGCGGGCCAAGAACTGGGGGCGCGTGATCAATATCGCGTCGACGCACGGGCTTGTCGCGTCGGCTCAGAAGTCAGCCTATGTGGCGGCCAAGCACGGCATCGTTGGCTTTACCAAGGCGGTGGCACTCGAAAACGCGACCTCGGGCGTGACAGTCAACGCGATCTGTCCCGGATGGGTGCTCACTCCCTTGGTTCAAAAGCAGATCGATGATCGAGCCGCCAAGGAAGATATTTCGGTTGAGAAGGCGAAGATCGATCTGCTGGGAGAAAAGCAACCGTCCTTGCAATTCGTGACGCCGGAACAGCTGGGTGAACTCGCAGTGTTCCTGTGCTCGCCGGCGGCCGACAACGTTCGTGGCGCGGCTTGGAACGTGGACGGCGGGTGGACAGCGCAATAGCTGCCACTTCGTCATCTCCCTTCTTGAACGGACACCGCTACCGTTGATAGGACGACCCAACCAGCAGCGCAGGTTTTTTCGAACGGATACATGTCAAGTTGTTTCGTCCATCAAGCCTGTGAACGCAAGATTTGTAAGAGAGGGTCAGAACAGGGGTTTGGACGTCCCAAACCTGCGCAAAATGCCTCTGTTACAAATTCGGAGTCCAAAAACATGACCACCGCACCCACCGCCCGCGCCGACCGAGTCGTCGTAGTTGACGACGACGCGCGGATCCGCGACCTGCTGCGGCGCTACCTGACCCAAGAAGGGTTCGAAGTCCTGCTGGCGGAAGACGCCAAGGCGCTCAATCGAGTTCTCACCCGCGAGACGGTCGACCTGATCGTGCTCGATCTCATGCTGCCCGGCGAAGATGGCCTGTCCATTTGTCGTCGCCTGCGGGCCGCCAACGACGTGACACCGATCATCATGCTCACCGCCAAGGTAGAAGACGTGGACCGCATCGTGGGCCTGGAAGTCGGCGCCGACGACTACCTGCCCAAGCCCTTCAACCCGCGCGAACTGCTGGCCCGCATCCATGCAGTGCTGCGCCGCCGTCCTTCGCTGGAGGCCCCTGGAGCGCCGGCCAAAGAAGCTTTGACCGTCACCTTCGGGCCGTTTGAATTCGACCTGGCCCTGCGCCGGCTCTCGAAGGAAGGCGAGCAGATCGCGCTCACAACCGGTGAGTTCTCGATGCTGAAGGCCCTGGTGCGCCACCCGCGCCAGCCGCTGTCGCGAGACAAGCTCGCCCAACTGGCGCGAGGCCGCGAATTCGAGCCCTTTGACCGCAGCCTGGACGTGCAGATCTCGCGCCTTCGCAAGATGATCGAACCCGATCCGGCGCAACCGCGCTACATCCAGACGGTGTGGGGTGTCGGCTACGTCTTCGTGCCGGACGGTGCGGCCTGATCCCTTGCTTAAGCCAAACTTGGGTTAAGACCCGGCCCCCATCTGTGGGGCCGTTTCCTTTTTATTGCCAATGCAAGCTCTGCTAGATTCGCGCAGCATCAACTCCCCTCCCTCTCTCCCCTCAATGGCCAAGAAACACGTCGCGCTCAGTCTCTTCTGGCGCACCTTCTTTCTGCTGGCCATCCTCCTCGCAGGCGGAGTGTTCGCGTGGACGCAGACCTTCCGCGCGATGGAATTCGAACCGCGTGCGGTCCAGGCGGCGCAGCAGATCGCCGCGCTCGTGAGTCTGTCTCGTGCCGCCTTGCGCAACACCGATGGCATCAACCGCGTAGCGCTCATCAAGAGCATGCAGAGTCAGGAGTCAATGCGGCTTCAGCCGCGCGAACCCGGGGACAAGTGGGAGCCGTACGAGGTCGATCGCTTCACACGTGCGATCGGGCAGGAGCTTCGCTCGCGCCTCGGTTCGGACACCTTGGTGGCAAGCGAAGTCAACGGTTCACCCGGGCTATGGGTGGGCTTTTCCTTCGACGACAAGGACCCGTATTGGCTGCAAGCCGACCCGACGCGCATGGTGCCGATCAGTTGGACGACCTTGATCGTGTGGGCCGGCGTGGCGCTGGTGGCGACGGTGCTTGGCTCGGTCGCGATTGCGCGGCTCATCAATCAGCCTTTGCGCGACCTGTCGTTCGCGGCGAGTCGCATCCGTGAGGGCGAGTTCGATTCGAGGCTCGACGAGAACACGCTCACGAGCGAGATTCGACAGGTCAACATGGGTTTCAACCGAATGGCACGCGAGCTTGCCAAGATCGAAGAAGACCGCGCGGTGATGCTCGCCGGCATTTCGCACGACCTGCGCACACCGTTGGCTCGCTTGCGGCTCGAAGCCGAGATGAGCGTCGAAGACGACGAGGCCAAGCGCAACATGGCGCTCGACATCGACCAGCTCGACGCGATCATCGACAAGTTCATGGATTACGCGCGGCCGGGCGAGGTCAAGCTGATACCGGTGCATCTGTCGAGCCTCGTGGACCGTGAGATGGCGGCCTTCCGCGATCCGAGCCAGATTCGCATCACGTCGCGCGTAGCGATCGACACGAAAGTGATGGCAGACGAGACCGAGCTGGGTCGAGTACTTCAGAACCTGTTCGAGAACGCACGGCGGTATGGGCGCACGACCGACACCGGAATTGCCCGAGTGACGGTGAGTTATGCGCGGACCGGGCCCTGGGTAATCCTGAGCGTTCGCGACCACGGCCCTGGGGTGGATCCGAAGAAGCTCGGACAGTTGACGACACCGTTCTTCCGAGGCGACGCGGCGCGCACGGCTGCCACTGGGGCGGGGTTGGGGCTGGCGATTGTGGAGAAGGCAGTGCAGCGGATGGGTGGCACCTTCGAGATTGCGAATGCGGCGGAGGGAGGGCTGGTGGCGCACATCCGGTTGAAGAAGGCGCCCTGATCAGCGCCTCGTCGTGGGAGTGCCCTGTCGGCTTGGCCGCTGGGGAGGGGTGATGTGGCCTCGGCTTTTCGCGTCGACCGGACCGCGCTGCGCGCGCCCTCACCCCAGCCCTCTCCCAGAGGGCTGGACCTTTACGTACGCTGGACACGCGGAAGATGGCCGTTGGAGCAAATTTTTCACCTACGAGGTTTGAAGAAGGCGGGGTTGACGCATGACAAGTTCATGTTTGCTCAGAGGCCCAGGCCCCTCACCCCAGCCCTCTCCCCGAAGGGGCGAGGGA
>Ga0136846_1207967_pt1 | contig 12225 bp, 9 predicted proteins | sample HopSoiMetagenom2_FD_96841 | JGI IMG/M metagenome (GOLD analysis project Ga0136846, IMG submission 96841) | Grasslands soil microbial communities from Hopland, California, USA - 2 Assembly 2016 (version 4) | ecosystem: Environmental > Terrestrial > Soil > Grasslands | place: USA: Hopland...
TGAATTCGCTGCGTGTTCGCGGCGAACAGCTGCTCGAATGGCTGCGCACAGAGCGGCCCGACGTGCTCGCGCTGCAGGAAACCAAGACGCAGGATGCGGATTTTCCACATCCGGAATTCACGGCGGCCGGCTATCACAGCGTGTTCAGCGGGCAGAAAACCTACAACGGCGTCGCGCTGCTCGCGAAGCTGCCGATGACGGACTTCATACGCGACATCCCCGATTTTGACGACCCGCACCGGCGCGTGCTGGCGGCCAGCATCGGGCGCTTCCGCGTCATCAATCTCTACGTGCCTAACGGCCAGGCGCCGGGCTCGGAGAAGTTTGCATACAAGATGAGATGGCTGGCGGCGCTCACGAGGTGGCTGGCCGCGGAAGCAGCGCAGCATCCCGGGCTCGTGGTGCTCGGTGACTTCAACATCGCCCCCGAGGACCGCGACGTGCACGATCCGGCCGCCTGGGTCGGCTGCGTGCACGTCAGCCCGGAGGAGCGCGCCGCGCTCGCGGGCATCCTCGATCTCGGGCTGATCGACGCCTTCCGGCGATTCGAGCAGCCGGAGAAGTCGTTCAGCTGGTGGGACTACCGCCAGGGCGCCTTCCGGCGCAACAACGGCCTGCGCATCGACCTGATCCTCGTGCACCGGCAACTGGCGCCGGCCCTGCAGGCCGTGCGCATCGACGTGGACCCGCGGCGTGTCGAGCGGGCCTCGGACCACACGCCCGTCATCGCCGTTTTCGACGCCGGGAGCTGACCTGCGGCGAGCGCACTGTCGGCGGGCTTTACAGCAATAAGATCGCGGCCGCGATCGTGGCCGCACCCGATCGTGACGCGGATCACGCATGCCGCAGGGTCGGGTTCCATCTGCTGGAGTTTTGGGTACCCGCTGCCTAGACTCGCGCATCTTGTTAGTGCGCACAGCTATCCGATCGTGATGATGGAAACCCGTCGCAGCGATTACGACGTCACCGACACGGTGCTCGTGAGTTCAGCTCTCGACGTACGCCATGCGATCGAAGAGCTCTTCGCGAAGGTCTGGCCGGGCCAGAAATTCCCCGCCTTCGCGCACGTCTTCCACGATTTCGAGCGGATGTTCTCGGGTCGCATGCCCGGCTACTTCGGCGTCGACACCGTCTACCACGACCAGCAGCACACGCTCGACATCACGCTCGCCACCGCGCGGCTCATCGTCGGCCACGAGCTGACGGTTGCGGAACCGCAGCGCTTCGGCGCGGAGCGCGCGATGCTCGGCATCGTCGTCGCGCTGTTCCACGACGTGGGCTACCTGCGGACGACGCGCGATACCGATGTGCCGAACGGCGCGGAGTTCACCACCGTGCACGTCTCGCGCGGCGCGGCGTTTCTGCGCGACTATCTACCCAAGATCGACCTGGGCTCTTGGGCGAACATCGCCGCCGAGATCATTCACTACACGGGCTACGAGCGGCCGTTCAAGAACATCATTGCCCCCGACCCGCGCGATCACAAGCTCGGTCACTTCGTCGGCACGGCCGACCTCATGGCGCAGATGGCCGACCGCTGCTATCTCGAGAAGTGCCGCGACCGCCTGTACGCGGAGTTCGTGCTCGCGGGCGTCGCGCTGCCGATCGGCGAAAACGGGCACGTGAAGGTGCGCTACGCCTCGGGCCTCGACCTGCTGCGCCAGACGCCGAAGTTCGTGTTCGACATGCGCACGAAGCGCCTCGACGGCGAGTTCAACCGCGCCTACCGCCATCTCGAAGTGCTGTACGGCGGCCGCAACCCGTACGTCGAATCGATCGACCGCAATCTCGAGTACCTGCAGCGCATCCTGCGCAGCGAGAACTGGCGCCTGCTGCGGCGTCAGCCGCCGGTGTTCACCGGCGTCGAGGACTCGATGGCGACGACGCGCACGCTCATGCTGGGCGCGATCAAGAAAGTCTGGGGTTGAGCGTCGGGGCGAACCGACGGCGACAGCCTCAGGCCAACCAGGGACCGAGACGCGCCATCTCCGGCGCCGGATCCACGTTCACCACATAGCGCGCGAAATTCCCCTCGAGGGTCGCGAGCACTTCCTTCTTGCCTTCGATCACCGCTCCTGACAGCACGGCGCGCAAGCCGTCGAGCTGCAATACCGCCTGCGCGCGCGCGGCGATCGGCGCGTGCGACAGGTGCCAGGGCTCCGGTGACACGCCGCCACGATCGGTGGTGTACGGGCGGAAGAAGCCGAACGCGTGCATGTGCCGATCGAGCCAGGCCGTGAGGCGTTCGAACGGACCTCCGCGCTGGTACTCGGCAGGCACCGCCTGCAGTTGGTAGCCGACGGGCAGTGCCGCGGCGTCCATGACGTCGAAGTCCGTACCCCAATGATGGCGGCTCGCGCCCGGCAACGCCGACCACCACAGGATGGCGTTGACCCGGTCGATCGGCGACCGCGTGCGGATGTCGAACGGTTGGCCGGCTCGGTCCTGGACCGGCCGTTCACCCCGGAATTTGCCGTTCCAGATGGCCAACTGGCGCTCGAAATCCCGGAAGCCGGAGAAGGCCACCAGGTCGATGCCATCGATCGCGGCCGCCGCCCGCATCGCGAGATACGGGCCAACCACGTCGCGATGCAGGAAACAGCGCGCCGGGGCGGGGAGGTGCTCGACCTCGCGCAGGTGGCCACGGCTCTGGCCGGTGACCTCTTCCAGCGTGAATTCAGCGGGTTGGCGCATGGCGGCATGGTAGCGCAGGCGGACACCTACTCCGGCCGAGGGACTTGCGGACCTAGTCGACATCGCGGTGCTCTCCCCAAGGTGCGCCGGTGGCCCAGCCTGAAAGCGGGCAGGTAAGATGCGTGAAAACGACAAGACCCTGACCGGGGACGGGTTCGACCGATCTGTGAACGTCACCTTCAAGAGCAAATACATCACCGTCGCCATTGTCGCGGCCCTGCTGGCCTCCCTGGCCGTCGGCGCCGTGATGGTCTACGAAAATCGTGCGCAGCACGTTGCGCTGCTGGATTCCGCCGCGGCCGACGCGCGTGATCGCGTGCTCGGCGAGCTCGCGCTGCGCGCCGGCGACATCGCGCGCCACGTTTCGGAACGCGTCGGCGATCCGATGCTGCGCGGCGACCGCGCGGCGATCATCGCCGCACTGGAAGATTTCAAACGCGACGACACCTTCATGGGTGTCGTGCTCCGCGACGTCTCCGGCAATCCGTTCTACGCCTGGCGACGACCACGCGCCGGCACCGACACCATCACGCGCAGCACCGTCAGCCCGGTGCGCGCGAACGTCCAGACGATGCCCGGCATCGAGACGCCGACCACGATCGGTGAAGTCGAGGTCGAGCTCCGCTCGATCGAGGCATCTCCCGAGGCGGCTGCGTCGCGCAACCAGTTCGACTCGATGCAGCGCCGCCAGCTGCGCAAGGCGCTGATCCTCACGGGCGTGTTCTGCGCGACGGCGCTGCTGGTCGGCTTCCCGCTCGCGTGGTGGGCTGGCCGCCGCGTGAAACAGCCGATCACGTCGCTCATCAAGAGCGCTGATCGAATCGCTCAGGGCGACTACTCGCGCCCGCTCGAAGTCGGTCGCCGGGACGAGCTCGGCGAGCTGCAGGCGGCACTGGAACGCATGCGCCAGAAGCTGCGCCAGACGACGATCAACAAGAACTACCTGACGAACGTGCTCGGCAGCATGACCGACGCGGTGTTCGTGACCTCGCCCGACGGCGTGATCCGCATGGCCAACCAGTCGGCCTGCAAACTACTCGCCTGGGGCGAGGACGAGCTCGTCGGCCGCGGCATCGTCTCGATCCTCGACGAACGCGAGCGCACCGAGTTCGACATGCTGCGCGCGTCCTCGGACACCCGCGAGACCGTGGTGAAGACGCGGCACGGCCAGACGATCCCGGTGGCGATCACCGGCTCGCAGATTTCCACCGACGATCCGCAATACCAGGGCACCATCTTCGTCGTGCGCAACGTCACGGAGCGGAAGCGCGCCGAACGGCGCATCCGCTACCTCGCGCGCTACGACGCGCTGACGAAGGTGCCGAACCGCATGCAGTTCCAGCACCTGCTGCAGCAGGCGATCGCACGCGCATTGCGCAACAAGACGTCGCTGGCACTGCTGTACCTGGACATGGACCGTTTCAAGGAGATCAACGACACGTTCGGTCACGCCGCCGGCGACCGCACGCTCGAGATCCTCACCGAGCGCCTGACGCGCGCGTTGCCGCCGGAGACGGTGATCGGCCGCCTCGCAGGCGACGAGTTCGCCGTGTTCGTCGACGACCTCGCGTCCGACGCCGACAATCGCGGCACGGTCGCGCAGCTCGCGCGCAGCGTGCTCGCCGAAATCGGCCGCGCGTTCCAGCTGCAGGAGCACGAGGTATTCCTCACGGCATCGATCGGCGTCGCATTCTGTCCACGCGATGCCGAGAACGTCATCGACCTGATCCGCAACGCCGACGCGGCGATGTATCACTCGAAGCAGAACGGCGGGAATTCCTTCGCGTTCTATTCACCCGAGATGAACGCGGCTGCCGTCGAGCGATTGATGCTCAAGAGCAAGCTCCGTCGCTCGCTCGAGCGCGACGAGTTCGTCGTGCATTACCAGCCCAAGGTCGACCTGCGCGACGGCCGCATCATCGGCGCCGAAGCGCTGTTGCGCTGGCGGCTGCCGGGCCACGGGGACATCCCGCCGTCGCTGTTCATTCCGCTCGCGGAAGAGACCAACCTCATCCTCGAGGTTGGTGAATGGGTATTGAACCGCGTGTGCCGGGACTACCGCGAGCTGCAGCAGACGGTGACGACGCCCGGCCGCATCTCGCTGAATCTCTCGCTCAAGCAGCTGCGCCAGGCGAGCTTCATCCTTCGCTTCCGTTCCGTGTTCCGCAAACACGGCGTGAGCCCGACGTGCTTCGAGCTCGAGATCACCGAGACCACGCTGATGGCCGACAGCAAGCGCACGCTGCACCTGCTCGACGAGCTGTACGCGATGGGCCTGCATCTTTCCATCGACGACTTCGGCACCGGCTATTCGTCGCTGTCGGCTTTGCAGCAGTTCCCGATCGGCACGCTCAAGATCGACCAGTCGTTCGTGCGCGACGTCGATGACGACGAGAGCGACGCGACCATCGTGCGCACCGTCATCGAGATGGGGCGCAGCCTCAAGATGCACGTCATCGCCGAGGGCGTCGAATCGCTCGGCCACCTGAACTTCCTGCGCCGTCATCACTGCGGATTCGGCCAGGGCAAGCTGTTCGGCGAACCGGTGACGCTCGAGGAGATGCGACTGCTGCTGGCCCGTCAGCAGGAAACGGGCCCCGCATTCGCCGGGCTGATCGCGCAGTCCGCGACCAGCGACAAGCTCGCGCGTCCGCGCGGCGCCTGATCCATCGCGGGGCGGGTCCCGATGGGCCCGGCCCCGCACCTTGCGTCGGCCGACTCAAGCTACTTCGCAGCCGCCGATTTCCCTTCGAATCGCGCCTGGCAATCGCCGACCGACGAAGCACTCTTCTCACCGGAACGTTCCAGCGCTTCGAGGACGGTCACCAGCCGGTGCAAATTCGACACGTGATCGCTGAGGATCAACGCGTTCGTATCGGTGAACGCCGCCATGTGTGCGGACTGCGGCATGAGTGGGCGCAGCACCGGCACGGCCTGCGCCGCGCAGATATTCTTCACCGTCACGACCAGCGTCGCGATGTCGTCGGGCGCGCCGGACTTGAAGTTGCGGTCCGTGTACACGGGCGTGGCAAGCTGGCGCGCATTCGCGTCAGGCTCCACGATGATCCAGTCGCCCTGCGGAACCGCGACCACCTGGTGCACGGAGAGGATCGCGAGCAGCTTCTCGTAGGTGATGCGATCGGGATCCATGCCGGCGAGCGGCGCCTGGCCGTGCACGCGCGGATCGATGATGAACTGCTTGCCGCTGCGCTTCGCATAGCGGGCGATGAGGTCACCGAGATCGATTTCCGACGACGACGCACGCGACGGGGACGCGCCGGCGGACGGCGCGGAGTCCTGCGCGGCAGCCGCGAATGGCAGCGCGAGCAATGCGGCTGCGCCGATGGCGAGTAGCGATTTCATTTATTCTCCCTGGTCCGCCGGTGGTTAGTCCTGGCGTCCGCGCCGCGGCGGTGGCGGCGCGAAGCCGAGTCGTGATTCGTCCCAGAAGCGGTTGGTCGTGCCGCAGTCGATGACCTGCTTGCGGCACAGCGTCTCGCGCCACTCGTACTTGATGATGTGACGACTGTCGGCGTTCGACTCCGCCACGAACGCCACCTCGCGCACGGGGTCTGCACGCCGCTCGCCGTAGCCCGTTCCGACGGATTCGTCACGACGCGCGCGCGCATCGGATTTCGTCGCGGGAGCGGCATTTCCGGCGGAGCGCCCGGCGTCCTCCTCGGGCGCCGGCTGCATGACGCGCGGTGGGGGCGGCGACTCGGGCTGCAGCTCGCGGTAGACCGCGACGGCGATGACGCCGCGTGCCGAGCGGTCGCCGAACGCTTCCGCATATGAATCCTTCCAGTCGGTGAAATAGAACTCGTTGATCTCGTCGAGACTCGCGCGCCAGCCGGCGTAGTCCTGCGTGTCCCATGCACCGATGACATACATGGGCTCATCGCGCGTCAGCTCCGATTTGCGGCCGTCGATGATGTTGCGGCCGTCGACGGCGATCACCAGGCCGAGCCGTTCATTGCCCGTATTCCGCACGCGCAGCCGGTAGCGCGCGCCGCGCTCGGCCTGCAGGTACGAGCGCAGCGCGCCATCCCGCGATTCCACGGGGATTTCCTGGAAGCGGGTTCCATCGGGCGCGACGATCTCGAGGCTCACGGGCGACGGGGAATGCGCGGCGGCCACTCCCGCAAACAGGCCCAGGATCATCACGTGTGCCCACGCGCGTTTCATTTGACATCTCCTCGTACACGCCGGTGGCGTGTGCGGATGTGAACGGCGGCCCGACGCCCCTCGGGTTAACTGTAGAATCGCGCCCCCGAACTCCGAACCCCCACATGCTCGAGCTCCGTGACCTGCGCCTGCGCCGTGGCGCCGCCGTCCTCATCGACAAGGCGAACCTGACCATCTTCCGCGGCGACAAGATCGGCATCGTCGGGCGCAACGGGACCGGCAAGTCGAGCCTCCTCGCCTTGTTGCGCGGCGAGCTCGGCGCAGACGGCGGCGACTACTCGGTGCCCGGCAAGCTCAACTTCGTGTCGGTATCGCAGGAGCTGCCGCGCACCGAAGCGACCGTGCTCGAATATGTGCGCAGCGGCGACACGCGGCTCATGGCGATCGAGGCCGAGCTCGAGAAGGCGCGCGCGGCCGACGACGGCATGAAGGAAGCCGAGTTGCTCGGCGACTACGACTCGGCGGGTGGTTGGACGTCCACGGCGCGCGCGGCGGAGCTCGCCGACGGTCTCGGCTTCGCGCCCGAGGACGTCGAACGCCAGGTCAAACATCTGTCGGGTGGTTTGCAAATGCGCGCGAACATGGCGCGCGCGCTGATGTCGCGCGCCGACGTGCTCATGCTCGACGAGCCGACCAACCACCTCGACCTCGACGCCGTGCTGTGGCTCGAGAGCTGGCTGCAACGCTTTCCCGGCACGCTGCTGCTCGTCTCGCACGACCGCGAGTTCCTCGACGACATCGTCAACCGCATCGTGAATCTCGAGAATGGCCAGCTCACGCACTGGACCGGCAACTACACCGACTTCCAGCGCCAGCACGCCGCGAGCATCCAGCAGTCCGCAGCGATGGCGGCGCGCCAGCAGCGCGAAGTCACGAGGCTGCATTCGTTCATAGACCGCTTCCGCGCGCAGGCCAGCAAGGCGCGCCAGGTACAAAGCCGCATCAAGGCACTGTCGAAGCTCGAGACGATCGCGACCTACCAGGAGCTCGACACGTTCGAATGGGAGTTCGCCGCGGCCAACAAGCTGCCGCAGCCGCTCGTCACGCTCGATGGCGCGGACGCGGGATATGGCGAGCGCCGCGTTCTCACGAAGGTCAGCCGCTCGGTGAACCCGGGCGAGCGCATCGGAATTCTTGGCCGCAACGGCGCCGGCAAGTCGACCTTGATGAAGCTCATCTCGGGCGCCGTGGCCCCGTTGAATCACGACTCGGGCGGTGAACGAGTGGCGTCACCGGACCTCATCGTCGGCAACTTCGCCCAGCTCGAAGTCGACCGACTCGACGCGCGCGATACGGCATTGATCGCGCTGACCAACCGCATCGACGAGATGGGCGTACGCGGTCAGTGGGACGAGCAGCGACGGCGCAACCACCTGGGCGGCTTCGGCTTCCGTGGCGACCGCGTATTCGAGCCGGTCGTCCACTTCTCCGGCGGCGAGCGCGCGCGACTCGCTCTCGCAATCCTCGTCGCCGAGCGTCCCAATCTGTTGCTGCTCGACGAGCCCACCAACCACCTCGATTTCGAGATGCGGCACTCGCTGATTACCGCCTTGCAGGGATTTGCCGGCGCCGTGATCGTCGTGTCGCACGATCGCGGATTGCTGCGCAGCGTGTGCGACCAGTTCTGGCTCGTGGCGGACGGCGTCGTGCAGGACTACGACGGCGATCTCGACGACTACGCCACCTGGCTCGAGAAGCGCGGGGGCGCGGCAACGACGCCGTCAGCACCGAAACCGCGCACCGGCGACAAGCGGGAGAAGAAGAAGGACGCCGGCGGCCGCAAGGACCTTGCCCCGAAGCGCGAGGAACTCAAGGCACTGGAGACGTCACTGGCCAAGCTTGGCCAGGAACGGGACAAGCTCGAGAAGGAGCTCGCCGGTCTCGACTACCAGCGCGACCCGGCCCATGCGCGCAAGGTGACCGAGCGGCACGCGGCCGTGGTCCGTGATATCGAGCAAATGGAGACACGCTGGCTCGAGCTGTCGGAGCGGCTAGAATCACTGGATGGCCGATGAGCCAGAAGAGCCAGGGATAGATCCGTCTCCCCCGCCACCGGAGCCGCCAAGCAAGCGGCGCTGGGGCCGTCGCATCTTCCAGTTGTTCCTGGTGGCATGGGCGGTCGTCGCGGGCTGGAACGTCTTCAAACCACTGCCGGACGGCACGCACGTGCGCGGTGAGATCGTCGAGACGCCGCTCTCCGAAGTGCACTTCCTCGCCGACGTGACCACCGCGGATCCGTTCGGCGCGCCGGTCGTACGGCAACAGATCTTCGATTCGATGTTCAGGCTCATCGGCGATGCACGCGAATACCTGGTGCTCGATTTCTTCCTGTTCAATTCGCAGCGCGGGGCGATGCTCGAGACCAAGCCGCAGCGCGCGCTGTCCTCGGAGCTGCGCGACGCGCTGCTGGCGCGCAAGGCCGCAGTGCCGGGGCTCAAGGTGGTGGTGATCGCCGATCCCGTGAACGACGTGTACGGCGGACTGCCCTCGAAGGATCTCGCGGCGCTGGCGGACGCCGGCATCGACGTGGTGCGCGTGGATCTCGACCGGCTGCGCGATCCGAATCCGGTCTACTCGGGCCTGTGGCGCCTCACGATGAAGTGGTGGTCCGGCGACGGCTCCGGCGACCCGTTCCTGCCCAATCCACTCGACGCCGGCCCGGAGAAGGTGTCGTTCGGTGCGTGGGCCCGCTTGCTCAACTTCAAGGCCGACCATCGCAAGGTGATCATCGCGGACGACGGCAAGGGCGGCATGACCGGCATGGTGATGTCGGCCAACCCGCATGACGCCAGCAGCCTGAACTCCAACGTCGCGATCCGGTTGTCGGGCACCGCGCTCGCGCCGCTGCTGGAAAGCGAGCTCGCCCTCGCGCGCGGCTCGGGCTGGCACGATCCCTGGAAGCCACCCGTCCCCGTCCCGCTGCCCGCGCCGCAGCCCGAGAAGGCCGCGCGCGTGCAAGTACTCAGCGAGGGGGAGATCCGCTCGGCGGTCGTGCGCAACCTCGAAGGCGCGGGCGTCGGCGACAGCATCGACATCGCGATGTTCTATCTGTCGGAGCGCGACGTGATCCAGGCGTTGCTCGGCGCCGCGCGGCGCGGCGCGGCGGTGCGCCTGATCCTCGATCCCAACAAGGACGCGTTCGGCCACGAGAAGAACGGCATCCCGAACCGCTCGGTGGCCGCGGAGCTGTCCGCGGCCTCGGACGGCGCGATCAAGGTGCGCTGGTTCCGCACGCACGGCGAACAGTTCCACACGAAACTGGTCGCGGTACGCACTGCGAAGGAGTACTGGTTCACGACCGGTTCGGCGAACCTGACCCGACGGAACATCGCCGATTACAACCTCGAAGCCAACGTCGCGGCCGCCGTGCCACCCGGGGCCGAAATCGCGACGACGATCGGCGCGTGGTTCGACCAGCTGTGGAACAACCGCGGCGGACCGCCGGATCTCGAGTACACCAGCGACATCGGCGCGTACGCCGATCCGTCGCAGGGGACCTACTGGTTGTACCGGTTCATGGAAGGAACCGGCTTGAGTACGTTCTAGCTACGGATCTCTCGGCTCGTTCGCCACGGCCGCCGCGGCCCGCTTCTCGAGCTCGCTGACCGCCGCGGTTGCCGCGGCCTGGAACGCCGCGACCACTTCGTTGAGCCGATCGGCCGCCGCCACGGCCGAACCCTGCGCGGCGAAGCTCGCGAGCAATTCGCGATCGCGATGGCGACCCAGCGTGCAGTCGAAGGCTACGAACGCGGTCGGCGCCGAACCGCTGCCGGTCTTTCGAGACGCCACGTAGTCGCTCTCGAAACGCCGGAGCGTGCAACGCAGGTCGTATTTGGGCGCGTACGGCGACGTGTCGTCGAATACCGCGGAGAAGGAACCGCTCGACCGCAGACCGTCGACGATGAAGCTCGCGATCATGTCCGGCGCCGGCGCGGCCCAGCGGCTCGCGGCGTAGAAATCGAAACGACTGTCGCTGCGCAGGAGGACGATGCGATCCGAGTCGAGGCCAGGCCCGGCATGGGGCCGCTGCAGCAGCACGCTGCCCGCTGGCTGCGAGTTCGCCGGAGTGGTCGCTTCGCGCGCGGGCAGACGCAATACGTAGCTCTGCGGGGCCGCGAGCTTGCTGTCGAGCAGACTGCCGCAGCCGGCGCACAGCGCGGCAACCAGCACACCAGCGAGGCGGAACTTCATCGCGGAATCTCCACGCCGCGGTAACTCGGCTCGTACAACAGTTGCGACGGATCGGCCTTGAGGCTGCGCGAGAGCTCCGCGAATTCCTGTGCAGCCTGGCGGCTGTCGCGCAGCAGCCGTTCCATCTCCGGCAGGCTGTCGCGCAGGAACAAGCCGAGATCCTCGCGGTGATCGGTCATGAGCTTGTCGAGATTGGCCGTCGTCTTGTCGAGGTTCTCTGAAATCGAGCGCAGGCGTTCCGACGCGGCCGTGAGATTCGGACCCGAGACGTCGATGAGCTGGCGCGCGCCCGCCGCCGCGGCGCGCACGTCCGTGAGCGTGGTCTTGAGGTCCGCGACCACCTGGCCGGCATCGTCCATCGTCTTCGGCAGCGTCGCCGCACTCTTCTCGAGGTGCTTCATCGTGTTCGAGAACGCGACGATGTTGTCGTCGGACATCACGCGCGACGCGCGATCCACGACCTCGGTGGCGCGGCCGACGAGCTCGGGCAGGCTGGCCAGCAGCCGGTCGAAGTTCGACTGGACCGAATCGATGACCGGGTATTGTTCGCTGGGCACCGGGGCCATGCGGCCTTTGGCGTTGGCCAGCAGGTCGATGTACAGCAGGCCGGTGACGCCCTGCATCGCCAGGGAGGCGAGCGTGTCCTTGGAAATCGGCGTGTGCGAGTCGATGTCCGCGATGACCTGTACGCGGTCGGACGCGCGCTTGTCGATGCGGATCGTGACGACGCGGCCCACCTCGACGCCCAGGTAGCGCACCGTGCTGCCACGGTTCAGGCCCGAGACGCTGCCCTGGAAGTAGATCTCGTAACGGTTGTAGTCGCGCGCGTCCGACGAGCCCGCGTACCAGTACACGAACAACGCGCCCATGGTCGCGATCAGCAGCACGAAGGCGCCGACGGCGGTGTAGTTAGCTTCACGCTCCATGCGGATCGTCCTGGCCCGACGCGAAGCGTACTGCGCGTTCGCCGTGGAAATACGCCTGGATCCACGGGTGCGGATTGGCGGTGATGCCGGCCAGCGTGTCGCTGGTCATCTTGCGGTCGATGATCACCCCGACACGATTGCAGGTTCTGAAGATCGTGTCGAGATCGTGGGTGATCATGATGACGGTCAGGCCCATTTGTTCGCGCAGGTCCATGAGCAGCTCGTCGAA
>Ga0136846_1214486_pt1 | contig 12221 bp, 8 predicted proteins | sample HopSoiMetagenom2_FD_96841 | JGI IMG/M metagenome (GOLD analysis project Ga0136846, IMG submission 96841) | Grasslands soil microbial communities from Hopland, California, USA - 2 Assembly 2016 (version 4) | ecosystem: Environmental > Terrestrial > Soil > Grasslands | place: USA: Hopland...
GGCCCGGGTGACGCCGGTGTAGAGCAGGTTGCGCTGGAGCATCATCCACGAGCTCATGGTGAGCGGGATGACCACGGCGGGGTACTCGCTGCCCTGGGACCGGTGGATGGTGACCGCGTAGGCGTGGGCGAGCTCGTCCAGTTCGTCGAAGCCGTACTCCACCGGCTCGTCCTCGTCGGTGAGCACGGTCAGCACGTGGTCCTCCAGCGAGATGCCGGTGACGACCCCGACGGTGCCGTTGAACACGCCCGCCGCGCCCTTCTCGTAGTTGTTCCGCAGCTGGGTCACCTTGTCCCCGACCCGGAACACGCGGCCGCCGTAGCGCCGTTCCGGCTGGCCGTCGCGGAACGGCGTCAGCGCCTGCTGCAGGGCCAGGTTCAGGTTCCCGGCCCCGGCCGGGCCGCGGTGCATCGGGCACAGCACCTGCACGTCGCGCCGCGGGTCCAGGCCGAACCGGGCCGGGATGCGCCGGGCCACGATGTCCGTCACCAGCGCCGGGACCTCCTCCGGCTCGTCGCAGGAGAACCAGAAGAAGTCGGCGAAGCCGGTCAGCCCGGGCGAAACGCCCGCGTTGATCTTGTGCGCGTTGACCACGATGCCGGACTGCTGGGCCTGCCGGAAGATCTTGGTCAGCCGCACCACCGGCAGCGTCCCCGCGGTGAGCAGGTCGCGCAGCACCTCGCCGGCACCGACCGAGGGCAGCTGGTCGACGTCCCCGACCAGCAGCAGGTGCGCGCCCGGCGGCACCGCCTTGACCAGCTTGTTGGCCAGGATCAGGTCCACCATCGAGGTCTCGTCCACGACCACCAGGTCGGCGTCCAGCGGCGTGGCGGCGTCGAACGAGGGTTCCCCGCCCGGCCGCAGCTGCAGCAGGCGGTGGATGGTGGCCGCTTCGTGCCCGGTGAGTTCGGCCAGCCGCTTGGCGGCCCGGCCGGTCGGGGCGGCCAGCACGACCTTGGCCCCCTTGGCCTTCGCCAGGGCCACGACCGAGCGGACCGTGAAGCTCTTGCCGCAGCCGGGCCCGCCGGTCAGCACCGCGACCCGCGAGGTCAGCGCCAGCCGCACCGCCTCTTCCTGCTCCGGGGCCAGCGGCGCCCCGGTGCGGCTCCGCAGCCAGGCCAGCGCCTTGTCCCAGTCGACCGCGCGGAACCCCGCCAGGCGGTCGGCCCGGGCGGCAAGCAGGCGCAGGAGGGCGGATGACAAAGCTCGTTCGGCCATCAGGAAGGGCGGCAGGTAGACGGCGGGAACCTGCGGTGCGGTCTCAGCCCCGTCGGACGAAGCCGCCGGGACGCTTTCCCGGATCACGCCCTCGGCCGCGGCCAGCTCGTCCAGGCACGGGGCGATCAGCTCGGCCGGCACCTCGAGGATCTTGGCCGCGTCGGCCAGCAGGTTGGGCGCGGGCAGGTAGCAGTGCCCGTCGTCGGCCGCCTCGGACAGGGTGTACGCCAGCCCGGCCTTGATCCGCTCCGGGCTGTCGCGGGCGATGCCGACCGCGGCGGCGATCGTGTCCGCGGTCTTGAAGCCGATGCCCCACACGTCGGCGGCCAGCCGGTACGGCTCGTCGCGCACCACCGCGATGGCCTCGTCGCCGTACTTCTTGTAGATCCGCACCGCCAGCGAGGTGGACACCCCTACGCCCTGCAGGAACACCATCACCTCCTTGATGGCCTTCTGCTCGGCCCAGGCGGCGGTGATCTTCGCGGTGCGCTTGGGGCCCAGGCCGTCGACCTCGATCAGGCGCGCGGGCTCGGATTCGATGATGTGCATGATGTCGACGCCGAAGTGGGCGACCATGCGCTCGGCCATCACCGGGCCGATGCCCTTGATCAGCCCCGAGCCCAGGTAGCGCTGGATGCCCTGGGTGGTGGCGGGAAGCACGGTGGTGTAGGAGTGCACCTCGAACTGCCGGCCGTACTTCGGGTGGCTCGTCCACCGGCCGCGCAGCCGCAGCGACTCGCCCACCTGCGCGCCGAGCAGCGCGCCGGTCACCGTGACCAGGTCGGAGCCGCCGTGCGCGGGGCCGACCCGGGCGATCGTGTACCCGGTCTCGGGGTTGGCGAAGGTCACGCGCTCCAGCACCCCGTCGAGCAAGGACACTTCGGGCGGCATGACACTATCTTGGCGGAATCAGCTCGCCCTGGATGTTCCAGGGGGCCTGCGTCAGCGAGCGCACCGGCGGTAGGCCTCGGCGATGAGGCCCGCGCAGGCGTCCAGCGGCACCACCGTGCTGTCGATCTGGAGATGGTAGAGGTCGGGGTCGTCGATGTCGGTGCCGTAGAGCCGCTGGACGTACTGCGCGCGGGCGCGATCGACTTCGGGCAGCCGCTGCCGGGCCGTGTCCGCGTCCACATCCTCGATGCGGGCGGCCTGGGCGATCCGGGCCGCGGCCGGGCCGAACAGCCGGACCCGCAGCACCCCGGGCTCGTCCCGGAACGCCGCGCCGCCCGCCCGGCCGAGGATGACGGCGCCGGTCACCAGGGCCTTCCGCATGATCGCCTCGGCCTGCTCGCGAAAGAGCGCGGCGTCATCGGGCGGCGGGAACCCCTCCGGGGGAGCGCAGTCGGTGCCGGCGCCCAGCACGCCGCCGGCCAGCGGCGCCAGCACGGCCAGGAACCGGCCGGCGCCCGTGCGCTTGATCACCCCGCCCTCGGCCTCCGGGACGGACACCTGGAGCTGGGCGGCGACCCGCGAGCTGATCGCGCGGTCGAGCAGCGGCAGGCCGAGCTGGCGGGCGACCGCGGGCGCGATCATGCTCCCGCCCGCGCCGTAGCCGGCTGAAATCGTGACGCCGGGCATCTAGTGCATCCCTCCGGGAGCGGGCGGAGCCGAGCCGGTCTCCTCAGCGGACGGGGCGGGCGCGGCGGACGGGGCGGATCCGGCGACGGCGGCCCCGGCGGGCACGCCGTCAGCGGGCGTCCGGGGCACGGCGTTGCTCGTCCGCAGCTTGACCTGCCTGATGAACAGCGCGGCGATGACGCTCAGCAGCGACACCGGCACGGCGGCGATGAACATCCGGTCGATGGCGTGCGAATAGGCCTGGATGATTCCCTCGTGCAGGGCCGGATTGGTGCGCTTCAGCGCGTCGAGCGCGGCCGGGCTCTGGACCAGCTGCGCTACCTTGCTGCCGCTGTTACCGCCGCCCGCCAGCGCCGCGCGCGGCAGGAAGCGCGGGAGCTCGGCCGCGATGCCCGCGGTCAGGACGGCTCCGAGCGCCGACGCCCCGATGGCGCCGCCCATCGAGCGGAAGAAGGTGACCGACGAGGTCGCGACGCCCATCTGCGTCATCGGCACCGCGTTCTGCACGACGAGCGTCAGCACCTGCATGAACAGGCCGAGACCAAGGCCGAAGACCAGGATGTCCAGGCTCACCACCAGCAGCGAGGTGTGGGCGCCGAGACGGCTGAGCAGGACCAGCCCGATGGTGACCCCGGTCGTGCCGGCCAGCGGGAACCAGCGGTACCGGCCGGTGCGCGAGATGTACAGGCCCGAGCTGATGCTCATGGACAGCAGGCCGACCAGCAGGGGCAGCAGCAGCAGGCCCGAGATGGTGGCCGAGACCCCGTGCACCAGCTGCAGGTACTGAGGCAGGAACGCCAGGGCGCCGAACATCGCGATGCCGCTGACGAACGCGATGATGTTGGAGACGGAGAAGATCTGGATCCGGAACAGCGCGAGCGGCAGGATCGGCTCCGGGGCCTTCGCCTCGCGCAGCACGAAGCCGGCGATGACCAGCGCGCCCAGCGCGAAAAGCCCGATGATCTGCCACGATCCCCACGGGTAATTCTCGCCGCCCAGCTGGGTGGCGAGCAGGATGCACGACACCCCGGCGACCAGCAGCAGCGCGCCCAGCCAGTCGATCTTCACCTCGCGCTTGCGTACCGGCAGCCGCAGCACCCGGTTCGTGACGATCAGCGCGACGATGCCCAGCGGCAGGTTGACGTAGAAGATGTAGCGCCAGCTGAGGTTGTCCACCGCGAATCCGCCCGCCAGCGGGCCGACGACGCTCGAGACACCGAAGACGGCACCGAAGTAGCCCTGGTAGCGACCGCGCTCACGCGGCGGTATCACGTCACCGATGATCGCGAACGCGAGCGAGAGCAGGCCGCCGCCGCCGACTCCCTGCAGCCCGCGGAAGGCGATCAGCTCGAACATGTTCTGCGACGCCCCGCACAGCGCGCTGGCCACCAGGAACACGACGATGGCGAGCTGGAACACGCGCTTGCGCCCGTAGAGGTCGCCGGCCTTGCCCCACAGCGGCGTCGAGGCCGTACTGGCCAGCAGGTACGCGGTGATCACCCAGGACAGCAGGTCGCTCCGGTGGAAGTCCCCGACGATGGTCGGCAGCGCCGTGGCCACGATCGTCTGGTCGAGCGCGGCCAGGAACATGCCGAGCATCAGCCCGGACATGATCATCAGGATCTGCCGGTGGGTGAAGCCCTCGGTCTCCGCCTGCGTCGCGGTCGAGGTGGGGGAGCTCATCAGTGGCCGCTCTTCCGGTTCTGTATCGGTCCGCAGGTTCCTGGCCATGCTGCCAGCCCTGTCACCGAAAATGCTAATTCTCGCCGCCCCGCCGGTGCCTGCCCGCCCCCGGTGCTCAGCCTTCCGCTAGCCGGCGCCGCCATCTGGCTCGCCATCACCCTGACCAGGAAAGCTAACCCCCGGTGAGCACGCTCCCGGCCGCGTCCGCGTAAAGCTCCGCGGCCCGCCAGCAGTACCAGGCGGCCACCGAACGATACGGCCGGAACGGCTCGCCCAGCGGCTGAAGCTCGCGCGCGGTCGGTTCGGGGATCTGCCAGGCCAGCCCGTAGCCGCGGCGGACACCCAGGTCGCCGACCGGCCAGACGTCCAGGCGGCGCAGCTGGAAGAGCAGGAACATCTCGGCCGTCCAGGGCCCGATGCCGCGTACCGCCGACAGCCGGGCGATGATCTGGTCGTCATTCTCCCGGCTCAGCCCGCGCGGCGACAGCACCACCGTGCCGTCGAGCACCTTGGCCGCCAGGTCCCGCAGTGAGGCTATCTTGTTCCTGGACAGCCCGGCCGCGCGCAGCTGTTCGTCGGACAGCGCGAGCAGCGGCCCGGCCGCAACGTCGCCGCCCAGCGCCGCGATCAGCCGCCCGTGGATAGCGGCCGCCGCCCGCCCCGCGAGCTGCTGGTACACGATGACCCGGACCAGCGTGCCGAAGTGCGTCTCGGCCGGCCGGGGAAGCCGCGGCGGCCCGGCCTCGGCGTACAGCCGCGCGATGACCGGATCCCGTCCCGCCAGGATCCGCGCCGCCGCCCCGAAGCTCGGTGCACTCATGCGCCTTAATCTAGTCCCGGTCATCCAGCCGTCCCGTGCGGCCGCAGCAGGCCCCGTGAGCCTCAAGCGTCCCAGGTTTCCCGCGCCCAGTCTGATCACTGCCGGCTCGATGTTCCATCCATCCGGTGATAGCCGGCTCGATGTTCCATCGATCCGGCGGCAGTCCGTAGTAACAACGGTCCGGTCCGGCAAATGCGCCGCCGCCGCGAAGCTCACCTTCCGGGCGGCCCGTCCGGCCGGCTCGTCATCTGACCGCCTCGTGTTTGGCCGGCCACCGCTGAGGTAGCAGCCAGCCCGCGATTCCGTGAACCCGATGGATGGATGGACGAATGTCATGCTAATGCGCCTGCGGCAGCGGTCGCCGAAACCGGCCGGCCGGGCCACCCTGGCCGGCGGATTCATGCTGGCCAGCGCGGTCACGCTGGGCCTGGCCGGGTGCACCAGCTCGGGGCCGGCGGCTACCCAGGGGACCGCGGCGGAGGCCGCCGCGTCATCGTCGGCCGCCACCTCACCGGGCCAGGCCGCGTCTGCGGGCCAGACCGCGCCGTCCGGCCAGGCGGCCGCGGTCCAGAACGCGTTCGTCAGCGTCATCAACCGGGTCCTGCCGTCGGTGGTGGAGATCCGCACCAGCTCCGGCCTGGGCTCGGGGGTGGTGTTCGACGCCCAGGGCGACATCGTGACCAACGCTCACGTGGTCGGGAACGCGACCAGCTTCCAGGTGCTCCAGGCCAGCTCGGCCTCGCCGCTGCGGGCCACGCTGGTCGGCCGGTACCCGCCGGACGACCTGGCCGTGATCAAGGTGACCGGGGGCGGGAAGCTGCGCCCGGCCTCGTTCGGCGACTCGGCCAAGCTGGCGGACGGTAACCTCGTGCTGGCCATCGGCAACCCGCTCGGGCTGGCCGGCAGCGTGACCGAGGGCATCGTGTCCGCGGTCGGGCGGACCGTGTCCGAGCCGACCGGGGAGGACTCACCCGGTGCGACGCTCCCCGATACGATCCAGACCTCGGCCGCGATCAACCCCGGCAACAGCGGCGGCGCGCTGGTCGACCTGGCCGGCCAGGTGGTGGGCATCCCGACCCTGGCCGCGACCGACCAGCAGCTGGGCGGCGGGGCGGCGCCGGGCATCGGCTTCGCGATCTCGTCCAATATGGCCGTCAGGATCGCCCGGCAGCTCGTCGCCAACGGACGCGTGACCAATTCGGGACGCGCCGCGCTCGGCGTGGCGGTCGCCACCGAGATGACTCCTGACGACACGTCAGCAGGCGTGGGCGTCGTCTCGGTCACCTCGGGCGGTCCCGCCGCCAAGGCCGGCATCCGCGCGGGGGACGTCATCACCGCGGTCAACGGCACCGCGACGCCGGACGCCCAGACCTTGTCGGCCGTGCTCGCGAGCCTGCGGCCGGGGCAGGCCGTCGGCGTGCGCGTCACCCGCGCGGGCGGCGGCAGCGCCACCGTCCAGGTCACGCTGGGCCAGTTGCCCGGCAGCTAGCCGCGCAGGGTCCCGGTGGCGGTCACCCGGCCCGTGCGGTCGCGGCAGGACGCGCGGACCGAGCCGCCTTCCCCGGTAACCGCCGAGACGACCAGGCCCTGGTCGTCGTACAGCGGGGAGACCAGGCGGTAGGAGTACTCCCGCGACCCGAACCCCGGCCCGGACCGGCGGGCCAGTTCGGCCATGAGCAGGGCCTGCAGCGGGCCGTGCACGAGCAGGCCGGGATAGCCCTCGGACCGGGCGTAGTCCCGGTCGTAGTGGATCCGGTGCGCGTTGTACGTCAGCGCCGAGTACCGGAACAGCAGGACCGGATCCACCTCGACCGCCCAGTCCCCAGGACCGGCCGGAACCGGCGGAGCGGCCACGTCAGCCGCGACCGCAGCGCCAGCCGGAGCAGGCTCCCGGTAGACCAGGTCCTGCTCCTCGCTGACCACCACCGCGCCGCCCTGGCTGATCTCGGTGCGCACGGTGACGAAGTGCAGCGGCCCGGTCCGCCCCTGCTTGACCGCCGCGCTGGCCTGCCAGGTCCGCCGGGTCGCCTCGGCCCCGGTCCGCAGCGCCCCGTGCCGCCAGGCCCGCCCGCCGGCGAACATCCGCCGCAGCCCCGGCCCGGGCGGCACCGGCATCCCGCCGCGCACCTGGTGACCGTCCGGCCCGAGCGCGGCCGTAGGCGGCCGGTCCAGGAGATATACCCAATGCCAGAGCAAAGGCATTTCACCGAACGAGCCGCCTGTCACGCCCAGCAACCCCGCCAGCGCCTCCGCGGGCCCCGGCGTAATCAGCTCGGTAACCTCGCGGACATTACCCATCAGGCTCTCATCCGATGGTGAAGGGGTCGCGGGTGCCGCCGGTGAGCTCCACCCAGATGGCCTTGGTCACGGTGTACTCGTGCACCGCCTCGATGCCGTTCTCCCGGCCCAGGCCGGACAGGCCGTAGCCGCCGAACGGGACGTCAGGACCGACCACCCGGTAGGCGTTGATCCACACCGTGCCGGTCCGCATCGCGTGCGCCACCCGGTGCCCGCGGTGGATGTCCTTGGTCCACACCGCCCCGGCCAGGCCGTACCGGGTGTCGTTGGCCAGCGCCAGCGCCTCCTCCTCGGTGTCGAAACCGATGACCGACAGCACCGGGCCGAACACCTCCTCGCACGCCACCGTCATCGTCGGTTTCACCCCGGTGAGCACGGTGGGCTGGACGAAGAACCCGCCCAGATCCGCGGCGGGCGCTCCGCCGGCCGCGACCGTGGCGCCCTCGGCGCTAGCACCATCAAGGAACGAGAGCACCTTGCGATACTGCGGTTCGGTGGCCACCGGGCCCATCTCGGTGTCGGCCGCCTTCGGGTCGCCGAGCTTGATTCCCCGCGCCCGTTCGGTGATCTTCTCCACCAGCGCGTCGTGCACGGTGCGGGAGACCAGCAGCCGCGACCCGGCCATGCAGGTCTGCCCGGTGGCGGCGAACACCCCGGCCAGCACGCCGTTGCAGGCCGCGTCCAGGTCGGCGTCGTCGAAGACCAGGTGGGCCGACTTGCCGCCCAGCTCCAGCAGGACCCCGGTGATGTTCTGGGCGGCGGCCGCCGCCACCTGCGCGCCGACCGCGGTTGAGCCGGTGAACGCCACCTTGTCCACGTCCGGGTGGGCGGCCAGCGCCTTGCCGACCGCGGGCCCGAACCCGGTCACCACGTTGAACACGCCGGGCGGGAACCCGGCCTCGTCCATCAGCGCGGCCAGTTCGACCGCGGAGGCGGGGGAGTAGTCGGACGGCTTGGCCACCATGGTGCAGCCCGCCGCCAGCGCCGGGGCCAGCTTCCAGCACAGCAGCAGCAGCGGGGAGTTCCACGGCACGATCGCCGCGACCACGCCGGCCGGCTCGCGCCGGGTGTAGACGAGGAAGTTCGGCTTGTCACCGGGGATGGTGGTGCCCTCGAGCTTGTCGGCCAGCCCGGAGAAGTAGTAGAACCACTCCGGGATGCTGCCGAGCTGGCCGCGCATCTCGCGCAGCAGCTTGCCGGTGTCCCGGGTCTCGATCTCGGCCAGCCGGCCGGCGTCCCGGGCGATCAGGTCGCCCAGCTTGCGCATCAGCCGTGCCCGGCCGAACCCGGTCAGCTTCCCCCACTCCCCGGCCAGCGCCCGGCGCGCCGCGGCGACGGCGGCGTCCACGTCGGCGGCGTCGCCGTCGGCGGCGGACGCCCACGCCGAGCCCAGGTACGGGTCGACCGAGTCGTACCGCTGCCCGGACGCCGCCTCGGTCCGCTGCCCGTCGATGACGAGCTGGTAGCGAGGCCGTTCTGTCGTCGTCATGATGATGTTCTCCCAGGTAGGAATTCCGCCCGGATGGAGTCGGTGTGCTGGCCGGGCGCCGGGACGGCGCCCATGGCCGGCTCGCGGCCGGGCACGGTCACCGGCGGGAGCAGGGTGCGGACCGGCCCGCCCGGGGTGTCGACCTCACGCCACCGGTCCCGCGCCGCCAGCTGCGGGTGCGCGGCGAACTCGGCCGGGGTCCGCAGCCGGGCGCTAGCGATGCCGGCCGCGTCCAGCCGGGCCGTCACCTCGTCGGGAGTCAGCGCCGCGAACGCGCCCTCGATGATCGCCCGCAGCTCGGCGTCGCGGGCCACCCGGTCCGGGTTGGTGACGAACCGCGGGTCCGTGACCAGGTCGGGCCGGCCGAGCACCTGGTCGCAGAACACCCGCCACTCGCGGTCGTTCTGCAGCCCGAGGAACACCTTCCCGCCCTTAGCGGTGTACGGGCCGTAGGGCGAGATCGACGCGTGCCGCGCGCCGGTGCGCACCGGCGCGGTCCCGCCGTAGACGGTGTAGTAGTACGGCTGGGTCATCCACTCGCCCAGCGCGTCGAGCAGGGATACCTCGAAGCTGGAGCCGCGGCCGGTGCGCTCCCGCTCGTACAGCGCGGTCAGCACCGCCGAGTAGGCGTACATCCCGGCGGCGATATCGGCCACCGAGATCCCCGTCTTGCACGGCTCGTCCGGCGTCCCGGTGACCGAGAGCACCCCGGTCTCGCACTGCACCAGCAGGTCATAGGCCTTCTTGCCGGCGTAAGGGCCGTCCGCCCCGTAACCGGAGACCGTGCCGCAGATCAGCCGCGGATGCCGGGCCAGCAGGTCATCCGCGGCCAGGCCGAGCCGCCCGGCCGCGCCCGGCCCGAGGTTCTGCAGGAACACGTCGGCCCCGGCCAGCAGGGCGGCCAGCGTATCGGCCCCGCCGGCGCTCTTGACGTCGAGGGCGACCGACTCCTTGCCCCGCTTCAGCCAGACGAAGTAGCTGGCCTGGCCGAGCACGGTCGTGTCGTAGCCGCGGGCGAAGTCGCCCGGCCCCGGCCGCTCGATCTTGATGACCCGCGCCCCCAGATCGGCCAGCTGCCGGGTCGCGAACGGCACCGCCACCGCCTGCTCCAGCGCCACGACGAGCAGGCCTTCCAACGGCAGTCCAGTCATGAGCCGGCCGGGTGGCGCTGCACCAGCTGCCGGGCGATCACGTTGCGCTGGATCTCGTTGGTGCCCTCGCCCACGATCATCAGCGGCGCGTCCCGGAAGTAGCGTTCCACGTCGAACTCGGTGGAGTAGCCGTAGCCGCCGTGGATGCGCACCGCGTTCAGCGCGATCTCCATCGCGGTCTCCGAGGCGAACAGCTTGGCCATGCCGACCTCCATGTCGGCCCGCCGCCCGGAGTCGTAGCAGCGCGCGGCGTACATGACCAGCTGGCGGGCCGCGGTCAGCTTGGTCGCCATGTCGGCCAGGTAGTTGCCGATGGACTGGTGCTTCCAGATCGGGACGCCGAACGCCTCCCGCTGCTGTGCGTACTTCAGCGAGTCGTCCAGCGCGGCCTGGGCCACGCCCAGCGCCCGCGACGCGACCTGGACCCGGCCGATCTCCAGGCCCCGCATCATCTGCGCGAACCCCTCGCCCTCCACGCCGCCGAGCAGCGACCCGGCCGGCACGCGGTAATCCTCGAAGACCAGCTCGCAGCTCTCCACGCCCTTGTAGCCGAGCTTGGGCAGGTCCCGGGAGACGGTGAAGCCATCGCCGGGCTCGGCCAGCAGGATGCTGATGCCCGCGTGGGCCGGCCGGGCGGCCGGGTCGGTCTTGCACAGCAGCGCGGTCAGCCCCGACCGGCGCGCGTTGGTGATCCAGGTCTTCGACCCGTTCACCACGTAGCCCCCACCCACCTCCCCGTCCCCCTCCACGCGCCGCGCCGAGGTCCGCATGGCCTGCAGGTCGGAGCCGCCGCCCGGCTCGGTCAGCGCCATCGTGGCGCGCAGCTCGCCGGTGGCCATCCGCGGCAGGTACGCGTCCTTCTGCTCCCGGGTACCGAACACCAGCAGCAGCTTCGCCACCACCGTGTGCCCGCCCATGGCCCCGGCCAGGCTCATCCACCCGCGCGCCAGCTCCTCGGTGATCCGGGCGTAGCAGGACGTGCTGACCTGCGCGTCTCCCCATGGCTCGGGAATGGCCAGGCCGTAGATGCCGAGCTGCTTCATCTGCTCGATCAGCTTGTCCGGATAGGTGTTGGCGTGCTCGAGCTCCCGGACCACCGGCTTGACCTCGCGGTTGACGAAGTCCCTGACGAGCTGCACCATAGCCCGCTCGTCCTCGTTCAGCTCATCCACGCTCGCCTCCAGATAGGAACCGCCGGAGTACGCCGGGAACATTCTCCCAGGTCCACTCGGACGGGTCAGTGCCCAGGTCTCCCACGCAGTCGTCCAGCTTGGCCCGCAGCTGGTCCGGTGCCGGCGGCCGCGCCGGGGATCCCGGCGGGTACTGCTGACGGCCCCGCCGGACCGTCCCGTCGCCGAGGTGAACCTCGGCCTCGAGCTCGCCGTCCAGCAGCCCGTCGCCGCCCGGCTCCAGCTTGATCTCGACCAGGCCGGCCAGCCGCCGGGCAGCGTCCCGCCGGACCGCCTCGTCGGTAAAGCTGCCGAAGCCGGGATAGGCGTCCAGCAGCGCGGCCGCCGCCGCGTACTCCAGGCTGAACTTGCCCTGCAGCCCGGACTCCGGCCGGTGATGGATCAGCGGCACCACGGTCGCCTCCGGTGTCCGCAGCACGATTCGCCGCACCGCCGCCGGGTCCAGGCCGGAGCCCAGTTCCGCCAGCACGGCGATCGGGCGCTGCAAGGCGTAGCAGCAGGGGTAAAGCTTGATGGCCAGCCCGTTTGGTATCAAAGGCCCTGACGGCTCCACCGCGGCCGGGTTCAGTGCCGCCGGGTCGCCGCCCACCAGGCCCAGCCACGTGTCCAGCGCCGCGGGATCGGCCTGAGCGCCCGCGGCCGCGAGCCGCGCCGCCCGGAGCCCGGCGTCTACCGCGAAGCCGGCCTGCAGCGACTTGGCGTCGGTGCCGAACGCCCGCTGCACCCCGCCCGCCGCGGGCACGGCCAGCGCCATCGCCACCGCGATCCGCTCCGCGGGCAGCCCCAGCGCGACC
>Ga0136846_1234010_pt1 | contig 12221 bp, 11 predicted proteins | sample HopSoiMetagenom2_FD_96841 | JGI IMG/M metagenome (GOLD analysis project Ga0136846, IMG submission 96841) | Grasslands soil microbial communities from Hopland, California, USA - 2 Assembly 2016 (version 4) | ecosystem: Environmental > Terrestrial > Soil > Grasslands | place: USA: Hopland...
AACTGTGTTCCATGCCCGGCATTTTGCTGCGTTCGGCGAGTTGCGCCTGGATCGTAACCGGCTGTCCCTCGCGGCTGATTCCCACGCTCACGGTTCTCCCCGGGGGAATTTCGCGAATCATCCGCCGCAACTGCTCCACACTCTGCACCGGCTGGCTGTTCACGGTCTGGATAACGTCGTGCTCTTTAATGCCCGCCTTCCCGGCCGGAGCGTCGGCGTCAACCATCGTGACTTCCACGCCAGCCTCTTCCTTCAAATGCAGGGACGCGAGGCGGTCTTTGGTGACGTCACGGGTATCCACGCCGAGGTATGACCCTCCCCATGGCTCTTCTCCGTAGAACACCATCGGTTGCGATCCCGGCTGCGCGAGCAGCGTACCCGGCAGAATAGTCAGTACCGCGGCAATCGCGAAAATGTAAGTTTTCAGTTTCATAGCTCCCCCTTATTGTGCGCGACGGAAGAAAATGTTTCCCATACTGGTGCGAACTTTCAGCACCGGCCCGCCGCCATTTAGATTTCCTTCTGCCGAGACCAGCTTGGGCCCCCATTGCCCGCCCTCCGATGCGACCTTGATCTCCGGAAAGTCGGATGTAATGCTGTGGCCGTTCGAGGCCTCGATACTGGCGCGAATCGTCATACTGACATTCGAGAACAGGTAAACGGTGATGTCGCCGACGCCGGTTTCAAGTACCGAATCCGTTCGTTCGCCGCTATTGGAAACAAACCTTGCCATGATTGCGCCAGCTCCAGTTTCCACGTGGGCTGCCGGCACTCCGTATAACTCGATGCTGCCGCCGCCGGTTTCCGCGCTCACCGGACCAGCCGCCGACGCCAGCTTCAGGCTGCCGCCGCCGGTCTCCATGGTTGCGCGGCCGCTGATTTGTCCCAGATCGATGCTGCCTCCGCCGGTTGAGGCCTTCACTTCGCCGGTACATTTATCCACGCGGATGTTGCCGCCGCCAGTTTCAAGCGACGCGCCCTGCGAGGCTGAAACCAGCACAAGATTTCCGCCACCGCTCTCGGCCACTACTTTCCCCTTGGCGGTGCCGATATGAATGGTGCCGCCGCCGGTGCGGACAGTAAGATCTCCGCCAACGTTGCCAACATCAATCGCTCCGCCGCCAGTCTCGGCGCTGATCGAGCCGCCGATGTCGTCGAGATGAATGCCGCCGCCGCCGCTTTCGGCTTCCAGGCGGCCTGAGATTCCGGTGGTCACGACTTCGCCGCCGTCCGTTTCGATTTTGACCAGATCGATATCACGTGGAATCGAAACCGTCACGTCTGAAGAAAATTTATGCGGCCGCCCGTTCTCCCATTCGCCCACGATCCAGGCGGTATCTCCACGCATGTAGGCGCTGATCTTGTAGGAGTCGAATTGCCGGCGAGCTTTATCTTCCGACGATTCGTAAGACTTATTGCGGATCACGTATGTGATCCCCTGGGCAGAGCCGCCCTGTACCCGAACGGCGCCGACCTCCACCTTGATGTGAACGTTGCGGGCGCCTGCGAGCGACCCGTTAATGACGCTCGTCCAGTTATTGCCTTCTTTTTGTATCTGGCCTTGCTGCGCCGCGCACAACGTGGCCAGAAGTGCGGTCAGCAGTCCGAGTTTGGCTAAATTTTTCATTGTTGTTTGAGCAAGCTTGCTTCGCTTCAATTCCTCGATTCGTGAGTCGTGATTCTCTTAGTTGAACTGTTTCGTCAATTCATGTCGGGCAACTGCGCAACCAGTGTCCGCGCCTGAGAGCGGATATACCGGTTCTCATCTTTCGCCGCCAGTCGCTGCAGCACAATACGCACGCTGCTATCGGCACGCACCGGTTCCAGCAGATGTAAGGCTTCAATCCGGATCCCGGGATTCGCATCCGACATGAGCGATTCCAGCACGGCATTCCGCACCTGGACGTCATCTTTCACATACGAGCCGAGGCCGTCCAGCGCTTTCAGACGTACGCCGGTATTCGCGTCGTATCGCAATGCGTACATCAAAGCCTCACGCACGTGCGCGTCATTCGGCTGCTGCGTTAGAACGCTCACCGAATCCATCCGCAGCCCGGGATTAAAGTTGTTGCGCGCCGCGTACAAAAGCAGTTGCTGGATGTTGGGATCATTCATCGATCCGGTACGCACCTGGGGAGAAACGGTGTCGTACTTCACCGTGACCTGGTTCGATCCCGGCTGCTGCTCCACCGACTGGATCGCGCTGACCGAAGCCAGATAAGCCTGGCCGGTGTTGTTGTTGGCCGTAGACAGATCAATCGGCGTTTTTACCATCTTGTACGTGGCGCCGATGCCGCCGGCGAATCCAACGATAAAGATTGCCGCCGCCAGGGCGGGCGCAAAGCGAATCTGGTTCAGCCACACCAGCGGGTCGAATACCAGACGATGCCACCATCCGCCCTGCTCGGCCGATTCCAGCGCTTCCTGCAACTTCATTCGCGATGCCGCCAGCAAATTGGCATTCGGCTCCTGGAGTGGCGGATAGTTGACCTCGGCGCGAAATTTCTTCAGCGACTGAAGTTCGGCCGCGCACGCCGGACAGCGCGAAATGTGCTGTTCCAGTTCGAAGCGCGCGTCATCCGGCAGTTCGTCATAAACGAACAGAACAACATTTTGTTGTACCCATTCGCATTTCATAGTTGCCTCTCACAGGGGCGGGCGCAACGCCACGTACCCTGAATCTCAAACCTATCGCACCGACCCCAGCGCCCCGCGCAATTTCTGGGTCGCGCGAAACAAAGTGTTCTTAGCTGTCTCTTCGGTCGTGTTCAACATCTCCCCAACCGTCCGCAATTTCAATCCGTGATAATGCTTCAGCTCGAAAACCATGCGCTCGCGCGGAGTCAATTTATCGAGTGCCCGCGCAATCTCGCCACCCAACTCCCGCCGCATCAGATCGCGCTCAGGATTGGCGCCGCTGCGCCCATCCGCAACCTGCGCCAGCACGTCATAAACCTCGCCTTCGGAATCCACCGCCACCGGCGCGTCTTCTTTCCGCACCTGTTTCTTGCGAATGTTATCCAGGCAAAGGTTGGTCACGATGCGGTAGATCCAGGTGTAAAACGAGCATTCGAAGCGGAACCGGCCAATGCTCTTGTACGCCTTGAGAAAGGCGTCCTGGTAAATATCCTGGGCTTCATGTTCCGATCCGGTCAGGTGCATGGCCAGGCGCAACACCGCCTGATCGTAATGGCGCACCAGTTCCTCGAACGCGGCGCGGTTGCCGCGCTGCGCCTCGCGGACGAGCATGGTGTCATCAATGCGGCGTGGTACCTGACTTAACATGTGGTCCCGGGTACTAGTATCCCGCGCTCCACCGCCTTGTTCCACCCGTTCGGCGCGCCCATTGCGAGCCTGGCTGCGACTTGAGTCCGGATGAGAACACTTGCCAACCGGAAATTGTACCGCTAACGCGTCGGCCGGCATCTCGTTTGTCCTCAATAAATGCCGGGTCCGCTCAGCTTCCCCGGCTGCACCGAGATAGACGGGGAGGCGGAAGGTTGGTGAGCAGGGAAATGGGGGTTTCAGCCCCGGTCCCCAAAGGCGGGGGATTCAACCTACCTTCCGAGCAGGGCCGAGGTGGTGATGGGGTTTTCCCAGGCCGGCGGCAAGCCCATCTTAGTGACTAACGCCCGGTAACGTGGCTCGGAATGGACGAAGTCAAAGATGGGAGTATTTTGGAGGAAAACCAGCTGGGACGAGTGTTCGGCGTAAGCTTGTTCAAGATACTTGAGGGTCTCGTCTCGGTTTTCTGTCTGGGCATAAGCAAGTGCCAATGCTAACGGGGAAACATACCCCTTCACGTTGTCGGATTTGGCATGATTCAACAGCCATTCGGCTGCTCCCTTGCGGCCGCCTGAGTCGAATGCGAGCCGCAGCTCGTGAGAGGATTTCTTGTCGTTGTCGTCCAGAAATCCCGCTTCAGCCTCTCGGATGGAATCGCCATACATTCCCTTCAGCCAATAGGCATCCGAGAGGTTGAACCGAATGCCGCTGTTTTCTGGCTGCGCCGCCGCTTTGAGCCGCAACTCCTCTATGGCTTCATCGAAACGATGTAAGCGGATCAGGACGTATCCCAATCCCCAGGGTCTGGCAAACGGGTCCAGCTCCGAAGACCGCCGCTGTTCCTCCAGAGCCTCATTGGAGCGCTGCATCGCTATAAGCACGTACGCGCGAAGATGATGGGCCTCGGCGAAGTTAGGGTTTAACCCAGTCGCCATCGCCGATTCCGCGTCGGCATTCTTCAAATCCCACTTCCCAAAAAAATAGAACGCCGCCAGCGAATTGTGCGCCTCAGGAACTGACTCATCGAGTTCCAGAGCGTGGCGTGCAAATTTCTCAAGCTTCTGCATCAGTTGCGGAGGTGCTGCCTGCATGCCTACGGCTTCGGCGCCATAGCTATCCGCCAGGCCGCTCCACGCCGCGGCATAATCAGGCTGAAGTTGAATGGCCTGGTTAAAATATCTTCGGCAGGCGTCGCCATCATTCGAGTTTTCAAACCATAGAATCGTCCGCGCAGATAGGCATCATGTGCCTCAGGGTTGATGGTTTGCTGTGCCTTCACTGGAGTGGGGTCAACCTTGGCATTGGTCGCGATGGTTTGCGAAAGCTCATCAGCCAGCCACATCGCAGAGTTCACGTCGCGATCATAGCTCTGAGCCCACACATGACTGTCAGCGGGGCCATAAATCAATTGCAGATTGACGTGTACATTGTTACCCGTTCGATTGATTGAACCTTCTAGAATTCCGTCGACTCCCAGGGCTCGCGCAATCTCGGGCAGCGGGCGGTTTACGCCTTTGTACTGCATTACCGATGTGCGTGAGACAACTCGAAGAGAACGGTTTCGGGCCAGGGCGGTAATCAATTCATCCGTCATACCATCCGCGTAATAGTCCTGGGAGCGGTCGGCGGAGAGATTGGTCAGAGGCAGCACTGCAATCGAATGGATTGGGCTCCTCGGCTGACTTGCAAAAAAGCGGTTACGCAGCCCTCCCACATTGAGGAGTAACAAGACGCCTGCGATCACTACGATGCCGGATACGCCCGCCCACCATCGCCTTGCCGATCCATTGCCTGCGGGTTCAGGTGCGCTGGAAACCAACTCTGGAGCTGCCATAGGCTCGGGCTCCAGTTCGCCGACATCAGATTCATTCTTAAGCTCAGCGATAAAGCGATAACCTTTGCCGGGAATGGTCTGAATGAAACGAGGCTTATCGGTGTCGTCTTTGAGCGCAAGCCTGATCTTGCGGACCGCCGTGTTGATGCCGTGCTCGGTATCCACAAAGACGTCTTTGCCCCAGAGGCACTCGATGATTTCCTGGCGGGATACAAGGTGGCCGCCCTTCCGCACAAGCAGAATGAGCAACTCCATGGGAATTTTTTCAAGCTTGACGGGATGCCCGGCGCGCAGGAGTTGGTACCGGTCACAATCGAGTGAGAACCGGTCAAACTGAATCACACCTGTCGTCGGTTGAGATAGCATTCGGTGGCCGAAAGTATACTACTTCGAATAGATAACATTCCCGTAAATTACTTTGGTTGCAATTGTTTGCATCTTCACCATTTCTTCACCATTAATTCATCCCTGATGTATGGCACAGATGTCTCGCATCTCGTAACTTCAGCTGCCGGCCAAATCTGGCCCCAGGAAGGTTACTTACTATGCATCGCAACTTACATATCAGAGCTATAACTTTGACTTTGGTTTCAGTGTGCTTGCTCGTTACCAGCGCGAGCGCCGCATGCGGAAGCTCGAACAAATTAGGGGCAATGCTTCGTCCCCAGTCGTGGCAAGGCACGGATTCATCACAATCTGGATTACTACTGAACATTGCCGATACCAGCGATCCAATTGTTGGCATGTGGCATGCGACCTTTACTGCCTGGGGTAACCAGCCCGGCCCGCCTGACGGGACACCAATCGACAATGCCCTGGTCACGTGGCATAGCGATGGAACCGAACTGATGAACTCCGCTCGTCCTGCGCAGGATGGCAACTTCTGCATGGGCGTTTGGAAGAAGACGGGACAGAACACTTATAAGCTGAATCACATTGCATGGCTGGCCAATGACACCACCAACGCTCCATCCGGCATTGGCAACCCGAGCGGGCCGACCCGATTTGTGGAAGAGATCAAAGTAAGTCCAGATGGAAACCACTACACGGGAAAATTCACCCTGGATGCTTACGATACGGCTGGTAACTTGGTGGCGCATCTGGTTGGAGTGATTTCGGCCACTCGCATCACCGTCAGTACCACAGTCCCTGAGTTGCTGTGATTCAGGGCGCCAGAAAGCCCCGCTTCTCGATAACCGCGAGAAGCGGGGTGCACTGGGAACAGAGGCTCAGTTGCAAAGTGAAGCTTTGGGATGCAGTTGGCAATAATGCGGAATCGGACCAGCCGCACTGGTGGCGCACAGGGTTGCGGTAAGCAGCAGGAACAGAAGTGCCAGAAATCTGGTTTTCATGAGTTCTCCTCGGATTTTGAATTCCTACCTTCCGGATCAAATACAGGCAATGTGTTAAATCGCCGCGGATGTTAGCACTTTCCCGCCACGCTCCCATGAAATTGTGACGAATACTGCGCGCATAGGGACGAGCACAGACGTTCCTTCATTGGAGTTGGCTCCGTGCACTCTTTTACGGTTTAGATTTTTTAACGACGCGGGAAAAAAGGAACACGAGGGTTTTGCAAGACGGCATGGATCGACTGCCGGGAATTGCGTCGGCGAAGTGTATCCGAAGCGCTATTACGGCTGCGCGCTCAGCATTGGCACCACCGCCGTGTTCACGGTGGCTGGGTCGTCCCTGAGCTTAATGAACAGCATCTTGCCCTTGGGCACCGGGATGGTGAGGGCGGCTTCCAAGAATCCGTCGGGCACCGTTACGGCGTTGGCAAAATCGGCGTCTGCGCTGACCGCATTGATCAGAAAAAGCTTGTCGCCGCTTAGGGTGCATTCTTTTTCTTGCGCGGGGCAATGCACCGCCTTCAGCACCGGCACCCGGACCAGATTCACCAGCGGCTGCCAGTCCCCCTCGATGCCGTCGGCGCTTATCGGACGAAACTTCAGCGGGCCGAAGGCCGAAGGCCCCAGCAGTTTCATGGGATCGAGGACGGCGAAAATGGTTTTCGAATCCTGCATCGTCAGGTTGCCGTCTTTGACGCTCAGCGCAACATGAAACGATTCATCAGCGGTTGAGACTTCAACCTTCTCGGTTGGCGGAAAGGTTTCGGGAACCTGGGTCTTTAGAAAGAAGTTGAGGCGGGCTTCCTGCGGCAGTTCGTCGGGATTGCCGAGGTGGATCATCGGCTCGGGATCCGTATCGTCGACCTGCACGCTCTTGCTCAGCATGGTCAGCTTCGGCCTTGGTTCCTGGACGATCGTATTCAGGTCGAGTGCGCGACCATCTTTCAAAGTTACATGCACTACAACCGGCTGCCCGGCGTTCAGTTTGGCGGCAGAGTTTGCATCGTGAGCGATGAGCTTCAGTTCATCCTGTTGGTTGGCTCGTGAAAGCGCTTGGGGATTGAATGCTACGTCACCAACCGTCGCGGCCGTGACCTGATCGAGCCGCGTGCCTTTCAACAGGCCATCGGAATCTCCCGCGTGTAGCGTGAACGCGTCGAGGCGGCCGGCTTCGGCATACGAGTGCAACGGAATCTCATCGATATCGTGCATGCCGAACTTTTTGATTTGAACTCTGAGGGTTCCGGCGGTCGCATTTTGCAGCGGCACTTTGACTTCAAGCTCGTCCGGTTTCGAAACCTTCCATTCGACATCTCTGCTGCTGCCGCCTTCGCCTTTGAGCAAAACTTCACTTAGGCAGCACACATCCGAAGACTGCAAGTGCAGCGTGTCTTCCCTACCGACACTCAGCGCGCTGGCATCTTTGGAAGCGACGACCCACTGGGCGGGACGCGAGGTCCGCAAGCGGAAGCGCGGGCCGTCGAAGTTGCGGAAACCCCATGTTCCACGCACGATGCCAGAGATTTCACCTTCGAGCCTGGCTGACTGGATGGCTTGCGTTTCAATTACAAATCCGCCGAGCGCCGGGTCGGGAGTGGCTGGCAAGTCGATTCCCGCACCGGTCTTGGTTTCAACGTGAAGCACGAAGTTATGCGCAAGGTCGGTAGCAAAGACGAGCGGAGCGCCATCCGATGGCAACAACAGCGACGGCTGAGCTACGCAAAAAACCTGGCTGGCGTCGAGGTTCCGTAACGGCGGCACCAGCGCCGGACGAACCGGAGGCAATGCCACCACCAGCACGGACTTCGGATTGCGAAAGGATGGCGGATTGTTGAGCCGCAGGTTGAGCTGGTTCTCTTTCGGCAATCCGAGCGCGGGGATGTACTGATACTGCGCCGTGTGAGTAGTGGCCAGAATGCGCGCCACGTCGACGACTGCGCCAATGTATGGACTGTAATAGCCGCTGCGCGCAGAGGGCGTGGAACTGATCTGCGCCAGCAGATCCGTGGGCGCGCCGGTGGTGAGCGTGGCCACCATGGTCTGGCTGTGCGCGTCGTCGAGCACCAGTTGATCGGTGTGCTGGGTGAGGCACGGGACCTGCTGCGCCGTCGGCTTGTCGAAACACTGCTGGTCGAGCTTCATGTTGAGGCTGCGCGCGAGCAACGTCGTGCGTGTCTTGAGTTGCTCGGGATCACTGACTGACGTTTCGCGCACCGCTTCCAAATATTTCTCGAGCCGCAGTCGGTCGAGGCTGGCCTGTTCAAGATCTTGGGTCGCCCGGACGAACGCTCCCGGCTTGCCCCGCACTGCCGCGCGAAGCGTGCCGAATGCGCCACCGGTTTCGGGAGCAAGAAGGACTAGCGCTTCCTCGGCTTCGTCAGGCACGGTCACGAAGATGCCTTCGTCATGGACGGGCTTCGTCCAGGTCTCGGCACGCGTGAACCACGACTCCGGCGGAGGATTGGTTGCTCCGCGCAGGAAGACGACAACCATCAGGTAATGCACCGACTGGCTGTCGGGCAGGTCGGGATGGATCCAGAGGCGGTCTCCTGCCTGAAGATTCGGGACTCGCGAGATGGGCAGGGTCGCACCCTCGCGCTGAACCCGCACCTCAACTTTGGGGCCAACCAGATCGAAGGCGGCATTCTCGGCGCGGGCGAAGCTGATGAGAATAGCCAGGCTTGCGATGGGTGCGGCAATCTTAAGAAACGAGCGCAATGGTCCTCTCTCAACCGGTAAGTAGCTTGTGATCTCTATGCTAATGGCTGAAATTTGGTCGGGCAACCGCCGGTAGTACCGTCGGTAATGCGGAGCCAGAGACGCAGCCCGCAGTGACGCTGCTAACATGGGCGTGTGCTTCTGGAGGTTCGCAATTTGCGTGTTGAATTCCCGGCCAGCCCGCGTCCACTCGCGGCGGTGCGGGATTTGAGCTTTGGCATCGCGCCGGGCGAAGTTCTGGCCCTGGTCGGCGAATCGGGTTCAGGAAAATCGGTCACATCGCTCGCAATCATGCGCCTGCTTCCTCCACAGGCGCTGATCGGCGGCGAAATTTTCTTCCAGAGCCAGCAAGCGGCGGCACAGAATCTGCTCGATCTCAGTCCAGAAACAATTCGCAGCCTGCGGGGCTCCCGGATTTCGATGATCTTTCAGGAACCCATGACCGCTTTGAATCCCGTGATGCGCGTGGGGGACCAGATCGCAGAGGCGGTGCGGGCGCACAATAATATTTCCAGGAAAGAATCGCGCGATCGCGCCGTCGATGCTCTGAAAGAGGTCGCGATCCCCGATCCCGCGCAGCGTGCGCGCGATTACCCGCACCAGCTTTCCGGCGGCATGCGGCAGCGGGTAATGATTGCCATGGCGATCGTGAACCGTCCCGAACTGCTGATCGCCGATGAACCTACGACCGCGCTCGACGTAACCATTCAGGCGCAGATTCTCGATCTGCTGGCTGGTCTGCGAGAGAAGTTCGGCTTGACCATGCTTTTTATTTCGCACGATCTTGCCGTAGTTTCGCAAATCGCCGACCGCGTCGCCGTGATGTACGCGGGCAATCTGGTTGAACTCGGCCCTCGCGACGCAATCTTCCGTGCCCCGGCGCATCCTTATACTCGTGGACTGCTCCAGGCTGTACCGACACTGGATACCCAGCGCAACCGTCCATTGCAGACGATTGACGGAACGGTTCCGCCATTGACGGCGCTTCCCGACGGATGCCCTTTTGACCCGCGTTGCGGATTGCGAGTTCCAGAGTGCGCCCGCGATCTGCCGCCTCTGATCGACCTGGGAAACGAACATTGGGCGAGGTGTCCGGTTGTGAATTCGTGATGTCGAAGCTAAAATCCCAGATCTTTATCGCAAAGGCCGCCGAGCAATCTCCCAAGGTCGTGAAGAAAAGCAAAATGCTTTCCCGGCGAACGCCAAATCCTCTGCGGCTTTATAATCCCAATTCCGGTGACGATTGCGCATACTCCTCTTAAGTGACATTCATAGCAATTTGGAAGCTCTGGAATCCTGCCTTTCTGCCGCGCCGTCTCACGATGCGGTGGTGAATCTCGGGGACATCGTCGGTTACGGCGCAAGTCCTAACGAGGTCACCGCGCGAGCGCGTGAGTTGGGGGGCACATTCGTGCGCGGCAATCACGATAAGGTTGTTGCCGGACTCGACGACGTGGAAAGTTTCAATCCGGTTGCAGGCCTCGCCGCACTGTGGAACCGCGGGCAGCTTACCCCCGAGAACATGGACTGGTTGCGGGCTTTGCCGCAGGGGCCGGTTTCAATTGCAGAACTCCCCGGAGTGCAGTTCGTCCACGGCGCTCCTCATGATGAGGACCAGTATGTGGTCACGCTTCAAGAGGCAATTCTGCCGCTGGCTGAATCGGAAATTGGCGTCACGTTTTTCGGTCATACCCACATCCAGGGATTATTTTTCCTACGCAACGGCATCGCCGAAGGCGGGAATCCGGAGTATGCCAGCATCGGCAACAACGACAATTTTGATTTCGCGCTGGAGACCGGCGCAAGCTACATGATTAATCCAGGATCGGTCGGCCAGCCTCGCGATGGCGACTGGCGCGCGGCATTTGCGGTGTTCGATTCCGAGAGCCGCGTCGTTACCTTCTGCCGCGTGCCGTACGATCTGCGCATCGCGCAGGAAAAAATCATCGCGGCCAATCTTCCGCAGCGGCTGGCCACGCGCCTTGCCGCAGGTCGCTAAAAATGCCCACGCCAGAAAATTTTTGGATCGCGCATACCGACGGCGGCGCACGCGGCAATCCTGGTCCGGCGGGATATGGAATCGTGATCCACGATGCCCAGGGAAAAAAGGTCGCCAGCCTCAGCCAGTACCTCGGCCATCAGACAAATAACTTCGCTGAATATCAGGCGCTCATCGGCGCGCTCGAATATGCCGTGGAACACAAACATCCGGCGCTGAAGGTCATCAGTGATTCCGAACTGATGGTCCGCCAGATTAAAGGCATTTATAAAGTAAAAGAACCGGTGCTGCGCGACCTGCACGGGCGCGCCAAGGAATTGATCTCCAAACTGGCCTGGTTTCAAATCGAGCACGTGCTGCGCGGCCACAATCGCGAGGCGGATGAACTGGCCAACGCCGCAATGGACAAGGGTTCCGGCCGCACCTCTTCTTCTTCTTTGCCTGCTCCAAACGCCATTCCCCGGCAGGAATTTAATGGCGTCGTGCGTGCCGGAAAAATCGAGCTCCTCGATGGAAGCCTTCCCGATGGCACTGCGGTGCAGGTGCGGGTGAAGCGCTAGTTACCCGCCGGTCCGCCCGCGGTCTGCAGCAGAATGGTCAAAGGCGCGATGTAATCTGGCTTGGCATAACGGTTTACCAGAAATCGCCTGCCATCTCTGGTTACGTCGTAGCTGAAAACATCTGTGGATGAGATCGCGGCGCGCCCGTGGAATTGGAATAACGGAACCGGATTTCCTGCCGAGAATGTGCCCTGCGTGCTTACAGCAATGGCACTCAGCATTCCGCCCGGGCCAACATAGAAAATTTCTTTTCCATCCCCGCGCCAGCGCGGTTCGGTCCCGCCCGCGCGCGATACCTGCCACTTACCGTTGGCCCCGGGAAAAGAGGTCACATAGATTTCCCATGTTCCCGATTCATCCGACGCGTAGGCCACCCATTTTCCGTCGGGTGAGATCATGCCGTTGGTCTGATTACCGGGCCCGGTTTGAAAAGGAGTGGGTTTTCCGCCGGCGGTTGCGATTAATCCGAGGTG
>Ga0136846_1220220_pt1 | contig 12218 bp, 11 predicted proteins | sample HopSoiMetagenom2_FD_96841 | JGI IMG/M metagenome (GOLD analysis project Ga0136846, IMG submission 96841) | Grasslands soil microbial communities from Hopland, California, USA - 2 Assembly 2016 (version 4) | ecosystem: Environmental > Terrestrial > Soil > Grasslands | place: USA: Hopland...
AGGCCCTTCAGGAGCTGGACGGGATTGGGCGGGCATCCCGGGATGTGAAGGTCGACCGGGATCGCCTCGCCGACGCCGCCGAAGCAGGCATAGCTGCCGCGGAAGATGCCCCCGTCGGCGGCACAATCGCCGACCGCCACCACCCATTTCGGCGCCGGCGTCGCCGCATAGGTGCGCTCGAGCGCCTCGCGCATGTTCTTCGTCACGGGGCCGGTGACGAGCAGCACGTCCGCGTGCCGCGGCGAGGCAACGAAGCGGATGCCGAAGCGCTCGACATCGTAATAGGCGTTGTTGAGCGCATGCAGCTCGAGCTCGCAGCCGTTGCAGGAGCCGGCGTCGACCGCGCGCATCGACAGGCTGCGGCCGAGGCGCCGGCCTGCCGCGCGCTCGAGCGCCCGGCCGAGCTCCGCGAGCTCCGCGTCGCCGGGCGCCGGCGGCTTCTCGGTCGCCGGGCCGCCGAAGAGGCTGTGGAAGAGGAGCTTGCGCATTCAGACCTAGAGGTCATGGCCCGAATAGGAGCAGTTGAAGGATTTGTTGCAGAGCGGGAAATCTGCGACGATGTTGCACTCGATCGCGGCCTCGAGAACCGGCCACTGGAACCAGGACGGATCGCGCAGATGGCAACGGGCGATCCTGCCGTCGGGATCGAGCCGGAGCCACGCGAAAACGTCGCCGCGGAAGCTCTCGACCACCGCGGCGCCTTCGCGCGGCCGATCAGCTGCCGGGGGCAATTCCATACGGATCGCCCCCGCCGGGAGGTTGTCGAGGATCTGCCCGATCATGGCGACGCTCTGCTCGACCTCACGGATGCGCACCCAGACACGGGCGTCGACATCGCCCTCGAGGCGGATCGGCGTTTCGAAGCGCAGGCTGTCATAGGGCGGGTAAGGCAGCGCGCGCCGGGCATCGAAGTTGCGCCCCGACCCGCGGCCGACATAACCGCCGCAACCGTATTGCGCGGCGAGCACGGGCGCGAGGACGCCGGTCGCCACCGTGCGGTCCTGCAGCGACGCCGTGTTGTCGTAGAGGTCGACGAGCGCCGGGAAGGTCGCCTCGATATGGCGCAACAGGTCCCGAAGGGCCTTCCCCCCGGCGGCGTCGAGGTCGGCGGCGACGCCGCCCGGCACGAGGCGGTCGCGCATGAGGCGGTGGCCGAAGCAGCTGTCTGCGGCTCGCAGCATGCGCTCGCGGAGCATGCCGCAATGGGCGTGCATCAGCGCGAAGGAGGCGTCGTTGCAGATCGCGCCGATGTCGCCGAAATGGTTCGCGAGCCGCTCCATCTCGGCCATGAGGGCGCGCAGCCAGACGGCGCGCGCCGGCGGCTCGGTTTCGAGCGCCGCCTCGGCGGCCCTGGCGTAGGCGTAGGCGTAGGCAACGGTGGAGTCTCCCGAGACGCGCCCGGCAAGGCGCCCGCCTTGCGCGAGGTCGGCGCCCGCCATCAGACCCTCGATGCCCTTGTGCGTATAGCCGAGCCGCGCCTCGAGCCGGACCACGGTCTCGCCGTTCGCGGTGAAGCGGAAATGGCCGGGCTCGATGATGCCGGCATGCACCGGCCCGACCGGGATCTGATGCAGGCCCGGGCCTTCCGCCCCCAGGAAAGGATAGGGCGCGCCGTCCGCCAGCGTCGCAACCGCTTGGCCAAGCGGATGCCTCACGCCCCAGCGGTCGTGGTCGAGCCAGCGGCGGGTATCCGGCGCGCTGATGGGGTGATGTCCGAATAAGTCCGCGATCGCCCGCTCGAGCCGGATCGCCGGCGCATGCCTCGCGCCGACCGACGGGAAGCCGCCGCCGGCGCAGGCCAGGCTGACGATGCCGGGCGCACCGCCGTGATCGAGCACCGCCATGTGGACTTCGACCCGGTCGCCCCACAGCCCGAACAGCGTCCAGTCGCCGGAAGCGAGCCGGTCGATCGCCGCTTGCCACGCCGCGCCGTCGACCTCGGCGCGCGGCCACGGCGGGGAAGCTTTTATCGTCCCGGCGGCGAGGAGTGTCTCAATGCGGGGAGCCATCGGCGCCTACCCGAGAAGCGCGGCGACGTGCTGGAACCACGCCACGAGCGGCGGCGGAAGATAGATCCCGGCGGTGCAGACGAGCCCGAGATGGGTAAACATTGGCACGTAGGACGCCTCGACCGGTGCCGTGCTCCCGGCCGGCTCGCCGAAGGCGAGGCCGCCGAGCCTCAGGAGCAGCGCGCCGAAGGCGACGAGGAGACCGAGGACGAGCGGGATCGCGAGCCAAGGCTGGCGCGCGAAGGTCGAGCTCACGACCAGGAACTCGCTCATGAAGATACCGAGCGGCGGCAGCCCGGCAATTGCGACGACACCGAGGACGAGACCCCAGCCGAGCACCGGGTGCGTGACCGTGAGCCCGCGTATCTCGGCGATTTTCTGCGTCCCCTTCACCTGCGCGATATGTCCGACCGCGAAGAAGATCGCCGATTTGGTCAGGCTGTGCATGGTCATGTGCAGCAGCCCGGCGAAATTTGCGAGCGGCCCGCCCATGCCAAAGGCAAAGGCGATGATGCCCATGTGCTCGATCGACGAATAGGCGAACATCCGTTTGATGTCGCGGCGGCGGTAGAGCATGAAGGCCGCGAAGACGAGCGAGGTCAGGCCCAAGGTGACGAGCAGCGGCCCGGGTGCGATCGCCTGAGGCGTCGCGGCGAGGAGGATCTTGAAGCGCAGGAGCGCGTACAGCGCGACGTTGAGGAGAAGCCCCGAGAGCACCGCCGAGATCGGCGTCGGGCCCTCGGCATGCGCATCCGGCAGCCAGGCGTGCAGCGGTGCGAGGCCGACCTTGGTCCCGTATCCGAGCAGCAGGAAGATGAAGGCGAGGTTCAGGAGCGCCGGGTCGAAGCCAGAGGCGTTGGCGACCAGGATCGTCCAGGTCATCGCGTCGACGCCTTCGCCGACGACCGGACGGGCCGCCATATAGACGAGGATCGTTCCGAACAGCGCGAGCGCGATCCCGACGCTGCCGAGGATGAAGTATTTCCAGGCCGCCTCGAGCGCCTCCGAGGTCCGATAGATGCCGACCATGAGAACGGTCGTCAGCGTCGCGAGCTCGACTGCGACCCACATCAGCCCAATCGAGTTCGCCACGAGCGCGAGGTTCATGCCGAACATCATCGTCTGGTACATGGCGTGGTAGAAGCGCAGATAGGTCGGCGTCAGCCGCCCGATTTCGATCTCGTGCGCGATGTAGCTGGCGCTGAACACGCTGGTGGTGAAGCCGACGAACGTGTTGAGCACGATGAATACGACATTGAGGTCGTCGACATGGAGATACTGCCCGGGGGCCGGCCGCTCGAAGAACAGCAGCACCGCCGCGCCAAGCGTGACGAGGCTTGCGACGACGTTGAGCCGCGCCGAAAGCACATAGCCGGGCAGGACGATCAGGATGGTCGCCGCCGCGATCGGCACCAGCAGAACCGCGCCGAGCGCGTCGAGGCCGAGGAAGCTCATCGCCGCTCGCCCCGGAAGCGGTCGAGCGCATGCACGTCGACGGTGTCGAAGCGCTCGCGGATGCGAAACAGGAAGATGCCGATGACGATGAAGGCGATCAGGATCGAGAACGCGACGCTGATCTCGACGACGAGCGGCATGCCCTTGGCGCCGGTTGCCGCGAGGATGAGGCCGTTCTCGAGCGACATGAAGCCGACCACCTGGCTCACGGCGTTGCGGCGCGTCACCATCATGAGCAGGCCGAGCAGCACCACGGCGAGCGCGAAGGCGAGGTCCTCGCGGGCGAGCGGGTCGGCGCCCGGGGTGACGCGCAGCATCACCACCATCGAGAGCGCGACGAGCCCTATGCCGGCAAGCATCGTCGCTCCGATGCCCACCACGGTCTCGACTTCGCGGTGGATGCCGAGGCGGACCACCATGCGATGGAGCGCGAGCGGGACGACGATGGCCTTAAAGACGAGGGCGATCGCCGCCGTGACGTAGAGATGGGGCGCGTGCTGCACGTTCGCCTGCCAGGCGACCGAGAGCGTCAGCACGAGGGCGTGGATCGCGAAGATGTTCAGGAGGGCATAGAGCCGGTCCTGATACAGCATCGTGAAGCTGACGAGGACGAGCCCGCCGGCGAGGAGGTGGGCGAGGTCGAAGGCGAAACGATCCATGTCAGAAGCTTCGCGAGACGAACAGCAGCAGGGTCGCGAGGAGGCCGAGCATCAGCGCCGCGCCGAGAAATTCCGGCACGCGGAAGACGCGCATCTTGGCGATTGAGGTTTCGAAGAAAGCGAGGGCGAAACCCGCCGCGCCGAGCTTGAGCACATAGGCCGCCGCGCCGGCCGCGTAGGCACCGAGGTGGCGCCCTTCCGGGGCGAGGCCCCACGGCATGAACACGCAGGCGATGAGGGAGATGTAGAGCAGGAGCTTGAGCGCCGCCGCGATCTCGATCATCGCGAGGTGGCGGCCGGAATACTCGAGCACCATCGCCTCGTGGACCATCGTCAGCTCGAGATGGGTCGTGGGGTTGTCGACCGGGATGCGGGCGTTCTCGGCGATGCCAACGATGATAAGGGCGACGAGGCCGAGCCCGAGCGAGACGCGCAGGCCGACCTGCGGCGACAGCATGTAGGCGGCAACCGTCGAGAGCTGGGTCGAGCCCGCAACGAGCGCAAGCGTGAACACGATCATCAGCATGGCGGGCTCGGCGAGCGATGCAATCATCACCTCGCGGCTCGAGCCGATGCCGCCGAAGCTCGTGCCGACGTCGAGCCCGGCGAGCGCGGTGAAGAAGCGCGCCCCCGCCAGAAGGGCGATGATGGCGATGAGGTCCGCGGACCAGCTGAAGAGGAGGCCGGTCGCGAAGGTCGGCACGAGCGCCGCCGCGACCCAGGTCGTCGCGAAGATGACATAGGGCGCGACGCGGAACAGCCAGGAGGCGTTGTGGGCGATCACCACCTCCTTGCGCAGCAGCCGGGCGAGATCGCGGTAGGGCTGGAACACGGATGCGCCGCGGTGCTGGGTCAGCCGGGCCTTCGCCTTGCGCACGACGCCGGTCAGAAGCGGGGCGAGCGCGATCACGAGCGTCATCTGCGCGAACTGCACGAGCAGATCGATGATCACGACCATGCCGCCAGCACCAGGAGCAAGGAAACGAGGGCGCCGAAGACGAGCGCGAGATAGCGCCGGATGGTCAGGAACTGCAGATTGTTCAGGAGGCCGGCGGCAGCGTCGATCCCGCGCACGATCGGCAGGTAGAGGGTCTCCCAGATAAGGTCGCGGAATTCGGCGGCGAAGAGCGCGGGGCGGAGCGATCCCGGCGGCGGCATCTCGACCGTATCCCGGGCGAGGAAGCCGACATTGGCGAAGACCCGGCGAAGCGGCTGGGCGAAGCTGCTTGCGCTGTATTGCGTCCCCGGCGTCGCATCCGGGAAGCCGCAGTCCCACGGGTCCGACCGGCGCAACGCATGCGAGGCGAGGCGGTGGATGGCGAAGGCGCTGAGCCACGCCGACGACGCGATGAAGAGGAAGACGAGGAGGCCGTTGTAGGAGCTGCGGCTCTCGGCTACCGGCACGATGGTGAGCCATGGCAGCTCGGTCTGTCGCGGCATGCGCGCGCCGGCGAGCTGTCCGACGGAGGGCGCAAGGAAATCGATCAGCAGACCCGGCAGGATGCCGGCGAGAAGGCACAGGACGGCGAGAATCGTCATCGCGGCGAGCGAGAATCGGTCGACCTCGCGCGCAGCCGCGGCGGCCGCGCCGCGCGGGCGGCCGAGGAAGGTCAAGCCGAAGGCGCGCACGAAGCACGCTCCGGCGAGCGCCGCCGCCAGCGCCAAGAGCGCGCCCACGGCCGGGATCATGAGCTTGAGGCCCCATTGCGGGATCTGCGGGCTGAGCAGCACCGCCTGGAAGGTCAGCCACTCGGAGACGAAGCCGTTGAAAGGCGGAAGCGCCGAGATTGCTGCCGCGCCGACGAGGAAGCCAAGGCTCGTCGCCGGCATGGGGTGGATGAGCCCGCCGAGGCGGTCGAGGTCGCGGCACCCGGTCGCGGTCAGCACCGCGCCGGCACCGAAGAACAGGAGGCTCTTGAACAGCGCGTGGTTGACGACGTGCATCAGCGCGGCGGTGAGCGCCAGCGCCGCGGCCGAGTCAAGCCGGTTGGCCCGGAAGGCGAGCGCCAGCCCAAGTCCGACGAAGACGATGCCGATGTTCTCGATGGTGCTGTAGGCGAGGAGCTTCTTGAGATCCTGCTCCATCACGGCATAGAGCACGCCGATGAGCGCCGTGCCGCCGCCGATGGCGAGCACGACCATGGCCCACCACCATTCCGGCTCGCCGAGGAGGCCGAACACGATCCGCACAAAGCCGTAGATCGCGACCTTGGTCATGACGCCGCTCATCAGCGCCGAGACGTGGCTCGGCGCCGCCGGGTGCGCGAGCGGCAGCCAGACGTGCAGCGGCACGAGGCCGGCCTTCGATCCGGCGCCGAGGAGAACAAGCACCAGGATCAGCCCGGCGAGCGGCCGCGCCTGCCGTCCGGCCTCGATGTCGGCGAAGGCGTAGCCCCCGTCCGGCCCGGCAAGGAGCGCGAAGGCGAGAAGGAGACACAAGGTCCCGAAGCTCGCCATGACGAGGTAGACGTAGCCGGCGCGCAAGTTCTCCGGCTTCTCGTGATGCGCCATGACGAGCGCCCAGGAGGTGAGCGACATGAACTCCCAGGCGAAGAGGAAGGTGAAGGCGTCGTCGGCGAGGACGACGAGGTTCATCCCGGCGAGGAACGCCGGGAAGAACGGCAGGACGCGCATCGGCGCCGGTTCGTGCTCGCCATGGCCGAGCGCATAGAGGCTCGCCGCGGCGCCGCCGAGATTGACGACAGCGAGAAAAGCGGCCGCGAGCGGATCGAGGCGGAAGTTCGCGCCGATCCAGGGCAGGCCGAGCGGCAGTGCGAGCCTTTCGGGCGCTGCCTGCATCTGCGCAAGCATTGCGCCGAGCGCAACGAGCGACACCGCGAGGCAGGCACCGTAAACGAGCCGCGAGCCCGGCGGCCGGCCGCCGGCGAAAAGCGACAGGCCGGCGACGGCGATGAGGGCCGCGACGCAGCCGAGGGCCAGCGTCACCTCCCGCGCCTCTGCCGGGACTCGCTCCGGCGGTTACCCATGAGGCGGACGCCGCGTCCGCCGCCCTCGCTGACGGCGTCATCGCCGATGAGCTCGACGCCAACACCGGCGAGCGCAGCAACGAGCTTCATGAGCGAGTCGACGTTGCCGCGGATCACGTCCTCGCTCGCCTCCATACGCTGGATCGTCGGCACGGACAGGCCCGACAGCTCGGCGAGCTTTCGCTGGTCGATACGCAGGAGGGCACGCGCCGCCCGCAATTGAGCTGAAGTGATCACCTGTACCCCGCGGCTTCTCAGGCGACGTGCTTGCCTTTTGCAATTTCATAGTTCGGTATTGATGTGCTACGTATCAGCAGCGTGAATGAGCTGTCAACGTCTCGGGGTGCTCTCATGTGATGCGGCGCCTCCGCGTGTTTGCGAGGCCTCCTACCTCGCAGCGGCTCGGTGTCTTCCGCGGTCCTCCGGGTCTTTCTCGTGAGCACTTTCTGCTCATTAGCCCTCATGGCAATGACAGACTTTCTGGATGAGCAGCCCGAGGGGCCAGCCGGCTGGCTTGAACCGTTGTCTCCCCTACTCAACGCCGCGCTGGCCACTTTCAACGGAGGTCCTGAGCTGTCCTACGATCGGGCGCGTTAACGTCATGCATCCGGAGGCGCGGCGGTCCCCGTGTGGGGACACTGGCTCTTGGTGCTTCCGTGACCGCTCTCGCCTATGTTCCGCTGATGCTCATTGCGCTGCTCAGCGACATCCACGGCAACCGGGAGGCGCTCGACGCCTGTCTCGCTCACGCGCGCTCCATGCGGGCCGAACGCTTTGTCTTCCTCGGCGACTACGTCGGCTACGGAGCCGATCCATCCTACGTCGTGGACACTGTCGTCCGCATGGTCGAGGACGGCGCCGTCGCGCTCCTCGGCAACCACGACGAAGCTATTGCAAGACCATCCGAAAGCATGAACGCACTCGCCCGCGCAGCCATCGACTGGACGCGGGCGCGGCTTGATTCGACGCAAGCCGCATTCTTGCAGAAGCTTCCTCTGTTGCTCGAACAAGGTGAGTGCCTGTTTGTGCACGCCAGCGCCTATGCTCCGGCAGCGTGGCTTTACATTACCGACGAGATACAGGCAGAGCGCAGCATGACCAGCACGCCTCGACGATTGAGCTTCTGCGGTCACGTGCACGTGCCGGCCCTGTTCCACATGGCGCCGGGCCGGCCGGCATCGCACCACTGCCCGGTTCCGGATTCGCGTGTCCCGCTTATGCCGAGTCGGCGCTGGCTCGCGGTGATCGGCGCTGTCGGCCAGCCTCGCGACGGCAATCCCGCGGCTTGCTATGCCCTACTGGACCATGAGCGGAGCACACTCACTTATTTCCGCGTGCCCTATGATATCGATGCCGCAGCGCAGAAGATCGTGAAGGCAGGACTGCCGCCCGCGCTCGCGGCGAGGCTTTTCGGGGGGCGCTGATGCCGCGGGGTCTCGAGCCAGGGCAGGAGGTCGATGGCTTTCGCCTCGAGGAGCGTATGCACCAAGGCGGCATGGCGGTGCTCTGGCGCGTCACGCATCCGGCACAGCGGCTGCCGCTCGTTATGAAGGTGCCGCTTATCGCCTATGGCGAGGGGCCGGGCCCGATCGTCGGTTTCGAGGTCGAACAGATGATCCTGCCGCGCTTATCGGGGCCGCATGTGCCGCGCTTCGTCGCGGCGGCGGATTTTTCCGAGCAGCCTTACATCGTGATGGAGCGGCTGCCCGGCGAGTCGCTCCTCCCGTTCGTCGAGAAGGCGCCGCTCCAGCCGGCCCGTGTGGCCGAGATCGGCGCGAAGGTCGCGGCGGCGCTGCACGAAATTCACCGCCAGCACGTGATCCATTTCGACGTCAAGCCGAGCAACATTATGACCCGCGAGAGCGGCGAGGCGGTGCTGATCGATTACGGCCTCTCCCGGCACGACCGGCTGCCGGACCTCCTTGCGGAGGAGTTCCGCCTGCCGGTGGGGACCGCACCCTACATCTCGCCGGAGCAGGTGCTCGCCAACCGCAATGATCCTCGCAGCGACATCTTCTCGCTCGGTGTGATGCTCTATCTGTTTGCCACCGGCGAGCGCCCGTTCGGGAATCCGAAAGGATCGCGGGGGCTCCGCCGCCGGCTCTACCGCGACCCCTGGCCGCCGCGGCGGATCTGCCCGGCGATCCCGCCCTGGCTCCAGGAGGTCATCCTGCGCTGCCTAGAAGTTGATCCCGAGAAGCGCCCGGCGACCGCCGGCCAGCTCGCCTTCGATCTCTCGCATCCGGAGCTAGTTGTCCTCACCGAGCGTGCGGAGCGCGCGAACCGCGCCCCGTTCGGCGTCAGGATGAAACGCTGGTTCTCGACGCAGCTCAAGCCGGCCGCGGAGCCGCGGCCGATCGCCCGCCATCTCGCCTCGGCGCCGATCGTCATGGCGGCGATCGACCTCTCGCCGGAGATGAGCGAACTCGCCGAGGCACTGCGCACCATCGTCGGCCGGGTGCTCGAGATCGAGTCGAATGCGCGGCTCGCCTGCGTGAACGTGCTCAAGGTCCCGCGCGTCGGGATCGATTTCGGCGAAGACGCTGAGGGTCGCAACCTTCATGCCCGCCGCCTCGTCGAGCTGAAGCACTGGGCGCGTCCGCTGGTTCTGATGGAGGATCGCGTTACTTACACGGTGCTGGAATCGCCCGACCCGGCGGACGCGCTTCTCGAGTATGCCCGCCATGCGCATGTGGACCACATCGTGATTGGAGCTCGCGGCTCCTCGTCGATTCGACGCTTTCTCGGCAGCGTCTCCTCTCAGCTGGTCGCACAGGCGTCGTGCAACGTCACGGTTGTGCGCGCTCTCCCGTCGGGCGAGGCGCTATCGGGAGGCCGGAGCAGTGACATTAGCGCGTGATGCCGAGGCGTGAGGGCGCGAGAGTTGCCGGGATGCCGGTAGTGACGAAGCGCGGCAGTGGACGCGCCGCGGCCGTCGAGTGGTGATATCGCCTGATCGGTACGCTTGCATGCCGGGCAAGAGCCTGCTCTTTTCTTACATGGGAAAAATCGACCCACGCGCAAACCGGGCGGGAAGCGTCTCGGACGTGCGCCTCGCGAGCGTGCTCGAGACCGCGGCCGACGGTATCATCATCATCGACGAGCACGCTCGGATGATGATGTTCAACAAGGCCTGTGAGCGGATGCTCGCGGATCGTCCTTTCGCGATAATGCTCCGGCTGCTCGTGCAGCAGGAAGAACATCAGGGCGCGGTCGTAGCTCGCGTCGGGCAGGTTGAGGTCAGTCGAGTCCATCCTGAGCAGGCCCGCTCGGCCCGTTTCGGGATGAAGTAGTACATGATGGCGAGGAAGCCGGCGGTGAGGAAAAAGCCGACGGCGTTGTGGCCGTACCACCACTGCACGAGCGCGTCCTGCACGCCGGCGAAGATCGGGTACGACTTCGAGCCGAAGAACGACACCGGCATCGCCAGGTTGTTGACGATATGCAGCATCGCAATCGTGACGATGAAGGCGAGATAGAACCAGTTCGCCACGAAGATGTGGGGCTCCTTGCGCTTCCAGATCGTCGCCAGGAAGACGAGGAGGTAGACGACCCAGACGATCGTCAGCCAGAGGTCGGCATACCACTCGGGCTCCGCGTACTCCTTCGACTGCGTGACGCCGAGGAGGTAGCCGGTGCCGGCGATGACGATGAAGAAGTTGTAGCCGAGGACGACGAACCACGGGGCGAGGTCGCCGGCGAGGCGGACCCGGCAGGTGCGCTGCACGACATAGAGCGAGGTCGCGATCAGCACGTTACCGCCGAAGGCGAAGATCACCGCCGAGGTGTGCAGCGGTCGCAGGCGCCCGAAGGTGGTGTAGGGCAGGCCCAAATTGAGCTCCGGCGCCCAGAGCTGGAAAGCGATGATGACGCCAACGAGAAAGCCCGCGATCCCCCACGCCATCGAGGCGACGGCCGCAAACTTGACCGGACCGAAATTATAGTTCGGCTTGCCGTCGATCTCGCGGGGCACCGGCGCCGCCCCGCGGCCGATGTAGCGGTTCAGCACCAGCGCGAGCGCGCCGAGCGAGGCCGCCGCCGAAAGATAGGCGTGAAAAGCAAAGGCGGTGTCGACGGCGTTCGCCGCCGCGAACACGCAAGAGAGCGTGCCGACCGCGAGCACCACGAAGAGTCCGCCCTCCCCTTCGGTCATGTACTTCGTCTCGGTGGTCGTGACCATGGCTCGCTCGTCATCAGCCGCGGGCGCGCAGCAGGCATCCCTATGCTCGGAGCCCGGCGCCGAAACCTTGACGTAGGTCAAATCGGTTTGAGAGTTGGCATCACGGCCGGACGGCGCCGCCCCGGCGAGTCAGACCGGCATTGCGCGGCGATCAGCTTGCGCCAACGGAGCAGAGACTCGACGAGCTTCTCGCGATGCCGCTGATCGCGTGAGCGATCCGCGGGAGTACCGCAGGTATTGGGGCAGCTGCGAACGTCGAGGCGAGAGGAGGCCCAAGCTCGAGCATTGACCGCGCTGCACTCCGTGGACAAGATGAAGAGCGCCGATGGCCCCCGCATCGGCGCTCCGCTGCACGGATACGTCGCGCGAGAGATCCGCCATGCCGTCCACGGGCTATCCCGAGCCGTCTCGGGTTCGCGCCAACTCGTCGTCGGACGAGGTCGACGACGAGGCGCTGGAGCGCGTCATGGCGGAGGTGCCGCGCGGCGCGCTGGCCCTGTCCGGGCTCACCGTCGGGCTGCTGCTCCTCGCCTGGTTTCTGATGTACGCGCTCGTGTTCCTGCCCCGCGGCACGGTGGGCTGAAGCCATGCCTGCGACGGAAGCGGCAATTCTCAGATCGGAGCTCGGATGGGCCGCCGTTTCCGGCGGCGTCGTCACCATCATCATGCTCGCGATCATCTACGCCGGCGTCGTCCACCACATCAACCCGCCGAGCAACATCGAGACCGTCGATCCGAAGACGCTGCATCTCACCGGCGAGTTCACGGAAGGAAACCTCGGCACGACCGTCGACGCCTCGGGCCAGGTGACGAGCCGGATGGTGGCGACGCAGTTCGCGTTCCAGCCGCAATGCCTGCTCGTTCCGGCAAACCGCCCGGTGACCCTGCGCTTTGCCACCCCCGACGTGATCCACGGCATCCTGGTCAC
>Ga0136846_1222515_pt1 | contig 12218 bp, 7 predicted proteins | sample HopSoiMetagenom2_FD_96841 | JGI IMG/M metagenome (GOLD analysis project Ga0136846, IMG submission 96841) | Grasslands soil microbial communities from Hopland, California, USA - 2 Assembly 2016 (version 4) | ecosystem: Environmental > Terrestrial > Soil > Grasslands | place: USA: Hopland...
AGCGGGTGCGGGTGGCATTGAAGGCCAGGGCGCCACTTCCGGAGGTCGAGGAGATCCGCAAGGCCGCCCGGCTCGGCCAGCCCGTGATGAACAAGCTCACCGTGGGGGAGTGGCTGAGCGAGTGGATCGGATCGAAGACGAGCCTGTCGCGTGGCACGCGGGTGAGTTATCGGGGGCACATCGACCGGTTCCTCATCCCGCATCTCGGGGCGGTGCCGTTGGATCGGCTGCGGGTGGCGCACGTGCATGCCATGTTCACCGCCATCGCCGCCGAGGCCGAGGCGATATCGGCGGCGAATGAGGCCCGGCGGGAGGTGGAAACCGCGTGGAAGACGGCCCGCAAGGCCAAGGACCGGTCGGCGGTGCGGCAGTGGAAGACGGAGCTGGAAGCGATGCCGCCGTTCCGGAAACCGGCCAACGCTGCCACGAGACTGCGGATCCGGGCCACGCTGCGCTCGGCGCTGTCGGCGGCCTGCACCCAGCAGTTGATCACGGTGAACGTCGCCGCGTTGGCGGACCTGGACCCGGCGAAGCGGCCGAAGGCGCTGGTGTGGACGCCGGTACACGAAGCGCGGTGGCGGCAGACGGGCGAGGTGCCGTCAGCGGTGATGGTGTGGACCGGTCCGCAGACCGCGGCGTTCTTGAACCGGGCCCGGGGGCACGAGTTCTTCGCGCTGTTCCACCTGATCGCGTTCACCGGTCTGCGCCGGGGCGAGGCGGTGGGCTTGCGGTGGGTGGACCTGGACCTGTCGGCCAGGATGGCTCCCGCTCCGCCCGGCGCAGCTCAGCCCGCGCACCCGGGCCATCCGACGACGGGGGCTTCGACGAGTTCTGCGAATCGACCCCGAGTTTCCCTGACAACTCCGCGACCAACGCCTCCAGCGCCTCGATCCGTGCGGCCTGCACCACCGCCAGCGCCGCCAACTCGTCATACGACAGTCTCGGCTGCGCGACGGGCTCCACGACCACGAAACCTACCGCAACCCACCAGCACCACCACACACCCCAGCGACACCACAGGTCACAAGGCCTCGTAGCTGGCTACCTGCCAACCTGGCAATCGCCGCATAATCAAGGCAGGCCGGGAGCAACCCGGCCTGCCCGAACCAGCAGTTGCGCAAAACCATTAGATCGGGGCGCTCCCGAAGGCGCTGGACAGATAGGCTCGGGAATCTTCGATGGCGCCCTGGATGATGCGGGCCGCCTCGCGTGCTTCCTCGGGGCGGTGGTTGGCCTGGACCTGGAGTCGGAACCGGGAGGATCCGGTCGGCGTCACGGGGAACTCGACCATGAACGCCAGCACGCCTCGGTCGAACAAGAGCCGGTTGGCGGTGCGCGCAAGTTTCTCGTTCCCGATCAACAGCGGAACGATTGGTGATGGTGAGCCCAAGCAGGTCAGCTCTCGTGCTTCCAGTTCGTCGCGCAGGGCGTGGATCGCCTTGAACAGCCGGCCACGCAGAAGATCGCCCTCCGACGACCGGATGATTCTCGTCGCCTCCAGCACCACCGCGGTCTGCATCGGCGACAGCGCGTTGGAGAAGAAGTGCGAGCCGCCGAACATCTTCACGTACTGCTTGAGCGCCGGTGACCGGGAGGCAACGAATCCGCCGTTGGAGCAGAAGCTCTTGGAGAAGGCACCCATCGCGATGTCGACCTGTCCGAGCATCTCCTGGATCCCCATCACGCCCGTGCCGCCGGGTCCCATCGCACCCAGATCGTGCGCGACATCGACCAGCAGAGTGGCTTCGTGCTCACTGCAGGTCTGCTGCAGCGCCATCAGGTCGGGCCAGTCGGCGTCCACGGAGAACAGCCCGTCGGTGACCACGAGTATGCCGTTGCGCGCGTCACGGCTGCGGATGTCCGCCAGGTGGTTCCGCACGGCGTCGACGTCCAGATGCGGGTAGCGAACTATATTCCGGGTGGCCGCACGCGCGCCCTGCTGCAGGCAGGAGTGGGCCAGTCGGTCGATGAGGATGGTGTCCTCTGGCCGTACCAGACCCACGATTGCGCCGAAACCGGCCGCCCAGCCGGTCGGGAACAACGTGACATGGTCCAGCTTGGTCAACTCGCCGAGGCCGTTCTCCAACTCATTGGAGATCCGGGTGTTGCCCAGCACCATCGGTGACCCGGCGCTGTGCGGGCCGAAGTCTCGTAGCGCCTGCTGAGCCGCCTCGCGTATGGCCGGATGCGTGTTGAAGGACAAATAGTCCTGCGAGTTGAAGTTGATCCCACGGGTGGGCCGCCCCACGTCGTTGGTGATGTGCGCGGTCGTGTCCGGGGCCGCCTCCAACACCCTGGAGTACTGCCAGGTTTCAGTCCGACGACGCGCTAGCACCCAGCTGTGGAACTCCTCGGTGCGGGTGAGTAGGTTCGTGCCGGCCGGCCGGTAGAAATCATAAGCGTTCTTGTCCAGCGCATGCTCCTCGTCGGAGTCGACTGCAAGACGCGGGTGCGTCGGCTGCCACATCTCCTCAAGTGCCACAACCAGTTCGTTGGTCTCCTCGGCGCCAAGCTGCTCCAGGTTGTCCCACGGGATATGGCTTGCCCAGTTGCGCATCATCTCGGACACCTCACGGGCAGCCTTCGCCATGTCGGCCGGGCGGCCACCCCGGGCTGCGTCGATCATCGCCTCGATGAGCTCGCCGTCATCACGTGTACTGATTTGTGGGGTCATGGTTCGTCTCTCCCGAGTGGCATTAGGCGAACAGATTTTGCTGGTACGTCCGGGAGCTCGCGGCAAAGTCAGCAAAGATCGCGTGGTCGCGTGAGGACTCCTTCGCCGCATCGTTGAGCAGAAGAAGGTTGGATGCTTGGAAGAACTCCGAGACCGGCGCGATATCCGCGTGGGTCGCGATGAACCGGTCCGTCTCCTCCTGGCTCCCACGCAGGGATACGAACAGTTGGAGTTCGTCGTGGCGGAGGGTGCGCATCTCGGCCAACGTACAGACATAGTCGTAGTACGCGGCGGCGGACTGGCTACGACGTCGGCTCTCGTAGTTCTTCATCGCCACATCCCAGGGCTGTCCGCCGGACAGCCAGTCGTCGAGTGAGGCGACGGCCAGTTCCGCATCTCGGAAGGCGTGGGTCATGCCGGTGGCGGTGCACTGGTCCTTGAAGCATTCCGCGTCTCCGGCCAGTACCCAGCCAGGCCCGTACAACGGCCGGAGGAAGCCAGCCTGATCAAGCGTTCCGTATATGCGCTCCTCCCTGGTTCCACCAGTGCGCACGCACTCACTGAGCTCCGGGCTGACGAAGTCCAATGCCCGCAGGAAGTTGCCGGCCACGTCACGGCGGAACTCGCGGGACCACTCGCTCGGGCCCCACACGAGGGTCATGTTCTGCCCGAAGTTGGTCGGCACCACGGCCGCCCCCATCCGTCCCCGACGGTGTAGCTGGGCCGAGCCGAGATCGAACCCAGAGTAGTAACTCCAGTAGGCGAAGGTGCACTTCGGGCGCTCATCGAACTTGGGAAGGCCCAAGGCCCGCGCGACGAACGAGTTGCGGCCGTCCGCGCCGATCACCACCCGCGCCCGTTCCTCGAAGCTCCGGCCGTCCGCGGTCCGCCCACGGACCCCGACCACGCGGTCTGTGTCCATGACCAACTCCTCGACCGTGAAGCCCTGCCGCACCTGCGCCCCGGCCTCCACCGCCGCGTCCACCAGAATCTGGTCCAGCACACGGCGGCGTATCGAGGCGTAGCGCTGGACGACGCCCGTGTCGTCACCGTGTACGTCGCGGAAGTACTGCTGCAGCAGGTTCACTGGGACGCTGCCGACCAGCGGGATGCCCTCATTGACCAGACTGACTTCGGTGTGTGACGGGGTCGTGTTGAGCACCTGACCCAGCAGTCCCCATCTGTTGAGGTAGGACATGCCGTGCGGCCAAAGGAAATGCGTCGAGACCACATCGCTGGGGAAGACGCAACGGTCGACCACCAGCACGCGATGCCCACGTCTGGCCAGTAGCATCGCTGTTGGCGAGCCTGCGCAGCGCGCGCCCACCACAATCACGTCGAACAACGAACTCACTCCTGTCCTGTCGGTGTCGGGATACGTCCTGTCGCTGTTGAAAGCACCTGGGTTGCGGCCTATGTATCCGATCCCGCCGCTGGCGATGGTCCGTGCTCAGCGGTGGAAGCCAGGGCCCTGACCGTCAGCACACCGAAGGTTGGGTGCGTTCCCGCCGTCATCGGAATGTAGTCCGCGCAGCGCAGCCACCGGCTTCACCTGCCAAGCGAGCGCGAGCGTCGCCGCGATTCGCTTGAAAGCGACTGTGCGTGAGGCCGACACCAAGCACCTGGGAGGTCGTGTCCTTGGTAAAGAGGCCAGCCGCACCTGCGGGGCGTGCCGCAGCCACGCACTCGGTGAAGTCGGTCAGCTGGATGATCGCCTGGTGTGCGGTCATTCGGGACAGCGCGTAGCGCTCCCCGAGGTCCCGTTCGGAAGGAAAGGGGCCTGTCGGGTTCCAGCTCGGTGTCGATCAGATCGAGCAGGTTCTCGCGTAGCTGCCGGCGTCTCGGTATCGGCTCGCGGACATTGATGTCTGAAGCTTCGTCGCGCACTTGCTGTAGGCGCTCCACACGCGTCCTTGTCGCCCGAATAGGTCCCGGAGGAGGCCCACTGCAAGATGCTGTAGCTCCGCCGTCCGGCAGCAGGTAGGGGGTGCCGTTGAAGTAGGTGCTCCGATGCGGGTCGCTAGCGGCGAAACCGCAGTTGCCGGTGCAGCTAGTCATCAACCGGCGGTGGAGTAGATAGCGACCCAGCGGCTGGGCCGAGTCATGGGCGGTGGAGGAGGCGTTCGGGATCGCCCTGGCGTTGTTGAACGACGACCGTGCGACTGGGGCCGCGAATGCGATCGCCCCACAGTCGGAGCGCATCGTCAGCAGCGTTGGTATGTCGGCGATCGACGCATAGGGCACAGCGTCTGGTGCAGCTGAGGTTCAATGGGGAACCCTCCCGAAAAGGAGTCCACCACGAAACTCAGTGGACTGACGGGCCCTGATACGTGGGGAACCCTAGCGCCGCTGAAAGGCGTCAGCAAGAAGCCCACGTATCTCAGAATCCTGCATCGGCTCGTCCCTGCTCGCTGGACCCGAGCCGGCTGCGGTGAGCACTGTCGCGAAGCCGTTTGAGCGTTTGAAAGTTACGTGGAATCACGCCGAGGACGGATCGTTCCTTCCACGGTGGCGCAGCAGACGGTCCAGCTGGGCTGGGCCACCGCGATCACCCGGCCGAAGAGCGAGGCCGGGGACCGGGAGGTGCCGCTGGACGCCACCACAGTCGCCGTACTCCGCAAGCACCGGGCCGCGCAGAAGTCCGCCCGCGCCGCGGCCGGGGCGCGCTGGACGGACTCCGGGCTGGTGTTCACCGGCCCCTTTGGGGCCGTGCTGCACCCCGACGCGATCAGCCGGCGGTTCGCGCTGCTGCGGCGGCCGGCCGATCTGCCGCCGGTACAGCTGCAAGCGGCACGGCGTGGCCACCCGGGCCCTGTCGGTCGGGGTCGACATGCAGGTGATCTCCGAGATCCTGGGCCACTCCTCGGTGTCGTTCACACATCACCGCTGCTAGATAGCAGGCCCACCGCACAGGCGCAATGTAGAAACCGGCCGCAGGGACGCGACGTCCCTGCGGCCGGTCTTCGTGCTTCACCGCCCGGCCGGCAACGGGGGGCCCAGGCGCGCAGGTGGATGCCCGAGTCAAAGCCCGGCGACGCCGGTTCCGAGCCCAATTTGAGCCCACCCTGGACCAATCCTGGACCATCCGGGTGACGGGCCGTCAGGATATCTAGACCATATGGGCATCGTTATCGGGAAACGACTGGTCGCCGACGGCATCGACGGGCCGGGCTGCCCAGGCGTAGACGTGGCCGCTGACCAGCGCCGGCGTGGTCACGCTGACGGAGGTGCCAGCGGTGCTGGCCGATCCCGGTCGTCTGTAAAGCAGCGGCGGGACCGCCGCACCGGAGGTGAAGTCGCTGATCTCGAATTCTGCATGCGCAGTCGCACCCGACGGACCGGTCACCGTCGCGCCGAGCGTCGGCGTGGTGGCTGAGTTGACTGCCGGATGCGCCGGATCGGTGCTGCAGGCCGTGTTGGTGGTGCCGTCGTTGCTGGTCATGTTCGTCGGTGCCGCCAGGGAGGTGGTGACTGCGCGAGTGCCGTGCCGGAGTTGCCGGCTGCGTCGGTGGCGGTCACCTTAACCGTGTAGCTGCTAGACGGGTTGGTGTACGTGTGCTGTGCGGTCGCCGCGTTTTGCGGCCCGATGATGGTGCCGTCGCCGAAGTCGAAGGTGTACGACGTGATGACCGCGCCTGCGGGGATGGTGGCGGTGGCGTCTGCGGTGACCGGCAGCGGCGTGGATCCGCCGGTGGTGGAGAGATTCAGTGCGGTGACCGGCCCTGCGCTCACCGTCGGTATCAGGGTGAGGACGTCGATCCCGAGGTTGTAGCGGTCGCCGGTGGAGGCGCTGTTGGTTCCTGTCGGCTTGAAGGTGAAGGAATGCATGCCCGCTGAGAGGTTGGCGACGCCGAATGGGAATGGCGTGGTGGACACTCCGGATGCCTGCCAGCCGTCGAAGACGTTCGGCAACGCCGAGGTGGTGTTGTCGATGGTGAGGCTGACCTGGGCGAAGTCGGCGGCTTTCGTCATGATCGGCGTGACTTGGTACAGGCCGGGGTTGGCGACGTAGTAGTTGAGCGTCAGGCTGGTTCCTGCGACCGTGCTGCCGAAGAACTGCTGAGCGCCGTTCGACCAGCTGACTCCGCAGCAGTTGCTCTGCACGTGTGAGACACCTCCGTTGTTACTGCCCCACAGGGATTCTGCCTCGGTGGTCTGTACCTGGCCGACTGCGGTGGGGAGCAGGAAACGCTGCGCGGTGTTGTCCAGGCACTGATAGAGCTGGAACTGGTTGCCGTTGTTGGTGCCATATCCGGCGTCGTCCAGGCACAGGCCGGAGGCGGGGTTGACGATCGAGGCGTGTCCCGGCGTGGACGGCGACGGCGAGATCCGCCATTGCTGGAACTGGTTGTTGACGATGCAGTCATAGAGCGTGATCTTGGCACCTTGGGTGAGTGCGCCACCGGTGTCCAGGCACTTGGTGGACAAGATGGCCGGGTTCGGGCCCATTGCGCGGATCGTTCCGTCGGGCTGGAAGGACCAAGCTTGCGTGTTCCCATGGTTGCAGTCCCAGATACCCACGACTGATGTGCTGTTCGTGGTATCGCCGTATATATCGTCCATGCAGATCTGCCGTGACGGGTTTCCGGACGTCGGCTGGTCGGATACCAGGGTGCCGGCGATCCCGGGCAGTGGCCGGCCGCCGAACCCGGAGTTCTGATACAGCGACTGCACTTCTGCTGCGGTCAGTGCCTGCTGGTACAGCCGCACGTCGGCCAGCGCGCCGGTGAACGGGTTTCCGGGGCTTCCGTTCCAGAAACCGCGACCCATGACCAGCGGGCCGGTGGAGGCGATGGGCGTCGGGTCGGTCGTGGTGCCGTTGGACGCGCCGTTGACGTAGAACGTCATGACGCCGGTGCCGGCATTGAACGTGCCGACCAGGTGTGTCCACACGTTCGGGCTCGCGGCAGCCGTGGACGTGACCCGTACCGTCGGCGACTGGGAGGCGTCGGTGGTGGCCCGGGCGAACTGCCAGGCCGAGCCGTTGTACTCCAGGTAGAACCCGGAGTTGACTCCGGCTTGCTGCACCAGCATCGTCTGCGTCGTCGAACCGAGCGTCCGGGCGTCGACCCAGGTGGCGACGCTGAAGCTCTTCGTGGTGTCGATCACCGGACCTAGTGTGGTGATCGTTCCGCCGGTTCCGGCGAACATCGCATTGCTACTGCCCCAGGAGACCCCGGGGGTGCTGACTGTGCCCGGGTGATTGCCGGGATTTCCGGTGTCGGCTGCTGTGGCACCGGAGCTGTCTGAGAGCGTCCAGTGTCCGGCCGGGGCGGGGTCGGCGATTGTGACCTTGTAAGTGGCCGTGCCTGTGGCGCCGGAGGAATCGGTCACGGTGACGGTGGCAGTGTGCGTGCCGCCAGTTGCGTAGGTATGGGACGCGCTGAAGCTGGCCTGGGGGCCGACCGCCGCGGAACCGTCGCCGAAGTCGAAGGTGTAGGAACTGATGGGAGCTGATCCCGGAGTTGACTTGGAGGCGTCCGCGGCGACTTGCAACGGCGCTGTCCCGCTGGGCGGGCTCACCGTGAGGTTGGCGGTCGGCGGTGCGGTGGTGACGGTGACGGTGTCAGTGGCCGAAGCACTCTTGCCGGCGGAGTCGGTGACGGTGAGTTTCACCGTGAACGTGCCAGCTGTGGTGTATACGTGCTCGGCGTTGGCGCGGCTTTGCGGGCCGAGGACGGTGCCGTCGCCGAAGTCGAACGTGTAGGACGAGATCGCTGTCGAGCCTGCTGCGGAGTCGAAAGCATCTGCCAGCACTGCCAGTGGGAGGGATCCCGAGGCGGAGCTCAGCAACAGAGAAGCTGTCGGGCCCATCGCTGCGGGCTGGAATTCGTACGCGCCGCGGTCGTCGTATGTGCGGCTGCCCAGACCTGTGTTGGGCAGGTTCGGGTCGTCGACCCGTGCGGTCCAGTCCGCGTCGTTGGGTTGTGCCCCGGGGGCTCCAGAGTCCGCCGAGTCGATGGCAGGTGAGCCTTCGGTCACGTGCAGGTCCCAGCTCGCGGCGTTGGCGAACTTGGGGTCGGCTTCGATGTCGCGCGTGCCCTGTCCGGAGCCGTTCTGGAACGCGGCCAGGGTCGTATACGTAGTGGTCCCCCATGCGTATTCGACGCCGGGCGTGGTCAGGTTCACCAGGTTTGAGGCGATGGTAGTGCCGCTGGTGGCGCTGTCGTAGACGCCGATGTTCCCAGCGCGCCGCGAGCATGAGATGCCCTTGTATGCGGGGTATACGGCGTTGTCGACGGCGATGTTGTCCTCGATGGTGAACTTGCTGGACGTGCCCTCCACACTGATGCCGGCGGCGCAGTTTCGGTACACGGTGTTGGCTGTCACGTTGTCGTTTGCGACGTTCAGGGCTTCGATGCCGTGGTCGCCGTTGTTGTAGGCGATGTTGTTGGTGATGGTGCTCGAGTCCGCGCCTTGCGTCAGGTGTATGCCGGACTGTTCGTTGTCGTGTACGACGTTATCGACCACGTAGTTGCCTGAACCGGCGATCTGGATGCCGTCGGCTCCTCGAACCCAACCCTCGGCGTTCGACGAAGCCTCGTTGCCGATGACGACGTCGTCGGTGCTGCCTGGGCCCAGGACGATTCCGTGCAGGCTGTTCCCGTCGGTGTGGTTGCTGTTGACCGTGGAGTTCGTGACTCCGGTCAGGGAGATCCCGGGTGCGTTCTGGCCTGCGGCTGCGTGACCGGAACCGGTCACCGTGTTGGACAGGAGGCTGATCTTGGTCGCGGTTGTGACCGTGATGCCGGCTTTGGTGGTGCCGGTGATGGTGAACCCGGAGATGGCGATGTAGCTCTGCCCCGTGATGGTGAAGCCGTTGACGCCGCCCGTGATCTTCGCGGCTCCGGGCGTGACGGAGGTGAACGTGATGTACCCGGATGGGTCACCTGAGCTAGGCACATTCACGGGTCCGGTGTAGGAGCCGGGGTTGACTAGAACCATCGTGTCGGCTGTCGCTGCCAAAGCGGCGGCCTGGATGGTGCAATACGGCTGCGTCTGTGTCCCCTGGCCGCTGTCCGAGCAGCCCGATCCACCAACCCACAAAGCCTTGGTGGCCGCCGATGCCGGACTCGCGGCCAGGCACGTCAGGCCGATTGCTCCTGCAAGTATCGCAGCCAGACGAGACCGCACCGACATAGACATCCCACCCCCGCGTCCTGAGCATCCCAGAGTCCTGATACGGATAAACGCGTTCCAGGCTGTCGAGACTTGATCCAGGTGTCAACGATCAGGACCTTGACTACGGGCCCCGAGGGGCTGGGCTCTGCGAGAGCGTGGCGACTTGGCGACGGCCCGGTCGGATCTGAGCATGTGATCCCACAAGGTGCTCTCCCGCGGGGGCACCCGCATAGCGGCTACGCTGGCCGGCCGCCCAACAAACGCTGGCATCTTGCCCGCGTCGAATCACCAGGCTGTCGCCGCGCAGCGTAGCAGCGCGTGTTTGCCGTTCAACCCGTTGATCGGTCGTGCCGCCGTGCACCCCCGTAATCAAGGGCTTACCCGTTGACACGTGGATCAAGTCTCGGCACGCTGGGGCACGTTTGTTCCACCGGTATCAGGGTCCTGCAAAACCGTTTGGCAAGGGGTGGGGATGGGCATGCTGGCACGATCACGAACGGCTACGGGGACGCCGACGCACACAGCCAGATCCTCATCGCGAACCGCAAACCGGCGCGTACGCTCGGGGGTGTTCACGCTCATACTCGCCATGGTCGTGTCCCTGACGGTATGGCCGTCATCGGTGGCCACAGTCCGATCGGCAGCTGCGGTCTGGTCCGCAGCGGAGCATGGTGCCAAGCCGGTGCCGAAGTTCAAGCACCAGCCGCAGAAGAAGACCTCGAAACCAGCTACGCCGCCGAGGCAGTTGAGCATCGCCGATCGTGATGCCCAGGTGAAGCGCCAGCGATCGGTGGAGCCGTTGGCGAACAAGCTCACCTCCGGCCAGATAGGCAAACTGCTACCCACTGGACTCGAGCAGGATGCTGGTCAGCCGCGAGTGACACTTGGCGCGTCCGATCCCGGTCACCGGATCGGTGAGGCCAACTCCACGTCGGCCTCTTCGGCGGCCGCGTCGATTCCGGCGCCGTCGAACTTTCAGACGCCGCAGTTCGCACAGCCTGGACAGACGACGTGGGAAGTGCAGTTCTACTCTCCTCCGCCGCCAGGATGCTCGAATTGCTTTCCGTACATCCAATTTCAGATAGATCTGCGTAACGCGAATGACAACAGCGTGGTGTGGTCGTTCGTGTACGCCGGTATCATTTACGACCCTCAGACCGGCAGAAGCTTCTATGATCCGACGGTTCCGTCGTTCGCCGACCTGCGGTGCAGGGGAAGAGACGTTCCCGATAACACCTGTCTTGCGGAAATCACCGACGGACCCTTGCTGGGCCTTGGCGGGACTCCCCTCTACGCGAACATCACCTTCGTGAACGTGAGCGTTGATGCCAACTTCAACAAGACCATCACGGCGTCCGGGCCCACGGTCGCATCGCCGGTTGCTTCCGCAGTCTTCACCCCCGGTATCCCATCGGCTCAGAGCGGCGGCCCGAGCTGCCCGTGCCACAGCATCGACCGTGCAGACCCCGTCGACACCGCGACGGGCCTGGTTCACGAGTCCGCGACCGACGCATCGGTCGCGGGACCGGGGATTCCGTTCGGTGTGATCCGCTCGTACCGCTCGGATGCCCAGAACCGCGGCGGGCTGCTGGGCAAGGGCTGGGCGCTGCAGGTCGAGTCCTCGCTGACCATTGCAGCGAGTTCGGTGACGCTCACCGATCTCGAAGGTTCGCAGGCGGTGTTCGCCAAGAATGCGATTGGCGGATTCACGGCCCCCGCACCAGCACGCTACACGTTGGCGACGGCCGGCACGGGATACGTCCTGACGGACCTGAACAACCAGACTCGTCGCAGCTTCGACGCCGCAGGAAAACTCACCAGCTGGACCGATCAGAACGGCACCGGCTACACGATCGCCCGTGATGCGGCAGGCCGTATCGTCTCGGTGACCGACGCGGCCGGGCGGGTCAGCACCTTTACCGTGGATACCACGACCGGGCGGCTCAGCAAGATAGCGCTGCCTGACAGCAGCACGGTTCAGTACGGCTACGGCAACGGCCAGCTGGCTCAGGTCACTGCCCCGGACGGCGGGTTGACCAAGTACACCTACGATGCCGGCGGCCGCCTTGCGACCACGGAGGACCCCCGCGGCAACACGGTGTCGCAGAACACCTACGACCAGGCGAGTGGCCGCATCACCCAGCAGATCGACGCCGGCGGCGCGAAAACCGCGTTCGCCTGGACCCCGACCGGTAACGGCATCGCAGGCTCCGGGCGCGCCGACACCACCGAGCCCGACGGTGGAGTGTGGAGCGACTACTACGCCGCCGGAGTCTTGATCGCCTCGTTCAGCCCCAACGGGCAGTCGACCAGCCACGTCCTGGACCCCAAGCTCGACATCACCACCTCCTACACCTCGGCGACCGGTGCGACCCAGAACACCTATGACGCCAGCGGCAACGTTCTTACCTCCCTCGATGAC
>Ga0136846_1238929_pt1 | contig 12218 bp, 10 predicted proteins | sample HopSoiMetagenom2_FD_96841 | JGI IMG/M metagenome (GOLD analysis project Ga0136846, IMG submission 96841) | Grasslands soil microbial communities from Hopland, California, USA - 2 Assembly 2016 (version 4) | ecosystem: Environmental > Terrestrial > Soil > Grasslands | place: USA: Hopland...
GGCTGACGATGGTGCAACGCGCTTGACGGCGGCGAGCGCCGCCGCGTAATCCCCCTGCGCCGTGCGGACGTCCCAGAGCGCGAGACGGGCGCGATCGTACGACGGCTCCAGCTTCAGTGCCGTCTCGAGAAATGTCGCCTGGCTCGCCGGTTGTTCGGCCAGTAGACCCTTGATGTACTGCTCGAACGCCTGGAGCGAGGGAGACGGCGCACTCGCGCCGCCGTTGCCTCCGGGCACGGCCCGCCGCGCCGCGCGTGCAGCCAGTGCGAACAGATCCTCGAGCGCGCCACGCTCGATGACATCGTCGCCGGCACGCCCGACATCGATCCGAATCGGGCGGAGCTGTACGCTCAGCGCATTACCCTCGACGTGCACTTCACCGATGATCACCTGTTCGGCTTCGACAATCTGCCCGACGCGGATCACCGTGGCACGGCTCAGCACTGCATTGGACGGCAGATGGAGTTGATCGTAGGCGCGCTCGCGCGCGGTTCGCGTGAAGGCGCCCAGGCCTCGCGCGTTGATGTCGTCGGTCACGAGCACGGCGAGGGCTTCGCCGAGCCAATAGGTCCGCGGGTCGCGCGTGGGTGTTTCAAACGGAACGACGAGAATGCGCGGAGCCGGAAGCGCGGGCACCGGCGGCACGGGCGTGCTCGCCTGCGCGACGCCAAGCCAGAACAACAGTGATGCAGTAATCATGCGGCGATTGCGGTGTTGCTCTCCCGGCCGTTCAGGGTCACCGAGAGCAGACACCCCTTCTGGCCTCCCACGGCGGCCCGGCATCGATTCACCTGGGCGTCAGCCGGCACGTCGAACAAGCGCAGCAGCCGCGAGATCGCGGAGGCGTAAAATCCGCACAACGGCAGGACGGACGTCTCGCGCACCTCGCAAAAAAGCGAGCCGCGGAGATCGATCGACGCAGTGCCTTTCTTCACGCGCGTAATGGCTCGTGAGCCGGGATAGGTGGCGCGGACGAGGGCGCGTGCCGTGCGGAGTGCCGCCCGCGCGCGCAGCTGCGGCGGCAAGGCACGGACGAACCGGCGCTCGAACGCGGGCACGTTGTCGTAGGTCCACGCGGCCGCGTACTCGCCGGCGCGTGCCGTGATCAGGTTGTAGGCTTCTCCTTCTTCGCTGCGAAGGAAGCTGAGCACGGCTGACAGGGGCGCAAGCCCGATCGTGCCTTCGCGCAGTCCGGACACATTGAGCCAGTTCTCGTAGAACTCGAGCCGCGCGGGCAGTACATCGGCAATGGACTGGTGCAGGCTTGCCACGAGCACGCGTCCGATTCTGGGTTCACTCATGGTAATGTCGAGCGTGCGATACCGTGTCTCTGCGGCAATCCTGGCCGGCGGCCGGGCGACGCGGTTCGGCGGCGCGGATAAGGCGGCGCTCCTCATCGGCGGCGCGCGGATCATCGATCGCCAGATAGCCGCGCTCGCGGCGGTTGCTGACGATCTCGCGATCATCGCGAACGATCCCGCGCGGTACTCCGGCCTTCAGATTCCCATCCAACCAGACGCGATGCCCGGCGCTGGCGCGCTGGGCGGCATTTACACCGCACTCGCGTGCGCGCGCCACGACCGTGTGCTCGTCGTGGCGTGCGATCTGCCGTTCGTGACGCGCGACCTGCTCGCCAGACTCGTGCAGGACGCGGGAGACGAGATCGATGCGGTTGTGCCACGGTCCCGTCGCGGCCCGGAGCCGCTCTGCGCCCTGTACACGCGAGGATGCATGACCGCCATCGAGGCGCGCATCGCGCGCGGCGCGCTGGCCGTCGCGGACCTTGCGAGCGACATCCGCGTGCGCGAGATCGGCGTCGACGCGCTCGCGGCATACGACCCTGAGGGTCGATTGTTCGTGAACGTCAACACGCCGCATGATTACGCGCGCGCCAGGGAAGCCGAAATGTCGAAACCGTTGCCGGATCGTATCACGGAAGAGCAGTGATTCTCCCCATTCACCAACTCGTTCGGCGCCATATGGCCGAGGCCGTCGTCCGCCTTTACAGCATTCCGCCGGAGGATGCCCTCGTCGATGAGATGGCGCTCGAAATGCCGCCACGACGCGCGCTTGGCGATCTCGCCGCGCCGATTGCGTTTGCGCTCGCCCGGCGTCTGCGCAAGGCGCCGCGCGCCATCGCGCAGGAACTTGCCGCGGCGCTTGGTCCGATTGAGGGCGTCGTCAGAATCGAAGCGGCGCCAAACGGGTACATCAACTTTTTTCTCGATCGCCCGAAGTGGCTGAAGGAGTGGATGGGAGACTTCCGCCTGAAGGCGGAAGGATCTCCTCTCGATTCTCGTGGCTTCCGCCTTCAGGCGGAAGGACAAGAGAAAGTCATCGTCGAGCACACTGCAATCAACCCGAACAAGGCGGCGCACATCGGGCACCTGCGCAACGCGGCGCTCGGCGACGCCTTCGGGCGGCTCCTCCGGTTCCAGGGACGCGAGGTCGAGATCCAGAACTACATCGACGACACCGGAGTGCAGGTCGCCGACGTGGTCGTCGGATTTCGTGAACTGGAGCACAAGTCGCTCGACGAGGTGCGTGCCGTCGCCGAGTCCTCGCGGTTCGACTATTACTGCTGGGATCTCTACGCCCACGTCACCGAATGGTATGCGGGAGACAAGGAGCGTTTGAAGATCCGCGCCGCGGCCCTGCACGCGCTGGAGCACGGAGGAAATGATATCGCCGCCATGGCCGCCTTCATCGCCGACCGCATCGTCCGCTGCCATCTGAAGACGATGGGACGGATGAACATCGGCTACGACCTGCTGACCTGGGAGGGAGACATCCTGCGCCTGCACTTCTGGGCGCACGCGTTCGAGTTCCTGAAGAAGACGGGCGCGGTCTACCTGCAGACGGAAGGCAAGTTGAAGGGCTGTTGGGTGATGCGGATTGAAGACGATCCGATTGCGGCGGCGCCGGAGGCGGCCATAGAAACCGCCGGGAACGCGGACGCTGAAGAACAGAAGGAGAAGGTCATCGTCCGGTCGGACGGCACGGTGACGTACGTCGGCAAGGACATGGCGTATCAGCTCTGGAAGTTCGGCCTTCTCGGACGCGATTTCTATTATCGCGAGTTCGACGGCGGCGGAACGCGCGCGCTCTGGTCGACGACGTCGGATCAGCGCAGCGCATCCAAGAACGCGCCGTCGTTCGGGCGCGCGTCGATGGTCTGCAATGTGATCGACACGCGCCAGTCGTACCTGCAGAAGCTGCTGAAGCAGGCGCTCGCCGTCCTCGGATACCAGAAGGAAGCCGAACGCTCGATCCACTATTCGTACGAAATGGTCGCGTTGTCGCACGAAACGGCGCGCGAGCTCGGGTACGACACGAGCGACGAAGCGGACAAGCCGTTCGTCGAGGTGTCCGGACGCAAGGGCCTGGGCGTGAAAGCCGACGACCTGCTCGACCGCCTCATCGACAAAGCTGCCGGCGAAGTCTCGCGAAGGAACCAGGAGTTCGGGCCTGACGATGTCCGCCGCACCGCCGAAGCGATCGCGACTGCGGCCGTCCGCTATTTCATGGTGAAGTTCTCGCGCGGCAAGGTCATCGCCTTCGATATCGACGAAGCGTTGAGCTTCGAGGGAGAGAGCGGTCCCTACCTGCAATATGCAACGGTGCGGGCCAACAACATCTTCGGGAAACTGAAGGATCGGGAAGGGCTCGACGAGGCCGCGGTCGCAACCGCCCTGGCCGACGCTCCGGCGGACGCGCTCACGGATGGCTCCGACGACGCGCACGACCTGTGGGGTCTCGTGCTCGAAGCCGCGCGGCTCGACGAAGTCGTCGAGCAGGCGGTACGCACACTGGAGCTCTCGGTGCTCGCCAAGTATGCGTTCTCACTCGCGCAACAGTTCAATGGCTTCTATCACCGGTTCCCGATCCTTGCGGAGGAGCGCAAGGACGTGCGTCTCTGGCGCGCCGCAGCGGTCGCGTTCTATCGTGACCAGATGACACGGGCGCTCGGCCTCATGGGCTGCGTGGTGCCGGACAGGATGTGACGATATGAAGCCGACCATTGGAATTACGCGCTGTTCCAAGCTCGAGGATTACATCGAAGCAGTGAAGCGAGCGGGCGGAGAGCCGCTGGTCCTCGAACCGGGGGACGATCCGCGGCAGAGTCTCGATCGGGTCGACGGCGTTCTACTGAGCGGCGGACCTGACGTGGACCCGGGTCTCTACGGCGCGCCGCCGCATCCTACGACCGTTATCGATCGCGACCGCGACATGTTCGAGGTTCCGCTCTCGCGCGACGCCGTAGCGCGCGATGTGCCGCTCTTCGCCATCTGCCGCGGCGTGCAGGTCCTGAACGTCGCGGCGGGCGGCACGCTCGTACAGGACATTCCGTCGGCGATCGAGTCAGAGCTCGATCACCGGATTCAGGAACCAAAGCAGGCGCCTGCACACGATGTGCGCATCACGCCCGACACCGTCCTGGCTTCCACGCTCGGCGCTGCGCAGCAGCTCGACACGTGTCGCGTCAACAGCCGTCACCACCAGGCGGTCGAGCGCGTGGCGCCGTCGTTCGTCGTGTCGGCGGTGTCGACTGACGGCGTGATCGAAGCGATCGAGCGCCCCGAATCGCAGTTCTGCGTCGGCGTGCAGTGGCACCCGGAGAACTTCTGGCGCACCGGCGAGTTCGACGGGTTATTCGAGGCGTTCGTGCGCGCCGCGCTCAAACACCGCGAGGCTCTCCACGTGCGGCGTGTTGGGAAACAGATCGAACCCGCGAAGTGAGGTCAGGCGGTAGTCCGCGTCGAGCAGGCGCCGCGTGTCGCGCGCGAGCGTTGCGGGATCACACGAGACATACACGATGCGCGGCGAGCCGTGGTCAATCACGGCGTCAAGCGCTTCCTTCGCAATCCCGGTGCGGGGCGGATCGACGATCGTGGTTGCGGCCGGGCGGCCGCGCCGCGACGCCAGGTAATCTTCGACACGGGTCACATGAGCGGTAATTCTCGGCTCGAACGGCCGCGCGTTGCGCCGTAAATCTGCGCCGCTCGTTCGATCCCCTTCCACCGCTGTCACCTCGAGATGCCCGGCCGCGGCGAGCGACACCCCGAACAGTCCCACACCGGCGTAGAGATCGAGCACTTCACCGCTCTCCGGGACTGCTGCCGCGACAGCCTCGACGAGGTCGGCGAGCAAGTACCGATTGCCCTGGAAGAATGATTCGGCGTGCCGCAGGAGATCGCCGGAATCCGCACGCCCGCCGGTGATCACCGGCAGCGGGTCCGTGACGATGGCGTCTCCCGACAGCAGGAGCTGACCCGCGCCATCGCGTGCGCTGACGCCGACCAGCCCGGCCTCGTTGACGATCCGATCCAAGAGGGGTGCCGCCACGTGTGCGCCTGGAGTGAATTCGAGGTGCGCAGCACGGTGTGCAGCGGCGATGTTCTCGGTGATCGCGAGAGAGGTGATGGAGCTCCCGGCATCGTCATCGATCGCCTCGACAATCCGCTGCACCGTCGCGACCGTGTCCGGCAGGAGCTGGCGCGTTGGCGCCGCGTCGCATAACTGGTGCGTGCCTTCTCGATAGAATCCGGCGCGGCCGCCGTGGACGTGAAAGCGCGCGCGCATGCGGTAGCCATGCTCCGGCGATCCCGCAACGTCAATCGGGAAGTCAATCGGATGACGTCCGAGCCGCGCGAACGCATCGCGCAGGACGTCTGCCTTCAGAGCCAGCTGCCGCGAGTACTCAATGTGCGCGTAGAGGGCGCCGCCGCAGAGCGGATCCCCGTCGGCGGCGCGCCGATCGGGGGACGACTCGACGACCTCGCGCGTCACGGCGAACGCCAGGCGTTTATCGGCCCGCTCGATCCACGCCAGGACCCGTTCACCGGGAATCGCCCCACGAACGAGGACCACCTGACCGAGGTGCCGCGCGATCATCCGCCCCCCTGCGGCGGGTTTCTCGATTGTCAGCTCGACCTGCTGGCCTTCGTGCAACATCGAAGTCCTGACTCCTCGGTCGCCAGTGTTCAGCCGCACTCACTCGAAAGAGACGACAGGTATCCCGACCTCTTCGCGAACCAGGCGTTCGAACGCAACGTCCGCTGCGCGGCCGTGCGCGTCAGCTGACATGCGCATCGCGAACGGAGCGATCTCGGCTTCAGCTTCACGTCGAAGCGCAGCGGCGCGGGTTTCGCCCAGTTCGGCCGCGGCCGCGGCCACGAGCGCGCGATCGAGCCCGGCCAGACGCTCGATCAACTTCAGTCGATCGTCTCCGCGTGCCTGCTTCGCGCCCGGGCGAATCCGGTCGATTTCCCGGATCGCCTCATCGACCAGCCGATCGAATGCCTCGGAGCGACCAGCACCCGCTCGCGCGCCCGTCAGCCGCGTGACGATGCGGTCGATATGAGCCGGCAGGGTATCGCGCCGGCCCGCCGCTGCCTCGGGTTCCGAGGACGTCGATTCCGCGCGACCGCCGGAAGTTGCCGCGGCCGTCGCGCCGATGGCGCGGCGCCAGTTGTCGAACAGGTCGAGGATGTCCGCTTCACAGAACTCGATGCGCACGGGCCGCCGGCGCGGTCCCTTCGCGTAATACCGCTCGCAGTACTGATCGATCCCGCGAAACGCGATCGTGAGCGGCACGCCCTGCATCGCCCATCCGCACACCTGCTCGAACACCGGCCCCACGATCCGGATCAAATGACCCTCGTTCTTGCGGCACAGGTACGATTCAACTTGTCGGCAGTACTCGGCAGGCTCGATCGACGCGTTCATCGCGAATGGCGTTCCCAGATCAATCTCAGCCCCTCGAGGGTGAGATTTGCATCCACGTGCTCGATCGCGCGGCTCTCACCCGAAATGACATCGGCAAGACCGCCCGTCGCTATGACGATCGCCTGCTCCCCTCCTTCCAGCTCCGTGCGAATCCGGCGCACGAGGCCGTCCACCATCTCGACGTACCCAAAGAAGAGCCCCGACTGCATCGCGTCGACCGTGTTCTGGCCGATCACGGAGGCGGGCTTCCGGACCTCGACGCGCGGCAGTCGTGCGGCGCGCTGAAAGAGCGCTTCAGCCGAAATCCCGATCCCGGGGCAAATCACGCCGCCCAGATACTCTCCCGCCCTCGAGATGATGTCGAACGTCGTCCCCGTCCCGAAATCGACGACGATCAGTGCCCGACCGTCCTTTCCGTACTTCTCGCGCGCCGCGACCGCGTTGACGATGCGGTCGGCGCCGACGTCACCGACGGGCGAGTAGCGGACGGGCATCCCGGCGTTCGTCGCATCCACGATGAGGGCCGTGCGATGGAAGTAGCGCTCCGACATCTCCTCCATCGGCCGCGTCAGCGGCGGCACGACTGACGCGACCGCGATGCCGAGCAGGTCCGAGACCCGGACCCCCGTCTGTTCGAACAGGCGCGTGACGAAAATCCCGAGCTCGTCGGCGGTTCGCTCGCGCAGCGCCGCAAGCCTCCAGCTGTGCGCCAGGCGAGCGCCGTCGAAGACGCCGATCGTTACGTTCGTGTTGCCGATATCAATCGCAAGGAGCATAGGCGTGAGCTGCGGAACAAGGAGCTAGGAGCGAGGAGCTGGAAGCACGTCGCTGCGCATCGGGAGCCTGGAAGGTCTGTGACACGGTTCACTCGAGCTTCTGGCTCCTAGATGCTGTCTCTTGGTTCCTGCTTCTTTCTTTCTTCCTCTATACCCACCTGACCTCCCCGGACAAGATGCGTTCGAGTCCCGTAGGCGTTCGTGCGAGCAGCGCCCCGTCAGCCGCGAGGCCCGCCGTCACGCCGCTCAGCGTGGCGCCGCCAGGACCATCCCATTCGATCCGGGCGGCGCTCGCCGACGGAGCCAGCGCCAGCCATTTCGCGAGGAGCGCTGCGGGACCGCTCATCTCGATCTGCGTCACCGCGCGGTTCAAGGCGACCAGCGTCTGCGCGAGCACGAGCCCCGCATCGACGGGACGTCCGAGCTCCGACTCGATCGAGGTCGCGCGATCCGCAAGCTCCGGGGGAAAGGCGCTCGTGAGCAGATTGATTCCATACCCGAGCACGACGTGCTGCATGTGGCGGCCGTCGCTCACGGCCTCGGCAAGAACCCCGGCAAGCTTGCGTCGTGCCCGGAACCCGCCGCTCCCTACCGCGACGACATCATTCGGCCACTTGATCTCGACGGGTAACCCGGTCGACGCGCGGATGCCCTCCGCGACGGCTACGCCGCCAGCCAGCGTGAGCCACGGCGCGAGCGCGGCGCGGCGGACGATCGTCGACACGTAGAGCCCCGCACCTGCGGGCGAGAACCACGTCCGCCCGAGCCGGCCGCGGCCTGCCGTCTGTGCGCCGGCGACGAATACAGAGCCTTCCGGCTCGCCGCGTTCCGCTGCCCGCATCGCGAGGTCGTTGGTCGACCCCACTTCGTCGACGTAGTGAAACCGCGTGCCAAACACTCCACGGTCCGCCGACGTGGCATGAAGAGCAGGCGCGAACACATCCAAGGTGTGCCGTCCGTGTGCGTCGTCTATGATTCGTGGCCCTGAAGATCCATGTGATCCGTGTGATCCGTGGCCCCTGACCGAATCCGTGTGATCCGTGTGATCCGTGGCCCTGACCGAGTCCGTGAGATCCGTGTGATCCGTGGCCCTGACCGAGTCCGTGAGATCCGTGTGATCCGTGGCTCTAAATCACCTGAAATGATCCGTGGCTTCAGTTCCGCTGGATCAGTGGTTCGAGTTCGAAGCTCAAATCCGCGGCGGGGGCCGAATGCGTCAACGCGCCGACCGAGACGTAATCGGCGCCGGTGGCGGCGAGCTCGGGCAGCCGGTCGATCGTAACGCCGCCCGAGATCTCCACCTGCGCGCGGCCGCGCGCGCGAGCAACGGCCTCGCGGATTTCTTCAGCCGACAGGTTGTCCGCCAGGATGATGTCGGCGCCGGCCTGCAGCGCTTCATCGACCTGCGCCAGGCTCTGCGCCTCGACCTCGATCGGCATCTCGGCGTTGGCTGCCTTCATGCGCCGCACGGCCTCGAGCACACCACCCGCCAGCCGCACGTGGTTGTCCTTGATCAGGATCCCATCGTCCAGCCCCGCCCTGTGGTTGGTGCCACTCCCCGCACGGACGGCGTATTTCTCGAGCGCGCGCAACGTCGGGGTCGTCTTTCGCGTATCGAGCACGGTGATCCGACCACCGCTGGCCGCCACAAAACGTCGCGTGACAGTTGCAATGCCGGACAGCCGCTGCAGGAAATTCAGCGCCGTCCGTTCGGCGGTGAGCATTGGCGCGGCGTGCCCGGTCACCTCCGCAACCACGGTCCCGGGTTCGCATGGCTCACCGTCCGCCTTGAGACTTTTGAAGGCGCAGCCCGGGTCCAACTGCCGGAACGTCTCCGCGGCAACGTCGAGTCCCGCGACGACGCAGTGGCTTTTGGCGAGGATCACGCCGTGCGCCTTCAGATCCGTCGGGACGATCGCTTCCGTGGTCACGTCTCCCCACCCGAGATCTTCCGCCAGCGCCCGGCGCACCGTCTCGCGATACAGCGCGGGGTCCAGTGCCTGAAACGGAATCGTCCTCATTCGGCGCGCTCCTCAGCCTGACGGGCTGTGCGGTTCCGGCGGCGCAAGCTCCACCACGACCTCCAGCGCGTCGTCGATCTCGACGACCAGATCCTGGATCAGGCCAGAGGCGCGAAGGTCGGATTCCGCCGACGACAGCAGCGCCCGATCCGCCGCCGGGAGCCGCACGACGGCGCGGGTCACCGGCGTTTTCAACGGCCGCTGCTCTTCAGATTTCTTCTTGCGAATCTCTCCGAGGACGGCGGCGGCGAGATCCAGCGCACGCACCGCCTCGTCCTGCTCGCCCCCCGCGGCGCGGAACACTTCGTCCGGGTTGGGCCAGGGCGCCGCGTGAATCGATCCCGGACGCCACCACGACCACACTTCTTCGGTGACGAACGGCAGGAACGGCGCGAAGATGCGGAGAAGCGCCGACAGCGCGACGAGCAGCGCGGCGTTCGCAGAGGCGGCGGCCGCCGGCCCCTGGTCGCCGTACCGGCGCGACTTCACGAGCTCGAGATAGTTGTCGCAGAAAAACCAGAACAGCGATTCGCTGCGCTCGAGGACGCGCGCGTAGTTGTACTCCTCGAGGTCGGCCGTCGCTTCCCTCACGAGCCGCCCGACCATTGTCAGCAGTCCGCGATCGACCGCTGACGTCACGTCGCCGCCGCCTTCAGCACTGGCGAGCACGAACTTGGAGGCATTGAGCAGCTTGATCGCGAGACGCCGCCCGACTTTCATCTGCGAGGTGTCGAAGGCCGTGTCGGTCCCGGGACGTCCACTGGCGGCCCAATAGCGCACGCCGTCCGATCCGTGCTCCTCGAGCAGGCCCATCGGCGTGACGACGTTCCCCTTGGACTTCGACATTTTCTTGCGATCCGGATCGAGGACCCATCCGGATATCGCGGCGTTCGACCACGGCAGCGTGCCGAACTCGAGCTCCGAGCGCAGCACCGTCGAAAACAGCCATGTGCGGATGATGTCGTGCGCCTGCGGACGAACGTCCATCGGAAACACGCGCGCAAACAGGTCGGGGTCCTCCAGCCAGGCGCCAGCCACCTGCGGCGACAGCGACGACGTGGCCCACGTGTCCATGACATCAGGGTCGCCGCTGAACCCGCCAGGCTGATCCCGCTGTTCGGCGCGATAGCCTTCGGGTGTGTCCGTGGACGGATCGATTGGCAGGCGATCTTCACCCGGCAGGATCGCACGCGCATAGTCGCGCGACCCGTCTTCGAGCACGGCATACCAGACCGGGAACGGCACGCCGAAGAAGCGCTGGCGGCTGACGCACCAGTCGCCGTTGAGACCGTTGATCCAGTTCTCCAGGCGCGCCTGCATGTATGGCGGATGCCATTCGAGCTCGCGCGCCCGCTGCAGCAGGACGTCGCGAAACACCATGGTCTTGATGAACCACTGGCGGCTCGTGACAATCTCCAGGGGCCGGTCTCCCTTTTCGTAGAACTTTACCGCGTGCGTGATCGGGCGAGGCTCGCCGATGAGATCCCCGCTCTGGTGCAGCAACTCGACGATCTTCGTGCGAGCTTTCGCAGCCGACAGGTTGGTCAACTGGTCGTAGGCCTGTTGCGCACGCGCTGGATCGTCCGCTTCCCAGCCCCCGGTACCCCACGCGACCGGACGCAACGCGCCGTTCGGCTGGATGATTGCCCGGACCGGCAGCGACAACGCACGCCACCAGAGCACGTCGGTGACGTCGCCGAACGTGCAGATCATCGCGATCCCGGATCCCTTTTCAGGATCGGCGAGCTCGTGCGCTCTTACCGGCACTCGCACGCCAAAGAGCGGCGTGATCACGTCGCTGCCAAACAGCGGCTTGTACCGTTCGTCGTCGGGGTGCGCGACGAGCGCCACGCACGCCGGGATCAGCTCGGGCCTGGTCGTTTCGATGAAGACCGGATCCCCCGAATCCCGCCCGAATCGAATGCGGTGGTACGCGCCGGGTTGCTCGCGGTCTTCGAGCTCGGCCTGCGCGACGGCCGTCCGAAAATCGACATCCCACAACGTGGGGGCTTCGAGCTGGTAGGCGTGTCCGTTGTGCAACAGGCGCAGAAACGCGAGTTGCGAGATCCGCTGCGCGCGGCGGCCGATCGTCGCGTACGTCATGCTCCAGTCGACCGAGAGCCCGAGGTGGCGCCACAGCGCTTCGAATGCCTTCTCATCTTCCGCGGTCAGCCGGGCGCACAGCTCGATGAAGTTCGGACGCGAGACGGACAACGGGTGTTTGCCCGGTTTGTCGCCCTTCGACGCCGCCCGGGACGATCCCGAGGCACTCGACGGATCTGGCGGCTGGAAGTCCGGGTCGTACGGAAGCGATGGATCGCAGCGAACCCCGAAGTAATTCTGGACGCGGCGCTCGGTGGGCAGGCCATTGTCGTCCCATCCCATCGGATAGAAGACGGCCTTGCCGCGCATGCGCTGAAACCGTGCGATCACGTCCGTATGCGTGTACGAAAAGACGTGACCGACGTGCAGGGATCCGCTGACGGTTGGCGGCGGCGTATCGATCGAATAAACGGCGGAGCGCGGCTTCGTGCGGTCGAAGCGATAAACGCCCGACTCTTCCCACCGCGCCATCCACTTGGCTTCGAGTCCCTCGAGCGCCGGTTTGTCCGGCACGCGCACGGGATGGTTCAGGTCCAGGCCGGAGGGCATATCTCGAATTTACGATTGCAGACTGCAGATTGAAGATTCA
>Ga0136846_1238140_pt1 | contig 12217 bp, 1 predicted proteins | sample HopSoiMetagenom2_FD_96841 | JGI IMG/M metagenome (GOLD analysis project Ga0136846, IMG submission 96841) | Grasslands soil microbial communities from Hopland, California, USA - 2 Assembly 2016 (version 4) | ecosystem: Environmental > Terrestrial > Soil > Grasslands | place: USA: Hopland...
CGGGTGAGCTGGCGCGGTTCCGCAGCGAAGCTAAAACGGTTGGGGGATTGCATCACCGCAACATCGTCGCCATCCACGAAGTAGGAGAACACGACGGACAACCGTATTTTTCGATGGATTTCGTTGAAGGTCAGACACTCGAGGAGATTGCCCGCGGTCACCCATTGCCCTCAACCCGGGCGGCCCGATATGTCAAACTAATCAGTGAAGCGATTCATTACGCGCATGAACGCGGCGTGCTCCATCGCGATTTGAAGCCGTCGAATGTGTTGATTGATGGGGAGGATCAACCCCGAGTGACCGATTTTGGCCTGGCAAAACGGCTGGAAGATGATGCCAGCCTGACCATGACGGGCCAGGTGCTGGGATCACCGAATTTCATGCCGCCTGAACAGGCCTCTGGCAGCGCAGAAATCGGCGTCGCCAGCGACATCTATTCATTGGGAGCGCTGCTATACCACCTGCTCACCGGGCGACCTCCGTTCCTGTCGGAAACCATCACCGACACATTGCGGCAAGTCGCGGAGAGCGAGCCGGCTTCGCCGCGGCTTCTGGCGCCGATGGTGCCCAAAGATCTCGAAACCATCTGTCTAAAATGCCTGGAAAAAGAGCCGAGCCAACGTTTTGCAACGGCGCAGGAATTGGCCGAAGACCTTGGACATTTTCTTCGCGATGAACCGATCCATGCGCGACCAGCCGGAGCCGCGGAAAAACTGTGGCGTTGGTGCAGACGCAACCAGGCGCTGGCTGCTTCCGCAGCGACTGTAGCGGTGCTGGTGCTGACGGTGGCTATCGGTTCACCTGTTGCGGCATTTCATATTAACCGGCAACGCAAGGCCGCGGCAACCGAGGCGAGTAAGAGCAAACAGGTGGCTGCGTTTCTGGCGAGCATGCTGGAAACCATTCAACCTGAGGTCGCCAAAGGACGCGATACGGTGCTGCTGCGCGCGATGCTCGAGCAGACAGCCAGACGGTTGGAAACGGAATTCACCGGACAACCGGAGGTGGAAGCTCAACTGCGATTAGTTGTGGCGCAAACATATTTGAGTTTGCAACTGGGAGAAGAAGGGGCAAAGCACGCGCGCATCGCCTGGAACTTACGGCGGCGAACTCTTGGCGAGACGCATCCGGATGCTCTCGAGGCTGAGATTCTCCTGGCCACGCTGCTGGAGAACAGTGACAAATGGAACGAAGCAAAGGCTCTCGCCGAAGCTGCGCTCCAGCACTGTCGAAGGCAATTCGGCAATCGAGATGCGCGCACTTGCCGCGCGTTGCATGTCCTGGGCAACGCACTCAAGCGAGGGCATGAGTACCCGGAAGCGATTGCCGCGCTGCTTGAGGTTGTCGCGATTGAAAGAGCAACTCCTGGCCATGATGCTGCACAAATATTTTCGAGTGTGGAGGCGCTGGGTTGCGCGTTGATTGAAGGCGGACGACCTGCTGAAGCCGTGCCCGTTTTTGAGGCCTGGCTGCGCGAGTTGCCGGCGGCTTCCCTGACCAATTCCGTGAACGTGGCATTCGCCAATGGCTGGCTGGCGACTGCTTTGGGGCGACTGGGGGAATTCGAACAAGCTGATGCCCTTCAGCGCCAGTCGCTCGAAATGAAACACCGCTTGCTGCCGCCGGACCACCCAGCCATCGCCTGGCACCTTTTCTATTGGGCTACCTCATTTGAGAAGCGACAGCATTTCGCCGAATGCCAGGACCTCATGGCCAGAGCCTGGGGCATAACAGAGCTGCACCCAGCGGACTCGCTCCATTTGAAACATGTGCTGGCCTACTACGGCCGGGACTGGATAGGTACTTGGGCGAAAACTGAAGCCTCCGCGATCGCCCTCGCTGCGACGTGGCAAGGGCGCCTGAGCGACCTGGAGAACCAGCATCCGGAACTCGCCAATACAAAGTAAGCTAACCATCTTACCTTACATCCGGCACCCGCGATCTGGGCCGAATTTGGGGTTCCCGCCGGGCGATCACCACCGGCGGTGCACCAACCCCTTTCGGCAGTATGAACCCGGGCACGGCTGCAGGAGTTTCTCTGTAACCTTCCCGGATTTTTCCAGTAGAAGGATCGCAAGTCATGATTCCTGCTTCGGCTTGATGCCGCTCGGATGCTTGACCTGCAAGTCAAATGAAGAAATTTCGAAGCATCCTGGCGATTCTGCTTACGGCGACAACGGCTTCACCTGACGAGGCGATTAAGCCCAACCGGACCCTCCCGGAGGCGACGCCACCGAGAACGACATTGGAGTTTTCGGCGAACCCGACGACAGAGGAGATCTCTGACGCACCCGCTTTCGAAGAGCGTTTGGTGCCTATAGGCAGCAGGCCGAGTGCAGAGGAGAACTCCGCCCTCGCGACTGCCTTGCTCGGTTACGCCCGCCGCGGCGCGCCCGATGATTTCTCGAGTCTCACGGATTTTTTGCAGGCATATCCGAATTCGCCCTGGCGTGCGGCGCTGCTTACCGATCTCGGCCTGGAGTACTTCCGCTCCGCACGTTATTCAACGGCGCTTGCCTCATGGCAGGAGGCATGGACTCTGAGCGAACATGCCACCGATTCGGCCGGCAAACTCCTCGCGGATCGCGCAGCCTGCGAACTGGCCGCACTCTACAGCCGCCTGGGACGCATGACTGAGTTGGAGGCGCTGCTTGCCTCCGTCGAGAGCCGCACGTTTATCGGTGGAGCAGCGGAGCGAATCACGATTGCGCGGGAGGCGCTGGTAATGATGAAATTCCAGCCTCAGGTTTCTTTCCGCTGTGGCCCGCTCGCCTTGCAAAGCATCAAACGCTCTTTAAACCCGGGAACGCCGGTGGAACCGGAAATCCGAAACTCCGCCTCGACGCATCAAGGCTTCTCCCTGACCCAGGTGGCAGAACTCTCGAAAAAAATCGGCCTGAATTACCAAATGGCGTTCAGGAGAATTAGTGAATCAGAGAGGTCCGAGCCAATGAGTTTACAACTCACTAATTCACTGATTCACCCATTCGCCAATTCATTTATTGTTCCCTGCGTCATTCATTGGAAATCCGGCCACTACGCCGCCATCGTCCGGCAGGAGGGCGACCGCTTCCTGGTTGAAGATCCCACGTTCAATATCACGGTCCTCGCCACGAGGCAGGCTCTTGAGTCAGAAGCGAGCGGTTATTTCGTGGTCCCCTCCGGCGAATTGCCCGCGGGCTGGCGCAGTGTGGATGTCAAAGAAGGGAATTCAATCTGGGGCAAAGGGACGACCAGCTTCCTCGATGGCAACCAGTACGCCTGCAACAATCAGCAGACGAAAAGCTGCGCATCCTGCGCAGGCATGCCTGTTGCCAGTGCTCATCTGATGCTGGCCAATTATCAAATCCGGGACACTCCCGTCGGCTACACGCCGCCGGTTGGCCCTCCGATCCGGTTTACTGTGCGGTATAATCATCGCGACATCATTCAACCCGCCGGCGGCGTCTCCAAACTCCTCGGCCCGAAATGGACCCATGATTGGAATGAGTACCTTGCGGTTGTGGGGGCGAATATCAATTATGTTGTCGGTGGCGGTGGTGTGCGGATTTTCACCGGCTTTAACACTAACACCCAGTCGTTCGCTCTAAATCAATACGACCAAACGTTGCTTCACCGCACCAGCCCCGGCACGTTTGAGATGGTTTGGCCTGACGGCTCGAAAAAAATCTTTGGACCGCTCAACAACGGGTCCGGTTACCTCCTTGCTGAGGTCCGGGATCCCGCGGGCAACTCCGTCACCCTCAGCTACGACGCCCAACTCCGGTTGGTTGGCCTCACCGACGCCATCGGCCAGGTCACAACGATCTCGTACGACAATTCTACCAACTCAGCTTTGATCACCAAAGTGACCGATCCTTTTGGACGATTCGCCACCTTCGAGTATGCCACGTTGGCGATTTCTACCGGAGGGATCAATCCCAATTGTACCAACTTCTCCAATTTCCTGGAGTTGCAATTTCTGTTCAAAGTTACCGATGTCCTTGGTTTGCAGTCTCAATTCAATTACCCAATTGTGGGGAGTTCGTGCAAAATTACGACCAACGGGCTAGAGACCTTCCCCCTGTTTAACGACCTCATCCGGAGCATGGACACACCTTACGGCGCCACTTCCTTCTTCACTCAAGACGGCACCAAGACCGACAACGGTGCTATCACGCCTTTCCGCGATTTGACCATCTCGTACCCGGACGGCAGCAGCGAGCGGGTGGTCTGCCAACAAACGAGCGATACCGGCATCCCGAACTCGGATCCTGCCGCCTCGGTTCCCACCGGCATGAACGGTCTCAACAACGCGTATCTTTACGCACGCAATACTTATTACTGGAGCCGTGCCGCGAACGCTGTCGGGGCCGGTAGTTACAGCCAGGCCAAAGTGTTTCACTGGCTTCACACGGAGGACATGTCGGCCTGCTCGGGCATTCTGGAAAGCGTCAAGGAACCGCTCGAGGGGCGTGTCTGGTTTGATTATGCCGGCAACTTCAACGGCATCGTCGGTTCCACCGACCAGCCCACCCATGTTGGCCGGGTCCTGGACGATGGCCAGACCCAGCTTTACACTCAGAAGTACGACGCCTTCAGCCACATGACCAATTCGGTGGATCCACTCGGGCGCACCTTCAGCTTCCTGTATGCCACAAACGGCGTTGACCTGTTGGAAGCACGTCAAACACGCGGGGTGAATAATGAATTGCTCGCGCGGATGACGTACGACTCGCAACACCGGCCGCTCACGGTTGTGGACGCCGCGGGGCAAACAAACACATTCACCTACAATCCCCGAGGCCAGCGTCTCACCGCCACCAATCCCAAAGGCGAGACCACTACCTATACCTACGACACCAACGGTTATCTCATCTCCGTGGACGGGTCGCTGCCGGGCACAAATGACGTGATCAATGCCACCTACAATTCCTTTGGTCGCATGCGAACCTTAACCGGTGTGAGTGGTTACACGATGACATTCGATTACGACGCGATGGATCGCATCACCAAAATCACTCACCCCGATTCAACGTTCGAACAACTTACCTACGATCGCTTAGACATGATCGCATTCCGCGATCGTGCCGGACGAATCACTTCGTTCCAGTATGACAACATGCGCCAGGTACGAAAACAAACTGACCCACTGAATCGGGTGACGCATTATGACTGGTGCCGTTGCGGACATCTCGGCAGCCTGACCGACCCGTTGGGCCGCACTACCTCGTGGCTGACGGATGTCCAGGGACGTCCTGCCGGCAAGCGTTATGCCGATGGATCCCAAATGACCTACCAATACGAAGACACCATCGGCAGGTTGCGTTTTGCCATTGATGAAAAACAGCAGGTCACGCAGTTGCTCTGGAACCGCGACAACACAGTCCGATCCGTCGGCTACGGCAGCGCGATAGTCCCAACGCCCACCGTAAGTTTCACGTACGATCCGGATTATCAGCGCGTGATCACCATGTCCGATGGCACCGGGACTACTCGCTACTCGTACAATCCTGTTACTGGAGCACCAACGCTGGGGGCCGGCGGGCTGGCGAGTGTGGACGGACCGATTCCGAATGACACCATCACCTACAGCTACGATGAACTGGGCCGCGTCATCCACTACGCTATCAACGGTGTGGATTCGGCAACGGCCTTTGACTCTGCCGGCCGATTAGTTGGCGCGACCAATGCGCTCGGCGCTTTTGGCTATGCGTACGATGCAAGCTCGGGCCGCCTAATTTCCAGCTCCGCTCCCAACGGCCAGACCACCCAGCGTAATTACGGCAATATTCTTGAGGACTTCTCGCTCGAACGAATCGCCCACACGATTGGAGCGACCCCAATTTCTGAATTCCTTTACAGTCACGACACTGCTAGAGACCGCATTACGACATGGTCGCAGCAAACCGCCGCGCAATCACCGAATCAATTCAGCCTCAGCTACGACGCGGTTGACCAGTTGATTACAGCAACGGTTACCAACGCGGGGAATCTGGTAAACACTTTCGCCTACTCTTACGATCCTCCCGGCAATCGTCTCACTGAGCAAGCTGGTGCGTCGAATTACACGTCCACGTACAATGGACTGAATGAAATCAGCACCACGACTGCTCCCGGGGCTCCGTGCACGAACGAATGGGACGCTGCGAACCGCCTGGTGGCTGTCACCGTTGGAAACAACCGCACCGAATTCACCTGCGATGGTTTGGGCCGCATGGTAGGGATTCGAAAGCTAGTTAATGGCAGCGAAGTTTCGCGGCGACGGTTCGTGTGGTGCAATGGACGGATTTGCGAAGAGCGCGATGCCGGCGGCGCTCTAACAAAACGATTCTTCGACCAGGGTGTGAAGTTGGAAACCGGGCCGTTGACGGGCTCATTTTTTTACACGCTCGATCACCTGGGCTCCATCCGCGAACTCACTGATGCCAGCGGTAATGTCCGCGCCCGCTACTCTTACGATCCTTATGGGCGCCGAATCAAACTCAGTGGCGACGTTGACGCTGACTTCGGTTTCGCCGAAATGTTCTTTTCCAGCGAGGCCAACCTTTCACTCACTCGTTTCCGCGCCTACGACGCTGAATCAGGGCGCTGGCTCTCCCGCGACCCACTACGGCATGCGGAAACGAGACAGGGGCCAAACCTTTACGCGTATGTCGGCAACGAACCCATCAGCCGCCGTGATCCGGAGGGCTTGCTTGGCATTCAGGAAGACCTTGTGGCGCTGTGCGCGGGTAGTCCGGTCGCGTGCCATGAGCTCATGAAGTACGCTTTAGGAGCAGGAGTAGCCATAGCCGTCAGAGTAGCGACCTACGGCCCGCAGGTTGCGAATGCCCTACAGTGTGCAGGGCCTGAAATCCCCGCCATCGCTGAAACCAGCATTCCTTCGCTCGAAACCGAGATAGGTGAGTTGGAAGCAGAATATGCCGTCGCCGGAGGCCGCTTTCAGGCGATATTGGAAAGACTCCCGGACGGACGGAGACAGTGGCAAGCTTTCGTGGATTCAGTTCGGGCCCGTGGCGATTTTCTGGACATAGCAACGGACAGGTGGTTGGATCTTGGGGGAGGGGGGCGTATCGTTCCAGGTTCGCCGCAAATGATCGTTGAACTGGAAACTGCGCTCGATGAGCTCAAGCAGGTGGCACCGCAGCTTCACGGGATCCTAGCCAGAAACTTCGATTACCTGGGGATGGGCTCCAGGTGGCATTAATGAAACTGGTTGGCACCATGAATTTCCGTCTGTTACAAATCATTCCGAGTCCCTCCAGCGTTCGTACTGCCACCCGAGCTGGAGCGCGAGTCTCCAAAGCGGAAGACTTTCTCCTGTTGGCCGCCCTCGCATTTGCTGGAGTGATTTCCGTGTCTGCACTTTCCGCCCAAGCCCAAACATCGCAATTCCTTTTCGACCCCAACGGCAATCTCACCGTCCAGATGGGCGCGGCGCTCTTTCCACCACAAATTGCCGGTCAACCTCAGATGCAGGTTGTCCAAACGAATGAATTCGCGTCCTTCTCCGTCGTCGTCGCGGATCCGCGTTCGCTTAGCTACCAATGGCAGTTCAATGGCAGCGACCTGCCTGGCAAAACAGGCGTCTCTTTGCAAATCGACCACGCCAGCGCGAGCGATGAAGGCCCATACTGCGTCGTCCTCACCAACCCTTCAGGCAGCGTCACGAGCGCCCCGGCGATGCTCTGGATTGATAACGATCGCGACTTTATGGGTGATTCCTGGGAACTCGCCCATTTCGGCAACCTGAATCAAAACGCCAACAGCGATTTTGACCATGACGGCGTTTCCAACGTACGCGAGTTTCGCGATGGAACCGACCCGACCGATCCCAACTCCGCTCGCTATCGCCTCACCGTCATTCGTGAAGGCGGCTTTGTGCTCAAAAACCCGGACCAGGCTCTTTATGACAAAGGCCAAATCGTAACCCTCAGTATCACCGCCTCCTCAAACGAACTCTTCCATGCCTGGCTCGGAAGTATCGTCAGCCGCGACAATCCGGTAACTCTGGTGATGACCAATGACAAAACGATCTTCGCTCGGTTCACCACTATTGCTTTCACCTGGAGCAGTCCGTCCAGCGGTAATTGGGAGGACGCTGCCAATTGGACGCCTCAGCTTGTCCCCGGCCTGAATGATAGCGTCCTCATCAACACTCCCGTCACGGTAACACTAACGACCAACGCCGAATGCGCGGATGTGACCATCGGCAATCTCTTCACGACACTTACGGGGACCGGAACGTTGACCGTCCGCGACAATCTTTTCTGGTCAGAGGGAACCATGAGCGGAACCGGCAAAACAATCCTGGAAACCAATGCCATACTGAACATCATCCCTTCGGCGGGTTTTGTCTCGCTCAACACACGCACGTTGGAGAATGGCGGAACTATTTTGTGGGGCGGCGGATTGGTTGGCGTCGGCAACGGCGCGGTCATCACGAACCGTCCCGGCGGCTTGTTTCGCGCCGAGAATCCCACCGCCGCCCATCTGGGCGGCGGAATTGCCAGTGGCCGAATCGACAATGCCGGCACTTTTCTAAAACCGACCAACACGGCTCCGCTCTCGATCGACCCCGGCCTGAGCTTGAACAATTACGGCAGCGTCCGCATTGAAACCAACATTCTGGTTTGCAATGGTGGCCTCATCAACAACGGCACAATCACTCTCTTGCCCGCAACCACCAACCAAATCTTTGCCGGCGGGTCGGGCACTGGAATTTTCGACGTGCCGGCCGGCTCACTCGTGGAATGGGATTCCGGGACTTTCACGTTGCACCCTGGCGCCCAACTCAACGGCGCAGGGCTCTACCGAACGACCGGCACCAGCACACTTGCCGTCAACGGCACCACTACCGTTTCAAACCTGGATATGGTAGCCCTCGGCAGCACGTTGGGCGGCACGGGCACGCTGACCATTGCGAACACGATGAATTGGCTCGCGGGCGCCATGAGCGGCGGCGGGCGAACCATCGTCGCGCCCGGAGCATTTTTGAACGCTGCCTCGGTCAATGGCCTGAGCCTGAATGGCCGCACCCTTGAGAATGCCGGCACCTTTCTTCTGAGCGGCGCTGGACTCAGTTTCCTGGGCGGCGTCTTCACCAATCGCTCCGGTGCTCTGTTCGAGGTCCAAAACGCCATCACCTTCTTCAATGCCGGCGGCGTCGTGCGTTTTGACAACGTCGGTACTTTCCGCAAATCCGTCAGCACAGGAACGACCGTCATCCCCAGTCAGGTTCCTTTCAACAACTACGGCACTACCGAGATTCAAACCGGCACACTTCAAGTCGGCGGAGGCGGCTCGGCCAGCGGTAGCTTCACCGTGTCCCCCGCGTCCCAATTGGAATGGCCCAGCGGCGGCTTTACCTTGAACCCGGGCGCACAACTCAATGGCGTCGGCCTTTACAAAGTGAGCGGCGCAACCGTCTTTGACAACACTGCCTTGAGCGTGTCGAACCTGGACCTCACGGCTGGCACGTTGGATGGCACGGGAATTTTGACGATTGGTGGCACCATGAACTGGACCGGTGGCACTATGACCGGCAGTGGGCGCACGCTGGTGTCACCCGGCGCTGCTCTCAACCTCCCCGGTTCTAGCACGGTGTTTCTCAGTCGTATCCTCGAAAATGGTGGTACGATCCTTTGGACGGGCTCAGGGAACTTTAGCATGGGCGTCATCACCAATCGTCCCGGCGCTCTCTTTGATGTGCGGAGCTCCGCCGCTTTGACTTTGTTCGCCCCCAACCCGCGCTTTGATAACGCCGGCACATTCCGCAAATCCCTCAGCAGCGCTACGACCACGATGAACCCGAACTTCACCAATTACGGCACCGTCGAGATTCAATCGGGCACCCTCCTCTGCAATAGCAGCTTTGCCAACAACGGCGTCGTCACTCTTTCAGCGGGCACCACCTACCGGTTGGCTGGAGGTGGCTCAGCGATCGGCACCTTCGATGCCCCCGCCACCGCTCTCGTCGAGTGGACCGGCGGCGCATTCGCGCTCAACGGGGGCGCCCAGCTCAACGGCCTCGGCCTCTACAAAATCAACGGTCCTTTTTTGACGGCCAATACGAATATTAACGTCGGCAATCTCGACCTGACCATCGGCGGTCTGGATGGCGCTGGCATCGTGACCATCTCGAACGTCATGAATTGGAGCGGCGGGAGCATGTCGGGCAGTGGTCGAACGATCATTTCGCCGACGGCTACTCTTAACCTGAACAATCCCAGCATTGTCGGGCTCACCACTCGCATGCTCGAAAATGCCGGGACTGCCTTTTGGACCGGGGCAGGCGGCGTAACACTAACCTCCGCTGCCATCACGAACCGTCCGGGAGCGTTGTTCCATGCGCAAAGTGCTGCCAGAATCGGTTCGATCTCCACCACCAGGTTTGACAACGCCGGGACGTTTCGCAAGTCCATCAACGCCGGCACTACTACTGCCGACGTGGATTTCAATAATTACGGAACACTTGAAATTCAAATTGGCACATTTCAATGTGGCAATACTTTCGTCAACCGAGGGATGGTCAATCTGCTGGCGGGGACGGCCCGGATCTCGGGAGGCAACTCGACCGGCACGTTCGACACCCCCGCTGGGGCGTTGGTGGAATGGTTCGGCGGCAACTTCGCGCTCAACAGCGGCGCCCAACTCAACGGCGTCGGGCAATACCGCATCAACGGTGGCATCCTTGTCGTAAATACGAATCTGGCGGTCCAGAATCTCGATTTGCTTAACGGCGGTCTTGATGGCTCAAGCGTCGTCACCATCGCCCACGCGATGAACTGGACCGGCGGGAGCATGGACGGCAGTGGACGGACACTCATCCCTTCAACCGCCACGCTCAATATCAATAGTCCCTCCAGCGGACTGTCCATCTCCCGCACTCTGGAAAATGCCGGCACCACCACCTGGACCGGTGCTGGCAACATCTCGATGGCAGGCGCAACGATCACCAACCGTGCCGGCGCTTTGTTCCACGTCCAAAACTCCGCACAATTCGTCGGCACCACCCGATTTGACAACGCCGGCACCTTCCGCAAGTCCGGCAGCGCCGGCATAACCATGATTCCCAACAACCTGGTTTTCAATAATTTCGGCACCGTGGACCTACGCAATGGCATTCTCAGCGTGAACGGCAACTACATTTCCTCGTCCGGCGCCCTGCTCAACTGCTCCCTCGGCGGCACAACCCCCGGCTCCGGCTTCGCACAAATTCAAGGCCCGGGAACCGTCAATTTGAACGGTGGGCTCAGCGTAAACTTAATTAACGGATTTGTTCCCCTGACGAACAGCTCATTTGCCGTTGTAACCGCCGGCACGCGCAACGGCTCCTTCTCCAATTTCGCTTATCCCTCCAACACCGTCACCATGCTGCTGAGCAATACGGCCAACTCCGCCATCGTTCGGGTCACGGATGCCTTCATCGCTCCCCAGCCCGCCCCCGCTCCTGCCGGCCTGATTTCCTGGTGGCGCGCCGAAGGCAACGCTCTCGATTCGATCAGCACAAATCACGGCGTTCTGACCAACGGCGCTGCCTTCGCCTCCGGCCAGGTCGGCCAGTCTTTTGCTCTCGACGGTGCTGACGATTACGTGCAAGTCAGCGATTCTCAAACGCTGAGGCCCGCCTCTGTCACTATCGAAGCGTGGGTGAAATTCTTCTCTACCAACGGCATCCGCATCGTCCTGGGCAAACCGTTGGGCAACAACACCACGTTGGATTCCTACGGCTTGGCCCTCCAGGACGGCTCTGTCCTCGCCGCGATTTGTGACAACGCCGGATTCGGCCCATTCCTCACCGGTCCAGCGAACACCGTCACGGGCGCCTGGTACCATCTGGCCTACACTTTCGATAATGGCACCAAACAGCAAGTCCTCTACATAAATGGCGCGCCGGTGGCCAGCGGCACGGCAAACAAGACCATCGCTTACGATACCCATTCGGTTTTGCTCGGCGTTGACCTTGAAAACAACGTGCTCAGCTTTTTCCACAACGGCCTGATTGATGAAGCCACGCTCTACAACCGCGCTCTCACCTGGGACGAAATCGCCACAATCTACAACGCCGGTTCGCTCGGCAAATCATTCTCAACTCCACGACCGCTATTGTTCCAACCCGAGCTGATCGGCTCGAATCTCAAGATTGCCTGGACCGCTGTATCCAACCTCACCTATCGCGACGAATTCAACCTGAACCTGGCCTCTTCCAACTGGACCGCGCTTCCTGGCGACG
>Ga0136846_1222748_pt1 | contig 12214 bp, 9 predicted proteins | sample HopSoiMetagenom2_FD_96841 | JGI IMG/M metagenome (GOLD analysis project Ga0136846, IMG submission 96841) | Grasslands soil microbial communities from Hopland, California, USA - 2 Assembly 2016 (version 4) | ecosystem: Environmental > Terrestrial > Soil > Grasslands | place: USA: Hopland...
AGCAGGGCGGTCACGAGAGAAACGGTGACGATCGACTGGGGCAGCATCCAGATCTGCTGGGCGTAGCTGTAGGCGGTGTAGCCGACGCCGGCCTGCGGCAGAGCGGTGTCGGCAGCGGAGGCCAACCTCGTGACCACCGTGCTGGCCACGAGGTTGGTCAGCACGAACAGCAGAGTCCAGCGGGCGGCGTTCACGCTCTTGCGCAATCCAGTTCCTCGCCAGTCGAAGCGGGGCCGGAACCGGAAACCGGCCGCGCGGGCGTAGGGGATCAGGGCGAGTGCCTGCAGGGCCAGAGCGAGTGTGGTCCCGATCCCGAGCAGTCTGACCTGGGAGTCAGTTACGTCCGATACCTGCTCCGGAGCGGCCATCAGGCCGAGGTAGAGGACGAACATGGAGATCAGGACAAGGTTGTTGATGACCGGGGTCCACATCATCGCGCCGAACCGGTTCCGGGCATTGAGGACTTGGCCGAAGATGCTGAACACGCCGTAGAAGAAGATCTGCGGGAGCAGGAAGCGGGCGAAGACCACGGTCAGTTCGAACGCGTCGTGCGTGGCGGGTGTGTCGCGCTGATAGACGCTGATGATCTCAGGAGCAGCCCACGTGGCCAGCGCGGTCCCCGCGCCGAGGACGCACAACACCAGGGTGACCAGGCGCTGCTCAAAGGCGGCGCCCCCGTCGGGATCTTCCACGCGGGCCCGAACCAGTTGGGGAACCAGGACTGAGTTGAGCGCGCCGCCGATGAGCAGGAAGTACAGGCTGGTCGGCACCGTGTTGGCCTGGTTGTAGGTGGTGGCCAGCAGACCCGTGCCCAGCGCGGCGGCCTGCAGCACCTGCCGTATCAGTCCGGTGGCACGCGAGACCAGTGTTCCCGCCGCCATCAGCGCAGACGAACGCAGCAGTCCGCCACCGCCTTTCGGCTTCCTCGGGGCCGCATGCCTCCGTCTTGTGGACTGTTTTAACCGCTCTGGCGACGTCTCCTCGATCATGTGCACAATCTACGATCCACGCCTCGCCCGCCCGAAGAAGCCCCGAGATCAAAGCCCCAGGACCAATCACACAGGCGCCGCTGCGGCAGATCCGCAGGCCCTGGTCCGATGGCGGTGCAGCAGCCACATCGCCATCAAGACAGGGCAGGAACACCCGCACATCGTCCAGTGTGAGCCCGGCGGCCAGCAGGTGGCGGATGTTGCGGACTCGCATCACGGTCCGCTCGTCGTAGTGGCGGTAGCCGTTGGAGGCCCGGTCGGAAGAGATGAGTCCGGCCTGCTCATAGTGCCGCAGCGCACGAGCCGTGGTTCCGGTTGCCGTGGCCAGCTCACCGATCGGCCCGACGCCTCCAGGAACGGCAGCGCGGCCTGAGCCAGCAGAATGGGGGCGACGAGGTTGGTGGCAAGCTGAGTCTCGATCATCTCCGGCGTCAGCGTGCCGAGGGCGCCACCGCGCACGATGCCGACGTTGTTGACCAGCACGTCCAGCCGACCGTGCCTCTCCAGCACGGCCTGAACAATCCGCGAGGGCTCGCCCTCGGCGGTGATGTCGGCGGTCAGGCCCGTGATCCGGTCGTTCTCGGCAGCGGTCTCCATGAGCCGCTCGGCTCGCCGCCCGATCGCGATCACGTGGGCGCCCTCGGCGGCGAAGGCGCGGGCGGTCGCCCGGCCGATCCCGGTGCCGGCTCCCGTGACGGCGACGATCCTGCTGGTCTGCGGTGCGGTGCTGTTCACGCCGGTCATCGTTCAACCCTGCCGCCAGCGGCAAGGTCAAGCAGCGCCTGGCGAGCGGTAGCCGCCGCCGGTGGTCGCCGCGAACGTAGCGATGCCAAGTTCTTCCAGCCCGGCGGCGAGACTCGACTCACGGTGGGAGAAGGCAGGCCGAATGAGCGTTCGTGCCAAGCCGCGCGCCTCACTTGTGACAACCAGGCTGCTTCGACCGGTCTCATTCACCAGCTCAACCGGCTCTGCCGGTGACAAGCACCGAGCTTCGGCTCATTGCTGTGACTGAGCCGTTGAGTTGGCCAGTTGAGTCCGGAAGGTGCGCCGACCCTCCTGCCTGGCCTCTCGGTCTGTTCAATTCGTTGGTCGGTCCCCAGGAGGATCTCTAAGGTTGAGCCCATGGCTCATGCCAAGACTTCATACGTCTGCCTCTCTTGCCGAGCCTCCTACAAGCAGCCCTACGACAGAACGCGACAGAGGACCTGTCCCCGTTGTGCGCAACCGCTGATCCACGCAGGTTCGGCGTTCGCCGCGCCCCGACGGCGGGATGCCGCGGCGTGGCGGACACTCACAGTGCTGCTGAACGCCGGCGTCGGGTTCCACAAGAGCTGCTGCGGCGGGTCTGGATATCGCCCCCGGACCCTGCGTGAGGTACGCGAACGGATGACGTACGCGCAGCGCAGTGGCGAGCCGATCGCGCACGCGCTGGTCCGGCGGGACGTGGGGTGAGGCACGGGCTGGGGGCAGAACGTCGGACTGGCCAACTGAAGCGTTCAGTCGCAACGTGATGTGCGCTTCAGCTGGCCAGTCAGGCTCTTGAGGCAATCCGCTTGAACGGGTGTCGGGTAGGCATGCCGACTATGGCGGTGATTCCCGATCCCGCCCTGGCTATCTGAGCGGGGACGGATGAGGCGGACCCGACCGTCAGCGAGCCAGCTCATTCTTCAAAGGGCCATATCCGCGCAGACGCCGCCCGCTGCGTTGTGAAGGCACAACAAATGCTGGCCGCCTGACCGCTCAACGGTTCCACACGGGCATTCGTGCCCTATTTGTCGAGGAATTGATATTCCTGGCCCGCGGCCTGGATCATCACCGTGCCGTCGCGGACCTGCCACTCGCTCATGCCGTCGACTTCGTGGCTGACAAAGAACAGGCCGGTGATCAGGTCATTGTCGTCGTCGGAGGCAGGAATTCGGGCCACGCGCCTCAGTCGTTCAAGGAGCCAGTCGACGGACTGAGCGCGCAGCTCTGCCCCGAAGAAGACCCAGTTGGTGAAGTTGTACTGCCTCGGTGGAAAGGCCCAGCCACCGCTGTACGTTCGGTCTGCATCGTCGGCTTCGACGATCTCTCTGACCTGGGCGAGCTGCTGGTCATCGCACTCCAGCCAGCCTCTGATCCGGACGAAGATACCCACGATGATCTCTCTCCCCTACGTTCCAGTCGGTATTCGCTCACCCCGCACGTGCCAGCTGGAGCCCCTGGTAGATGAGTTTTCGGCCAAGAGAACCATCTCCACCAGAGGCTTCGCAATGCGGCTCAGCGAGCAGGAGTCACCGCAGAGCCAATTTCCGCAGAGGACTCGGGCCGGACACCTACCGCCGACACGCTTCCGCCTGACGGCCGATGGCCGATGGCCGATGGCGGCAGGTTGCCGCGTCACCATCCCGTCAGCAGCAGGTGGTTGAGGAGCAGGGCGAGCGCCGCCTGTGCGGTGAGCCAGGCGCGGGGCCGGCGCAGGAACGCGCATGCCGGGAGCAGCCACATCGCGAACGGCAGCCAGATGCGCTCAGTTTCCGCTTTGCTCATGCCGGAGAGGTCGGCAGCGAGGAGAGCAAGCAGGGCGGCGGAGGCGAGGAGGGCAAGGCGGGGTTCGCCGTCGGCGCGGCGCAGGCACGTGCGAAGACCCTGGCGGATGGGAGCCGCACCAGCTCGTCTCAGCCCGGCCACGGTCGCCGGTCCCACAACGAGTGCAGTGCATGCGAGGTTCGCCCACACCCAGTAGCCGTAGGGGCGGATGCCGCCGGCCCCTTGGTAGTAGCGAGTGGTCAGCAGGTGATACGCCTCCCACCAGTTGAAGCCCACGAACGTGAACACGGCCGGGACGACGACGAGTCCGGCGAGGACGTACGGGAGGGGGCGCAGCCGTCGGGAGCCGAGCAGCAGGACGCCACCGGCGATGACCGCCAACAGTGTCAGCCCGTACGAGAGATACACGGTGAGGCCGAAGAGCAGCCCGGAGGCAAGACCTGCCGACCGTGGACGGTGTCCCGTGACCGCGAGGGCCAGGAACGCGATCGCCCAGGCGGCGACCGCCGCGAAGTACCCGTCCGCGGAGGTTCCCATCCACACGGCCGCCGGGGCCAGGACCAGGAAGGGCGCGGCGCGGCGGGCGAGCGTCTCCCCGGACAGCGCTCGTAGGGTGACGAGGACCGCCACCGCCGCTGTCGCCCCGACGGTGATGCACCACACCCCCGCCCAGGCGCCGCCGCCCAGCCCCATCCGGTCGAGGAGGACGAAGGTGAGCGTTGCCGCGGGAGGATGTCCGGCGACGTGCGCGGGCCAGGCGTCGGGTGAGTCGATCAGGATGTGATGGGTGAAGTCCCGCAGCGTGGCGGGGATGTCGTGGAAGCGGTTTACGGGGTCGATGACCTGGAGGTATTCGTACTTGGTCGTCAGGCGCCGGGCGATTCCGCGCTGCCATCCGTCGACCAGGGCGAGCGAGAACGTCCATGCCATGGCGGTGCCCCAGGCCGTGCACAGCAACGCACGCCAGGGGAGCCGAGCGGCGAGGAGCGGCCCGTACGCGACGACTGCGAGGGCCACCAAGATGGTGGCGGGGGTGCCGGGCCCGACGTGCGGCTCCCAATGGCCGTACAGCGGGGGCCAGCTCACGTGAAGGTTTCCGTAACGGTGTTCCAGGACCGTGCCGATCACAGCCGCGGTCGTGACGAGCAGCGCTGCGGCCAGGGTGGCGGACAGGTCGCGGAGAAGATCACGGTTCACACCGGCACGTTAGATCGGGGAAGGCCGGATGAGCCTCCGGTGAGCCTGGACGTAAGCGTTTCGTCATACCGTTCGGTCCCTGCGCGCAGGCCCGCAGACATCACGTTCCGCCCATGACACCCGTACGACACCCCGAAGGCCCCGCGTCGGTCCCCGTCGGCCTCCGTCGGCGGAAGCCGAGTCGTTATGGACCGGGCCGGGCGGAATCGGCGCCTCCGTGGTGCAGTCGAGCAGTGGCCTGGTGGGAGAGAATCCGGAACGGTATCGGCGGACTGCGCCGACGCTTCGGCGGGCGGTCCGTCACGGATGAGGACGAGGGCATCGGGGCGGAGAGGCAGCGGCCCTCTCGGCTGACCGATGCCGCGGTCGCACTGTTGCTGGCCGTGGCCGATGCCGCGGCCCTGGCGGGAGTCGCTCTGTTGATGTTCATCGTCGGGATGTCGCACTCGGGGCCGCCGGGGCGTACGCCCGCCAAGAGCGAGGACGTGTCGCTTCTTCAGCTGGCCGTGGTCTGGTTCATCCCGTGTGCGCTCGCCGTGTCGTGCTACGTCCACGCGCGGCTCCGCATGCCGACCACCACCGTCGTTCAAGGCCTGTTCTGCGTCATCGGCACCACACTTGCCATCGGCGAGACGAACATGCTGCTGTCTTTCACATGAGCTGCGCGACCTTCCGAATCAGGGCCCTCAGCGGCTCCCAAAATAGGGTCGTGCACGGCACCGGTGGGGCCCCGGACACCCTTTGGGGGCGGTACGCGGCCCCCGGACCGACCGCTCCCCGGCATGCTGTCACCCGCCCGCCCACAGCTTCAGCGAAATGGCTCTGACCTGGTGCTTTCTTGAATCCCGCCTAGGCTGGGCAGGTCCGCCGGAAGCCGTGGGAGGGGTCATCTTGAGTGGAGAAGGCGTGGAGTACGACGTTGCCGCGATCGAGGTGCTGGAGGGGCGGGAAGCCGTTCGGAAGCGGCCCGGGATGTGGATCGGCTCGGTCGGTGAACGCGGGGTGCTGCAGATGGTGTGGGAGGCCGTCGGCCGGGCGGTGAACCAGTCGCTGTCCGGCCGCGGTGGCAGCGTCGACGTCACGCTGACGTGTGACGGCGGTGTGCGGGTCGCCGACAACGGCCCGGGGGACGTGTTCGAAGCCACCGGGAACACCGGCGGCCCGGGCCTCGAAATGCTGCTGACCAGCCTCCACGCCGGCCCCGATCCCGGTGGCCGGCATACCGCGGCCGTGGGTCACCCCCGCGTAGGGCTCTGCATCGTCAACGCCCTGTCGAGCCGACTGAGGGCCGAGGTGCGGCGCGAGGGGATCCTCCGGGCCCGGGAATACGCGCGCGGTGTCGCGGTCGCGCCGCCCGCGACCGTGGGGCCGGCGGCCGGAAGCGGGACGACCATCACCTTCTGGCCCGACACCGAGATCTTCGAGACGACGAGCTGCTCGTTCGCCGTGCTGGCCGAACGCTTCCGGCAAGTGGCCTTCCTCAACGCGGGCCTCAGCATCACCCTCACCGACGAACGCCCGGCGGGCGAGGCTCGGGCGGTCATGTTCCGGTACCCGGGCGGAGTGCGGGACTTCGTCGCCGCTCTCGACGCGGAGGCGGGGGCGCTCATCCACCAGGACGTCATCGGATTCGAGCGGGAGGATCCGCGGATGGCGGGGGCGATGGAGGTGGCCTTCCTGTGGAACGGGTCCCGCGAGGAGCGGATCCACAGCTTCGCCAACAGCCTGGCCACCCGCCAGGGCGGCACGCACGTCGACGGCTTCCGTGACGGAGTGACGGCCGCGGTCACAGCGTACGCGCGGAGGCGGGGGTTTCTGACGACGGCCGAGCCCGATACCGCCGTGACCCGGATCGGCGAGGGACTCACGGCCGTCGTGTCGGTGAAGCTCGACCGTCCCGAATTCCTCGGCGCCACAGTGGGGTTGCTGGGCAACACCGCTGTGCGGGCCTGTGTCGGGGAGGCCGTCCGGGAGTACCTCGGCATCTGGTTCGAGGAGCGGCCCGAGCGGGCAGCGGAGATCGTCGCCCGGTTCGTCCGCGGCCTCCACGAGGACTGAACGGCAGCGGACAGCCCCGGCCTTCCGCCCAGAAAAGCCGGCGAAAATCTCGTACCACCCGGCTGTTTGCCCACTTGGAAGAGGACGAAAGCTGCCAAGGCGATTCAAGCGACGGAATCGCCAAAGATTGCCCCGGCTCCAGCGGACGTGACCCAGGGTGCTGCCTCGACGATGAGGCGGGGCCTACGCTCACTCGCGCCATTGCAGCCAGTCCGTGCCGACGGTTGAGCTGTGGGTCGACGACGGACCGGATGGGAGCTGGGGAGAGTGGTGGGTGAGCATGGGCGGCCAATTAGTCGCGCTTGGGCCAGATCGGGCCCTCGTCGGTCCAGATGACGCCTTTGTTGCGGCACAGGCAGAAGGGGTGGCCGATCGGATCGGTGTAGACCTGCCAGCCGTAGCCGTTGGGGCCGATGAAGTCCTGCCTCAGCGTCGCGCCGAGGTCGAGGACGCGGCGCTGCTCGGGCTCGATCTCATCCACTTCGAAGTCGAGGTGGAACTGCTTGGGGTGCTCCCTGTCGGGCCACTGCGGAGCGCGGTAGTCGTCCACCCGGATGAATGCCAGCTCGATCTCGCCGAACTGGATGCCGGCCCAGTCCTCGGAGCTGCCTTCCTTGATCGGACGGCCCGTCACCTCGGCGTAGAAAGCCGCCAGCTTCATCGTGTCCGGGCAGTCGATAATGAAATCGGTGAGTCGCAGCATCCTGCGATCTTGGCACAAGCTCACACCCGACTTCGAGACAGCCCTTAAGCGGCTCCGCTGCGTGCTGTACAGCAGAGGAGTACTGCAACCAGGACGACCACAGGTGACCGTCATAGTCCGCTGACACCCCGATGACCAGCCCGGGAGGCCTCAGCGACCGCCCCCGCCCGTAGTTCGCATCGAGATGACAGCCCGCACGGGACAAGCGGGGCATGTCGAAAGTAGCCACGGCCCGGATTCGAACCAGGGTTTCCGCGTCGGGGCGAACCCGAGTGCGACGTCTTGGGCCGCTAAACGACTCATGGCCAGCCGGATCGTACTGACTCAGGGACTGGCGAGCCCATCTCTTTTCGAAGGGTGATGCCTCAGGGCACCAGCTCAGGTCGAGCTCATCACCGGGCATGAATGGCCATCTGCACCCCGGATCGTCGAATACGGCCAAATCGCGACCTACTGGGATCCGGTCAGATTCGCTCACACTCGAACGCATGGGGGCGACTCGGGATCGTGACCAGTTGGCATGCCATCGCTGCGGGGATACCAGCCACGCGGTACGTGAGCGCGGACGGTTCGGCCTCATGGCGAGCTACTGCGAGGCGTGCTGGAACACCCTGGCCAACGAGATGGCCGAAGCCGATGGGGCCACAGCCGCCCCCAGACCGGATCCCGGCCCCGACGACGTGATGTGGATCGAGCCGCCACTTTGCCCTGAATGTGGCTCATTGGTACGCGTGTATCCCACCAACTACGACCGGTGGGTGAGTCTCGCCTTGGTGGAGTTGCCCGCCAAAGACGTCCCAGAGGCCTTCAGGTGGCGTTTGACGAGGCTTCCGGGGCAATCCCCCATCCCTACGGATATCGTGGCCGTACGGGTCCGTGGAATCGACCCGCTACCAAGCGAACCCGTCGTGCCGGCTCACCGCATGATGTGTATCCCCGAGTGCGGCGAGCCGTAGATCACACGGCAGCAAGCCGGAGGCCCGACCTCGTGCCCGCTGCATGCCCGATCGAGCAGCGACCGGCGAGGAGCGGCGGGGAACACCGAAAGGGACCCGGACGAGCACCACGTCGGCCAATGCGCACGCCTCCTCGGGTCGGTGTCGGACGAGTGCCGGTCAGCCGTATCGCTGCAGCAGTCCGTCCACGTACGCCTCCAGTCGCTCTCCCAGCACCTCGGACGTCAGATCGTCTCGCCCCAGTTCACGCCACGGTCCGGCGAGCTTCGCCGCGTCGGGGCAGTAGTGCAGGGCGTCGATCAGCCGCCAGTACAAGTGGTCGGAGTTGTCGGCGAGGTCGCGGCCGCCGTGTGCCTCGTACCGTTCGCGGAACTCCAGCCCGTACGCCGGCCCGTGCAACAGCGCGAGCGCGGTCGAGCAGTGCGCCACGTCGAGGTCGGCAGGTCCCCACGAGGTTTCGACCCAGTCCACGACACCGGTGATCCGCAGCCCGGGCCCGGCTCCGGTGAAGAGCACGTTCCCGGGGTGGAAGTCGCGGTGCAGGAAGCAGCCTTCGTACGGTGGCGGGTCGCGGCGGATCACCTCGACGGCCCGCTCCCACAGGGGACCGTCCGGGGTGCGGGCGCGCTCCGGGGACGTCCACACCTGGTACGTGCGCGGTCTTTCGGTTGGCGCGACGCCGTGGACGCGGACGAGCTGGGCCGCGAGCAGGTCCAGGCACCGGTCGAGGTCGTCCTCGTCCACGCGGACGCGGCCGGGCAGCGCGGACATCAGCAGGGTCGGGTGGTCGCAGTGTTCGGCCGTGGCGTCCACGGCGACGAACCTGGGAGCCGGGATGCCTTCATGCCCGGCGAGCAGCGCCAGGACGGACGCCTCACGGGCCAGCAGCCCGGGCCCGTGGTGGCGGAAGAACGGCTTCACGAAGGTCCGTTGCACCAGGGCCGTACCGTCGTCGAGCGTGAGCCGGCGCATCTGGGAGCTCCAGCCGCCGGACAGAAGACGGGAGTCGGCGACCGAGCGGCCGTGGCCGAGCTGCTTGGTCACCCACGCACGCGTGGCCGTCCAGCCACGGTCGTCGAGGCCGGTCAGCACCGCCTCCACGAACTCCCGTCGGTCCTCGCCATGATCACGGAACCACAGTCCGAGCTGGTGCTGCGCGTCCGGGAGTTCGAACCGCGTGTACTGGGCCCGCGCGACCAGCGCGTCCTGTACTGCCTCGTTCACCGCGGGCGGGATCACCGTGTCCGTCCCCGGCACGACGAGCACCGCCCGGCCCTCGTAGGCCCGCAGCACCTCAAGCGCGGGCGCCTCCCGCCAGCTGTCCGGCCTCCGGATGATCCCGCTGAACCGGCCGTCCCCTCGCTCGAAGGGCACGTCCCACGCCTCGGCGGCATATACGGCGGGCGCGCACAGCCCCAGCGCCGCCACTCGACCCCCGTAGTGCCGGACGAGATCGGCCACCGTCTGCCCGCTCATGCTGAACCCCACCAGGACCAGCGGCCCGTCCGTCCCCGCGTACGCGTCGATCACCGAGACGGCCTGCTCGAACCGTCGCCGCAGACTCAACTCATCGAGTTTTCCCGTGCTCTCGCCATGCCCGGAGAAGTCGAAGGCAACCCCCCGACAGCCGTGGGCCACGAACTCCCTCACCAGCGGACGCAGCCGCTCCATGCTGCTGACGCCCGCACCATGCAGCACCACAGCGGTGGCCCCGGACGGATCACCGCCGTACACACCGTTGAGCCGTTCGCCGTCGTGGTCGTGCGTGAAGTCGAAGAGCATGTCCCCCATTCACTCACGCCGCAGTCTCCGTCTTCCGAGAGCGGGCACCGCCAGCATCCGACCCTGATCTCCGCTCTTGGAGTGGCGGCTGAGTTCAGCGCCGTACTGCGCGCGGGGCCGAAGCGTCGGACCGTCAGCCGGATCGCAAAGCCCTGCTCAGCGAGCGGAAGACCTGTTCAGCCTGCACTGGAAACGATCGTGTACCCGACCCGAGAAGCGGCCGCACTCCGGACCTGCGACCTCGGCCACGCGGTCTCCAAGGACTGTGCCAGAACCCGGAACTCGCGAACAGAGCCACCCGGCTGCGACCCCGGAGTCGGGGCCGCTGCACTGGTGGTTGTCCGGCCGGACGATGTCCAGGACGGACGGACAGGTGCCTGAGCGCGCGGTTCGCGAGGAGGATGACGGGACAGCCGTCCGACGGACGCGATGTGCGCGTCCTCGCCCTCGAGGCCGCCTTCGTCCCACTGCGGGAAGCCCCACGGGTTCCCGGGCGAGCCGTCCAGGATGTCCCAGAACAGGTGTCCGCGTGCTCGGGCGGTGCGGCGAACACCTTCGCGGCGGGCGGTGACAGCCGGCCCGCGTACGGCTGACCGCTCACCGGAGCCGGCGCCGGCTCCGGCTCCGGATCTCTGAGCCTCCGGCCATGGACATCCGGGTCGCAGGTACATTGCGGTGGTTCCGTGGCGAGGTTTTCGGCTTCCTTCTGACCGTGGTGTGTGGTGCGGTTTCGGGGGTATTCGAGGTGCCTTGGCCGTGTTGCTCAGGACGAGGGTGGCGGTGTGGCCCAGTGGTGCCCGAAAACGAAGATCTGCCGCTGGCCAGCCGGCCGATCCTGTCGGCTTTGACCTTCGCGGGCAGTGAGCCGGTGGCCGCGGCCCGGGATGCTGCCCGTCGTTTCCTCACCGAGGTGCAGGCTGTACACGGAATACCGGTGTCGGACCGTGCGATGGGCATGGTGCAGCTGGTGGTCAGCGAACTGGTCACCAACGCGCGCAAATACGCGCCCGGCCCGTGCCTGTTGGACCTGGAGATCAGCGACGGCGCCGTCCAGATCAGCGTATGGGACACCGATCCGACGCTGCCGGTGGCTCAGAGCCCTGATCCGGGCCGGGTAGGGCAACACGGCTTGGAGATCGTGATCGGTGTGTGCCGCAGTTTCGAGATGCGGCGTGAGCCGGTGGGCAAGCGCATCATGGTGACCGTCGTGCTGGCGGACGATCCTGGCGGGGGCCCGGCCGGCCGCCTGATGTGACGCTGCGAGCGTCGTTCGGAGTGCTGTCGTGGGGGGTGTCCGGGCCGCGATCATGGTGAAACCGGGCGGCCACGGTCCGGGCGAACGTCGGTTTCCTCCTAGCGAGTACTCCAGCTGTGGATCGCTCTTGTGCTGGTGGTGCCTACGCTTTCGGCGGCTTGCGCGGCCTGCCCCGGTTGCCGTGCGGCCGGTTCCGGCCCTGTGCCGGCATCGCCGCGTCGAACTGGGTTTGCTGATCACTTGGCGATCGTGTAGCCGGACCCGAAGCCGTCGCGCTCGAGGCGGTAGCCCGGCTGGGCGCCCTGCGCCTCTGCACGTGCCCTCGGGTTGCCCGGCCGGGCCGGGCGACTGGCTCGGGAGTGGGCTGCCTCCCTGGCTTCCACCGGATTGGCCTGACAGGGTGGCCGTGGCACCACGTCAGCCCGTCAAGCCCTTCATCCGCGGTGGTGCCTGCTAGCTTCGCCAGCTGATCTGTGGTCCCGTACGCCTGCAGCGGAGGCAGGGCCACGACTGCGAGGCGAGGGAGACTGGTGTGCGGGAAGACGCTAAGAGGCCAGCGGTGGCTCCATTCAAGCGCAGGACTTTCCTGGCCACTGCCGTCGTGACGGCCGGCGCATCGGCTACCGCGACAGCCGCACCGGCCTCGGCCGCTCGTCCCCACAACGGACCATCCGATCCGTGGCCTCTCGCCTCCGTGGCGCGCCTGCTGGCCATGCCCGAGGCCGACCGCGGTGTCGACTGGCTC
>Ga0136846_1224474_pt1 | contig 12212 bp, 9 predicted proteins | sample HopSoiMetagenom2_FD_96841 | JGI IMG/M metagenome (GOLD analysis project Ga0136846, IMG submission 96841) | Grasslands soil microbial communities from Hopland, California, USA - 2 Assembly 2016 (version 4) | ecosystem: Environmental > Terrestrial > Soil > Grasslands | place: USA: Hopland...
GCCGGGATGATGTAGAGCGGCGCCGAGTTCGACCCGTCGACGCTGTTCAGCGCCTGGCTCGGCGTCAGCGTCGTCGACTGCGTCTGGGGCGTCTCCGGGAAGCCCATCAGGATCCCGGAGGCCATGTTCGCCGGCGGTCCGGGCCGGCCGCCGCGGGTCGACGTCCAGGAGTCGCGCCGCATCGCGGTCATCAGGCTCTTGCCTCCCGACGCGTTCCCCGCCGCAGAGATCGTGATCGTGTACGCCTGACCGTAGTTCTCCCAGGCGTGCTCGTCTGCACGGGTGTACTGCACGCGGACCGGCTTGCCGACCGCCTGCGAGATCATCGCGGCGTCGAGCGAGACGTCGTCGGCCTTGTTCTGCCCGTAGCAGCCGGAGCCCTCGACGAAGATCACATGGATGTTCTGCTGCGGGAACCCGAGCGCGGTCGAGAGCATCGCGCGCAGCGGGTAGACGGCCTGAGTACACGACCAGACCGTCGCGACCTGCTTTGCGTTGTCGACGAACGCGGTCGACGCGGACGTTCCCATCGACCCGTGCATCTGGATCGGGTACTTGTACGTCGCCGTCACCTGCCGCGTCGCCGGCGTCGCCGCGAGGACGGCGTCGACGTCCTGGCCGGCGGGAACGACCGGCGAGCCGAGGAGCTTCGAGTCCTGGATCACCTGGTTCGTCGACGGCCCCATCGGAAGCAGGTCGTCGTTGAAGGTCGCCCAGTTCGGGAGCGGCGCGACCTTCCATGTCACCTTGAGCTGCTCGGCGGCCTGGATCGCACCCCATTCCGTCTTGGAGACCACGGCGACGTAGTTGCTCTTGACGAACGTCTGCAGGTAGTCGGGCGGTGCCTTGCCGTTCGGGAACCCGTCGACCTTGACGAGCGTCGAGTCGAGCGTGGGCGGCCGCACGACGCGCGCGTGCACCATTCCGGGCAGCTTGACGTCCTGGGCGTAGGTGAAGCTGCCGAACATCTTCTGCGGGATGTCGTCGCGCGGCACAGACGTGCCGGCGACCTTGTACGCGGTGTACGGCTTCGGGACCGCCTTGCCGGTCACCGGCAGGTTGAACTGCTTGCCGCCGATCAGGTTGGCGTACGAGACCTGCTTGCCGCCGCCGCTGACGACGCCGTCCGTCACGGTCAGGCTCGAGACGGGCACGCTGAGGTTCGCCGATGCCATCGCGAGCAGCGCTGCGCGCGCCTCCGCTGCGGCCTGGCGGACTCCCGCCGGGCCGTTCTCGGTCCCGGTCGACTGGCTGCCCGACGTCGTCCCCTGGTCGACCGAGTGCCAGGTGTCGGACTGGATGTGCTTGATCTTCTCGAACGCGACGTCGAGCTCGTCTGCAACGAGCTGCTTCGTCGCGGTGACGGTGCCCTGGCCGAGCTCGACCTTGCCGGTCTTCATCACCACCGTGCCGTCGGTGCCGATCGCGAGCCACGAGTCGATCTGAGCCGGGTCGATGAGCGCCGGGCCGACGCCGATCGGGAACTCGTGCTCGATGACCTCGAGCGAGGGCATGACGGGGTTGATCGCCGCGTCCGCTGCACGTGGGTCCAAAAGACGCGGCGCGCCGATCGCGATCACGATCGCGCCCGCTCCCTTCACGAATGTACGGCGGTTGTAGGTGGGTGCTTCGGTGACGGTGCTCATCACGCCTTACCTCCAGCGGTCCTTGCCTTTGCAGCGGACTTGATCGCCGCGAGGATCCGGTAGTGCGTGCCGCACCGGCACAGGTACCCGTTCATCAGCGTCCTGATCTCGGCGTCGCTCGTATCGGCCTTGATCCCGCCGAGCCTCATCAGCGACTCGGCACCCATGATCATCGCGTTCGTGCAGTAGCCGCACTGTGCAGCCTGGTTCGCGATGAACGCGGTCTGCAGCGGATGAGGCTTTGCAACCGTGCCGAGGCCCTCGAGCGTCGTGACCTGCTTACCCTGGACCGCGCCGACCGGCGTCACGCAGGTGCGGATCGCCTGATCGCCGAGAAGACTGGTACACGCTCCGCACTGTGCGAGCCCGCAGCCGAAGCGCGGGCCGTGCAGTCGGAGCTCGTTGCGCAACACGTAGAGCAACGGCGTGTCGAGGCTGGCCTCTACGGAGTGTTTCGCGCCGTTGACCTTGATTGTCATACGGGACATTGCTTTCCACCTCCTGCGACGACGGTACTCCGTGGAGGTGAGGCTGCGCAATAGTCTTACGGACGCTTAATGGTCAGTCGCTGAGCTTTCGCCGAGCTTTCGCCGCGCTTTGCCGAAGCACGCGGCCGGCGGCGATGTGAGGCCGATCCCGATCATGCCGCGGCCCGGCTCGCGGTGGATCATCACGATGTCGATCACCGGTCTCGTCCCCGTCGCGACGACGCGGTCGACGTCGATCCCGACGGGCGCGCCGCGGTCGCCGAGGACAGGCACGCGATAGCGGGGGTGCTCCGCGAGCGCGATTCCGAGCGTGCTCTCGTAGATCTCGCGCGTACGCACCTCGTCCACGCCGACCGCGGGCCAGAGCGCCGGCGCGGCGGGGAGGACCGAGGCGCCGAGCCCCGCGCACTCGACGAGCAGCGAGTCGCCGCAGCTCGGTCCCGCAGCTTGCGCGCCGGGGCCGTCGGGTGTCTCGGCCGGCGCCGTGAACCACTCGTCGCCCAGCCCGGACACCTTGATGCCGCAGTCGCGGCCGTTCGCGCCCATCGCGGTGACGAGCGTCGAGCCCTCGACGCCGTGACCCGCGTCGAGCATCAGCTTGCTCGCGGCGAGCGAGACGGCGACGAAGAACTGCGGGTTGCCGCGCAGGAAGGTGAAGAGCCGCTCCTGCACGTCGTCGGCGACGTGTGCGCGAGCGAGACCCGGCGCGAGCCGCTCGGCGAGCATCGACGTCGCGGCCGCGTTGCGGTTGTGCAGCTCGTCGCCGCGGCGCAGTGCCTCGACCATGATCTCGTCGCAGTCGATCCCGCCGAGCTCCTGGAGCGCAGCCTCGAGAGCCGGCGCCGCCTCGTCGCGCAGCCAGCGGAGCCGCTCGAAGACGTCGTCGCCCGTCATGCCGAGGATGAGCGCGCGTCCGAAGCCTTCCATCAGGAAGTGAAAGGCACGACGGCCCGTCGTCGCGTCCTCGACGACGGCCACCGGCGTCGAGGCGGTGATCGCGCCGGCGCCGCCGGCCATCGAGGAGAAGTCCTGTGCAGCGCCGAGCACCAGCTCGTCGACCGACAGCCCTTCGAGCTCGGCTGCGCCGGCGAGCGCCGTCCGGAGCAGTGGCGAGAGCTCGTCCCACGACGCCGGCGGGCCCGCGTGGAGGACGAGCTCCGGCCGCATTCCCGGCACGACCTCCCGCGCCGGCCTGACCGCTACGAGACGCGGCGCGCACGCAAGGACTCCCGCCATCGCGCGGTCGTTCGCCGCCTGGACGCCCATTCAGTCTTCGATCGTGACGAGCGTCCCGATCGGCGTGTACGGCCAGACCTTTTCAGCGGCGGCGAGCGGCAGCTCGACGCAGCCGAGGCTCTGCGGCGTGCCGAACGAGGAGCGGTTGAAGGCGTGGAGCGCCTCGCCGCCGTGGAAGTAGCTGATCCAGCGGATCCCCGGATCGTTGTAGTGGCTGCCGTTGGGATTGGTGCCGCTCATCGTCCCGACCGGGATGTGCTCGAAGACGGGGAACGTGCCGAGCTGCGTCGGCGCGACGGGGACGCCTGTGTTTCCCGGTGAGGTGAGGACGACGCTGCCGTTGTGCCAGAGCGTCAGCAGCTGCGGCACGTTGCGGTGAACGTAGACGTAGCTGTAGCCGTCGGTGCGCTGCTTGCCGGCGAGGGCGTCCTCGAGGAGCGCGTGCCAGACGCGCGGGCCGACGAGGCCGTCGACCTCGAGGTGATGCTCGTCCTCGAACATCATCACCGCGCCGCGCGTGACCTCGTTCGGCTGACCGGGAGCCCACAGACGCTGCAGCTCCGGCGGCGTGTTCGGGTAGCGCCAGGAGAAGTCGCCGGCGGGCGGGCTGACGGCTGCGTCGAGCTGGGCGGTGAGCTCGCGCGGGACGGGGTCGTTGGTGGGCGCCCAGCTGACCGGCAGGTAGCCGGTGTCGGCCAGCAGCTGCTGGAGGCGGAGGAAGCTCGCGCCGGCCACGTTCCAGTCGAGCGCGCGCGTCGCGGTCGTCTTCGTGCGCGTGCTGACGGCGAACGCGCGCGGAAGCTCGAGCCGCACGTGCGAGGCGAACGGGAACCCGTAGCCCTTCGGCGTGAACACGAGCGTGTGGCTGTCGGCGGCGTGCCAGCTGCCGCTGACCTGCGACGAGAACCGCGGCTGGTCGTCGCCGAGCGCCTTGTCGAGCGGCTGCGAGAACGTCAGGCGAATCGTCGTGCGCGGCGGGATGTGTCGGGCGGGCACCGGCGTCGCGAGGACAACGGGGAGCTGCGACTTCGGGAACCACGTCACGCGTACGGGAGGCCCGAGCCGTTCCCACGTCCGTGCGGCAGTCGCGACCTCGACGGTGCCGGACGACGCTTGCGTCCCGAGCGAGACGACGCGGCCGCCGCCGCCCGGGACGACGTGATGCGCATAGGCGAGCTTCGCGACGGGCTCGGTGAACTTGAGGCGCAGCGGCGAGCCGGCCGGCACCGTCACCCAGGGATCGGTCAGGCGCGCCTCCGGCGTCTTCAGCGTCAGGCGCTCAGTCCTGTCGTGGCCGAGTGCCCAGCCGAGCCACGATGGGCGCCGCACGACGACGACGACGCTGACGGTCCTGCCCGGAGCGAGGAGGGTGCGCGGCACGAGGCGGCCGCCGTCGGACGAGATCGGGATGCGCGTTCCGTCAGGCCGGAACGCCTTCGCCGACTCGAGCGACCCCGCGAGCGGCTGGAGCTCGACACGGGCGAGCGCGACTGAGTCCTGCGCGAGCGTGGCGCCGGACCACCAGACGACTCCCGCCGCGAGCGCGAGCGCAGCGGCGGCAGCGACCGCCAACACGGCGAGCAGGCCGCGGCCCCTCCTTCGCCGTGGACGACGGGCTCCGTACAGGCGCACGTCCGATGCCATTCGCGAACAACATACGCACTCCGGCAGCGGGCGGGGTCAAGCCGCGAAAAGCGTCAGCTCCGGCTCGCGCTCGCCGCGCAGCACCGCGAGCTCGACCTCGACGCAGCGCATGCCGCGCGACTCCGCGAGCGCAACGGCCTGCGGCTTCAGCTGCTGCGCGGCGAGGATGCCGCGACAGTCGGCCCGCGCCGGGTCGGCGCGGATGCAGTCGAGGTAGCGCGTCAGCTGCTCGACGGCGTCGATCGTCGCGATGCGCTTGATCTCCACCGCCACCCAGCCGCCGTCTTCGTCGCGGCACATCAGGTCGACGGGGCCGACCTCGGTCCGCCACTCGCGCCGGTCGAGGCGCAGGCCGGGCTCGATCGCCTCCGGAAGCGCGGCGAGCGCCTCCTGGAGGTCGCGCTCGACGCCGTCCTTCTCGAGCGGCGCCGCCTCGCCCATCTCGTGCTCTCCCTCCCAGAGCACCTCGTGCAGGCGGATCTCCAGGCGGTCCTCCGAGCGCCCCGCGCGCTTGCGCACGACGAGCACGCCGTCGGACTCCTCGATCACGGTCGGCGGCGTCATCCAGTTCAGCGGGCGATAACCACCTGCGTCGGCGTGCACGAGCACGGAGCCGTCGCCCTTCACGATCAGCAGCCGCGTCGACTCCGGCAGGTAGGCGTTCAGCCGACCGGTGTAGGTGACTTCGCAGCGGGCGACGACGAGGCGCACGCCGCGACCCTACTGTCCGTTTCGGACAGGCCCGTGCGGCCAGATCGCCCGCTCAGAGTCGGATCAGGGAACGCACGAACTCCAAGAGCTCGCGCAGCCGTTCGCCGGCCTCGAGGCCGTGATCGGTCCAGACAGTCACCGTGGGGCTCCTTTTCCGCAGTTTGCACTCGACATCCTTCCGGCGTGAGCGCGGGATCGCGACCCCCGAAGGGGGGACGCGGGTCGCATACGACCTCGGCAGCACCCGATCCCGCAGCCGTCGTCCTTGAGGAACGGGCACTGCCGAGAGCGCCAACGATCGACCACTGCCCTTCGAATGGCAATGACCCGCCTGGGTCAATGCCGGATGCCGCCGTCGCAAACGCACCGCGCGACGCTACTGTCCGTTCTCGGACGTGCCCGCGAGCGACCTCGCATACCTCAGCGTCGAGGCGCTCCTGGAAGAGTTCGAGGCACACCGTCTCTCGCCGGTCGAGGTCGTCGATGCGCTCTCGGCGCGAATCGAGGCGGTCGACGGCGCGCTCGGAGGCTTCACCGCGCTCTGCCTCGAGCGCGCGCGGGAGGAAGCACGCGCGTCGGAGGCGGCCTGGAAGAGCGGTCGTGCGCGCGCACTCGAAGGCATCCCGTTCGGGGTGAAGGACCTGTTCGACTCCGAAGGGGTGCGCACTGCGTACGGGTCGCCGATGTTCGCGTCACACGTCCCGGAGCGCGACGCCGAGGCGGTGCGCCGCGCCCGCGCGGCCGGCGCGATCCTCGTCGGCAAGACGCAGACGCACGAGTTCGCCTGGGGCATCACGTCCGTCAACGAGGCACTCGGCTCGGCGCACAACCCGTGGGCGCCGGAGCGCTTCGCCGGAGGCTCGAGCGGCGGCTCGGCGGTGGTGCTCGCGACCGGCGCGGTGCCGCTCGCTCTCGGGAGCGATACCGGCGGCTCGATCCGAGTGCCGAGCGCGTTCTGCGGCGTCGTCGGCCTGAAGCCGACCTACGGCCGCATCAGCGCGGCCGGTGCCTGGCCGCTCGCGCGGTCGCTCGATCATCCGGGGCCGATGGCGAGGACGCCCGCCGACGCGGCGTTGCTGCTCGAGGCGCTCGCGGGTGCCGACGACGCAGACGCTTCGACCGTCGACATCGCGCTCGGGGACGTGCGCGGCGAGCTTCGGTCAGGCCTGGCCGGGCTCGTCGTCGGGCTCTGCGCCGACCTCGAGCTCGTGCCCCTCGCACCGGACGTCCGCGATGTCCTCGACCGCACCGTCCGCACGCTCCAGGACGCGGGCGCGCGCCTGATCGAGGTCGCGTTGCCCGAGGCCGAGCTCGTGTTCCCCACGTTTCGAACGATTCAGGCCGCCGAGGCGCTCGACACGCACCGGCGCGCCGGGCTCTTCCCCGCACGACGTGAGGAGTACGGCGCGGATGTTCTCAGCCGTCTCGATGCGGCAACCGAGATCCCGCTCGAGCAGTACCTCGGCGCTCTCGCCGACCGGCAGCGCGTGCGCGCGGGCTTCGAGCGCCTCTTCCGCGGCTGTGACGTGCTGCTCACGCCGGTGGCCGCAGGGCCGCCGTTGCCGATCGGCGAGGAAACGGTGGTGCACGACGGCCGCGAGCTCACGTTCCGCGAGCTCGTGATGACCTACACGACGCCCCAGGATCTCGTCGGGCTCCCCGCATGCTCCGTGCGCGCCGGCTTCGACGCGCTCGGCATCCCCGTCGGGGTCCAATTCACGGCGCCGCAATGGCAGGAGGCGCGCGTCGTGCGCGCGTCGCAGGGACTGTTCGACGCGACGCCTGTGGTGCAATCCCGCGTGCCGCCGTTGTAACCTATAAGCGTTGCTCCGACGGGCGCCACGCTTCTGGGAGCTCGCCGTGCGGCGCGCCTTCCCATGACTGTGCTCCCCGTGATCATGCCGAAGCTCGGCGCCTACACGGAAGACGTCCTCCTGTCGGTGTGGCTCGTCGGCGAGGGCGAGCAGGTCGCGCCCGGTCGCGCGATCTTCGAGCTCGAGACGGAGAAGACCACCGCAGAGGTCGAGTCGGAGGCCGGCGGCTTCGTTCACCACCTGGTTCGGGTCGGACAGGCAGTCCCGATCGGCGCAACCGTGGCGCTGATCGCGGAGACCCAGGAGGAGTACCGGGAGGTCGCCGCAGCCGAGCACGTCGAGCGGGCGGCACCGCTCGTTGCCCCGCGGGCACGCGCACTTCTCAAGGAGCTCGGCTTCACGGTCGCCGACGCGGCCCACATCACCGGCACGGGCCCGGGCGGCCGCATCGTCGACCGCGACGTCACCGCCTGGGCAGCAACGCGCTCTCGCGGGTCGCTGACCGTCAGCGAGACGATCCCGCTGCGGGGGCGCCGGGGCACGCTCGCAAGAAGCATGGTCGAGAGCCTGCAGACGGCCGCGCAGCTGACCTCCGTGCTCGAGATCGACGTGAAGCCGATCGTCGAGCTGCGCTCGCGATCACCGGTCGGCGTCACCGCGATCGCCGTGAAGCTCGTCGCGTCGGCACTCCTCGAGCATCCGCGGCTCAATGCGCGCGTCACCGACACCGCGATCGAGGTGCTGCGCGGGATCAACGTCGCGGTGGCTATCGAGACGGACGATGGCGTGGTCGCCCCGGTCATCGCAAACGCGGACCGGTTGTCGATCGAAGAGACCGACGCCCGGATCGCCGAGCTCGCGAGGCGCGCGCGGGACGGCACGTTGACCCCCGGCGAAATGGCGGACGGCACCTTCACCGTCTCGAACGGCGGGGTCCATCAGGTCGACATCACGACCGCGATCCTGAGCCCGCCTCAGTGCGGTGTCCTCTGGATCGGCCGCATCCGCGAGCGCCCGGTCGTCCTGCCCGATGGCACCATCGCGGCTCGGCCCACCATGCAGGCGTGTCTCACGTTCGACCACCGCGCGGTCGACGGCGCTCCCGCCGCCGCGTTCCTCGCCACCGTCCAGGACCTCGTCGCAGGGCTCGATTCGTGATCGAGCCGCGCACGCAGCTCGCCCTCTACCGGACGATGCTCACGATCCGGGTCTTCGAGCAACGTGTCGCGCGCGAGTTTCGCACGGGCGAGATCCCGGGCTTCGTTCATATGTACATAGGACAGGAGGCGGTGGCGGCGGGGGTCTGCGCGAGCCTCGGCGACGCCGACTATGTGACGAGCACTCACCGAGGCCACGGGCATTGCGTCGCGAAGGGCTGCGACCTCGGCCGGATGATGGCCGAGATCTACGGACGTGAGGACGGTCTCTGCAAGGGGCGCGGCGGCTCGATGCACATCGCGGATTGCTCGCGCGGGATGCTCGGCGCGAACGCGATCGTCGGCGGCGGCATCGCGCTCGCGACGGGGGCGGGGCTCGCGTCGAGCGTGCGCGGGAGCGGCGAGACCGCCGTCGCCTTCTTCGGTGACGGCGCAGCGAACCAGGGCGTCCTCCACGAGAGCCTCAACCTCGCGGCGATCTGGAAGCTGCCGGTCGTCTACGTCTGTGAGAACAACGGCTTCGCGGAGTCGACGCCGTCGTCGTACGCCACGAGCGTGCCGGATGTCGCAATGCGTGCCGCTGCGTACGGGATCCCGGGAGTCGTCGCCGACGGCTCTGACGTGCTCGAGGTCTATGCGGCCGCGCGGACGGCGGTCGAGCGAGCGCGCGCCGGCGCGGGCCCGACGCTGCTCGAGGTGAAGACGCACAGGTTCATGGGGCATTTCGAAGGCGACCCCGACCGCTATCGCGACGACGACGAGCGACGCGCGACGCGCGAGCGCGACGCGATCGCCGGCCTGCACGACCGGTTGCTCGCGTCCGGTCACGCGACCGAGGACGAGCTCGAGGCAATCCGCGCCGAGATCGAGGCCGCGGTGTCGAAGGCGGTCGACTTCGCCCGTGCGAGCCCGCTTCCCGACCCCGCAGAGGTCGATCGCTACGTCTACCCCGAGCTGCTCGCCCAGTCGGCGACCGCATGGTGACGACAACCGCCGCCACCCGCTCGCTGTCGCTCGTCGACGCCGTCGGCGAAGCCATGCGCCAGGCGATGGAGGCCGACCCGAACGTGATCGTGATGGGCGAGGACGTCGCCGGCGGTGCCGGGCGTGGGGAGGAGAAGGAGAACGCGATGGGCGGATCCTTCGGGGCGACGAAGAGCCTCTACCCGCTGTTCGGGCCGAACCGCGTCCGGGATACGCCGATCTCCGAGGCGGGGTTCGTCGGGGCCGCCGTGGGGGCCGCCGCGGCGGGGCTGCGGCCGGTCGTCGACGCGATGTGGGCCGACTTCACCGGTCTCGCCTTCGACCAGATCTACAACCAGGCATCGAAGATGTCGTTCATGTTCGGCGGCCAGGCGAGGCTGCCGCTGACGATCAGGGTCGCCATGGGCTCGGGGATCGGCGCCGGCGCGCAGCACTCGGGCACGCTCTACGCGATCTACACGCACCTGCCGGGGGTCAAGGTGGTCGTTCCCTCGACTCCCTATGACGCCAAGGGTCTCTTGCTCGAGTCGATCTTCGACGACGCACCCGTTCTCTTCTTCGAGCACCTGAAGCTGTACGTGGCCAGGGGCCCGGTCCCGGCGGACGCGTACCGGATTCCGCTCGGCGTCGCCGAGGTGCGCCGCGTCGGCGGCGACGTCACGATCGTCGCCATCGCGGCGATGGTCGACCGCGCGCTCGAGGCGGCGGAGCAGCTTGCGGCGGACGGGACGAGCGCCGAGGTGATCGATCCGCGCACGCTCTCGCCGCTCGATGTCGCGACGATCGTCGCCTCGGTCGAGAAGACCGGCGCACTCGTGGTCGTCGACGAGAGCCCGCCGCAGTGCAGCGTCGCATCCGAGATTGCGGCGGTCGTCTCGGAGCAGGCGTTCGATTCGCTCAACGGGCCGGTTCGGCGCGTCACCGCACCGCATGCACCCGTGCCGTTCACGCCGTCGCTCGAAGCCGTCTACGCACCGACGGTGCAGTCGATCGTCGACGCCGTGGGGAGTCTCGCGTGATCGCGGTCGACGGGGCGGAGCTTCACGTCGACGTGTCGGGCGACGGCGTGCCTGTGGTCTTCGTCCACGGTCTCGGACTGTCGGGGGAGCTCTGGAACCGCATGCGCAGGGGCTTCGGCACGGGGTACCAGGTCGTGCTCGTCGACCTGCGCGGCGCAGGCCGCTCGCGTGAGCGCGACCGCGGCGAGCTCACGCTCGCGCGCTGGGCCGACGATCTCGATCAGGTGGTGCGGAGCCTCGAGCTCGAGCGCCCGGTGGTGGTGGGACACTCGCTGGGCGCAAGCGTCGTCCTCAGGTACGCGCTCGAGCACCCCGGCGAGGCGGGTGCGCTCGTCCTGATCGGCGCCGAGGCCAACCTGTCGAACCTCGCACCGCGCATGCTCGCCGCGGCGGAGCGGATCGAGAGCATCGGGCTCGTGACCTGGGTGGACGAGTTCTGGGCGAAGAACCCGCCGTTCTCCCAGGCCTCGTTGCGACGCGATCCGTCGATGCTCGAGGAGTACCGCGCGCGGCTGCTCGAGAACGACGCCGTCGACTACGTCCGCCAGTGCCGGGCGATCGCCGCCGCCGAGAGCCTGGCGGGCCGGCTCGGAGAGATCACCCAGCCGGCGCTCGTCGTGACCGGCGCCGAGGACGATCGAACGCTGCCGGAGCACGGCCGGAAGCTCGCGGGGGCGATCCCGGCGGCGCGGCTCGTGGAGCTGGAAGGCGTCGGCCACACGATCCCATTCGAGGCGCCGGCTGAGACGGCCCGGGCGATCACCGACTTCGTGCGCGAGGCTCGGCCGGGCGGAGACGGACACGCACGCGTGCTCCGAGCCGACACCACGCCGCGCAACGCGAGAGAAGGCCCGTTCGGGCATCTCGACGTGCGCTGGGTCGTCGGTGCGCACACAGGCGCGTCGCTGATTGCGTTCGGTCAGTCGACGTATCCGTGCCGGGCGACGCACGAGAACCACCTCCACCCGAACGCCGAGGAGGTGGTCATGGTCGTCAGCGGCCGCGGCACGCAGATCGTCGGCGCAGACCGCCTGGACCTGGCCGCCGGCGACATCTGCTTCATCCCTCGCAACACTCCACACCGGATCACGGGCACCTCGGAGGACGAGGACCTCGTCATCCTGTGGGCGTTCGGCGGGGCAGCGAGCATCGAGGAGGCGGGCTACGTCTCGCTTCCCGACGACTGAGCCAAAGGAGGAGCCGTGAGTGCAGTCCGCACCGACCCACTGACCCCCGAAGAGATCGCGAGCTATCACGAGCACGGATTCCTGTTCCCGATCCGCGTCCTCGACGACACGCAGGTCGAGGAAGCGCGCGGCGCGCTCGACGACCATCTCGAGGGACGGCGAGAGTCGAAGACGTACGAGCTGACCGACCCGATCGTCGACAGCGGCCAGGCGACCGTCGGCTCGGGATCGGGGACCTCGGTCGTCGAGACGACGCAGGTCGAGAAGCAGCCGCATTCGGTTCCGTTCCTGTTCAACCTCTGGGAGCGGGACGAGCGCTTCTGGAA